>ATLU01000014.1_pt1 | contig 120193 bp, 115 predicted proteins | sample 178751 | NCBI WGS metagenome assembly ATLU01 (sample SAMN02211837, study PRJNA209200) | bioreactor metagenome | isolation source: day 23 sample from continuous culture bioreactor inoculated with sediment... | place: Germany: Wadden Sea | collected 2011
CGCTGGAAAATAGCCTCCGCTTGGCACTCAAGCAGAATGAACTCGAACTTTATTACCAGCCCAAACTGGATATTGCTTCAGGCCGACTAATGGGCTTTGAGGCGCTGTTGCGCTGGCACAGTCGAGAGCATGGAACGATTCCTCCCGATCGTTTTATCCCCATCGCTGAAGAGACAGGCCTGATCGTGCCGATTGGTGAATGGGTAATCCATGAGGCGTGTCGACAGGTGGCGGCGTGGCGAAGCGCTGGGTTTGCCGAGGTGCCTGTGGCGGTGAATATTTCAGTGATACAACTGACCCGGGTTGATCTGGAGAAAGTGCTGGTTGAGGCTCTCTATAAACATCAGATCGGTGCCGGATTAATTGAATTGGAATTTACCGAAAGCGTATTACTGCAGGATTTTGAGATGGCGATGGATCTCCTGCAGCGGCTGCACCGGCTTGGTTTTATGCTGACGATTGATGACTTTGGTGTAGGTTACTCCAGCCTCAATTATCTTAATCGTTTACCCATCGATGTTCTGAAAATAGATCGCAGCTTTATCAGTGGGGCTTGTGAAGATTGGGATGCAGAGGCAATTGTCAGGGCAGTGGTAAACCTGAGTCATGATCTTGAGATAAGTGTTATTGCAGAGGGGTGTGAAACGGAAGCACAGTTCAGTTATCTGAAGAAGATAGCCTGCGATCAGGTACAGGGATACCTGATCAGCAGGCCGCTACCGGCAGGGGATGTAGAACAGTTTCTTGATGCAGACTATCTATACAAAAAGGGTTTCTAATTTAGCAATAGAATCGATCACGGCATCTGGGTTGGAGAGATTGATATCTTCACCATGATTATAGCCATAGGGAACACAGACAATACCAAACCCTGCTGCCCTTGCCGCTTTAACATCATTGGAAGAGTCACCAATCATCAGTGACTGTTCCGGGCTGAGCTGGAAGTGCATGGCCGTGTGAGTCAGTGGCATGGGGTCAGGCTTTTTCTTCGGTAAGGTGTCACCGCTGGTGATCAGACTGAAGTAGTCATAAATCCCCAGCGCTTTGAGTAGAGGTTGTGTGAATTGATCGGCCTTGTTGGTGACGCAGGCAAGATTGAAACCGGCCTGTTTGAGGTTTTCCAGGCCGCGCATTACACCAGGGTAAAGCTGGGATCGTTTGCCGTTATGCTCGGTATAGAGCGCCATGAACAGGGGTAGAGCCTGTGTATACTCATCGGCATTCGGTTCGCCATTCAGTTGACCAATAAGCGCCCGCTTAACCAGACGCTCTACGCCGTTGCCGACCCACTCCCTTACCCGGGCCTCCCCCCAGGGAGGACGCCCTATTTGAGTCATCATGCCGTCGATGCAGTACGCAAGATCCGGCACGCTGTCTACCAGGGTGCCGTCAAGGTCAAACAGAATCAGGCTCGGTTTTTTGATTGCTACTGCGTTCACGCCTTTGCCAGCTCCTCACGCATCTGTCCAATGATGGTATCGTAGATATGTGGGTCGGTGGTGTTGGCACCACCAAATATGCCAGATCCGGCAACAAAGGTATCAGCACCTGCCTCAGCGATTTCCCGGATGTTGTTGACCTTCACGCCGCCATCAATCTCCAGTCGGATATCAAGACCAGACTCGTCAATTAGTTTGCGGCAGGCGCGAAGTTTTTCGAGGGCTGCAGGGATGAAGCTCTGTCCGCCAAATCCCGGGTTGACTGACATAATCAGGATCATATCGATCTTGTCCAGTACATAGTCAAGATGGCTGAGGGGTGTTGCTGGATTAAAGACAAGACCTGATTTGCAGCCGTGATCACGGATGAGTTGAAGAGAGCGGTCTACATGTTCACTGCCTTCCGGGTGAAATGTAATATAGGTGGCGCCGGCCTTGGCAAAATCTGGAATGATGCGGTCTACTGGCTTAACCATCATATGGACATCGATATCGGCTGTTACACCGTGTTTACGAAGCGCCTCGCAGACCAGTGGCCCAATGGTCAGGTTCGGTACATAGTGATTATCCATTACATCGAAATGCACGATATCTGCACCTGCAGCAAGGACATTGTCGACCTCTTCGCCCAATCTGGCGAAGTCGGCGGAGAGGATAGAAGGTGCTATTTTGTAATCGGTCATTAAATATCTCCCGGATGGACCCATGGGTCTTTCTAATCTGAATGGGGGCACTGTACCGCAAGAAACAGCACTTTTCATCAATAAAATATGTAAGATATTGATTGAGAAGCATAATTTATGGTACCCATAAAATATTCTTAAGGTCATGGCTTGGTCTATTTAGGGCTAGACTATGCTGAATGTGTTTATAGCGAATGAGGGAAAAAGTATGCACAGATTAGTTTTGGCGGTGATCATTGGTTTAATCAGTGCCCCGCTTTGGGCCTCTGACCTGCTGCGCGAAGCGCGGATGGCAAGTGAAATCAAAGATGCATTATTGGTTGGTGAACCACTTATGCTAAAAACCGGGGACACTGAATTCCTGGCAATATATGCTCAGGAGACGACGCGAGCATCACAGGGTGCGGCTATTATTCTGCATGGTCGGGGTGCGCATCCTGACTGGATGGAGGTGATTAACCCGCTCCGTTCCCAGTTACCCGATTTTGGCTGGAAAACGCTCTCGTTGCAGATGCCTGTCGCAGCGTCAGATGCGCCGGATGATCAATATGAGGCGCTGATTCCTGAGGCGGCACCCAGAATTACAGCGGCAGTTGACTATCTTAAACAAAAGGGTGCCACCAATATCGTTTTGATAGCGCATAGTCTGGGCGCGAAAATGGGCGTTGCTTATCTGGCACAAGGCATACCCAAAGAGCTGAAGGCTTATGTGGCCATTGGGCTTCCCGCAGATAAAAACCAAACAGAGCTGGGTGTCTTGTCAGATCTGGCAAAGCTTAAGCTGCCTTTGCTCGATATCTATGGCAGTCGGGATATTGATCCGGTTTTAGCGAGTGTAGATGCCCGTGCGGCAGCCGCCAAGCGTGCTGAAAATGGAGATTATAGGCAGAGTGAGATCGAAGGGGCGGATCATTTTTTTACTGGACTGGATGATACCTTGGTGGCCCATGTCCGGGCCTGGATTGGTCGGGTAGCACCTGGGGAGTAAATCAAGCGTTAATATTGACGTTAACGTAAACGTTAACTATGGTTTAGCTATTCCCCATTGGAGTTGTCAGAAATGAAACAGGCCCGCCATAGTGATTCAATTGTATTCGAGCCGCGAAATCCCAACTATTCCGAGCGGGTTCGGGAGGCATTCGAGGGTCAGCCCATGCTCACCTCATTGGGAATGGTGATGGCTGAGATAGCGCCCGGTTATTGCGAGTTACACCTGCCCTATCGACCTGAGATAAGTCAGAATCACGGTTACTTTCATGGCGGTGCGATCGCTACGTTGGCCGATGTGTCGGGTGGATTTGCAGGTTGGAGTCTTTTGCCTGAAGGGATGTGGATTGTAACGGTTGAATATAAGACCAATATTGTCGCTCCAGGACGAGGTGAAATGCTAATTGGGCGTGGCAGAGTGATCAGATCCGGGCGATCGCTGACGACAACAGAGATTGAGGTATTGGCACTAGTCGATGGAGAAGAGCAACTTTGTGCAACAGCGCTGCAGACTTTAATGAGTGTTGAGGCTCAATCTTAGCCGTTGTATAGATAGGGTCCTGCCTCTAGGTCGCTTGAAATCAACATACATAGGCTCGGTACAGGAAGGCGTGGATTTTATTTACGGATAGTTATCCGGTTTGATGGGCTAACAAGTCCGATTAAATAAAGTGAAATTAATTCTTATTAAATGTGATGAATCGCTGGTTTACACCTTATATATGCGGGCCCCAAGAATGCTGCAAGGCAGCATGCGAACACTTGTTAAAAAATGTTAATAGGGTTGCAGATCGTCCGAGAGAGGACTAGAGTTTGCATGACTTCGCCTTATGGCTCATCAGTAGTTTAGTATTTTTGGATAAACGTCTGATCTTTGCTTTGGCAGGTGGCACGTTGTTTCTGTTACTGAGGAGGATCAGTGCGGGACGAGCTAATCTGGCTTTACGTGCTTGAATGCATCTAACCGATGTTAATAAATAATCTCTCAAAAGGGGAAATTTGCACCATGAAGAAGATTCATGTAATCGCCACAGCAGCCGCTCTGACTGCGGCTATGTCTACCAACGCCTTTGCCGGCGCAACACTCGACTCCGTCAAGAAGAAAGGTTTCGTACAGTGTGGTGTCAGTATCGGTCTGCCTGGTTTTTCCAACGCTGATGAAAAAGGCAACTGGTCAGGGCTCGACGTGGATGTTTGTCGTGCCGTCGCAGCCGCCTTGTTCGGCGATGCAAGCAAGGTTAAATACACACCTTTGACAGCAAAAGAACGCTTTACTGCCTTGCAGTCTGGCGAAATTGATATGCTGTCTCGCAATACCACCTGGACACTGACACGAGACTCTTCATTGGGCCTCAATTTTGCTGGCGTCAACTATTACGACGGCCAGGGATTCATGGTGACAAAGAACCTGGGTGTGAAAAGTGCTCTGGAGCTGGATGGTGCCTCATTCTGTATCCAGGCCGGTACTACCACCGAGCTTAACCTGGCGGATTATTTCCGCTCCAACAACATGAAGTACACCCCGGTAACATTCGATACTTCGGATGAAACCGTCAAGGCATTTGATGCCGGCCGCTGTGATGCGCTCACTTCAGATCAATCTCAGCTCTACGCATTGCGCATCAAGCTGGGCAATCCAGAAGGTGCCATGGTTCTGCCTGAAGTGATCTCAAAAGAGCCACTGGGTCCGGTAACGGCACAGGGTGATGATGAGTGGTTCAAGATTGTACGCTGGTCACTGTTTGCCATGGTTAACGCTGAAGAGATGGGTATTACCTCTGGCAATGTTGATGCCAAGATGGCCAGTGATGATCCGAATATCCGTCGGCTGCTTGGACAGGAAGGTATCAAGGGTAGCGGTCTGGGACTCTCTGATACTTGGGCTGCCAACATCGTAAAGCAGGTCGGAAACTACAGTGAGTCGTTTGAGCGGAACGTAGGTCAAGGTAGTGCGCTAAAGATTTCACGTGGTCAGAACGCACTCTGGAACAAGGGTGGTTTGCAGTACGCGCCACCTATCCGTTAATCATCGTACTGTAGCACGTTTCTGGGAGCCACAGGATGGAGTAAAACTATCCTGTGGCTTACTTGCTTTAACTGCCCTGAAGGAATTTCTATGGCGGATGAAAAACGGACGGTGTCGGAACCGGCGAAGCCGGCACTCTGGAGGCGGCCCGCAGTTAGGTCGGTGTTTTTCCAAATTATTCTGGTTGCAGGTATCGTCTATTTCGGCAATGCCATTTTCCAAAACACCCTAAACAATCTCGAACAACGCGGCATTAGCACCGGTTTCGGTTTTCTCGATCAAGAAGCTGGGTTCGGTATCTTGATGACCCTGCTCCCGTTCGATGAAACGCATACATATGGCCGAACATTCCTGGTCGGTCTTCTGAATACACTGCTGGTGGCGGGTCTTGGAATCTTCTTTGCGACGCTTATCGGTTTTGTGATGGGTGTTGCCCGGCTCTCTCGCAACTGGATTATATCCCGGTTGGCTACAATCTATATTGAGATCTTCCGTAATATCCCGCTGCTGTTGCAGATTCTGTTCTGGTATTTTGCTGTACTTCGGCCACTACCGGGTCCCCGTCAAAGCCTGATTCTAAACGATACGTTCTACCTCAGTAACCGCGGTCTCTATATGCCGAGTCCGGTTTATGAACAGGGTTTCTGGTTGGTAATGGTTGCTTTGGGTATTGCGATCGTCGCCAGTATTCTGATTGCGCGCTGGGCACATAAGCGCCAAGAAGCAACCGGGCAGCAATTCCATACCGTGATTACGGTCATTGGCTTGGTGATAGGTTTGCCCTTGCTTGCTTTCCTGGTTATGGGAATGCCCCTAAGCTGGGATTTCCCGGTACTGCAGCGCTTTAATATGGCCGGAGGCATGGTTATTATTCCCGAGCTGGCAGCACTGTTGGTTGCACTGAGTATTTACACCGGTGCCTTTATTGCTGAGGCTGTACGCTCTGGTATTTTGGCGGTGAGTCATGGGCAGACGGAAGCCGCTCATGCACTGGGTTTGCGTCCAGGCTCGACTCTGAGGCTGGTGGTTATTCCGCAGGCACTACGGGTCATTATTCCGCAGCTTACCAGCCAGTATCTCAATCTGACCAAGAATTCCTCTCTTGCGACAGCGATAGGTTATCCAGATCTGGTTGCCGTGTTTGCCGGTACGACATTGAACCAAACTGGACAGGCAGTAGAAGTGATTGCCATGACCATGGCCGTGTATCTCGTTATCAGTTTGAGTATCTCAATGTTTATGAATTGGTATAACAAACGCATACAACTGGTGGAGAGGTAATCTATGTCAGTTCATACACCGCATCCTGACTTGCCACCCCCCATGAGTAGCGTGGGTTTTATTGGTTGGTGCAGGAATAATCTGTTTTCAACGCCAATGCATACGGCGTTGAGCCTGTTCGCCATGTACCTGATCTATTTGACTGTGCCGCCCATTATTAGCTGGGTTTTTCTTGATGCGACCTGGGTGGGCGACACGCGGGAAGCCTGTGCTTCAAGTACAGGGGCCTGTTGGGTATTCGTCAAAGTCAGGATAAACCAGTTCATGTACGGTTTTTTCCCTGAGACTGAATATTGGCGGATTAACCTGGCGTTCGGTCTTTTGATCGTCCTGGGAATTCCACTGTTCCTTAAACGCTTTCAGCATAAAGGGAAGCTGGCTGCGTTTATATTGATCTTCTATCCCATTATTACTTTTCAGTTATTCTCAGGGGGGAATTTTGGTTTGACTCATGTTGAGACCAGCAAGTGGGGTGGTCTCAGTCTGACGCTGATCCTGGCGGGCGTGGGCATCGTTGCCTCGCTTCCTCTGGGTATCGTGCTTGCGTTGGGTCGGCGCTCCAAGATGCCGATAGTGAAGTCGGTCTGCGTCGTGTTTATCGAGTTCTGGCGTGGCGTACCTTTGATTACAGTGCTGTTCATGTCATCGGTGATGTTGCCTCTGTTTCTACCGGAAGGTACCAATTTCGATAAGTTACTGCGCGCCATGATCGGTATCGCCCTGTTCCAGTCTGCCTATATGGCCGAGGTGATAAGGGGTGGGCTTGCTGCCATTCCCAAGGGGCAGTATGAAGCCGCCGAAGCACTCGGATTGAGTTTCTGGAAGAGCATGGGACTGATTATTCTTCCGCAGGCGCTGAAGTTGGTGATCCCCGGTATCGTCAATACCTTCATTGCGCTGTTTAAAGATACGACGCTGGTATTGATTATCGGATTGTTTGATCTGTTGGCGATTATTCAGCAGGCATTTGCAGATCCGGATTGGCTGGGCTACTCAATTGAGGGTTATGTGTTTGCTGCATCGATCTTCTGGGTCTTCTGCTTCGGTATGTCGCGATACAGTATGTCCCTTGAAAAGAAACTAAATACCGGCCACGTCCGGTAATACTCATGAATATGATTAAAGAGTTGGAGACACATTATGTCTGAAACCGACAACACCAGCAGTCTGTCGCAAGCCACCAGTGATGTAACCATACAGATGCGTGGAGTACACAAGTGGTACGGCCAGTTTCATGTGCTGAAGGATATTAACCTGGAAGTGACCCGGGGTGAACGTATTGTTATTTGTGGGCCATCAGGCTCTGGTAAGTCCACCATGATTCGCTGTATCAATCGTCTCGAGGAGCATCAGAAGGGGCAGATCATTGTAGATGGAACCGAGTTGACAGATGACGTAAAGCACATCGATCAAGTCAGAAAAGAGGTGGGCATGGTGTTTCAGCACTTTAATCTGTTCCCGCATCTGACGGTTCTGGAGAATTGTTGTCTGGCCCCCATATGGGTTCGAAAGATGCCACGTAAAGAGGCCGAGGCGGCGGCTATGCTGTATTTGGAAAAAGTGAAAATTCCTGAGCAGGCAAAGAAATATCCGGGCCAGCTCTCCGGTGGTCAGCAGCAGCGTGTAGCGATTGCCAGAAGCCTTTGTATGAATCCCAATGTCATGTTGTTTGATGAGCCTACTTCAGCACTCGATCCCGAAATGATCAAAGAGGTTTTGGATACCATGATTGAGTTGGCAGAGAGTGGTATGACTATGCTCTGTGTGACGCATGAGATGGGTTTTGCCAAGACGGTAGCTGATCGGGTGATCTTTATGGATGGCGGGGAGATTATTGAAGAGAATGAGCCGCATGAGTTCTTCAATAATCCGCAGTCTGATCGTACCAAGCTATTCCTCAGTCAGATCCTGCAACACTGATCCTGCACAACGCACCACCGACTCTCTAATTTTAGAGTCGGTGGTGCGTTTGCTATCCCATTTCTGCCAAAAGCCGCTTCATCATTATCAATGCCTGTTGCTCGTATCCACCGCCAAACAGGTTCAGATGGTTGAGGATATGGTAAAGGTTGTAAAGCGTTTTTCGAAGAGTGTAGCCGGGAGGCAATGGCCAGACTTCATTATAAGCCGCGTAAAAGCGGTCAGAAAAGCCACCGAATAGCTCACTCATGGCCAGGTCTGTCTCTCTGTCACCATAATAGACCGCAGGATCATAGATAACGGGCTCCCCGTCTGTGGCATAGCCAAGGTTTCCCGACCAGAGATCACCATGCACTAGGGAGGGGGCCGGTTTATGATCGAGCAGTGCCGGCAACTGCGCTTGTAGCTGTTCACCCTGGGATTGCAGTCGACCAGGATAGCCATTTTGTTTTGCCAGTTTGAGCTGATAACCAAGCCGTTGTTGATGCCAGAAGTTAGTCCAGTTATCGCAGAATTGATTGATCTGTCGACTGCTGCCAATGAAATTATCGTGACTATTCCCAAAACTGTTGGCCGTGGTTTGGTGGAGTAAGGCCAATTGTTGGCCGGCAGTTTCAGCGTTTCCATGCCCGCCCATCTGAATGAACTCCAGAACCAGGTAAGCAGTGATCCCTGTTTTTCCAGCGCAGATGACAGCCGGGGTGCGCAGGGTATGCGTAGATGAGAGTAGTTTGAGCCCCTTTGCTTCCTGCTCAAACATCGCTAGACGGTCAGCGCGGTTAATCTTGATAAAATAGGACGAACTGCCGGTGGTAAGCTGGAAGGCTTGATTAATACAGCCGCCTCCGATGGGTTGTGTGGTGCAGCGACGGGCATCTGTTCCAGTAACTTGGCTTATCTGCTCAAGGAGGGTATCTGCAAGGGCACGTTTCACGGTAATGGCCCCGGTTAATCGTTTCCAAGTCGGCTGTGCAAGGGGCTGGTACGGGGAAAGTGAGCACGCAGAAACTCCATTTGATCAGCTAGCACGTTATGTCCCTGGAGATAGATATACTCGGCATGGGTCGGAGTAAAGGGAATGGCCAGCAACTCCATGCCTGCCGCTTCTGGTGTGCGTCCAGCCTTGTGATTGTTACAGCGGATGCAGGCGGTCACTACGTTGTTCCAGCTATCTGGGCCATCCTGACTGAGTGGGCGGACATGATCACGGGATAGATGGCGTTTTGGGAAGTGTTGACCACAATAGAGGCACAAGTGCCCGTCGCGCTGGAAAAGGGTTTGATTATTAAGGGGTGGCAGATAGCCTTCGCGCATCTTCTCAAGGGCTCGGCTGTTGCCATGTGTAGCGATGATAGAGTTGACATCCACACAGCTCTGACGATGGGTGAGCGCGTTAATGCCACCGTGTATCTGATAAATAACACGACCACATGTGTATGCGACTTGGCCAAGGAAGTGGAGGCGCACTGCGTCGCGGTAATCAACCCATTCCAGGGGCATACCGGCCATGTCGGTGCGTAGTATCAGTTGGCGGAACCCTTCCATCACATCAAGCCTTAGTATCTTATCAACCTAGTTAGCACAGTTTTATGATTCTTGTAAATAGCCACCCACCCGCGTGATTGCGCTTTCGCGCGGTTTAAGTGAAGCCCTGCCCGCTCATGGATATCAAGAACCGCTTTTGAGGATGACTCTCTTCTGAGGCAATTTATTTGGCCGTCGTTTTTTTAGACAAAAAAATAGCGCTAATGGTTTAAAAATACTTGACAAAGAGTGATTTCATCAAAATGCATGGCTTGTTATGCACAGTTGCGGCGCAGCAATTATTTTTCGCTCAGAAAAACAAGGAATTCAATATTAGTTGTCTCTTATTCAGTGTAACTAATTGATTATTATTGGATTGTTTTCGAAGGTCATTTTTTTGTCAGATTAATGAAATCTTAATAATTTGTGGGGCTGCAGGCTCATACCAACGCGTTTTCAACAGAGTTATCCACAGGATCTGTGGATAACCGCAAATGTCTCTTATCTGATAAGCAGTTAGCTGTTATTTTGAACTATTGGGTTGATTTTCCCAATGATATTTATCGCTCTGTGTGCTGCCAATATTACCCTTTAATTTTCTGTTCCATGGTGTGAAATGGGTTTGAGTCAGGTAGCATCTCGCCATGCCTGATCAACTCATTCTGCGGGTTGCTGTACCCGCCCCTCTGTATAACTGTTTTGACTATCTGCCGCCAGATGGTGTGCTGAGTTCCAGTCTGCTTCCTGGAGTACGGGTGAGTGTGCCATTTGGTCGCGGTACGCGCTGCGGCGTCCTGTTAGAGTTGATCCGTGAATCAAGTACTGAGCCGAGGCGTCTCAAGCCAGCTTATAGCATTCTGGATGAAGAGCCCCTGTTCACGAAGTCTGATTTGGAACTGCTGGTTTGGGCGGGTCGCTATTATCAGCATCCAGTGGGTGAGGTGATCGCGAATGCCCTGCCCGTTCGCCTGCGTAAAGGAGAGCCACCGGTATCCGTTATGGAGAAGCGCTGGCAGCTTACCGCTCTAGGTAGGCAGCAATCGTTGTCTGAGCTGAAGCGAGCTCCCAAACAGGTGGCTTTGCTGAAATTATTGCATGATTCGGCGAAGGGTCTGACGCAAGGTCAAATATCGAATCAACTCGGCGCGTATCGACCTGTATTGCAGGCCGTTGAAAAAAAGGGCTGGGTGGCGTCGATAGATCAGGCAGCGTCAATGGCCACTCCTGCCGGTGCGATTGAGGCCACCTATACAATCAACCCGGATCAGCAGGCGGCGGTCGACGCGGTCGATATAGGGCAGTTTGGTGTTTATCTGCTGGATGGTGTAACGGGCAGTGGCAAGACAGAGGTTTATTTGACGCTGGCTCGGAATGTCGTCAACAGTGGAAAGCAGGCCCTTATACTGGTCCCGGAAATCGGATTGACGCCTCAGTTGATTCGGCGTTTTGAAAAGCGTCTGGGTGAAGGTGTAGCGGTGCTGCACTCAGGGTTGGGTGAACGTGAACGTGAGCGCGCCTGGCATATAGCCCGGCTTGGCCATGCCACTGTTGTACTGGGTACCCGGTCTGCCTTGCTTACGCCACTGCCACGGTTAGGTCTGGTTGTGGTGGATGAGGAGCATGATCTCTCCTACAAGCAGCAGGATGGGTTTCGCTATTCAGCTCGCGATATTGCAGTGATTCGAAGTCAGAGGAGAGGCTGCCCGGTGATCCTGGGCTCGGCTACCCCTTCACTTGAAACATTACATAATGCCCGGAGTGGGCGCTACAAACACCTGCAGCTCACTAACCGGGCTGGTGGTGCGAAGCCCGCACCGATGAATCTAGTGGATATCCGTTCGGTAAGGCTGCAGGCTGGCCTCTCACCCGTTCTGATAGAAAAGGTGCGCGAAACACTGACGTCAGGTAATCAAGCGTTGTTGTTTATCAATCGCCGGGGCTATGCCCCTATTGTCACCTGCCATGATTGTGGCTGGATTGCCGAGTGCCGTCGTTGTGATGCCCGTATGACACTGCATGGAGCCAGTGGCATTCTCTGGTGCCATCACTGTGGCTCACAGCGGCGTCTTGATCCTCGCTGTCCTGAGTGTGGGACAGATGATCTTCGCTCACTTGGGCAGGGTACAGAGCGGGTTGAAGAGGTCCTGTCACAACTGTTTCCAGAGGTAGGTATTGCCCGTATAGATCGTGATACCACCCGGCGTAAGGGGAGTCTTGGTAAGCTCCTTGAAGGCATCCGTAAAGGTAAGTACTCACTACTGCTAGGTACTCAGATGCTGGCCAAGGGGCACCATTTTCCTGATGTCACCTTGGTAGGTATTTTGGATGTGGATCAGGGGCTGTTTGGTGCGGATTACCGTGCCGCCGAACGAATGGCACAACAGATAGTGCAGGTATCAGGACGGGCGGGACGTGCTGAAAAACCAGGACGGGTGTTAATTCAGACCAGGCACCCGGACCACCCGATGATGCAGTTGCTGATAAAAAGTGGTTACAAGGCGTTTGCTGAAGAGGCGCTGGCAGAACGGCAGGCGGCCTTTTTTCCTCCCTTCAGCTATCAGGTGTTGTTACGGGCAGAAGCACCCCATGAGTCTGCGCCTCGGGCATTTCTTGATGAGGCCTATGAGCAGGGTATCTTCCTCGCAAATGGGCGAGTGGAGTTCTGGGGGCCAGTGCCGGCACCAATGGAGCGTCGTGCTGGGCGCTATCGGGCGCATCTGCTACTCCAGTCTGATCAACGCAGTGATTTACAGCGCCTGCTTCCGCCGTGGGTAAATTACTTGTCCGGACTGAAGTCTGCCCGTCGAGTGCGTTGGTCTATTGATGTTGATCCTCAGGAGATGTTTTAGGATAGTGCCATTTTCGTTCGAGATAGCGATCTCAAACAGGCTTATTTATCGGTCAGATGTTCTGCTGACAGTTACCCTGGAACCGGCTTTGTTGTATCCTAGCCCGTTTCCCGAATTCCCCGTTTTTTAGGTAAACAATGAAAAACCTGATACAGAAACTGGTTTTGCAATCCCTGGCCAAGATCGCTGCCGAGGGTGTTATTGGCGAGGATCAGATTCCTGAACCGATTATTGAACGCACCCGCGACCCGCGTCACGGGGACTTTGCCTGCAATGTGGCGATGGTTTTGTCGAAAGTAGCGCGTTGTAAACCCCGTGATCTGGCTGAAAAGCTGATTGCTGCGCTACCGGATTCACCCGCAGTGGCGAAGGTGGATATTGCCGGCCCCGGTTTCATTAACTTTACTTTGCAAGAGGGTGCCTATATTGACGTGGTGAGCCAGGTTCTGGAGCAAGGGCACGGCTTCGGACGCAGCACGCATGGACAGGGAAAACGTATTCAGGTGGAATTTGTATCTGCCAACCCGACCGGGCCATTGCATGTAGGTCATGGGCGCGGTGCCGCTTACGGTGCCGTCGTTGCAGACCTGCTGGAGGCTGTGGGATACGAGGTGCATCGTGAGTATTACGTAAACGATGCCGGCCGTCAGATGGATATTCTGGCCGCCAGTATGTGGCTACGTTATCTGGAACTTTGCGATGAGAGCCTCACCTTTCCGTCGAATGGTTACAAGGGTGATTATGTCTGGGATATAGCGGCCACCCTGCACCGGGAGCATGGCGATGCCTATCGTCACAGCACTGAAGAGGTGTTTGATGGCATCTGTGCTGATGAGCCTGCAGGCGGTGACAAAGAGAAGCATATCGATGAGCTGATCGACCGCGCCAAAAGTCTGTTGGGGGATAACCGTTATCGCTATGTCTTTGAGCTGGCGTTGAACACCATCCTGGATGATATCCGGGATGATCTGGCGTTGTTTGGTGTGACCTATCAGGAGTGGTATTCCGAACGGAGTTTGACCGAGTCCGGTGCGGTAAACAAGACACTGCAACGCTTGCGCGACTCCGGACATGTCTATGAAAAAGGCGGAGCACTCTGGTTTAAATCCACCGATTTTGGTGATGAGAAAGACAGGGTTGTGGTCCGGGATAATGGACAAACGACCTATTTTGCCTCTGATATTGCCTACCACATGGACAAGCTGGAACGGGGTTTTGAGCGGGTGATTGATGTCTGGGGTGCCGACCATCACGGCTATGTCCCGCGGGTTAAGGCGGCTATGCAGGCGGTGGGGGATGACCCTTCCCGACTAGACGTGCTGCTGGTTCAGTTTGCGATTCTCTATCGTGGTGGCGAGCGGGTGCAGATGTCGACCCGTTCGGGTTCATTTGTGACCCTGCGTGAGTTGCGCAAAGAGGTCGGGTCCGATGCGGCGCGCTTCTTCTACGTGATGCGAAAGTGTGAGCAGCATATGGATTTTGATCTGGATCTGGCCAAATCCCAATCCAGCGATAATCCGGTCTATTACGTTCAGTATGCCCACGCCCGGGTCTGCAGTGTGTTACGGCAGGCCGCTGAAAAATCGATCTCTGTGGATATTTCTGCGGGAAGTGAAAATCTGGAGCGCTTGGTGGAACCACATGAGCAGGGGCTACTCAAGACACTCGCTCGCTATCCCGAAGTGGTAGAGAATGCGGCTCTCAATGAGGAGCCCCATCAGCTGACCCACTATGTTCGTGAGCTGGCGAATGATTTCCATACCTACTACAACGCCCATCAGTTCCTGGTCGATGATGAGTCGCTTCGGGATGCGCGTATTAAATTAATACTGGCGGTTCGACAGGTACTGATGAATGGCCTTAACCTGCTGGGAGTCTCCGCACCGGAGAAGATGTAATGTCGCGGGACTACAAGAGTCGGGCCACTCCCCAGAGGAAGGGAAAGAACCAGCCGGTATCCGGATGGATCTGGTTCGTGGGTGGATTATTGGTTGGTTTGTTTATTTGTCTGCTGGTTTGGCTCAAGCTGGCGCCATCAGATCAGGCTAAGCCACGGCCCTCAGCGGTAACACGTAAACATACGTCAGCCCCTGAGGAGGCGGCTCCAGTACGGGAGCCTGCGACAACACCAAAACCCCGTTTTGACTTCTATACCATTCTGCCTGAGATGGAAGTGGTGGTGCCTGATCCGGAACCTGAGGAGACGCCGGCACCCACTACTTCTGGTGCAGCCCCTGTTGTGACTGGCGGAGCAGAACCGGGCGCTGCTTCTGCGTATTACATGTTGCAGATGGGCTCATTTAGAAAATACGGTGATGCGGACAAATTAAAGGCGAGTCTTGCGCTGGTAGGAATTGAAGCCGAAATTCAGCGTTTTGTGCTAGAGGGTGGTGAGGTGTTTCATCGGGTTCGTAGTGGCCCTTATACCAGTGGTCAGGTCAACTCGCTGCGTTCACGGCTGGCACAGAATAAGATCAACAGCCTGGTTATAAAGCTGAAAAAGTAGGCCAGGAAATGGCCGCCTTATTAGTGGCGATTAGCTATCCATTCATAGAGTTCCATCTGCTCTGGTGCACACTTGCCACAACTGCTGCCGCATGTCATCGAGGGAAGACGACGGACCTTGCCCTTGCGAATCCAGGTCTCCAGCATGCCACGGGTGGCGTCCACAGAGGCGCCAAAATGCAGGGCAATATCTGACACACAGGCCTGCTGGCGTTGTTGCAGATAGTCTTTTATGTCAGAGAGGATCAAGCGGCCGCCTTATTGCTGGTTGCGGATTCAGCATCTGGACTCTGGCTGCCCCAGCGCCTGAGGATGGTAAAGACTAGCACCATGCCAACGACTAAGCCAATAATCCATAATAGAGAGCTTGTGCTGTGCTGGCTGAAAGTAGCTACCTGGTAATAGAGGGTTGATGCTGTGTAGGCGACGCCTGTTGTCCAGAGTGCGACAAAGCCTGCCCAGGCGCCCCCAGCCTCCCGGACGATGGCACCAATGGTTGCCACACAGGGGAAGTAGAGCAGAATGAATAGCAGGTAAGCAAAGGCGCCGGCCTGTCCATCAAAACGGGCGGCCATGGCACCAAATACATCGGTACTGACAGCCTGGGATTCAGCGGCCGTTTCAAGGCTGCTGATATCGCCCAGATCCAGACCCAGTGGATCAAGGATGTTATCCCGTACGGCGGCTAGATTCTCCGGTATAGTGGCGGCGGCTTCGGCAAGGCGATCCCATAGACTGAAGGTGGTCTCGTCCTCAGCCAGTCCAGAATCCTGAATGGCGAGCTGAGTGTAGATGGAATCCAGTGTGCCGACTACGGCCTCTTTGGCCAGTACGCCTGTAAAGATGCCCACAGTAGCAGGCCAGTTCTCTTCCCGGATTCCCAGTGGTGTGAAGAGGGGCGTAACTGATTTTCCCATGGCGCTGAGGATGGAGTGATTGCTGTCCTTGTTGCCGAAATTACCCTCAGTATCGATAGCGTTAAGGATATTCAGCGCCAGTACCATCAGCACGATGACCTTTCCTGCATCACGAATAAACAGTTTGACACGATCCCAAGTTCGCAGCATGACACCCTTTAGTGTGGGCAGGTGATAGGGTGGAAGCTCCATCATGAAGCCCGTGCTCTCACCGGAGAGTAATGTGCGGCGCATGATCATGCCGGTCATAACCGCTACCAGAATCCCTACCAGATAGAGAAGGAAAACCAGGTTCTGTCCATTGCTGGGAAAGAACGCGGCCGCAAACAGGGCATAGACCGGCAGGCGGGCGCCACAGGACATGAAAGGGTTCATCAGGATGGTGAGCTTGCGCTCGCGCTGATTCTCCAGGGTGCGGGTTGCCATCACTGCTGGAACATTACAGCCAAATCCGACAATCAGTGGTACAAAGGCCTTGCCCGGCAGGCCGATGGTGCGCATGGCGCGATCCATAACGAAAGCGGCACGGGCCATGTAACCGGTATCTTCTAATACGGATAGAAACAGATAGAGGCAGGCGATAATCGGTATGAAGGTGGAGACCACCTGGATGCCACCACCAAAGCCATCTGCCAGGAAAACCCTGACCCAGGTGGGAAGTCCCCAGGAGCTGAGGAGCGTATCCATGCCTTCCACCATGAAGGCACCCACAGCCATGTCAAAAAAGTCGATAAAGGCGCCGCCAATATTGATGGTAAACATAAACATCAAGTACATCAGCAACATGAAGATGGGAATGCCCGCGATCTTGTTCAGTACGACACGGTCAATTTTGTCGGAGAGCGTTTTACCGATCAGCCCCTGTTGTCGAATGGCCCGTTGAGCCAGACTGTGGGCATGGCTGTAGCGGGCGTCCGCAATATGGATATCCGCCTCTTCTCCGGCCCGGTCCTGTATATGTGTCTGCCACTGTTCAACCAGTGGACGAACGGATTCTCCGGCCAGCTTTTCCGCATTCTTGTCACCTTCCAGTAGCTTGAGGGCGAGCCAGCGTCGGTTGGCCTGTGAAGGAATATCACCCAGCAGTGAGATAATATCGGTTATGGCCTGCTCCACGTTATCTTCGTGGGTGACCTGGAAGGATTGTTCGGGTTTTCCGATGACATCACGGATAGCCCGTTTTAGTTGATCAAGTCCTTCGCCAGTTACGGCGACTACCGGAACGACCGGGCAGCCCAACTCCTGGCTGAGCAACTCAATATCGACATCAATACCCCGTTTGCGTGCTACATCCATCATGTTCAGTGCGACAATGATGGGTATACCCATTTCCCGCAGCTGTACGGTGAAATAGAGGTTGCGCTCCAGGTTGGAGGCATCCAGTACATTGATAATCAGCGAGGCGTCACGGGAGAGCAGATAGTCACGGGTGACCTGCTCATCAATCGAGGTGGCGTCCAGTGAGTAGATGCCGGGAAGATCAATGATCGAGAGGTCTTCACCTTGTAGATTAAAGCGCCCCTCTTTGCGATCGACGGTAACCCCAGGCCAGTTCCCGGTCTTCTGACGGATACCGGTAAAGGCGTTGAACAGGGCAGATTTCCCACAGTTGGGATTGCCCCCCAGGGCGATGGTGACCACGATCTCCTCCGGTGACCGGCTTTGTTCCGGTCGATGGAATGATTCTAACGAATGAGAGGTTGCATCAGCAGTTTGTCAGCAATACTGCTTCCCAGTGCGACTCGGGTTCCGGCGGTGGCGACAACCACGCCCCGGTTGCGTTGCTGCAGCACGCTGATCTCGGAACCAACTCGCAGTCCGAGTCCAAGCAGGCGCCTCGCCAGTCCCTTATCGCCCTGGATTTTGGTAATTCGCGCCTGTTGGCCGGCGGGAATGTGATCCAGGGTTACCGGATTATCCTGTAAGGCGGCGGTGTCCATTATTGCTACATCTCAATAAGAATGATTAGTGTTAAACTTTAGCATCGTTGTATATCAGTAACAACTGATTTACCCCTCAAAACGCAAATAAACTATGGTTTTTGTTTTTCCTCTGATATAGATCAGCTTATGGGTCTACGCAGCAGATCCACACGGGAGGGTTTCAGGAAGTGGGCACCCTCGTCCGTCATGTGGCGATTGAAGGCGTTGCGAATCCGGCGATAGGTGATGTCATCAATCTGGTGATCTGTGTGGGTGACTTGGATCATCCGTTCATCGAATTCGGAGAAATCTTTGTAGTGTCCCGGTGCATTGAAAAAGCGCTGCCCAACCAGCTCGAACTGGCCCTTTTCTACTGCCTGAATCAAAGCCGTGAAGGCTGCAGTACGGACCTCTTTTTCATCATTAAACAGACGCAGGATTTCGTTGAAATCACCGGCGTAGACCGGTTCTGAGATGTAAGCCAGTCCCCCTGGTTTCAGTACACGGGCAATCTCAGTCAGGCCCTGGGCCATCAGGGGTACGGGTACGTGGTGGAGTGATTTAAGCATGAGTACGATATCAATGCTGTTGTCTGGCTGGGCTATGGATTCGGCACCACCAGTACAAAAGGTAACTGTGGGCAGGTCATCTATCAGAAGATTTTTTGCATGCTGTATGCTATCTACTTCTGTAGCAATGATCTGTCGAGGATGGAATCGTTCAGCTAACTGGCGGGTCATCCAGGCTCGGCCACAGCCCAGTTCCAGTACCAGACTATCCTCAAGGGGAAGCAGCTGCTGAATAATTTCCAGCTCTGTGGCAGTCCGGTAGCTATCGGGATCGTTAATCTTCATCATCTCTTCCTGTTACAGGGATTGGGGGATTTGCTGGGTTCTTGGTGCCCAGATATAGGCGCCAGTCACAATTTGCCAATAGGGTGATGCCAGATACTGTGTAAAACAATGAGAAAAAACAATCTAAAGCAACTAATTTTTACCTGGACGGGTACTCGACTGGATCAGCTTCGTCTGCGTCTCTCCCGTCCTGATGCCCTGATTCTGCTTTCACTGCTTGGGCTCCTTACCGGTTTGTTTGCTGGTGGACTGATCGTCCTGTTTCGCCTGGTAGTTGAACAGAGCCAGTCCAGTTTTTTGCCAATGGGATTGCCAGAAAATTATGAAGGACTTGATCCCTGGATGCGTTTTTTATTGCCACTGGCGGGCGCCTTGATTATTGCCTGGGTATTTCAGCATTTTTCCAAAGGAACGACGGTTCTGGGTGTTAGCTATGTGATGGAACGGATGGCTTACCACCAAGGCTATCTGACCCTACGGGGGATGCTGCTGCAATTTGTGGGTGCCACCGTGGCTATTATCAGTGGCCACTCCGTTGGTCGGGAAGGGCCACATATCCTGTTGGGCGCCGCAACGGGTAGTCTGCTTGGGCAGTACCTTACCCTCCCAAACAACAGTATCCGGACGCTGCTGGGTTGTGGTACGGCTGCCGGTATTGCCGCTTCATTTAATACCCCATTGGCTGGAGTGATTTTCTCACTTGAAGTCGTGATGATGGAGTATTCCCTTACCAGTTTTATTCCCGTGATTCTTGCGGCAGTGGCCGCCACGGGTGTCTCTATCCTGGCCTTTGGAAATACCCCGGCGTTTGAGGTTCCGGCATTGGTAATGGGGTCATTGAGCGATATCCCCTTGGTGTTACTGCTTGGGTTTCTGATCGGAGCAGTGGCGGCGTTGTTTATTTATCTCATGAAACAAGTGGCGGGACGTGTCAGTGGAGTAGCGTTTTGGCAGCGGGTGTTGTGGGCTGGAGGGTTGTTGGGTGTATGCGGTGTACTGGTCCCACAGGTGATGGGTATCGGTTATGACACTGTCAATAGCGCCCTGTTGGGCGATATTGGACTTGGCCTGCTCGTGATGATTCTGCTGGTTAAGATTGTGGCTACGGTGTCATCGCTGGGTTTAGGTATTCCCGGGGGCAATATTGGACCGCTGCTGTTTATTGGGGCCTGTGTGGGGAGCCTCACCGGACAGGTGGCGACGACGATTTTTCAGCACAATACCCTGGATGTAGGGTTTTATGCGTTGCTGGGAATGGGTGCAATGATGGGTGCTACGTTGCAGGCACCCCTGGCGGCGCTGACCGCCATGATGGAGCTGACCCATTCACCCCAAATCATAATGCCGGGCATGCTGGCGATTGTAGTGGCTGCCTTGACTTCTCGTGTGCTGTTTCGACAGGAGTCGCTGTTTCTTGCCCTGCTGAAAGCGATGGGCATGGACTTCGATACCAATCCGGTCATGCTGGCACTGCGGCGATCAGGTGTGGCCAGCGTGATGCAGAAACGCTTTGTCCGTTTAGATGTGGTGATCACCAGGGAGAAGGCGAAGGCAGTATTAAACAGTGAGCCGGAGTGGCTATTGATCGATGGCGAGAAGGAGCCGCTGGGGTTAATGTTGGCTGTTGATCTTGTGCGCCATCTCAAAGTGGAGCAGACACTGGGGGATGAGGCAGAGATTGATCTTTTGGAGATTCCTGCGCAGCGAATGAATACCGCACCTATCTATATCCAGGCGACCTTGCAAGAGGCGATGGAGCTGTTCCAGGCGGGTGCTGAATCCCTCTATGTTGAGCGCACGACGGCACCGGGTATTAAGCGAGTTTATGGAATTTTGACGCGTGATCAGGTGGAGTCAGCCTATAAAATCTAAGAGTCGGCTAGATTTCGGGCGATTGATATTTTTGCGGTAAATCCTATTGATTTGGCTCAAAAGAATCGTTGTTAATGCCGGAGGGCAGGTGCGGATAATAAACGCAAAGCGTAGTATTGAATAAGTGATATAGATCATATAAGTATCTGATGTTAATTATTTTTATACTATGGAGCGTTCACATATGGCCGAACAGAAGAGACAGGATAAATCTACAGAACAATCGATCACCGACCTGAGTGTGGTTGAGGCTAATAAAGGCGCTTCAGAGGCGAAGGCGGCTGGCCAAAAGCAGCTGGAAGCGCAAAATCAGACATTGAAGAAAACCATAGAGCAATTAAAAGCCAAAAATAGTAAGGCGTTACGTCAGTACCGACGTGAAGAGGAGCTAAAGCCTTATCAGGCCGAGTTGATTAAAATGCAGCAGTACCTGGAGCGAACGGGTACACGCATGATTATTCTTTTTGAGGGAAGGGATGCGGCAGGAAAAGGTGGCACGATACGACGGGTGACCCGGTATATGAATGAAAAACACTACCGGGTGGTGGCGCTGGGTAAACCAACAGAGCATGAAAAAACCCAATGGTTTTTCCAGAAATATGTCCAGCAGTTTCCTCGGGGTGGAGAGGTCGTGCTGTTTGACCGCAGCTGGTATAACCGGGCGATGGTGGAGCCTGTATTCGGATTCTGTAGTGATGAGGAGTACAAAAACTTTATGCGGGGGGTTAGTGGCTTTGAGAAGGATCTGGTGCGACAGGGAACGCTGCTGATCAAGCTCTATTTCAGTGTCACAAAATCAGAACAGGCACGTCGCTTCAATCGAAGAAAGAATGATCCGCTGCGGCAATGGAAATTGAGTGAGGTGGATGTACAGGCTCAGGAACGCTGGGATGATTTCACCAACGTAAAATATGAGATGTTGCGTAAAACGCATACAACCCATGCGCCATGGACTATTATTCGATCCAACAATAAACATCAGGCCCGACTGAATGCGATCAAGATGATTCTTAACTCGGTGCCTTACGAACGGTTGAATCCAAAGTTGAATTTTGTCCCTGATCCCGATGTATTGGTCTCAGGCTCCCGTGAACTTGAGAACATGGAAGCGCAGATGTTGAAGAAGGGTAAATTCACCCACTAAAAAAGGCCACACTGGCGACGTGAGATTGGAAAGGGTTTGTTAGGGAACCGGCTGAGATGGCCGGTTTTCTCAATTCTAAACAGGTGCTTCAAAGTGATGGATCTATCGCTATCAGGGGTTCAGGTCGTAATAGTGGTGGGAACCTGGATTCTGTATGGGCTGTTCCACTCTTTCACGGCTTCACTGGGTTTGAAACAGTGGGTGGCTAAGCGATGGCCGCAACGTATGCCATTCTATCGTCTGTTGTTTAACCTGTTGGCGGGTCTAACCCTGATTCCGCCGTTATTTTTGATCTATCTCTGGCATGGACCCTACCTTTGGCAGTGGAGTGGTGCCAGTTGGTTTGTTGCTAATGGCCTGGCGTTGCTGGCCGTGGGTGGTTTTGCCTGGTCTTTACGCCACTACGATGGTGATGAATTTCTGGGGCTGCGTCAGATACGGGAGCAGGAGCAGCGAGTAGAGGATCAGGAGCGGTTCTATATCTCGCCGTTGCATCGTTTCGTCAGGCATCCCTGGTACTTTTTGGGGCTGGTAATTATCTGGACCCGGGATATGGATGGCGTGTTCCTGCTTTCTGCACTGATGATGACTCTTTATTTCTTTATTGGTTCACGATTGGAAGAGGCGAAGTTGTTGATTTATCACGGAGAACGTTATCAGATTTACAAAGACCGGGTGCCGGGTCTGTTTCCCCTGCCTTGGCGATTCCTGAGTCGGGATGAATCAGTGGCACTCATGAAAGAGTGAATCGCCTTAAAAAAGCGTGATCAGCCCCTTCAGTATCAGGGAAATTGGTCGCCCCAATAGGGAGATCTAAAAAACTTTGGGTATCGTTCAGGGGTTGTGAACCTATCGGCAGGTTTGGTCGCAGACAAAAGGCATAGTGTTATGATTCGGCTGCACCGGTGCTCAGACAATAATCCAACAGGGGTGAAGAATGCAGGACTATTCAGAGAAGCGTGATTTTTACCGTATGGCGCTGAATTGCACGGCCCGTTATCGTGTTGAAGGGGGCTCCACAGTACAACAGGCCATTGTAAAAGACCTCAGTGCAGGTGGTTTACAACTTCAGACTGAAAATGAGGTTGAGGCCGGTGTAACCCTGAATGTTGAGGTTCAGCCCGGCAAGGATATCACCCCACCCCTGCATGCGGTCGTTACGGTAATTCGCTGTACCCCAGGCATAGAAGGCTTTGCTGTAGCCTGCAGCATAGAGCGTATGTTGCCTGTAGATGAGGTGGGGACTGACTTCCCCTAGCCATTTGAAATTCAACGGCGGGCCTGCTGAGCCCGCTTTCTACCAATAGTGGCCTTCAACACGATTGGCCATTCCTCCTGCTAAAAAGTCGCCGATGTTCGCGGTGACTCCATCAACCAGTCGCTGACGTGCCTCCCTGCTGGCCCAGGCATTATGCGGTGTAACAATTAAGTTGGGGATGTCTGGCTGTAGCAGTGGATTGTCATCACTCGGAGGCTCTTTTGTCAGTACATCCACCCCTGCCCCGCCCAGTGTTCCCTGTCTCAATGCGGTTACCAGTGCCCGCTCATCCACAATGCCTCCGCGGGCGGTGTTGATCAGCAGGGCATCCGGCCGCATAAGTGTCAGCTCCCGGGTGCCGATCAAGTCTTCAGTCTCTGGTGTCAGAGGACAGTGCAGGGTCAGAATATCAATCTGGGGTAACATCTCATGCAGCGGTAGCCGACCAGTCTGAGCCGACCCTCCTGGTCTCTGGGATAGCTTGACAGACATACCGAACGCCTCTGCCACTTTTGCAACGGCTTTTCCCAGAGTGCCGTAGCCGACGATGCCCAGTGTTTTGCCGGCTATCTCCCTGATGGGAAAGTCTGTGAGACAAAAGGTGTCGCTACGCTGCCATGCACCCTGTTTTACCGCTGCGTGATAATCCAGCAGGCGGGTGCTCAGTGCCAGGATCAGGCTGAAGGTGTGTTGTACCACGGTGGCCGTACCATAGCCGGTCACGTTTGTTACCCCAATTCCCAACTCTGCAGCGGCCTTCAGGTCAATATTGTTGGTGCCGGTGGCCGTCAGACAGATCAATTTCAGCTCTGGATTGTTCTCCATAAGTGGGCGGTCAATGACCACCTTGTTGCTGACGATCAGGGTGGCCCCTTTGATCCGCTCAGCCGTCTCTTCCGGTGAGGTGCTGGGAAGCAGTTCCCAGGTATAGGGTGTGCCGGTGAGACCGGAAAGATCCAGGTCGTTTTTATCCAGGGTGCTGGTGTCGAGAAAGACCGCTTTGGCCAAGGGCATAATGTACTCCGTATTTTTAATGATGGGCCGCTGTTTAGATTCTACCAATGAATAAGGCGTGGGAGAGGGCTGATTGTGTGAGACGGGTATCATCCAACATACCTTGCAATATCAAAGGGTTTGTCGGTTCAGTTCCTGGATAAGACCTACTGTTTTGGTCCAGTTTGAGCTAAAATCGAACGTTCTCCTGAACGGCACCCGTTAAACAGACATTTTTCAATCGATGGCACCGCGAGTGACTCCCTCTGCCGAGTTAATAGATCCTATGGCTGAAGCTGCAACTGAACCCCAGCGTATCCGCGAGATACCTTACAACTACACCTCGTTTTCTGATCGGGAAATTGTGATTCGTTTTCTCGGTGAAGAGATGTGGCAGGTGATCGAGACCCTGCGCGGCAGTCGGCGGACTGGCCGATCGGCGCGGATGCTCTATGAGGTGCTCGGAGATATGTGGGTGGTGATCCGTAACCCCTATCTGCAAGACGATCTGTTGATGGATGTGGGACGTCGTGGTGCCTTGATAGCGGCCCTCAAACATCGCTTGGACCAGTTTGAGGCGCGCACCAATGGTAATGAAGAGGCCATTCGCCTGCTGGGTGCAGCTCGAATCGCCGTAGAGAAGTTCTCGGCCTGTTTTCAGCGTAACCATGATCTGCGTCGACAGGTGAGTCGCACCCTGTCAAAGATTACCCGACGGGACAATATCGATTTTGGGGGGCTGGCTCGGGTCTCCCATGCCACGGATGCCACTGACTGGCGTGTTGAGGTCCCCTTTGTGGTGATCTGCCCGGACCGTGAGTCCGAGGTGGCCGCTATCGTCAAGTCTGCTATCGAGTGCGGACTGACCATCATCCCCCGCGGTGGTGGCACCGGTTATACCGGGTCTGCCGTACCGTTAGACCCCTACTGTGCGGTCATCAATACCGAGAAGCTGGAGCAGATGAGCCAGGTTGAAGTGATTACCCTCCCCGGTCTGGATGAGCCCGTACCCACGGTCCATGTGGGGGCCGGTGTGGTGACCAAGCGGGTCTCGGATCTGGCGGCCACTCAGGGACTCGCCTTTGCGGTTGACCCCACATCCCAGAACGCCTCCACTATCGGCGGCAATATCGCCATGAATGCAGGCGGCAAGAAGGCGGTGCTGTGGGGGACAACCTTGGATAACCTCGCCTCCTGGCGCATGGTGATGCCGGATGCCAGCTGGCTGGAAGTCGAACGCCTCAACCATAACCTGGGTAAGATCCACGATCAGGAGCGGGTCAGTTTTCGCATCAGCCGTTATGAGACGGATGGCAAGACGAGACGGGGCGAGCCGGAGATCCTGGAGATGGCTGGTGCCTGTTTCCGCAAAGCGGGCCTGGGTAAGGATGTCACCGATAAATTCCTCTCTGGGTTGCCCGGTGTTCAGAAGGAGGGGTGTGACGGGCTGATCACCTCGGCACGCTTTATTCTGCATCGTATGCCGGCCCATGTACGGACCGTCTGTATGGAATTTTTTGGTTCCGATCTCTCCAAGGCAGTACCGGCGATTATCGAGATTCGCGATACAATCGGTCGGGCCGAGGCGGTTCAGATGGTGGGACTGGAACACCTGGATGAGCGCTATATCAAGGCGGTGAAGTACAGCACCAAGGCGCCACGTCGGGAACGCCCGAAGATGGTCCTGATTACCGATCTGGTCTCCGATGATGAGGATGCGGTCGCCCAGGCGGCGTCCGAAGTCGTCCGACTGGTGAATGCCCGGGAAGGCGAGGGTTTTATTGCGGTTAGCCCCGAGGCGCGCCGTCGCTTCTGGCTTGATCGCAGTCGTACAGCGGCCATCTCGGCCCACACCAACGCCTTCAAGGTGAATGAGGATGTGGTAATTCCGCTGGAGCGGTTGGCCGAGTACAACCGGGGTATTGAGCAGATCAATATCGAGCAGTCGATCAGTAACAAGCTCAAGATTATGCAGGCCGTGCTGGGCTATCTGAAAGGCCCCATGCCCGAGCTGCGTTTGTCGGAAGAGTATGAAGAGTCTGACGAGAGCCGGGCGATCCTGAAGGCCAAACGGGATGCCGCCTGCGAGGTCGTGGCCACGGCTGAACAGCGCTGGCGCACCATCCTGGAAAATCTGGACACCCCTGCTGATCATTATCAGGCGCTGTTGCGTGATAAGGAGCTGAACAGGTTACAGCCAGGTGACTCCCTGCTGGATATGATGTTGCGTCGAGACCTGGTGCAAAACTACCGAAAAGAGATTGCCGCCCGGCTGAACGAGATCTTTGATGGGCAGGATATGTTGGCGGTTCAATCGCGTCTTGACACTATCCATGCCGAATTGCGCGATGCCCGTCTGTTTGTCGCCCTGCATATGCATGCAGGTGACGGAAATGTGCACACCAACATCCCGGTGCACTCGCACAACTACGAGATGTTGCATGAGTCCGAGCGTATGGTCGAGCGGATCATGAAGCTGGCCAAGTCGCTGGACGGCGTGATCTCGGGAGAACACGGTATCGGCCTGACCAAGATCCAGTTTCTGGAAGAGGATAAGCTGCGGGATTTTGTGGCTTACAAAGAGCAGATAGATCCTGGTCGACACTTCAATCGGGGCAAGTTGATGCCCGGCTCGAATCTGGACAGTGCCTATACCCCGTCCCTGCGTCTGGTGCAGCAGGAGGCGATTATCCTGGAAGCAAGTGAACTGGGTGAGTTGAATGATGACGTGAAGCATTGCCTGCGTTGTGGCAAGTGCAAGCCGGTCTGTATGACTCATGTTCCACGGGCTAATCTGCTCTATTCACCCCGTAACAAGATTCTTGGGACGGGGTTGATGGTAGAAGCGTTTCTTTATGAAGAGCAGACCCGGCGTGGGATCTCACTGCGACACTTCGAAGAGATGAATGATGTGGCTGACCACTGCACCATCTGCCACAAGTGTCTCAACCCCTGTCCGGTCAATATCGATTTTGGTGATGTCACGGTGCGGATGCGCAAGATCCTCACCGAACAGGGCAAGAAGCGTCGCAACATCGGCACGTGGGCGGCCATGTCGTTTCTCAATACCACAGATCCTCGCACCATTCGTAGCCTGCGCAAGGGCATGCTGGAGTGGGGCTTCAAGGGTTTGGCTTTGGGGCATGAGTTGTTCAAGCGGGCCGGGCTGCTGGGGCGCGGTAAACAGATACCCGCCAGCACCACGGGTCGACCAGAACCGAAATCACTGGTGGTGGAGTTAGTCCGCCGTCCAATTCGGGTGGAGCTACCGAAGAAGACGACCCGGGCCCTGTTGGGCATTGAAGAGGATGGCATGATTCCCATATTCCGTGATCCGGCACGGGTCACGGATGAATCTGATGCCATCTTCTATTTTCCGGGGTGTGGTTCGGAACGCCTGTTTAGTGATGTGGGGCTGGCCACTATCGCCATGCTCTACGAGCTGGGCAATGAGGTGGTGTTGCCACCGGGCTATCTCTGTTGTGGCTATCCGCAGACGGCGGCAGGACAGTATGCGAAGGGGCATGAGATTACGACCGGAAATCGGGTGTTGTTCCACCGGGTCGCCAATACCCTGAACTACATGGATATCAAGACGGTCATTGTCTCCTGTGGCACCTGTATCGACCAGCTGATGAAATATGAGTTCGAGAAGATATTCCCGGGTTGTAGACTGATGGATATTCATGAATACCTGATGGAGAAAGGTGTGACACTGGAGGGCGGCAATGGCACTGAATATCTCTACCATGACCCCTGCCATAGCCCGATGAAGCAGTACAACCCGACCGAAGTTGCGTCTAAACTCATGGACAAGAAAGTGCTGCTGTCAGATCGTTGTTGTGGCGAAGCGGGTACATTAGGCACCGCTCGCCCGGATATCGCCAGCCAACTTCGCTACCGTAAGGTGGAGGAGCTGGAGCAGGGAATTAAGGTGCTCAGTGGTAAAGAGACGGCGGTTGATGGCAATGTGAAGATGCTCACTTCATGCCCCGCCTGTACTCAAGGTCTAAACCGCTACAAGGATGAAACGGGCCTGGAAGTCTCCTACATTGTGGAAGAGCTGGCCCGGAACCGACTGGGTGAGGCGTGGCAAAAACGTTTTGTCGAGCAGGTACTGAAAGGTGGCATTGAGCGGGTGTTGCTCTAACTAACCAAGGCTGGATTTGGAACAGCCGCCCCCAGTCTATTTGGCTACCTTATTACGCTCGAAACTCAGCATGAAGCAGCACACAGAAGCATTTATATTAAATTCGTTATCTGTGCGCTACGCGATCATTCATTTGATCGGTGCTTACGCGCCCCTGCGGCGTGTCACTTTAGTTTCAGTGATGCCATGGCTGAATACTCAGATTGAGTTAAGCAATTAATTGACCCGGTGGCGACGGATCTCTTGTAGTCGTTGATGGGCGGTATCTGGTGCATTCGGTGTCTGGTTCAGGAGCTTCTGGCCATTTTCAGTCAGTGCAGTCAGCTGCGCCTCATCAAATAGCGAGCAGGCGGCCTGAAGCTCGTCTGGTTCGGCTGAGAGCAGGGTGGGTAAAAGGTCTACCTCTGAAATAATCGAGTCGGGGTCCAGTAGATCGGCCACCAGGGGATACTCCAGCAGGGCGTAATGGGTGGTTCGGGCGGCCTCTTCATCGGCCAGCTCCTGCAAGGCGACCTTGTCACTCCCGGCCCCTTTTTTTACCGCATGCATGATGACTGTCACCAGTTTTCCGATTGCCTCCTTGGTCTCCTGCTGATCATCCACCATCCTTGCTGATTGTTCATAAGATTGATCCAGTCGCTCCTTGATGGAGAGTATAAGATCACTCTCGGCATTGGTGGGTAGCTTGACCGCTTCATGCACCAGTGCTCTGAAATCAGTGATAAAGCTGACCAGCTCCTCATGATCCAGTCGTTGCGCCTCTTCCAGAGCCGAGTCTGTTAGCGTGCGTTCGTCTTCCGGAAAGAGTGGGTTGTCTTGTTTGCGAATCAGATGGCGTTCGCGTTTTCCAGGGATCTGGCTGTATCTCAGTGACATAAGGTACTACTCGTCAGCGTCAGGTTTATGGGGGAGGCGCCAGCCTTTCAGCAGGCCGCCTCTCCCGGAAGTGTCCGGTTCATCCTCAATCTCAGGCCCAAGCAGAATGGCGAGCCAGCGTGTGTCTTCATTACTGTCCAGTGCGATCTTGATGGTCATGGTCAGCGGCACGGAGAGGAACATGCCGACCGTACCCAGAACCCAGCCCCAGAATACCAGAGAGAGGAAGACCACCAGGCTGGAGAGGCCCAGGCCTTTGCCCATGAAGCGGGGTTCGATGACATTGCCGACCAGATTGTTCGCCAACAGGAAGCCAAGCCCTGCCCAGGCGGCTCCGCCTGGCCCTAGCTGTATCAGCGCAAGCAACACAGGGGGTACGGCGGCGATGATTGAACCAATATTGGGTACATAGTTCAGGAAGAAGGCCAGTACACCCCAGAGTACCGGGTAGTCCACTCCCACCACCAAGAGCCATATATAGATGATGACGCCGGTCAGCATGCTGGTGATGGTCTTGATCGCCATGTAACGTTTGATGTTTTCAATGAACTGATCGAAGTGAATAAAGGACTGTTCCGGGTTGTTGAGTATTCGATTCAGTTTGGCTGGGAAGCTGGAGGCCTCCAACAGAATAAAGACCACGGTCAGGAGGATCAGGAAGGTGTTGGTCAGAAGCCCTCCCAGGCTGCTTAGTCCCTGTGCCGCCATGGACATCGCCTTGGCTGGATCCAGTAGCTTGGAGAATATTTCCTGGGGCACCGGTACCCCGATGTTGTTCAACCAGGCAACTCCTTCTCCGGTAAGCCCCTTGAGTTTGCTCTGGTAGGTTGGTAGCTGTGCCGAGAAATCATCCACCGCATTGCCTACCAGCACACCCAGCATAAGTCCGGTCAATGCGATAGCCATGATCACCAGGATAATGGCGATAATGGAGGGTACTTTATAAGAGCGCAGGAAAAACAGTGCAGGGGCGGCAATGATGGCGATGAAGCCTGACAGCAGAAAGGGTACCAGTATGCTCTGGGCCTCACGCATACCGGCAACTACAATGACAAAGGCGGCTGTGGTTAGCAGGATACGGCTACCGTTGGCACGGCTCAGTTCCGTCATTACTGATACTCGGGTATCGGGTTGATGCGGGTCCAGGTTCGGGTCTCTTTATCGTACTCCCAGAGTTGCCTGTCAGTGATACTCTTTTCAACCTGACGGTCATCAAAGATATAACTGATCACGGCGGTCTGGGTGGCCTGGGTCTCTGATACCAAGTCAGGTAGCTGAATCACCTTGTAGTTGGTGATACTGATGTTATTGAGATTAGTCGGTACGGCGGCTTTCCCCACAAGATCCTTATGCAGGTAGTTATAGGCCTGTCCAGGATAGCCCCAGCGGATCGCTGAACGATAGTTTTTCAGTGTCTCCTGTAGCGACTCTTCCTTCTTATCCTGCATCATGTTCAAGGTCTTGCACCCGGCCAGCAGCGTCACTATTACAAGTAAAGCTGTGACTCTCAGGATAGTTCCATTCATCGTTGACTCCTCATCAGTTATCGGCAGTTTAACCCGGATCGGGCAAAAAATGTACGCAGTGCGTTTATGTTGAGCGTATGGCGCTCTACGCTGTGATGGGTTGATCTCTCCCAGGTGCCAGAAAAGACAAATTACCTGAGAGCGGTTATGATGCGCCGCTTATCCAGGAGCATTATTGATGACCGTGAGTGCAGAACAGGAGCCGCTGAAAGAGGTTCAGATTGGCGATAGCAAGATCACCTTGCTGGGGACCGCGCATGTTTCCCGTGCCAGTGCTGAGAAGGTTGAAGCGCTATTGGATGGGGGAGATTACGATGCGGTAGCGGTGGAACTCTGTCCCAGTCGTTATCAGGCCATATTGGATCCGGATGCACTCGCACGCATGGATCTGTTCAAGGTGTTGCGAGAAGGCAAGGCCAGCATGGTCGCGGCCAACCTGGCGTTGGGTGCCTATCAGCAACGCCTAGCGGAGCAGTTTGGTATAGAGCCGGGAGCCGAGCAATTGGCCGCCATCCGCCATGCCCGGGCCCATCACAAGCCGGTACTGCTGATCGATCGGGAAATTGGCGTCACCCTTCGCCGCGTATTGCACAATGTGCCCTGGTGGAAACGTTTTGGTCTGTTTGCTGGATTGCTCGGTAGCCTCTTTTCCAAAGAAGAGGTGAGTGAGGCGGATATTGAAGGACTCAAAGAGGGCGATATGCTGGAGCATACCTTCGCCGAGTTTGCAGAGGATCGGCAGGATCTGTTCCTGCCACTGATTGATGAACGTGACCGCTACATGGCTGCTCGTCTGTTGCAGGAAGTCAAGGAACAGGCCCCTGAAAAGATTCTGGCCGTCATTGGGGCGGGTCATCTCAAGGGAATCAATCGTTACCTCTCTGATGGCATGGAGCGGCCGGAGCGGGTAATTGAGAAGCTGGATCTTTTGCCGGTACCGAGCCGCTGGCCCAAGCTGATCCCCTGGGTGATTGTGGCCCTGGTCGTCACCGGTTTTGCCATTGGCTTTATGCGCAGTCCCGAACTGGGTTGGCAACTGGTGATGGATTGGGTGTTGATTAACGGCGTCCTCTCAGCCTTCGGGGCACTGTTAGCTGCGGCCCATCCATTAACCGTTCTAACCGCCTTTGTAGCGGCCCCGATAACCTCACTCAATCCCACCATCGGGGCTGGTATGGTGACGGCGGCGGTGGAGATTTTTCTGCGCAAACCCGAAGTAGGCGATTTCAGTCGACTGAAACACGACACCACGAAGATCAGAGGGTGGTGGCGGAATCGGGTCTCCCGCACCCTGCTGGTGTTCCTGTTCAGTACCCTGGGTTCCGCAGCGGGTACCTATTTGGCCGGATTCAGGATTTTCGACCGACTGGCGGGTTGAGCGGTATCAGGGAGTTGCTTTAATCTGTTCAATCCGGTTCTGCATGGCGGCAAAATAGACCACGGGTATCACGATCAGTGTCAGCAGAGTGGAGACCAGCAGGCCAAAGATCAGTGCAACTGCCAGGCCGCTGAAGATCGGATCATCCAGAATAAAGAAGGCGCCAGCCATGGCGGCCAAGGCAGTGAGGACGATCGGTTTTGAGCGTACCACTGCTGAGAGTACAACGGCCTTCTCCAGTGCCATCCCCTCCCGCACCTGCTGATTGATAAAGTCCACCAGCAGTATCGAGTTGCGTACGATAATCCCTGCCAGCGCAATCATGCCGATCATGGAGGTGGCGGTAAACTGTTTGTCCAGAATGGCATGACCGGGCAGGATGCCGATGAGGGTCAGCGGGATCGGCGCCATGATCACCAGCGGAACCAGGTAGGAGCGGAACTGGGCCACTACCAGCAGATAGATCAATAGCAAACCCACGCTATAAGCGATACCCATATCCCGGAAGGTCTCATAGGTGACCTGCCATTCACCATCCCACTTGACGCTGTACTCGTACGGGTTTTCGGGCTGGCTCAAGAACCACTGTTCGATTCCGTTCTGCTGTTTTATCCGGTCTGAAATGGCGAACAGGCCATAGAGTGGGCTGTCTGTCTCGCCTGCCATATCGCCCGTGACATAGACCACAGGTAACAGGTCTTTGTGGTAAATGGCATGTGCTCGATGGCTTTGAACTGGGGTGACAACCTCAGACAGGGGAACCCGTGTTCCCTCTTTCGAGTTAATACGTAAGCTCAGGAGCTGGTTTATGTCCGTTTTATCTCCCGGGTGGTATTCAACCCGAATGGGTACGGCATATTTCAGGTTTTCGCCATGTAGGAAAGTGACATCTTCTCCCGCCAGTAACATACCCAGGGTTTGGGTTATTTCGGCCTGTGAAATGCCCAGTCGGGCTGCTTTTGCCCGATCAACCTGTAACAGGATCTTTTCCGATGGGTGTTCCACTGAGTCGTCTATATCGACAATGTCTGGAGTTGATTGGAATAGTTTGCGCAAGGATTTTGCCTGGTCTATCTGGCCAGTGTAATCAATCCCGTATACTTCACCCACCAGGGGTGCCTGTACGGGCGGTCCGGGTGGCAGCTCAACGATCTTGGCGTTGCCACCGAATTGATTGGCAATCTCCTGCAGTGGAGTCCGTACCGCCAGGGCCACCTCATGGCTTTTACGTTCGCGCTTTGATTTGTCGAGCAGATTAACCTGAATGTCGCCAAGGTTGGCTCCCCTGCGGAGATAATACTGCCTGACGAGCCCGTTGAAACTGATCGGTGCGGAGGTGCCGGCATAGACTTGGTAGTCGGTCACTTCAGGGACGCGGCCAAGATAGTCCCCCATCGTGCTCAGTACCCGTGTCGTCTGCTCCAGACTGGTGCCTTCCGGCATATCGAGTACCACCTGGAATTCCGACTTGTTATCAAAGGGCAGCATCTTCATTACGACGGATTGGGTAGCCACCAGTGCAAAAGAACCGGCGATGAGTGTCAGGACCAAAAGGAGCAGTAACCAGCGCATGCCCCATCCCCGGCGGCCAAGAAGGAAGGGAGGCATAATGTGATTAAACAGGCGGCCGATCCAACGCTCATTGGATTGCTCAGGCCCATGTGATGTGAGCTTATGGCTAACCTTGCCCAGCGCCTTGTAGGTCAGCCAAGGGGTAAAAATAAAGGCGACGGCCAGTGATATCAGCATTCCAAGCGAAGCGTTTATCGGTATCGGGCTCATATAGGGCCCCATCAGGCCTGTCACAAACGCCATAGGTAGTAGGGCGGCAATAACGGTAAAGGTGGCAAGGATGGTGGGACCGCCCACTTCATCAACCGCAGCAGGTATGGCTTCCAGTAGATTACGGGAACCGAGGGCCAAATGCCGGTGTATGTTTTCTACTACTACAATCGCATCATCCACCAGGATGCCTATCGAGAAGATTAATGCAAACAGGGAGACCCGGTTGAGCGTGAACCCCCAGGCCCAGGAGGCAAACAGGGTAATGGCCAGGGTAACTATAACGGCGGCGCCGACAATCAGTGCTTCCCGCCAGCCCAGAGCAAACAGCACGAGCAGGATCACTGAGGCCGTGGCAAAGATTAATTTGCTGATCAGTTGTTTGGCTTTGGTGTCGGCTGTTTCACCGTAATTTCTCGTCACGGTGGCTTTGATATCACTGGGTATGAAAGTGCCCTTCAACTGTTCGAAACGCTGTATTACTGCGCTGGCAATCTCAACGGCATTGGTGCCGGGCTTCTTTGCAATGGCAATAGTGACGGCGGGCGTGGTGGAAGAGAGATTGAGCTGCTTCTCCGCCGCACCGGGTCCGGCTCCCAACCAGACATACTGGTCGGGCTGATCTGCCCCGTGACGGATTTTGGCGACATCTCGCAAATAGACTAGCCGCCCCTGATGGCTGGCTACAACCAGTTCACCGATCTCATCTCCGTTAGTGAGGAAATTGCCCGCCTGAATCAGTACTTCATGATTGTTGCGTGTGATCGTCATGTCATCCCTGACGCTATTACCGGACTGCAGTGCGAGCCGGAGTTGGTTCAGGTCAATGCCATAGCCGGCTATGGCCTGCGGATCCAGTTGTATACTGACCACCCGGGTGGGGGCGCCAATGGTGTAGATATCCCGGGTGCCCGGCACGCGCTTCAGTTCGGCCTCAATGGCATGGGCAACCTGCCCCAGTTCATAGGCGCCTGTAGCTGGATTTTCAGAGCGCAGAGTGAGGGTAACAATGGGGACGTCATCAATACCCTTTGGTTTGATGATCGGTTGTCCAACACCAAGGTTGCTTGGTAGCCAATCCTGATTGGAGAACACCTTGTTGTAGAGGCGGACAATGGCGTCGGTTCGATCAACGCCTACCTTGTATTGCAGGGTGAGTATCGCCATGCCGGGTCGGGAGGTTGAATAGATATGCTTGATCTCTTCAATCTCGGAGAGAACCTGCTCTGCCGGTGTGGCGACCAGATTTTCAATTTCAGTGGCGGTTGCGCCGGGGAATGGGATAAAGACATTGGCGAAGGTTACATTGATCTGTGGCTCCTCTTCCCGCGGTGTTACCAGAATGGCAAACAGACCCAATAGCAGGCCAACCAGGGCCAGTAACGGGGTGATCTCCGTGGTGAGAAAACGCTCCGCAATTGAACCTGATAAGCCCAGCTTACTCATGGCTGATCCCTTTCGATTGCAGCATTAGTTGGCTGCCTGCCGCGATAGGGTCGAGGGCTATCTGTTCGCCGGCGTCCAATCCAGATAGGACGGCGATCATGGAGCCATTGCGCTTTTGGCCTGCCTGGATATGCCTCATAGAGATCTTATTGTCAGGTCCTACAACGTAGACGGCCGTCACTTCGCTACGGTACACGACACTAGCCGCGGGAATAAGCAGCGCTTCGGTTTGTCCAATCTCGAAATGTGTTTTTATTAGCATGCCTGGAAATAGGCCTGTTACGCCTGGAGGCAGTGTTAATCGAACTTTGAATGTCGCACTTGCGGGGTCGGCAAAAGGAAAAATAGTGACCGATTTTGCTGTCACGATCTGATTGTCAGGAAGTGTTATCCGCGCCTTTGGTTGCGTTCTTATTGCGGGGATCAGACTCTGGGGCACGACTACGCTGACGCGTAATAGATCAAGAGAAATGCCGCTGATCAACTGCTGCCCTGGTGCGGCTGTTTCACCAAGTTCAATCAGCCGTTCAGTCACTATTCCTGAATAGGGAGCGCGAACCTCAGTATAGGCCAATTGCTCTTCTGCCTGTGTGAGTGCCGCCTTGGTGGCATCATGCCGTGCTTTTGCAGACTTGAGTGCGGCGGTTGCCTTATCCATGGCAGACTGGGCTACCAGTTTTCGCTCAAAGACTTTTCTTACGCGGTCATACTCACTGCGTGCTTCCTGAAGTTGGGCGTTGCTGGCAGACACTTCTGCCTTGGCTTGATCCAGATGTGCCCGCTGTTCAGTATCCCTGAGTCGTATGATAACGGCATCTTGCTCGACAAAGTCGTCTACATCCACCAGTATTTCGGTTACCTGTCCCTGAGTCTGTGCGGATATGGTTGATCGTTGAGTCGCTTCAACAGCACCATCAAATTGATACTCCTGGGGTATCTGGGTCAGTTGGGCGGTACTTGTAGGTAGCGTTTCCGCCGCCAACAGTGGGCCATAGAAAAGAGTTAACAGTGAGAGCAAAAAAGGGAGGCGCGTCATGACAGGTCCTGTCTCCTTCTTGCAGCTTATGACTCATAGGGGCAGTCTCTATGCCTATAAGCTGATTCAATATTCTATTATTTGAATTATTTATCGTATTTAAACCTTATCCCCATATCCTACCTCGACTCTCAGGTTCAAGATAGAGATTCGTGACGCCTGTAGGGGTCATTTGCGTGCCAGAATGGATATACTGATAATTCGGTGATTTTCTTAGATGTCGCCTGACAGGCTAACGCAGGTATACTCTATCTGGCTGATTTCACAACGGAGAATAATAATGGAACTCTTTGCAATTGCGGTGCTGGTGCTGGCGATAGTGATCGTCGTTTTAGGTGCAAAGCGGGTGCCGCAGGGTATGGAATACACGGTTGAGCGATTTGGGCGCTACACCAAGACGCTACGTCCGGGACTCAATTTGATTGTCCCGCTGGTGGATATCATCGGTGCCAAGCTCAACATGATGGAGCAGGTGCTGGACGTTCCCTCTCAGGAAGTCATTACAAAAGACAACGCCATGGTCACAGTGGATGGTGTAGTCTTCTTTCAGATTCTGGATGCGGCCAAGGCGGCCTATGAAGTCAGTCAGCTAACACATGCCATTCTGAACCTCACTATGACCAATGTGCGAACCGTAATGGGTTCAATGGATCTGGATGAACTGCTCTCAATGCGAGACCAGATCAATGCCAAGTTACTTGAGGTGGTGGATGATGCAACTACACCTTGGGGGATCAAGGTGACACGTATTGAGATTAAAGATATCTCCCCGCCCCGTGATCTGGTTGACGCGATGGCCCGGCAGATGAAAGCCGAGCGCGAAAAACGGGCGCAGATTTTGGAAGCTGAAGGCCATCGACAAGCGGCAATTCTGAAAGCCGAGGGTGAAAAACAGGCAGCAATTCTTGAAGCTGAAGGTGAGCGGGAGGCGGCCTTCCGGGAAGCCGAGGCGCGAGAGCGTCTGGCGGAAGCGGAAGCTAAAGCCACCATGATGGTATCGCAGGCGATTGCTAAGGGTGACGTAAATGCGATTAACTATTTTGTAGCTCAGCGGTACACCGAGGCACTCAAGGATATAGCTTCGGCTCCTAATCAGAAGGTCATTATGATGCCACTCGAGGCGTCGTCACTGATCGGCTCTATTGCAGGGATCTCAGAAATTGCCAAAGAGGCCATAGGAAAGACGGCTCGGGGTGAGTCGTAATGGAGTGGCTGGATAACGCGACTTACTGGCACTGGTGGGTGCTCGGGGTTATTCTGATCGTGCTTGAAGTCTTTTCTCCTGGTGCTTTTTTTCTATGGATGGGGGTCTCTGCCGGTATCGTAGGGGCGATATTATTTGTCTCCCCTGATATTGGGTGGGAGATCCAGATAATCATCTTTGCCCTTTTCAGTGTCGCCACTATAGTTATATGGCGTCTCTATCTGGCAAAAAACCCAACTCAGAGTGATCAGCCGAGGCTTAACCGGCGGGGTGAACAGTACATAGATCGGGTCTTTACTCTAACTGAGCCGGTAGTGAATGGTCAGGGAAAAATCAGCGTGGATGATACGACCTGGAAAATCAGTGGTGATGACTGTGCCTCTGGTGAGCGAGTGAAGGTGATAGGTGTTGATGGCGTTGTTTTGAAAGTGGCGCTGATCGATTGAACTAGAAAATATTTCGTTGCCTATGCTAGCCTTAGGTTGTTTCCTAATTTTCAAGTACCTCGAATAACTAAAAATGCCAAATCAGAAGTATCAACTTGTATTCAGTGGAAAACTGCTAGAGGGGTTTAAGTACCCCGAAGTGAAGCTGTCATTGGCGCAACTGCTGAAAATTCCACTTGATCAAGCGGGTCACCTGATACAGGGAGATCGTTTCAGAATAAAAAAGCCGCTGGATAAAGATAAGGCTGAGCGGTTACTGGAAAAAATTTTGCAGCGGGGCGCAGAATGTAGTGTAGAACCGGTTAAGGTTAAAAGGAGCAAGCCACAAACAGATCAGGCCTCGACGGATGAGGCCTTTGTTGCCACGGAACCTGCTGACGACGTCCAGGCATTGGGCGCAAAAGAGTCTGCCCTGACTCTTGATCTTCCTGCCACTTCCGGTGCACCCCTGTCACTGGATCTTCCCGAGTTAACTCCGGAAGACGATCAAACCAGGCCCATGGCTACTGTACAGCCTGAGGGTGATGAAATAGTCATGGCCTCTCCTGCTGATTTGGCGAAATTTAAACCAGAAGATGACTCTGGCAATGTCGGTACCTTTTATGAGCGTGGTGATTCCAGTCAACAGAAAGTGTCAGATGAGGCCAAGCCGGAAGCGAAGCAGAAACAGCTGTTTATGGCACTTGGTGCGCTCATTATCGTGGCCCTTGCCGCATGGATCTTGGCGCCAATGGTGATGGATTTAGAGCCAGAGCCGGTTGTGAATACCGCCCCAGCCGCTCCTGTTGACCTGCAACGTGCTCAATCTATAGCGCGACTGGAGCAGCTCAATCGATCTGTCAATGTATGGATGATCCAGTATGGCTCTGGGTTCAATCCAACCCAGGTGACCCTGGAGCGTTTGCAGCAGGATCTTGGTATGAGTGATAAGGATATGGTGGATGGCTGGGGAACTGCGCTTCGGTTCGAACCAGAAGCGCAGCTTTATCGCGTGCTCTCTGCGGGGCCAGACAAGTCTTTTGGGACGGGTGATGATTTGAAGCGTGAAACGACTACCATTGCTAAGTAGTCAGCGCGTACCAAACACCACTATGGTTTTACCCTTCACATAAACCAGCCCCTGTTCTTCCAGATTCTTTAATACACGGCCCGCCATCTCCCGGGAACAGCCAACAATACGGCCTATCTCCTGACGCGTAATGCGTATCTGCATGCCATCAGGATGAGTCATGGCATCAGGCTGTTTACATAACTCAAGCAGCGTACCGGCAACACGTCCTGTTACATCCAGAAACGCTAAGTGACCGACCTTTCGGCTGGTGTGAATCAGTCGCTGTGTTAACTGACCTCCCAAGGCATAGAGGATATCCTTGGCGTGCGGGCGTAGATCCCCGTCGAACAGTTGTTCCAGTCGGGCGTAACTGATCTCTGCTAACATACAGTCTGAGCGGGTACGGACCAGTACACTGCGGTTGGATTGGGCGAGAAACAGTCCCATCTCTCCGATGAAGTCACCCTTATTAAGGTAGGTTAGGATGATCTCCTTGCCGTCTTCATCTTCGATAAGAATGGTGACTGATCCGTCCACTATATAGTAGAGAATATCAGCCCGATCGCCAGGATGAATGATATCCGTCTTGGCGGGATAGCGGCGTCTATGGCAGAACGACAGGAACGGCTTTAGAAAAGCAGGATCCTGTTCTGGTGGCTTGATAATACTCATGTGCGACCTTCTGGTTAAGGACTGGGAATGAAACGTTCCACCTAGGATTCTAGGTTAGCTCCTCCAAATTGTCGAACTATGCTAGTCTCCAAACCTTTATTAACTTGCGAGTATGTGATGAAAGCACGGGTAAAATGGGTAGAACAGACCCTTATGGTAGGTGAATCGGGAAGTGGGCATGCCGTAGTGATGGATGGCCCTCCCGACTTTGGTGGTCGGAACCTGGGCGTCAGGCCGATGGAGATGATGCTTCTGGGGCTGGGGGGCTGCACTCAGTTTGATGTGGTGCATATCCTTCGTAAGGGTCGAAACGAGGTTTCATTGTGTGAAGTAGAGTTGGATGCAGAACGCGCAGAAAAGGATCCAAAGGTGTTTACCAAGATCCATGTGCATTTTCGAGTAGCAGGGCCTGGGCTGACGGAAAAGAGCGTCGCACGTGCAGTCAAGCTCAGTGCCGAGAAATACTGCTCAGCCTCTATCATGCTGGGGCAGGTGGTGGAAATTACCCATGACTTTGAGCTGGTGACCGAGTAAAGGCGGATGCAGTCATGGGCTGACGGTCTGTGAGTCTGATTTCGCTCTGCATTAAGATTAATCAGGAGAGTCGGTTTTTGAACTCCTGATATCCGAAGGTGCGAATCATCCGAAGCTGGTCATCGCTGGTCCATATGGCCAGTGAAGGGAGATTGACGCCATTGAAGGTGGTGTTCTTGACAAAGGTATAGTGGATCATGTCTTCCAGGACGATCTTGTCACCGACCCGCAAAGGTTTGTCGAAGGCATAATCACCAATGACATCGCCTGCCAGACAGGTGTTGCCGGCCAGCCGGTAGGTATAAGGTTTCTCTCCCGGCTCTCCGGCATTGCGAATTTTAGGTCGGTAGGGCATCTCCAGCACGTCAGGCATATGGGCTGCGGCGGAAGTGTCCAGTATGGCGATCTCCATATTGTTACGTACGACGTCCAGTACAGAGGCGACCAACGGCCCTGTCTGCCATCCTACGGCACCGCCGGGTTCCAGGTAGACATCAACATCGTAACGTTCACGAAACGCTTTGACCAGGCGGATGAGTAGTTCCAGGTCGTAGCCTTCTCTTGTCATTAGATGGCCACCGCCAAAGTTTACCCACTTCATTTGTGGAATCCACTGGCCAAATCGTTGCTCAAATGCGACCAGGGTCCTCTCCAGACTTTCGGCACCGCATTCACAGAGTGCATGAAAGTGGAGTCCTTCTATGCCTTCCAGCGCCTCGGGTTGGAACTCTTCCGCCGTAACGCCCAGGCGTGAAGTGCTGCCGCAGGGGTTATACATATCGACATCCACTTCATCTACCTGTGGATTTACCCGAATGGCGCAAGAGATACCGGCGTCCAGTGCCGGTTGTCCAAATCGTCGCCACTGGTTGAATGAGTTGAAGGTAATGTGGTGTGCCAGCTTCAGGATCTCAGGGAACTCGGCATCGGTATAGGCAGGGGCGTAGACATGTACCTCTTTGCCAAACTCTTCTGACGCTAATCGCGCTTCGTTCAGGGAGCTGGCAGTGCAGCCATGCAGCACCTCCCTGATGATTGGGAAGGTGCTCCACATGGCGTAGCCCTTGAGGGCCAGGATGATTTTTCCACCAGACGCCTGCTGAACCTGTTCCATTAGTCTCAGGTTGGCGCGCAGCTTCTCCTCCTCAAGCACGTAGCAAGGAGTTGGAATGCGTGAGATATCGAGAGTCATGCTGCTATATACCGCCTTTATTCTGGAAGCGAATCGACATCAATGTCGGTTTCAATATCGGTCCAAGGCAGTCCATGTTTATTCAGGGCGGCCATGAAAGGATCTGGGTCAAACTGCTCCATGTTCCATACGCCAGGTTTCATCCACTGGCCAGTCAACATCATCATGGCGCCAATCATGGCAGGAACGCCTGTGGTATAGGAGACGCCTTGAGCACAGGTCTCTTTATAACACTCCTGGTGATCACAAATGTTGTAGACATAGCGGGAGACAGGTTTGCCATCCTTTGTGCCTTTGGCTATCACACCAATATTGGTTTTGCCGGCGGTGCGTGGACCCAGTGAAGCGGGATCGGGCAGTAGTGCCTTGAGGAACTGTATGGGTACGATCTCCCGACCTTCGAATTGGATGGGCTCAATAGAGTCCAGGCCAATGTTGCGAAACACCTCCAGATGCTTCAGATAGGCTTCGCCAAAGGTCATCCAGAAACGCATCCGTTTAATGCCCGGTATGTTCTGGGACAGTGATTCCATCTCCTCGTGATAGAGCAGATACATCTTTTTTGGACCTACCTGTTCAAAATCGAAAGTACGGTGAATCTCCATTGGCTGGGTTTCAATCCATTCACCATTTTCAAAATAGCGGCCGTTGGCTGTCACTTCGCGGATATTGATCTCGGGGTTGAAGTTGGTGGCGAAGGCATAGCCGTGGTCGCCGCCATTGCAGTCGAGAATGTCCACGGTATCAATCTGATCGAAGTGGTGTTTCAGCAGATGGGCGCAGAAGACATTGGTAACACCTGGGTCAAAGCCAGAGCCCAGCAGGGCCATCAGGCCTGCCTGTTCAAATCGTTCCCGGTAGGCCCATTGCCACTTGTATTCGAATTTCGCTTCATCCAGTGGTTCATAGTTGGCGGTATCAAGGTAGTGGACCCCTGTTTCAAGACAGGCATCCATGATGGTCAGGTCCTGATAAGGGAGTGCCACGTTGATGACCATGGCCGGCTTGATCTGATTGATCAGCTCAACCAGTTCCGGCACGTTGTCCGCATCAACCTGAGCGGTAGTGATTGTTTGGCCGCACTTATCCTTTATCTCCGTTGCAATCTGGTCGCATTTTGAACGGGTCCTGCTGGCCAGATGAATGCTACTAAACACAGCGGGAATCTGCGCGCATTTATGAGCAACGACACGACCAACACCGCCGGCCCCAATAATTAATACAGTACTCATCGTATATGTGTTCCTAAGGTTTCAATAATCAAAGAACAAGTTGCGCCGTATTTGATTCTCATGTGACATTATTACTACATGCCCTGATTTAGGCAGATCGAGTGTCACTATGGCTAAATCGGTAATGATACCCTCCTATCGATAATAGCGTCGATAGGAGGGGTCATTCAATTGGTCCGGATCAAGCTCATTTCGATTAATTCAACGGGGTGTACAACACGCCGTTTTTTTGATTTTTCCCGCAATCCGCTGGCCAGATGAAGTGCGCAGCCACTGTTGCTGGTGGCCAGAAATTCTGGCTCAACCGATTGTATACATTCAATGGCCCTGTCTCGCAGCGCATCTGCCAGGGTTGGTTGTTCAATTAAATAACTTCCAGCCGCTCCGCAGCAGTCGATCTCTGTTAAAGGCGTTAGCTGGATTTGTGGTATACGGCTAAGGAGACGCGCCGGTTGGTCGCCAAGTTTCAGTTGATGTTCGAGTGTACATGGGCTGTGCAGTGCAACTCGATAGGGTAAAGGCTGCAGATCAATCCCCTCGGGCCACTCAATGCTATTTAAGAAATGTGATATTTCCCATGTTGGCACACTAAAGACCTGTTGGGTGAGTTGTGCCCCGCAGCCACTGGCGATATAGATTATGGCGTCCAACGCATCCTGGCTGAATGCATCCTGATTTTGCATGGACATCTGTTGTGCTGTCTTGTTGTCTCCAGCGTGCCGTTGTAGCGCCCCGCAACAGCCTTGGTTGGTTGGAATAACAACTTCATAGCCCAGGTGGTTCAAGACCTTGATGGCTGCATTCAGCCCGGATCGGTCACTGATACGTCCCACACAACCGGTGAACAGTCCTACACGGCCCTGGGGCTTGGTTTTGGTTGGATAGGTTTTTTTCCAGTGGCCGACCTTGGCGTTAGTCGGCATTAAATCATCCAGTCTTCGAAGCTGCTTGCCCCCCATTGAGCGGAGGATCTGTCGGATCCCTGAATAACGGTAGAGCCATAAAGCCAAGCGACTGGATTTTCTGTAGGGTTGGTTTGATATGAGTTTATGGCTTTGCTTGGTTATCCAGCTTTTTTCGCCTCTGATCTCTCGTGTTGTATTAATTAGTCCACTGTACTTTACGCCGGAAGGGCAGGCAGCCTCGCAGGCCAGGCAACTGAGGCATCGATCCAGATGATATTGCGTATCTTCCAGTGTCAGGTGGCCGCTGGCATAGGCTTGGATGAGCGAAATGCGCCCCCTGGGCGAGTCGCCCTCGTCCTTGGTGAGTTTGTAAGTGGGGCACTGTGGGAGGCAAATGCCACATTTAACGCAGCGATCGGCTTCCAGTAGAAGATCAGGGTGATTCACGGGATTTGAAATTATCTTGCTGCATGATGGTATATAAATAGGTAAGTGGATTGTACTCGTGAGAATAATAAAGTGCAGCAATACCGTTGTTGTATTTTGGCTTTGCCTTGTGGTATTTGCTTGACATGTTATTAGTAATATTAGAATATATTAACACTTTAAATGCTCTGCATATTTAAGTACTCCATCCATCCTCCTTTGGTGGTTTAATATTTAAAAGGCGTGACGTCCCCCGTCACGCCTATTTTTTTATACAAAATTATGTAGCCGGGTCTTGCTACAGTCCGTCCGATCCGGTAATATTCGCGCTCTTTTTTAAAGCGCTAGTATTGTTACTCCGCTGGAGCAAGTCAGATGACGACCGTAAGTGCAAAACCCGCAGAAGTGCGCCGCGACTGGTTCGTGGTAGACGCCGCCGATAAGACCCTGGGCCGTCTCTCAACCGAGATAGCACGTCGTTTGCGCGGAAAGCATAAGCCAGAATATACACCGCACGTGGATACGGGCGATTACATTGTTGTGGTCAATGCCGAAAAAATTCGCGTTACCGGCAATAAAATGAAAGATAAGATGTATCATCATCACACAGGCTATATTGGTAACCTGAAATCCATTAGCCTTGAAAAGCTTCTGGATAAGGCGCCAGAGCGTGTGATTGAAACCGCAGTTAAGGGCATGCTGCCCAAGAATCCACTGGGACGTGCGATGTTCAAAAAGCTAAAGGTCTTTGCTGGCCCGGAGCATGCACATCAGGCACAACAACCCCAGGCGCTGGATATCTGAAATCCAAATAACGGAACAGAAACATGGCTACAACCCAGAATTATGCTACCGGACGTCGTAAAAGCTCTGCTGCACGCGTCTTCCTGAGTGCCGGAAGCGGCAATATTGTTGTCAATGGTCGTCCGCTGGATGAGTATTTTGGCCGCGAAACTGCCCGGATGGTTGTACGTCAACCACTTGATGTGGCTGATCTGCTCAAGAGTGTCGACATCAAGGTAACGGTAAAAGGCGGCGGTACTACGGGTCAGGCCGGCGCAATTCGCCTCGGCATTGCTCGTGCGCTGTCTGATTACGACGAAGGCCTGCAAAGCCCAATGCGTCGTGCTGGCTTCCTGACACGCGATGCCCGTGAGGTTGAGCGTAAGAAAGTTGGCCTGCACAAGGCGCGTAAGCGTCCACAGTACTCAAAACGTTAAACCGTTGTTGGGGTCACTGGTTGGCCCTGCAATTGGGGATTCGTCTAACGGCAGGACTACGGACTCTGACTCCGTCAGTGGAGGTTCGAATCCTCCATCCCCAGCCAAATTGAATCAACCCGCTCAGGCGGGTTTTTTCATGGCAGTGGAAAAAGGCACTGGATGGAGGGTGAGAATCTCCACCGAGGTTCGGCGCAAAGCGCCACGAGGAGCGCAGCGACGAGCCCGAAGGGTGAGGCCGCAGGCCGAATAATCCTCCATCCCCAGCCAAATTGAATCAACCCGCTCAGGCGGGTTTTTTCATGGATAGGAGAAAAGGGACAGCTAGAGGGCGATAGTGAGCGTAGGGATTTTGTTCATGGCATATATATTAGGGTGGTAATGGAAAAGCTGCGGTGTTGTTGTATAAAAATTGATAATTGGCTTTTGAGAGTCTTTGCTATTTTTATTGTTTTCTTCCAGATTGTCAGGTAACTCTTGAGAGTGTTTCTAGCTATGGTTTGTTAAGTGACTGGATTGGCATGATATTGAGGTTTTCCAGGGTTGCGTGTGTTGTTTTTTTGCAACGGAGTGATTATTTGTGGTTTTTTTTGAAAAAAGTGTTGCAAACCCCTGAACAGAGTACTAGTATCTCCCCTGCACAGCATTTTTCGTAAATTTAATTTTTTAGCGGGAATCTATAATGAAAAAACTTCTTTCTATCGCCATCGCTGCAGTTGTTGCAGCTCCTATGGCTGTAATGGCTGACACCACCGTATACGGTATCGTTGATCTTGGTCTGGTTAATACTGATCCAAACGCTGGCCCAGATAGCTGGGATATTGGCGACCAGAACGGTTCTTCACGTTTTGGCGTTAAAGGATCAGAAGATCTGGGTAATGGCATGAAGGCTGTTTTCCAGTACGAGTGGTCTACCAATGATGATTTTGGTAATGGCATCAACACAACAGCAGGTGCTGGCCTGAATGCACGTTTGGCCTTTGTTGGTCTCTCAAGCAGCTGGGGTACCGTTGCTATCGGTCGTCAATGGAATCCTTACTACTTTGCCGTTGGCAAAACCAATATCTTTGATATGGGCGGCACCCACAGCACCTATCTTGCACATTTTGGTGCAGCACTAGGTGGGTATCGTGTCGGTGATGCAATCACCTACAACTCACCCAACATGAATGGCTTTACCGTTGGCGGTATGGTTCAGTTCTCTGACGATCTGGCTGACAATGCTAACGACAACTTCGCTCTGGCTGGTCAGTACAACAACGGTCCGCTGAGCTTGGGTCTGGGTTACATCAACCCAGCTGACGATGCCATTAACGATTCTGACGTTTGGGGTGCTTCTGGTAAGTACAACTTCGGTAACTTCATGGTTGGTGCAGCATATGAAGATGGCGAGACCAATGGTACCGACATGGATTCTTGGGATCTTGTTGCCCAGGCATACTTCGGTAACAACACTGTCTCCATCGGCTATGGTGAGATGGAAGTTGGTGCTACTGAGACTGAAGAATTCAACATCGGCCTGCGTCACTCATTCAGCAAACGCACCCGCGCTTGGGTTGAGTACGAAGCTCAGGAAGTCGGTGGTGCTGATACCGATCGTTTCGGCTTCGGTCTACGTCACGACTTCTAATCTGATTTATCAGGTTTAAGATGTGATTAAAGCGGGGCCTTAATGGCCCCGCTTTTTATTGTCTGAAGAAAAGTTATTGTTGGGAAAGTGTTCAGTACCTTAACTATTGCTTGAAAGAAAACTCTCTATAGTGGGTCTCCTATGACAGGGGCCATCTGAGGTCTATGACTTAAGAGAGTTACTGTGAAAATCTTATTATTGGTGCGCTTGTCTCTACTATGTCTGTTGGTACAGCGATGGCTGATTACCTTGATGACTTGAGATACGACATTTCTTATGCGAATCAGCAGAGATCGCAATCAATAGACTTTTCAGATCTGCCAGCTACAGCCGCCGATAAAATGGAAGAAAGTCTGGCCCAAAAAACGGGTGGTGTTGTGGATGGTCCAGATAACAATTTTTGATTAGAGTGATTTTTTATAGAGTAGTTACAATGAAAACGGCCAGGGTAATACCGGGCCGTTTTTCATTGTAGAAAGATTAAATCACTGCATATGATGTTTATGTGTATATCTAATGTGCATCATGGACTTGTTAATTCTATTATTGGTGCGGTTAAGGTGTGAAACACACGGTTTGTTCTATGCAGCTAACAGCATCATTCAATTATTGTCACGCCACTTGGCGATCCCAGTATCAGCAAATCAGCCGGCCTGAGCGCAAATATCCCCGTAGTCACAACCCCTGCAATATTGTTAATAGCCTGCTCGGTTTTTACCGGATCCATAATTCTCAGGTTGTGAACATCCAGTATGATGTTGCCGTTATCGGTGACAAAATCATCACGCCATACTGGCGTACCGCCCATTTTGACCAGTTGTCTGGCGACATGGCTGCGGGCCATAGGGATGACTTCAACGGGTAAGGGGAACTCCCCCAGGACATCAACCAGCTTGCTTTCATCGGCTATACAGATAAAGCGCTTGCTGGCACCGGCTACAATCTTCTCTCGTGTAAGTGCACCACCGCCACCCTTGATCAGATGCAGGTGTTTTGTTGATTCATCCGCGCCGTCTACATAAAGATCAAGCTCGCCTGTAGCATTGAGATCAAAGACCGGAATGCCGTGCGATTTCATTCTTTCTGTTGAGGCTTCAGAGCTGGAAACGGCTCCTTCAATGGTGTGTTTAATATCAGCCAATAAGTCAATGAAGTGATTAACGGTTGAGCCAGTGCCAACACCTATAATGCCCCCCTTTACATGCTCAATGGCTGACTGGGCGGCCATCCGTTTTAGTTCGTCTTGGTTCATGTTGCTTCCTCAGGCCAGCGGATCTGGCTATGATAATATCTATTTGGATACCTTAATAATAACACTCCTCTGGCTTGGTGCTGAGCCTTGGAATAGAAGGATTTTTGTACCTATGGATAAGGAAGATTGATACATATGGGTTGTTATTCTCTAGTAAGGTAGATTGCAACGGTTTACAGCACAATCAGAATAGTCAGAATCTATGCCACAGAAATATATAGAGCGGATTTTACGTGCGCAGATCTATGATCTTGTGCGTGAAACACCATTGGATAAAGCCGAGCGCTTGTCGCATCGTCTTAAAAGTCAGGTTTATCTCAAGCGAGAGGATCTGCAGCCGGTTTTTTCGTTCAAGCTACGGGGTGCATTCAATCGTATTCGTTCGCTATCAGAAAATGAGCGAAACCAAGGCGTGATTGCGGCTTCTGCTGGAAATCATGCGCAGGGTGTTGCGCTTTCAGCGAGGCATTTGGGTATACGTGCGCTGATCGTTATGCCAAAAACAACCCCAACAATTAAAGTCCAGTCTGTTAAGGCACTGGGGGCCAAAATCGTCCTCTGGGGTGATTCCTATGATGAGGCGTGTGATCATGCGCTTAAACTGGCCGATGAGGAGGGGATGACCTTTGTACACCCGTTTGATGACCCTGAGGTAATTGCTGGTCAGGGTACTATTGCTATGGAGTTGCTGCGCCAACATGCGGGGCCGCCTGATGCCATATTTGTCCCTGTAGGTGGAGGAGGATTGATCGGTGGTATTGGAGCCTATGTGAAATATGTCTATCCACAGGTTAAGGTGATCGGAGTGGAGCCTGAGGATGCACCCACGTTGCATAGTTCTCTGGCTAAAGGGCGTCGAGTTAATCTCAAGCATGTGGGTATTTTTGCTGATGGTGTTGCGGTAAAAAAGATAGGTAAAGAGACCTTTCGACTGGCAAAAGAAGTGGTTGATGAAGTCATTTTGGTGAATACGGATGAGATATGTGCTGCCATTAAGGATATTTTTGATGATACGCGAACGGTAGCTGAGCCCGCAGGGGCATTAGCCGTTGCCGGGCTTAAGAAGTATGCTGCCCGAGAATCGGCGGTTGATCTGAGTCTGGTGGCTATTGAGAGTGGTGCTAATATTAACTTTGACCGTTTGCGGCATGTTGCTGAGCGTGCTGAGTTGGGTGAGCAGCGAGAGGCATTACTTGCTGTTGAAATACCGGAGGAGCCTGGCAGTTTCCTCAATTTCTGCCGTGTCCTTGGCAAAAGAAGTGTCACCGAGTTCAATTATCGCTTTTCAGATTCGCGTCGTGCCCATGTCTTTGTGGGTATTGAGTTGACAGATGCAGGGACTGAACGGGAGCAGGTGATTAGCCGATTAAGGTCTCATGATTACCGTGTCTTTGATATGACTGAGAATGAAACGGCGAAGTTGCATATCCGTTATATGGTAGGTGGTCATGCGCCCGGTGTTCATAATGAATCGTTATTTCGGTTTGAATTTCCAGAAAGGCCTGGTGCGTTACTTGATTTTCTGACAGAAATGGGGAGACGATGGAATATATCCCTTTTCCATTATCGCAATCATGGTGCTGCCTATGGGCGTGTGTTGCTTGGGGTGCAAATCGATTCAGGTGAAAAGCGGCAATTTATTCGCTTCTTAAAAGAACTTGGATTTGCTTGGGAAGAAGAAACAGAAAACCTGGCCTACAAGTTGTTTGCCTGTGGTGGTGAGTGTCCAAACGGCTAGTTTGAGTGGTTGGGCGGCATCTAAGCTCAATGAATTGGAGCGAATGTTGGACGAAAAAAGCAATAAAGGCCCGATTGATCGGGCCTTTATTGCTAGTTGCTTATTAACCGGCTTTTTTTGCGACTTTTTTGCGTGGGCGAACCTTGCGTGGTCTTAAATTAGCCTTCTTTTTTGCTACCTTTTTCTTTGTCACTTTCTTTTTAGCAGCGGTCTTCTTCTTTGCTACTTTTTTCTTCGCAACTTTCTTTTTAGCAGCGGTCTTCTTCTTTGCTACTTTTTTCTTCGCAACTTTCTTTTTGGCAGCGGTCTTCTTCTTCGCTACCTTTTTCTTTGTCACTTTCTTTTTAGCAGCGGTTTTCTTCTTTGCTACTTTTTTCTTAGCCGCTTTCTTTTTGGCAGCGGTCTTCTTCTTCGCTACCTTTTTCTTTGTTACTTTCTTTTTAGCAGCGGTCTTCTTCTTTGCTACTTTTTTCTTCGCCACTTTCTTTTTAGTAGCGGTCTTCTTTTTCGCTACCTTTTTCTTTGCCGTCACTTTCTTTTTACTGACTGCTTTTTTTGCAGCAACTGTCTTTTTGCTGGTGGTCTTCTTGGTGACTGCGCTCTTCTTTTTTGCAGTCTTCTTTTTGGCGGCTTTCTTGACGGCCATTACGCTCCCTCCACGCTCGGTGTGCAAATGTCAAGTTTGAGTATAATAAAGTATTCAAAAAAAGCTAGTAAATAACGGATATTTTGAGTTTTTTTGTTATTTTTTTTATCTTATCTGCGGTAAACGTTGTTTTTTGGGTCGGTAGAGATAACGTACATTGGGTTATAACAGGCATCAAAAGATGTCTACTTGTTGAATGATTGATAACCATGTTCTGTTATAACAGCATGCATTGGTATATCCCAATCCTGTTTTTTCAAATTATCTAAACGCTGACAGGCGTGTGCGTACCCAACCAACTTGGGCTTTACCCAGTGTATTCGATTGCGCTGATAACTCAGTGTACGATCGTAATAACCACCGCCCATCCCCATGCGCGTACCCTTATCAGTGAATGCCACCAGCGGCATTACGATGAGGTCAAGTCCCCATATGATAATTGGTTTTCGAACTCGTATGTTTGGTTCCAAAATGCCAAAACGGTTCGGTCGCAACGTATCGTTGATACGGTATTCTGCAAACCAGAGTGCATTGACGTTGCCGGGTCTGAGCACAGGTAAGTAGACGCGTTTTTTAAGTTTGTGTAGTTTTTTTATGAGAGGTTGGGGGTCGAGTTCACCATCAGCAGCAAGATAAAGCGCTATTTTGTTTGCCCGTATGGCGTTTAGATTGCGGATAAAATGTCGACTAGCTGCGAGACTGTTCTGTCGTTGCTGCTGCTTTGAGAGCGCTTTTCTTTGAGTGCGTATCTGTCTGCGTAATTGTTTCAGATTCAGCATGGGGCTTTTTGAATGGTAATAAGGTACCCCCCACCTGTGCCGTAGCAAATCATCGTTCTTGAACCAGTAGGTTCAAGTGGGGACAACAAGGAAGATTAAGGCTTTCCGCTAGAAGCGGACATGCACAATGTCATTCCCATTAAGTCCCCGGGGTAATGAATAGGCTCAAGAAAATACCCGATTCGCTTACAAACACCGCAGGGGATACCTGTAAGAATAGGCTAACTCTATTGCGTTTAAAGATCCAGCTGATTTTCCTTACTAAGTGCTGCGTCTATTTTTTGCTGCATTGCATGCAGGCGATTACTAATATTGGCACCTATGGCCTCTTTTTGTGAGTTGTTGTCGAGCAACTCATGGGCTAGGTTGAGGGCTGTCATAACAGCAATTCTGTCGGTGCCAAGCACCTTGCCGCTTGATCGAATCTCACGCATCTTTTTGTCAACAAAACGTGCAGTAGCAATCAGGCTGTCCTCTTCACCTTGATTGCAAGCCACGCGATACTCTTTGTCCAGTATAAGCACGGTAACGGGGACGCTGTTTTCGATCACTATTTTATGCTCTGAATCTGTTTATGAAAAAGGGACGATGGTTTGCACGTTAGTTCTATTATGAGAGCGATGATTACCCGGTCTCTATAGTGCGGAGACGGGAAATCATGGCTTCCACACGACTGCGTGCCAGTTCTGTTTTCTCGATAAGTTCTGCACGCTCAGACATCAATTCGTGTTGCTTGCCCCGGAGGTTTCTGTTCTCCTCTTTAAGGCGATCAATAGTATGGATCAACTCATCCACTTGTATTTCAAGCTTGTTGAGATCCAGTTCTGATGTGGAATTGGGGTCGTTTGAGTTCATACGCTTCAATATAGAGTGCGCTAACGCGCGGGTCAACGTTAACCAGTGTCATGTTACTATATTATGCCAATAGGGTATGACATTAGTCGACTGATGCAATCAAACTGTGTCGAAGTCCCGAATATGAACATTTTAGATGAGAAAGATTATCCATGTCCGAAAGCAGTCTTAATTATGAACGGGTTGAGCGACAGCTGGCTTCGGCCGATATTGAGAGTTCTGGTGCCGAGGTGCACGGTATTTTGTGTGGCTTGATCTGCGCGGGTAGAGAGGATGCAGAAGCGCGCTGGTTTGCGGAACTGTTTGATGAAGCCAGTGCGAGTGATCTGCTGGTTCGAGAGTGCGCTAAATCACTCAAGGTGTTGTATGACGAAACCCTTGCAGCCGTTAAAGGTCCGGGGTTAGGGTTTACCCCCTTTTTTCCTGATGATGAGCAGGCAATTAAGTTGCGGGCTACAGCCGTTGCGGATTGGTGTCAGGGTTTTCTCTATGGTGTTGGCGTTGCTGAATTACCTGCGGGACATACCTTCTCAGGAGAGACGCAGGATGCGTTGAATGCCTTGACTGAAATTACCCGAATAGATCTGGATGGTTTGCAGGGGATAGAAGAGGATGAGGAGTCGCTGATGGAGATTGCCGAATTTGTCTGGGTAGCTGCCATGTTGGTGCATTCAGAGATGGTTGTAGATGAATCGGAGCGCTCATGACAATAGCTGAATTCAAACGTCGCCGTAAGCAACTGATGCGGATGATGGGTCCGGGGAGTATTGCCATCCTGCCTTCTGCACCCATATCCATACGCAATAGAGATGCTGATTACCCCTATCGCCCGGATAGTGATTTTTACTACCTCACAGGTTTTCCTGAGCCTGAAGCGGTTGCAGTACTCATACCGGGGCGTAAACAGGCTGAGTATGTATTGTTCTGTCGTGAGCGTGATCCGGATAAAGAGACCTGGAATGGCCTGCGCGCCGGTCAGGAAGGTGCCTGTGAAACCTATGGGGCTGAAGATTCATTCCCGATAGGTGACCTGAATGACATTTTGCCGCGCATGATAGAGCAGAGTGATCGGGTTTTTTACGCCATGGGTTGCAATCATGAGCTGGATAAGCAGATGTCTGAATGGATCAGCACAATTCGTAACAAGGGTCGGTCGGGAGTGCCGGGTCCGGTTGAGTTTGTAGCGCTGGATCACTACCTGCATGACATGCGGTTGTATAAGAGTCGTTCCGAGATCAAGGCGATGCGTACAGCAGCAAAGATATCTGCCAAGGCGCATAAACGGGCCATGCAGTATTGCCGTCCCGGTTTAATGGAGTGGCAGATTGAGGCGGAGTTGGTGCATGAGTGTGCAAAGAATGGCGGTCGTTATCAGGCCTATACGCCGATTGTGGGAGGGGGGGCAAATGGTTGTATTTTGCACTACGTGGAGAATAATGCAGAGCTCCAGGCAGGTGACTTGCTGCTAATCGATGCCGGCTGTGAGTATGACTACTATGCATCGGATATCACCCGTACCTTTCCCGTCAATGGTACGTTTTCGCCTGAGCAGCGTGCACTTTATGAGCTGGTGCTGAAGTCTCAGGCGGCGGCTATTGAAAAGGTGCGACCGGGTAATCATTGGAATGATCCTCATGATGCGGTAGTTAAAGTCATTACCAAAGGGCTGGTTGACCTGGGTATCCTGAAAGGCCGGGTCGCTACCCTGATTAAAAATGAGGCTTACAAGTCATTTTATATGCACCGTGCCGGGCACTGGCTTGGGATGGACGTACACGATGTGGGAGATTACAAGATTGATGGCAAGTGGCGCCTGCTGGAGCCGGGAATGGTGCTGACGGTAGAGCCGGGCATCTATATACCTGCCGGTGCAAAAGGGGTAGCTAAAAAGTGGTGGAATATAGGTATTCGAATTGAAGATGATCTGTTGGTAACCAAAGATGGTTATGATGTGCTCTCTAAAGATGTTCCAAAAACAGTGGAAGAGATTGAAGCACTGATGGTGGCTTGAGTGACTGTCTAGAGCGCAAAGCCCTGATCTGAAAAAAGGACCAGATCCTGTATATCCAGTTTAAGTGTAACACTGTCTCCCACATGATGCTGTTGGTGACTGGGGGCCAGGCAGTGGAACTGGTCGCCTGAATCAAGCTGCAGTGTGTAGAGATAGTCTGCCCCCTGAAAAAGCCGTCCTGTAATTATTGCCTGTATGCCGTCCTGTTTGGTTGTCAGGTGCAAGTCATCCGGGCGAAGCAGGAGTTTCAGCTGGAGACCTGCCTCACTACCCTCAGGTAATTTGCCACTGAGTCTTCCGAGTGGGGTATCAATACTGTTCTTGTCAGCAACGGTGATATTCAAAAGGGTACCCCTGCCGATGAAATCAGCGACAAAAGTAGTGACCGGGTGGTGGTAGAGGTTATAGCTGGAGTCCCACTGATGTAGTGACCCCAGGTGCATCACACCAATTTGGTCTGCCATGGCGAATGCCTCTGACTGGTCATGTGTAACAAGTATGGCCGTGATGCCGTCTTGCTTAAGCAGCGCCCGGACCTCAGTTGCCAGTTGTCCACGTAACTCCGGATCAAGGGCAGAGAATGGCTCATCAAGTAGCAGTATTTCCGGGCGGGGTGCCATGGCCCTGGCGAGTGCAATCCGCTGTTGCTGCCCACCCGAAAGCTGGTGTGGATGTTGATGGGCGAGGTGGCCTAGTCCCACTAATTTTAACAGTTCAGTGATGCGCTGCCTTTTCTGTTGGCTCGGGACACCGCTGAGTCCAAAGGCAACATTGTCAGTGACGCTGAGATGAGGAAACAGGGCGAAATCCTGAAACACCATACCCACTCGGCGCTTTTCAGGGGCGACAAGCTGCTTTGGACTACTGACACGCTTTCCTTGCAGAGAGATGCTGCCAGCGGCAAGGGGTTCAAACCCGGCGATGGCTCTTAATAGCGTGGTTTTACCGCAACCACTTGGACCTAGCAGAGAGCCAATATCCCCCTCTGGTAACTGAAAACTGACCTGCCTGACTACCTCAGTAGAACCAAAAGAGATTGATACGTGATCTAGTTCAAGTCGGTGTGTCATTGTTGTCTCGTGAATTACGAATGGATCGGCTTAGCAAGATGACGGGCAGTATACCTGCAAGAACAATGGTGAGTGAGGCGCTGGCAGAATCCATCAGGCGTTCATCGGAGGCGAGTTCAAATGCTCTGACTGCCAGGGTATTGAAATTAAAGGGACGCAGTACCAGTGTCGCCGGTAACTCTTTCATGATATCGACAAAAACCAGCAGGAGTGCCGTCAGGAGACTGCCCTTTAACATGGGAAGATGAACCCTTCGCAGCACCTGACCTGGTGGCGCCCCCAAGGTACGGGCGCTCTCATCAATGGTCTGCTTAATTTTGCCAAGTCCAGCCTCCACCGTTTGCAGAGAGACCGCGAGAAATCGCACCAGGTAGGCGAAGACCAGAGCCACCAGAGTTCCACTGAGCAGAAGGCCGGTAGAGAGGCCAAATTGAGCCTGCATCCAGCTGTCGATGCTGTTGTCCAGCCAGGCGAATGGTAGCATCACACCCACAGCTATCACGGTACCAGGAACAGCGTAACCCATGCCGGCCACCCGGACGGCCGATACAGTCGTCTTGTCCGGGCTCAAGCGTTTTCCATAACCCATCAGAAGTGCCAATAAGAGGGCGATGAGTGCGGTGCCGCCAGCGAGGCTAACCGTATTGAGGGTCAGTCGAAGGAAATCAGCATCGATCATCTCATGTGTCTTTATGGCCCAGTAGGCAAGTTGTCCGGCCGGTAGTAAAAAGCCGAAAAACAGTGTGCCGGAACAGATTAGGATGGCCCCCAGCTTTTGATGGCGTACCAGAACAAATCCTGGTAGTGATTGATGCCGCTGGCCAGAGTGATGATAGCGCATCTTTCTCCTCGACCAGCGTTCCAGCAGTACCAGGGTGAAAACAAAGAGTAACAGCGCGGTTGAGAGTTGTGCGGCTGCTGCACTGTCATCCATGCCGAACCAGGTACGAAAGATACCGGTGGTAAAAGTGGCAATGCCAAAATATTGCACAGTGCCGTAGTCAGCCAGAGTCTCCATTAGCGCCAAACTTAACCCGGCAACGACCGCAGGCCTTGCCAGTGGCAAAGCAACGCGAAAGAAGGTGCGCCAGGGGCCATTACCAAGTGAGCGGCTCACCTCCAGCACGCAGACTGATTGTTCCAGAAAGGCGGCCCGTGATAGCAGATAAACATAAGGGTAGAGGGTGAGGGAGAGCATAACGCCGGCTCCCCAAAGTGAGCGGATCTCAGGGAACCAATATTCGCCATATTGCAGTCCCAGTGATTCTCGCAGGGTGGTCTGGATTGGGCCTGCGACGTCAAACATGCCGGTATAAGTATAGGCAATGATGTAGGCCGGCATTGCCATGGGTAGCAACAACGCCCATTCGAATATACGCCGGCCTGGAAAGCGACACATGGTGGTCAACCAAGCCGTTGAAACGCCAAGCAGGAGGGTGCCGACAGCAACTTCCAGCATGAGTATCAGTGAGTTGGATATATAGTCACCAAGGACGGTATCGGCCAAGTGCTGCCAAACCGCACCCGCAGGAAGCAGTCCATAGCTGGCTACAACGATTACCGGCATGGCAAGCAGGAGTGCTATAGCGAGAATGCTCATGCGCCAGTAGAGAGGCGCTGTTGCTCTACTGTGTTCCCAAGTGGTCACTGGATCACCGTAGGTTGAATGGCTGAAACAAAAACATCAGCGCCACCCGCTTGGGTGGCGCTGAGCATTAAGTTGCTATTCTCTTGCGATTGACTGCTGAGTGCAATAGCAGGGTTTTTTTACCGGGCAGGCAAAGGGTTACTTCCAGCCGGCCTTGTCCATGAGTCGAACGGCAGTTGGATTATTTTTGCCCAGCGCCGATAGATTTAGTGTGTCTGCCTTGAAGGTGCCCCAGGCTTTAAGGGTATCGGACCACTCGACACCGGTTCTGACCGGGTACTCGTGATTCACGCTGGCATACCATCCTTGGGACTTTTCGTTTGCCAGGAATTCCAGTAATTTGATGGCTTCCGCCTTGTGTTTGGCTGCCTTGGTAACGCCCGCGCCGCTAATATTGACGTGAGCACCCCGGTCGCTTTGGTTGGGCCAGAAAAGCGCCACTTTGGCTGCGGCTGCTTTTTGGGCATCATCTTTTCCGTTAATCATGGCGCCTAGGTAATAGGTGTTAATAATGGCGATATCACATACACCCGCTGCAGCTGCTTTAACCTGATCCCGGTCACCGCCTTTTGGTGAGCGGGCGAAGTTTGCTACAAAGCCATTGGCCCAATCCTGGGTAGCGGCCTCACCGTTTGCCTCTATCATTGATGCAACCAGCGACTGATTGTAGATATTACCAGAGCCACGGATACAGATACGTCCCTTCCACTGGCTGTCTGCCAGATCTTCATAGCTGGTGAGTTGTTCAGGGTCAACCTTGCCCTTGATGTAAGTAATGACTCGTGCACGTACCGACAGGCCATGCCAGAACCCTTCCGGGTCACGGTAGTTGGATGGAATGGCTGCATTCAGCGTTTCGCTTGAGATTGGTTGCAGTACATCAGCCTCCTTGGCTCGATGTAGTCGGCCGGCATCGGTCGTAATGAAAAGATCAGCCGGGGTGTTTGCGCCTTCGCTTTTCAGTCGTTTTAACAGGGCGTCTGCCTTGCCTGTTACCAGATTCACCTTGATTCCGCTCTCCTGGGTGAATTGATCCAGCAGTGGCTTGATCAGCGCCTCTTTGCGGGCGGAATAAACATTGACCTCGGAGGCCATGGCGTTGGCGCTGAGAGTGAGTGTGGTGGCTAAAATAGCCAGTTTAAAGGTTGACTTCATGGGTCGGGATCTCCGGAATTATACAGGCAATAATGCGGATTCTACTGAGAATCATTCTCGTTATCAACTATTTTCCGTAATTTTGTTGTTGTTTATCTGACCGGCCTAGCTGTTTTGTTGGCAAAGAAGGGTGTAGGAGGTATGATTATTTCCTCAATCTAAACCCCTGTGGGAGAGGCCGGCTAACCGCCGACGCCGAAGGCGCAAACCGTCCGGAATCGCTCAGGCAAAAGGACCACAGGGTTGGGAGGGTGAATCCTTCCAGGTTGTCTCTGGAGAGTGGCCAGCAGGCCCACCGACGGGGCAGGGGTCGATAGTTTCGGCTTCAAACTCTCAGGTTTTGGACAGAGGGGCGGCGCAGGATGAAGAGTCTTGCGCCGCCTTTTTTTTGCGACAATATGTTGTTTTAAAGTGTCGAGCTAGGGGCGATTGCGGCTAATCAACGGTGTTTGGCCCAGGCAATGCTAAAGACAACACAAAGTGATGCCTTTTTTGGGTGGCAGGTTTTGCAACCTTGATAATTCCTTTTCTCGAACAATTGACCATGACAGATAGAACAGGATCGGGCAGTTTTTACACATTACATAGATGAGGGCCAAGAGATGAGCAATATACCGAATGATCTGAAATACGCTAAGAGTCACGAGTGGGTGCGTGATGAAGAGGATGGCACCGTGGTCATTGGAATCTCCGATCATGCACAGGAGTTATTGGGCGATCTGGTATTCGTAGAACTACCCGAGATCGGGGATAGCGTGGATGCAGGAAATGAGTGTGCGGTTGTTGAATCGGTAAAGGCCGCTTCTGATGTTTACAGTCCCGTCTCTGGTGAAGTCATTGCTGTGAATGAAGCGCTCGCCGATGCACCGGAAACGGTTAATCAGGATGCATTTGGTGATGGCTGGCTGTTTCAGGTGAAGCTGTCTGATTCTGCGCAACTGGATGATCTGCTGGAAGCAGAGGCCTATAGCGAGATTGTGGAATCAGAAGAGCACTAGAGGACGTTTAACAACATGCCTTTCATCCCCCATACAGAAGATGAGGTTCAGGAGATGCTGGCGGCCATTGGGGCAGCTTCCATTGATGAACTGTTTGATGAAATACCCGCTAGCTTGCGACTGTCCCAGTTAGATGGTATTCCGACCGCCCTGTCAGAAATGGAAATTACCCAGTTGATGGGCAAGCGTGCTCAGCTGGATGGGCAGCCTCTCTGCTTTATTGGGGCCGGTGCCTATGATCACCATATACCGGCCGCCGTATGGCAGCTGACCACTCGGGGTGAGTTTTACACGGCCTATACGCCTTACCAGGCCGAGGCGAGTCAGGGAACGCTGCAGCTACTCTATGAATTTCAGTCGATGATGGTCGCACTGACGGGCATGGATGTTTCCAATGCCTCCCTCTACGACGGGGCTTCAGCACTGGCAGAAGCGGTGCTAATGGCGGTCAGGGGGAATCGTAAGTCGAAATCCAGGAGGGTTCTGATTCCGCGAACGGTGCATCCTGCCTATCGGCGCGTAGTTCATAACATTGTAAAGAATCAACAGATCGAAATGATCGAGCTGCCGTTTGATACTCAAACCGGCGCTATCGATCCTGTCAGTCTGGAACAGTATGCAGGTGAGGATTTTGCTGCTCTGGTCATTCCCCAGCCAAACTTTTTCGGGGTGCTGGAGGATGTGGATGCGTTGACTGACTGGGCTCATGCAAACGGTGCCCTGGCTATTGGTGTGGTGAATCCCATAGCATTGGCACTACTCACGCCCCCCGGTCTGTGGGGTGAAACAGGCGCTGATATCTGCTGCGGTGAAGGTCAACCATTGGGTGCACCTCTTGCTTCAGGAGGCCCCTATTTTGGCTTTCTCTGCTGCAAGCAGACACAGGTCAGGCAGATGCCTGGGCGGATTATTGGCCGCACTTTGGATCTGGATGGAAAGGTTGGGTACACCCTGACACTGCAGGCACGAGAGCAACACATACGTCGTTCCAAAGCGACATCAAACATATGCACCAATCAGGGACTGATGGTCACAGCGACCACGATCCATATGGCACTACTTGGTGCCGAAGGGCTGGAGCGGGCCGCTGCAGCCAGCTATCAGAACACGCAACAACTGGTTGATGCGCTGACGGCTATTCCAAGTGTTGATCTGTTGTTTGACCAGCCGGCATTCCATGAGCGGGTGCTACGCCTGCCGGTTCCTGCCAAGGGCATATTACGCTCACTCGCAGCACATAATGTTCTCGGTGGATTCGATCTCTCTGGTGACTACCCTGAGCTGGGTAATGCCATTCTGGTTTGTGCAACAGAAAAGCGCACCGCGGATGAGATAGCGAGTTATGCGCAAAAGCTTGAGCGCGTTATACAGCTGCAGGGTGGTGTGACCTGTGGGCTGGTGCCGAAAGAGTGAGTTGGAGATAGTGAATTATGTTGATATTTGAACAATCCAAACCCGGCCGCAAGGCAACCGCTCAGGCACCGTTGAGTCGGGCAGATGCGAGTGGAATACCGGCGCAGTTTCGTCGTAAACAGCCCGCCGTATTGCCTGAAGTTTCCGAAATGCAAGCGGTGAGACACTACACCCGGCTTTCCCGGAAAAATTTCTCTATTGATACCCAGTTCTATCCGCTGGGCTCCTGCACCATGAAATACAATCCCCGGGCCTGTAACAGTCTGGCCAGTCTGCCCGGTCTGCTGTCGCGGCATCCGGAAGCGCCTGAAAGTCATAGTCAGGGCTTTATGGCTTGCCTGTATGAATTGCAGGAGATGCTGCGGGAAGTGACAGGTATGAAGGCCGTGTCACTGAGTCCGGCGGCCGGTGCTCAGGGGGAATTTGCCGGGGTCGCCATGATTCGGGCCTATCATGATGCACGGGGTGATACGGCACGTTGTGAAATTCTGGCCCCCGATGCGGCGCATGGCACCAATCCCGCCACAGCCGTTATGTGCGGGTACAAGGTGCGGGAGATACCCACCGGGCCGGATGGCGATGTAGATCTGGAAGCACTGAAGGCCGTGGTTGGCCCACAGACGGCGGGCATCATGCTGACCAATCCATCAACGCTGGGTGTGTTCGATCGCAAAATCGAAGCGATTGCTAAGACTGTTCACGAGGCGGGCGGTTTGCTCTACTACGATGGCGCCAATCTAAACGCCATACTCGGAAAGGTACGTCCAGGCACTATGGGGTTCGATGTGATTCACATGAATCTACATAAAACCTTCTCTACCCCGCACGGCGGCGGTGGTCCGGGTGCTGGCCCGGTCGGCGTGAGTGAAAGACTGATCCCCTATCTGCCTGTACCGATGGTGGCGAAAGAGGGCGATGAGTATCAGTGGATTACCGAAAAAGATCGGCCGGAAAGTATCGGCAGACTGACCGCTTTTGCAGGTAATGCCGGGGTACTGCTGCGGGCCTACATCTATGCACGGATGTTAGGTCGTGAAGGCATGCCAAGGGTAGCGGAATACTCTACCCTGAACGCCAACTACATGCTCAAACAACTGCAAGCGATGGGTTTTCAGGCGGCCTATCCCGACCGTCGCGCTACCCATGAGTTTATTATTACCCTGAAAAAGCAGGCGAAAGAGCTGGGCGTCAATACCATGGATTTTGCCAAACGATTACTCGATTATGGCTTCCATGCACCGACCACCTATTTTCCGCTGTTGGTGCCTGAGTGTCTGCTCATAGAGCCTACGGAGACAGAAGACAAGGAAACCCTGGATGACTTCATGGATGCCATGCGCAGTATCCTTGAAGAGGCCATGGAGAATCCGGAGTTGGTTAAGGGTGCTCCATATACGTTACCCGTCAAGCGACTGGATGATGTAAAGGCGGCCCGTGAGTTGGATCTGGCTTGGAGCCCGGTAGCTGAGTAGGTGGCAAATCAAAAGGCCACTGGCTTGCAACGGATCATCAACGCCTTTGGCTATTCCATTAAAGGTTTCAAGGCTTGTTATGAGCATGAAGCCGCCTTCCGCCAGGAGCTGCTTGGACTGATTGTGCTGTTCCCACTGGCTCTTTATCTGGGTGAGAGCGGCGTTGAGCGTGCCTTGCTGGCCGGCAGTTTATTATTGGTTCTGTTAATGGAATTGCTCAACTCCGCCATTGAAGCGGTAGTGGATCGGTTCGGCGGTGAGCAGCATGAGCTCTCGGGACGGGCAAAGGATATTGGTTCAGCAGCGGTCTTTCTTGCTATTGTCTTGGTGGTCTTGACCTGGTCTATGATCTTGTTGACTTGATACTGTTAGCTGACCTGGATCACAGGTGGTCGCACTTGATTGTATAGTTCCTACACAATTTCCCGATTAACGGTGTAGAATCCCCGGCTTAATAAAACTAAGGAGGATGGCATGACTGCCTTGATTTGTGGCTCTATGGCCTTTGATACCATCATGGTCTTTCAGGACCAGTTCAAGAACCACATTCTGCCCGAACAGGTGCATATCCTGAACGTCTCTTTTCTGGTTCCGGAGCTTAGGCGTGAGTTTGGTGGTTGTGCTGGGAATATTGCCTATAACCTGAAACTTCTCGGCGGAGAGGGAAAAACGATGGCAACCGTGGGTGCTGACTTTGGCGCCTATGCCAATTGGATGGATGAAAATGAACTGAATCGTGACCATATTCGGGTTATAGAAGACAGCTACACGGCTCAGGCCTATATCACGACGGACCGTGATGACAACCAGATTACAGCTTTTCACCCCGGCGCCATGAACCACTCTCATGTAGTGAAGGTCGAAGAGGCGAAAGGTTGCACTATCGGCATTATCTCTCCCGATGGTCGACAGGGCATGATTGAGCATGCTCAGCAGTTTGTTGAGCAGGACATTCCCTTTATTTTCGATCCCGGTCAGGGTATGCCGATGTTTGATGGAGATGACCTGACGCGCTTTATGCAGCAGGCAAAATGGTTGGCATTTAATGACTACGAAGCAAAACTGATGCAGGATCGTACCGGATTCACCCCTGAAAAGATGGCGCAAGAAGTCGAGGCCGTCGTGATTACCCGTGGCGGTGAGGGGTCGCAGATCTACACCCGTAATAAGGTCTATGAGATTCCTGCAGCCCCTGTTTCAAACGTAATTGACCCTACAGGTTGTGGTGATGCTTATCGGGCTGGCCTGTTGTATGGTTTGATGAATGATATGGACTGGGAGACGACCGGGCGTATTGCCTCTTTGATGGGTGCAATCAAGATTGAAGAAGCGGGTACCCAGAATCACCGTTTTCTGTGTAATGAGTTTAATCAGTGCTTCAATATCGCCTTTGGCTACAGTCTCTGAACTGAAACTTTAAGAGAATCAACATGTCTGGACATTATGACGAATCAGGCTTCGTGCCTTTGAATATTGCCGTACTTACCATTTCAGATACCCGTACTGGCGAGACTGATAAATCGGGCAACATTCTTAAAGAGGGCGCTGAAGCTGCCGGCCATAAAGTGGTAGAGAAGGCGATTGTGCAGGACGATATCTATCAGATGCGGGCCATCTTCTCCCGCTGGATTGCCGACCCTGAAGTCCATGTAGTTGTCAGTACCGGCGGTACCGGCATCACAGGGAGGGATAGTACACCAGAAGCAGTGATGCCGCTGCTGGAAAAATCGATAGAAGGTTTTGGTGAGCTTTTTCGCCATGTCTCACTGGAAGAGATTGGTGCCTCCGCCATCCAGTCACGCGCCATCGCTGGTTTGACTAACCAGACACTGATCTTCTGCTTGCCCGGATCAACAGGCGCCTGCAGAACCGGTTGGGACAAGATTTTGAATCCGCAGCTGGATCACCGTACACGCCCCTGTAATTTTGCTCAGATGTTTAGAGCCTGACTTCATCCGAAAAGCGTTCGAGAGGGTTGATTGATGAGTGATTGTGGTTGTGATGCGGTAACCGATTGTCTGAAACCGCTGGAAGAGGCGATGGCCCTGCTGCTCTCCCATGCCAAAGCGGTGAGTGAGACTGAGATGGTCTCCTTGTCTGAGGCCAATGGTCGGATATTGGCGGAATCGGTTGTCAGTCAAATCAACATGCCGCCATGGGATAACAGTGCAATGGATGGTTATGCGGTGAACACCGTTGACCTCCCTGCTATCGGAACAAGACTGGCTGTTTCCCAGCGTATCCCTGCCGGTGCCGCACCAACACCTTTAGAGCCGGGCACTGCGGCCCGTATATTTACCGGTGCGCCTGTGCCACCCAATGCCAATGCGGTCGTCATACAGGAAGTGTGCGAGCAGGTGGGTGATAGTGTCATTATTTCCGAAGTGGTTGCACCGGGAGCCAATATTCGACTGGCTGGCGAAGATACCCAGGTTGGCCAGGAGGTACTTCAGGCAGGAACTCGCCTAGGTGCTCAACACCTGGGGCTGGCCGCCTCTGTCGGCGTGGGTGAGCTGAAAGTTTATCGTCGCCTCAAGGTGGCACTCTTCTCTTCAGGCGATGAGCTGATTGATCCGGGCAAGCCGCTAGGTCCGGGACAAATCTACAACTCTAATGAGTACACCATGCAGGCCTTACTGCAGGCACTGGGGTGTGAGCTGGTCAGTCTGGGTATTGTTGAAGATACTTTTGATGCCACTTGTGCCGCGCTCTCTTCTGCGGCGGCTCAGGCTGATCTGGTAATGACCTCAGGTGGCGTATCCGTCGGCGAGGAAGACCATCTCAAGCCGGCGGTCGAAAAGCTCGGCTCACTGGATCTCTGGAAGATTGCCATCCGCCCTGGAAAGCCACTGGCCTTTGGTCACATTGAGGGTACTCCCTTCATTGGCACACCCGGTAATCCAGTCTCCCTGTTCGTCACTTTCTGCCTGTTTGCACGGCCGTTTATTCTTAAAGCACAAGGGGTCAACGAAGCGTTCTTGACACCAACCCCTGTTCTGGCCAAGGCTGATTTTGATTGGCCCAAGGCCGAGAAACGTCGTGAGTTCGCACGGGCTCAACTGAATCTTGATGAGCAAGGACAGGCGCAGATCACGCTCTTTTCCAGTCGCTCATCCGGTGTACTCAACTCACTGACCTGGGCCAATGGTCTGGCCATTCTGCCAGAACAGCAAACGCTCTCCCGCGGGGAGATGGTTCAGTTTCTACCCTTTAGCGAGTTACTCAAATGATCAATCTGCGTTTTTTTGCCCGGCTGCGTGAAGAGTTGCAAACAGGCGCCGAAACCATTGAATACACGTCCGAAACCCAATCTGTGGAGGCAATTGTAGCGCTGCTAAAAAGCCGGGGCGGTATTTGGAGTGACGTGTTTGGCGATGGGCAGACCGTTCTTGTAGCCGTGAATCAGGAGATGTGTGACCGGGATGCCATGGTCAGCGATAATGATGAAGTTGCGTTTTTTCCACCGGTCACCGGCGGGTAAGCGTGCGCAATTGAACTACCTTTACAGAGCGGGGTTCACATATCTGTTTATTAGCTCTGTTTCCTACGGTATAGCATCATGAATCAGATCAAGGTCCAGACAGAACCCTTCGATATGGCAGCCATTCAGGAAGCGCTGAGACTGGCTTCTCCTGGTATTGGTGCGGTCGTTACCTTTGTTGGTCAAATGCGCGATATCAATGAAGGGGATGCCGTCTCCACCATGACCCTGGAACACTATCCCGGTATGACCGAAAAGGCGCTTCAGGCCATTGTTGATGAGGCTGATGAGCGTTGGGATCTGATGGGTATCCATGTGGTGCACCGGGTAGGTCCGTTGAAACCGCTTGATCCAATCGTTCTGGTGGCGGTGGCCAGTGCCCATCGTGGAGAGGCATTTCAGGCCTGTGAATTTGTCATCGATTATCTAAAGACCCGTGCACCTTTCTGGAAAAAAGAGCAGACGCCTGAGGGTGATCGCTGGGTTGATGCCCGGCACACTGATGATCAGGCGGAGAACCGCTGGAAGCGATGAGCGCCTCCCTCAACTTCTCTTTGCTGGCCCTCTTTATACCAACCTTCTTTGTGGTATCCATTACGCCGGGTATGTGTATGACGCTCTCGCTGACAATGGGTATGACCATCGGAGTGCGTCGCACCTTCTGGATGATGGCGGGTGAGTTAGTGGGTGTTGGGTTGGTGGCCGCTGCCGCTGTTATTGGTGTGGCGACGGTAATGTTGCGCTACCCGCTGGCGTTCGAGATATTCAAATACATCGGCGGTGCCTATCTTATCTATCTGGGCATACAGATGTGGCTCTCCCGAGGACGGATGGCGATTGATCTGGATACCCCAAGGCATGATGGTGCAACACGCTCCATGCTGGCCACCCAGGGCTTTGTTACCGCTGTCGCCAACCCCAAAGGTTGGGCCTTTTTTATCTCCCTGTTACCCCCCTTTATTAATGAGCAGCAACCCCTGTGGCCCCAGCTGGGTGTACTGCTCAGTATGATCCTGCTGATTGAGTTTCTCTGTCTGGTGCTCTACGCCAGCGGTGGGCGTACCCTGAGTCTTTTTCTGCAGAAGAGTGGCAATGTGCGTCTTCTGAATCGGCTGGCCGGTACGCTAATGATGGGGGTGGGTGTCTGGTTGGCGTTGGGGTAATACCGAGCGGTGTGACACATCATTTGTGCTTTGTCGCATCTGGGATTTCTGAGGTTGTGTAGGGGATTAAAATGTGAAGACCCGCGCTGAAATTATTGAACAATCGTTTGCTGATCGGGTTATGCGTGGTGATTTGCCGGATGCCAATACTGATCTGACACTGAGCGCAGTCGGTTTGACTGGGCAGGAGCTGGTCGATCTGTTCGATAGTCAGCTGATGAGCCGGCACCTCGATTACCAGTCCCGCAAGTTACGTGCCCGCAATGAGAGTTTCTATACCATTGGCAGCGCCGGGCATGAAGGGAACGTGGTCCTTGGTAAGCTGTTTCGAATTACCGACATGGCCTTTCTGCACTATCGCAGCGGCGGGTTGCTGATCCAGCGCAGTAAACAGCGACCGGGGGAGACACCCCTGTATGACATGCTGCTCTCTTTTGCAGCCTCTAAGGATGATCCTATCTCGGGTGGGCGGCATAAGGTGCTTGGCAGCAAGACATTGCTGGTGCCTCCCCAGACCAGCACCATTGCCTCCCATCTTCCCAAGGCAGTGGGTGCGGCCCATGGTTTGGGGCTTTCCCGGGTACTCACACCGTCAGGCGAACAGTGGCCTGGTGACAGCGTTATTCTGTGCAATTTTGGTGATGCCTCGGCCAATCACTCGACCGCACAGGGGGCGATCAATGCGGCCTCATGGGCCGCCTACCAAAACTCACCTATGCCGATTGTTTTTGTCTGTGAAGATAATGGGATCGGTATCTCCACCTCGACACCCAAGGGCTGGATTCATGCCAGCTTTTCTTCCCGGGCGGGCCTGCATTATATCTATTGTGATGGCACCGATCTGTTGGATTGCACAAGAGGTGTTCAGGCGGCGGTCCGTTATGCCCGGCGTTATCGCAAGCCGGTCTTTCTGCATATGCGAGTGATCCGTTTGATGGGGCATGCCGGTTCTGATACCGAAGTGAGTTATCGTGCCCTTGAGCAGGTTGAAGCAGAAGAGCAGCAGGACCCCTTGCTGCACTCGGCCCGTATTCTACTGGAACACCAGATTCTCACGACAGATGAGATCTGCCAATTAAACTCACAAATAGCACAACGCATTTCACGGATAGCGGAGCAGGCCATTCAACGGCCCAAGCTACAGGCAGCAGCCGAGGTCATGACCTCGGTTATTCCGCCACTTCGGGATGTGCCTCCCATTCCGGAGACAGAGCCTCACGCCCGGGACGCGATGCTGGGAAAAGATCTTCGCCAGCTGAATAAGCCGCAAAACATGGCGCGCCTGATTAACCTGACGCTGGCGGATATTCTTCTGAAGTATCGCCATGCCGTGGTGTGTGGTGAGGATGTCGGCAAGAAGGGCGGTGTCTATAGCGTGACCACCGGCCTGTTCGATAAGTTCGGTGCCCATCGGGTGATCAACACCCTGCTGGATGAGCAGAGTATTCTCGGCCTGGCGATCGGGCTGGCGCAGACCGGTTTTCTGCCCATTCCTGAGATCCAGTTCCTGGCCTACGTGCATAATGCCGAGGATCAGATCCGGGGCGAGGCGGCTACCCTCTCCTTCTTTTCGGGCGGGCAGTACACCAACCCGATGGTGGTAAGGATTGCGGGACTGGCCTATCAAAAAGGCTTTGGTGGTCATTTTCATAATGACAATTCGTTTGCGGTCTTTCGTGATATTCCCGGGGTGGTGATCGCCTGCCCCTCCAATGGTGCGGATGCGGTTCAGATGCTGAGAAGCTGTGTGGCGCTCGCCTATGAGCAACGCCGCGTGGTGATCTTTATCGAACCTATCGCTCTCTATATGACCCGTGATCTGCATGAGCCGGGTGATGATCTCTGGGCAGCAGAATATTCATCTCCAGGTGAAGGTATGCCGATTGCTATGGGGCAGTTTGGCTGTCATGGTACAGGTACCGACCTCTGCATCATCACCTATGGTAATGGCTACTATCTTTCGCGTCAGGCGGGCCGGACTTTAGAGAAAGAGCAGGGTATTTCACTGCGCATTATTGATCTGCGCTGGCTGGCCCCGCTGGATGATGCCGCTTTAATCAAGGCGGCTGCACCCTGCAAACATCTGCTGATTGTGGATGAGTGTCGTCGCACAGGATCAATCAGCGAGGCGTTGGTCACGCTGTTTTCAGAGCAAGCCCCTGGACAACATAATATGACTCGCGTTACCGCTGAGGATTGCTTTATTCCATTGGCGGAGGCCGCCAATCTGGTATTGCCTGACAAGCAACAGATTATTGCGGCTGCCCTTGACCTGTTGAGAGGTGGTCAATGAAACAGACGGCTGTAGTTATCTGCCCAGGACGAGGCACCTATAACCGGGATGAGTTGGGCTATCTGGATCGTTACCATTCAGACAAAACCTCTTTTATCTCGACGATTGATGCCTATCGTCAAAAGCAGGGTCAGCCAGGTATAGCTGGGCTGGACAGTATGGCCCATTATTCACTCAATCGGCACGGCGTTGGTGAGAATGCCTCCGCGCTGATTTATGCCTGTGCGTTAGCTGATTTTGCCGATATTGATAGGGACCGTTTTGAGATTGTTGCGGTAACGGGTAATTCCATGGGCTGGTATCTCGCATTGGCAGCGGCTGGTGCGCTAAATCCAGCAGCGGCGATAGAGGTGGTGAACAGTATGGGTTCGATGATGCAGGATGGCATCATTGGTGGCCAACTCGTTTATCCGGTGGTGGATGAGCAGTGGCGACTGAATACAGCAATGAAGACATATCTGCTTGAAGAGGTGGATGTCATCAATCAGCAATCTGGATGTGAGGCTTATCTATCGATTGATCTGGGTGGGCTACTGGTCATTGGTGCCAATCCATTGGCCCTGGATGAACTGAAGTCACGCCTACCACCGATTGAGGATCGCTATCCCCTGCAACTGGCCAAGCATGCCGCATTCCATACCCCTCTGCTTGGAGCCGTTTCCAATCGGGCCAAAACAATGCTGGCTCCAACACTCTTTGAGAGACCCAGCCTTCCGTTGATCGATGGGCGGGGACATATATGGCAACCTTATGCCACGGATACACAAACTCTGTATGAGTACACACTGGGTTATCAGGTGGTGGAGACTTATAACTTCTCTGCGGCTGTTGAGGTGGCCTTAAAGGAGTTTGCACCGGATAGATTAATCCTGTTGGGACCGGGCAGTACATTGGGTGCACCGGTAGGACAGGAGATGATCAAGCAACACTGGTTGGGCATTTCCGATAAAGCCCGTTTCAAGCAGCGGCAGTTGGATGATCCTTTCTTACTATCGATGGGTCTGGAAGAGCAACGGGTGTTGGTTGTTGGCTAGTGAGGAGTATTCTTATTGCAAAAACAGATGCGCCAGCCCTGCTGGGTGGCGCATCCAGCCTTTGCATATCCCTTACGGTCTTACGTAAGCGTATCCCTGTTCCTGTAGTTCCATAATACGCAGCACACCAGCCTGCGTCACGGTTACTCCGTCTAACAGGGCAGGCATTTTGCCGCTCTTTTTCTCAACGCCTTTCATGGTATTGCCACAGGCACTGAATTTAATATCCTGCATCGCCAGGCTGGTGATACGGGCGCCCTGATCAGAGGTACTGGTCAGCATGCCCAGTCCCGGACCGTAGGCGACAATTTCAATCATGACGTTATCCTGTCCCAGTGCTTTCTGAAGATTGACCGCATTATTCAATGCGATCTTCTGGGTGCGTGGGTCATCAGTGCTGACTTGAATCACGATTTTGTGTGGTGAGTTTTCTCCAGCAAACAACGTTGAGCCAGTGAACAGACCAACAAGCAAAAGCAGGGCCATCAAACTTTGGGTTACTGTTTTCATTCTACATCCTCTCTTTGGTGTGAAGGTCTTTATGACATGGCTCTTTGAAAGGGTGGCCATTTGGTTTCGGGCATCAGACCTTGATATAGCTCCAGCCTATCTGCTGGCGCCGTGTGATATAGGAGACACCGGAGCGGATAATGACCGCTTCGGGTAGGATTTCTATCTGTTCACCGGTCTCTTTAGTCATGCGTTCGAGGGTATTACCACAGGCGGCAAAGACCAGATGGGGGTAGGTCGTATGCAGCTGCCGGATACGCTCAGCAACCTGTGATCGCCCTGCTTGCAGCATGCGTAGTCCTGCATTATTGGCGACCACTTCAAGTCGGATGGGTCGTCTGCTGTTTTGGTGTTCCCGAAGCACCAGCTCAACTTGGTTCAGAAGTAACTCGGCATCCTGGTTATTCTCACTACTGATATGGAAGACCACGCGGGTCTGCAGGGCCGGTGAAGTTTGTACGGTATTGAGTGCTGTTTGGGGTAGCTCTCGAGTTAGCTGGAGCTGACCGGTGGTCGCCAGTACCGCAAACAGAGAGAGTCCGCCCATGGCGGCGGCTGTCAGATAACGGGTTAAGTTTGCCGTTGCTGAGACCGCTCCCGGGGTTGCTTTTATCGGTAGAGGAAAGGCGGCTTGGGTAGATGCCTTCAGATACTGCAGCTCCACTATTTTTGCGCGGAGTGTTTCTGACTCCGTGGCGGCTTTGAGTATCTCCATGCGATCGTTCGGGGTCAGTTCGGCATCGACAAAGGCATTGAGTTGTTCGTCACTGTATGGGGCACTATTCATTTTACGCGTTCCATGAAAGGTCGGTTGCCGGCTTGTCTGTTTATTGCCGGCTGCAGGCGTTGTTTAAGCGCTTGACGCGCGCGACTCAATCGGCTCATTACGGTACCTACTGGAATACCGAGAATGTCCGCTACTTCGGAATAACTGCAGGCTTCCAGGTCAACCAGCATTAAGACTTCGCGTTGATCAGGACTGAGCCGGGCAATTGCCTCCCGTACATGATTGACGGTTTGTTGTTGTGCTATCTGCTCAATGGGAGGGGTAAGGGATGGGTCCGGATACTCTTTGAGCTCATCTGAGGGTTTGTTACGACGACAGTGATCTCGGAAACAGTTGGCTAAAATGGAGAAGGCCCAGCCCTCCAGTGCCTTGTCGTGCTTGAGTGTGTGAAGGTTGGCAAGGGCCTTGGCCAAGGCCTCCTGAGTCAGGTCGTCGGCTAGGCTCTGTTCTCCACACCAGGCAAAAGCCAGCCGGTTAAGCCTGAGGCTGAGCTGGGCCAATCGCTGCCGGTTATTGTGCTTGGTGAGCCACCCATTGAACATAAAAAGCCGTCCCCCTTATATACAGTAATCATTAAGACGCAGGTCACGACTGTTTTATTCCATCTTTTTTTCAGGAGGAACCCGGTTACAGAGCGGTGCTTATGGATTACTCCCTAAATCGTTTGAATGAACCAACGGCCCCATCAAACTGCTGGTCGGCCTGACTGGGGGAAACTTCACTGTGGCCCAGGGCTGCATCGAGCTGGTCGAGTGACTGTATGGGGGCATCACAGTGTGTGCCGTGACAGTGATAGGCAATACCGTCACCATTGGGTTGCTTGAGTGCCAAGGCCTCTGGCAGATCGCCGATTGAGTTGGGTATGGCGAGTGTCATCCGGCGGGGTGCATAGTATTGATTAGCCCGTTTTTGCCAGGCTGTGAGCGCATTCGCCTCACCCCGCAATATGATAATTTCCGTAGGCGTAAGCAACTCATCCAGTGATTTCAGCAGGGTGCAGTACGCATGGGGGTACTGCTTGAGTTGCTCCCAGCCGCACTGCAGGGTGTGCTCGGCCGCTTTGATGTAACGAGCTTCGCCCAGCAGATGTCCGAGACGACTCAGTACAAAAGCTGCAATGCCGTTACCCGCTGGCATGGATTCATCCCCAAAGGGTTTGGGTCGGTAAATCAGTTGTTCGTGATCATTGGCGGTAAAGAAAAAACCACCCTGTTCTTTATCTTCAAATCGTTCCAGAAGTATCTCTGCCAGTTCTTGTGTGAACTGAAGCGTGGCGCTGTTCCATTCGGCCTGCAGCAGTTCCAGAAGGGCATCCATCAGATTGACGTAATCATCCAGATAGCCGTTGAAGTTGGCTTTACCATCCTTATAGGATGCCAGCAGGTGCTGATCCTGCCACAGTTTATCCCGGATGAAATCGACAGCTCGCTGTGCGGCAGCGATCAGTTCCGGTTTATCCAGCAGGCGCCCGGCTCGGGCCAGTCCCTTGATCATCAAGGCGTTCCAGGTGGTGAGGATTTTCTCATCACGCCCCGGTCGGATGCGTAGTGAACGCTGTGCCAGTAGTTTTTGCTTGGCTTGTTCAAGCAACTGTCTGGCCTGTTCAGAGGTACTGCCCAGCTCGCTGTTCAGCGTGGCGATATCCGTGCGGCAGTGCAGGTGCCATTTGCCCTCGAAGTTGGGATTCTGATCGAGTCCATAATAGCGGCTGAAGTGCGCATACTCATCTTCATCCAGCAGTGATTTAATCTCGTATGTATCCCAGGCGTAGAAGCGCCCCTCTTCACCCTCACTGTCGGCATCCAGCGATGAGTAGAACCCCCCTTCGGGTGATTGCATCTCACTGATGGCCCACTGTGCGGTGTTCAGTGCGGTCTTTTTGAACAGCGACTTGCCTGTGGCTTGCCAGAGATCAGTATAGAGTGCCAATAAAGGGCCGTTGTCATAGAGCATCTTTTCAAAGTGGGGAATCATCCAGAGATCATCCACCGAGTAGCGGCAAAAGCCGCCCGCCAGCTGATCGTTGATACCACCCAGCGCCATACGGGTCAGGGTGAAATCCACCATATAGAGTGAGCGGGGATCTTGAGTGCCTGTCGCGGCCCAGTGTCGCAACAGCTGCTCCAGGCTGCTGGGTTGGGGGAACTTGGGGGCGTTGCCAAAGCCGCCGCTGGTCTCGTCAAAGCCACTGGCCAGTTGTTGTCGCGCTGTCTCCAGGGGTGTGGAGTCGAGCGGGATCGACTTGCCTGCGGTGATCGGGTCGATCTGGCTGATGGCGCGTAACAGGGCCTTGTTCTGCTCTTTAATATCGGCCCTTTGCTCATGGAAAGCATTTGATATGTTCTGCAAAACACCAATAAAAGGCGGCAGACCGTGGCGTTCTTCATCAGGAAAGTAGGTGCCCGCAAAGAACGGGGTCTGGTCATCGGGTGTGAGGAAGACTGTCAACGGCCAGCCGCCCGGGCGTTGGGCCAGCAGCTGATGGGCAGACTGATACACCTTGTCGAGATCGGGGCGCTCTTCACGATCCACCTTGATGTTGATAAAAAGCCGGTTCATCAACTCGGCAGTCGCCTGATCCTCAAACGATTCGTGGGCCATGACGTGGCACCAGTGGCAGGCTGAGTAACCGATGGAGAGTAGGATCGGTTTATCTTCTGTTCGGGCCTTGGTTAGTGCCTCTTCACCCCATGGGTACCAATCCACCGGGTTGTCGGCGTGTTGTTGTAGATAGGGGCTGGTGCATTTGCTCAGGCGGTTTGCAGGCATATCGGTTCCTGTTAAGGGGCTCGCTGAAGTTCAGGTAAAGTTTTCACAGATATAGTCTGAGAGACTTTGTTAGGAATCATGACAGAAACTATAGATGCTTCAACACTGTAAATCTCGGTGAATTCGCAGTACATGAAGTGAGCCTGGGTTAGGCAGGTTTGGTGCGGCTTTTGTGTGTGAGGAACTAGAATTATTTTCCCTTTTAGACTATATCTCAAGTATTGGGCCAGTGACGTCGATAGAGAGAGTAAGCGGATGTGATTTTATCCGTAGCAGAGAATCTTGCCACCGGTTGGTGTGTATCACTGGCAGGTGAGTGATTAAGTATAGACAGAGAGTGGTTATGAGTTGGGATTTAGTTGGGGAACGCATCATAAACCTGCACAGTGATCTGCGGAGCAGTTGGCCCCATCTCAGTCGGCTGGCTGTTGCTGTCTATGATCATGAAACAGATCGTCTGAATACCTTTATTAACAGCGGTGATGGGCAGCGCCAGCTGCAAAACTACAGTGCCAAACTCTCAGATGTCCCTTCATTGAAGGCGTTGGCTGAGCGGCACTCTCCCCGCATAAAACAGAATCTGAGGGATCAGCCGCAGCCGTTATCGGCCCATACGCAGTGGTTGATTGAAGCGGGTTTTGCCTCGAGCTATACCATGCCGCTCTATGGTAATGATCACTTGATTGGCTTTCTGTTTTTTGATGCCGATCGCTCTAACTATTTTACCGAGACCATGGTGCGTTATCTGGCGGTATATACCGAACTGATCAGTGCCATTATTACCAATCAATTGGCACCGATCTATATTCTGAGGGGGGCTCTCAATACGGTCCGTCATCTCGCACTTAAACGTGACAGTGAAACGGCCTGCCATATTCGTCGCGTGGGTCGTTATGCACAGTTCATTGCATTCAAGCTGGCCCCGCAGCTGCAGTTATCCGATGAGTACATAGAATTCGTTCTGCAGTATGCGCCGATGCATGATATTGGCAAGATCGGTGTGCCCGACACTATTTTATTAAAAAGGGGCGAGCTGAGTCCGGAAGAGTTTGAGACGGCAAAGATCCATGTGCTCTCTGGCATGGAGATTATTGACTCGGTCGTTGATGAGTTTGACCTGGGTCACCTGGCACATATTGATATTCTGAAAAATATTATTGGCACTCACCATGAACGATTTGATGGAACAGGCTATCCGAACGGGTTGGCTGGAGAAGCGATTCCGCTGGAAGGGCGCATTACGGCAGTAGCCGATGTGCTGGATGCGCTGACTACACGCCGCTCCTATAAAGCAGCCTGGAGTTTTGAAGAGGCGATCAGCTATCTGCAGAAGAAATCAGGCAGCATGTTTGATCCGCTCTGTGTCGCCCCGTTACTGGATCATATAGACGAACTGCGAGAGATCCACGACTGTTTCAAAGATCGTGGTGAGGATGTTCCTACCACTTCAGATTAAGTGGGTTGTCCGGATTGATCCCATCCATAAAGGGCAGACGTCGATCACTGTGGGTGATCTGGTAAACCAGACCCATCCAGTTACCCACAATACCCTCGGCCGTATCATGCCAGGTGTTATCCACCTCATCCGCAATTAAACCTTCCGGGAACGCCGGGGGTTCAGACCCGTCAGCAAGAGCACGTTCAAGGTGCAGTTGATACTCATCCAGTATGGCCCGCTCGCGCGCCATAAAGTAGTTGTCTGGGAAGGGTGGGTAACTGTCCCGTTTACCGGCGGCGTAAACCAATACCTCGCGTTTGTACTCTTTCAGCAGGCTGATGGTTTCATATTCCGGGTGTCCCTGGAAATAGACCATACGGAAGCGGTCATTACTCACGGCAAGATGGACGCCGGCCTCTTCACTCTCCGCCAGGATATGCAGGCCAGCCTCTTCAAATTGCTGCCGTGATATCTCATTAAACCGGGAGTGGGGAACATCGAACCGGGTGTTCACATCATTGGTCAAAGGGTGGTGGCGATCGACCACCCGGTGTGGGAACACCCCCCAGCGTTTGAAGCCCAGCGGGCGTCGCTTGGTGGCATGGCGTGCCTCCAGTACGGCGTGGGTCGCCAGGCAGGAGCAGAGGGTCGAGGTGACGTTGTGGTACGCCCACTCTACAACCCGCTCCAGCGGATCCCAAAAAGGTTCTTCAGACAGGTTCGGGTGAATCGGGGTGGCGCCAGTGATGATCAGGGCATCCAGTCCCTCTTCCTGGATCTTCTCCAGCGGTTCGTAATACTGGTCAATGTGTTTGCGGGCTTTTTCACCCCGGGGCAGCTCATCCAGGGTAAAGGGGTGGACATAGAACTGTGCGATCGGATTGCTCTCGCCAACCAGCTGAAAGAACTGCCGTTCTGTCGGCTCCAGAGCGCCATCCGGCATCATGTTAAGCAGGCCGATATGCAGTTCACGGATGTCCTGGTGTTTGGCGCGATCCGGCTCCAGAACGGTCTGCCCTGCATTTCTGAGACGATCAAAGGTTGGCAGATTATTATGTGATACCAGTGGCATGATGGCTCCCGATCAGTTCTCTTGTTTGCGTGATATGGCCAGCTCCAGCAGGGCCAGGAAGTCGGCTTCATCCCGGACCTGGTTCACCTCATATGAGGTGACGGTATAACCCAGCGGTTCGGCAATCGCCTCATAGCGGGGTATACGGGACCGGAACAGATGGGGAAAGATCCAGCGGGTGAAATCATCCGGATCCATCTCGGCGGCATAGGTGAGTCCCTGCTCATCGAGGTAGTTAGTAACTTGCTGTTGCAGGAACTGGGGCCGGAAATAGAGCGGTTTTGGGTCACTCTGGGCCCGGCGGATCAGTTCGGCCTCTTCATCGGCCTCGGTGGCCTGGATATAGAGAATCAGGCTGTGCTCAGCCAGCAGCTCAATGACGGCGGGCTCTTCCATGTCGCACAGGCTGCCACCCACATCATTGACGAAGTGTTGATAACCGTAGATATCCCGTGCCTTGTGGATAAATTCGGGCACATCCCGCATGGCATTGATCTCGGCGGTGCGGTACTGCGCCTGGCGTTGCTGGAAATCGCCAAGCGGAACACCGCCCAGCTCCGGGTTGCCGAGTTTGCCAACATAGGAGAGCACCGGACCCAGATCATCCACCTTGATATTGTTGCGGATATAAATCCAGTCCTTGCGCAGCAGATCGCGCAGAAAAGGGACCTGCATCGCCTCTTGTTTAATGGTGTCCAGGATCGACTCGTCCAGATAGCGGGTGCCGATACGGTAATCACCGGAGTAATGGAACCAGTTGTAACGGCGCATCATCTTGGACAGATGGGTCTTGCCCACACCGGACATGCCCAGCAGGGTGATGCTTTTATTCTTCCAGTTTCGGAACTCTTCCAGGCTCAGCTTCACGGCTTAGGGTCTTCTCTTGACGGCTTAATAAGTATGTTCAGGCCGCATAATATACCCGAAATCAGCGGGATGCGTCCCTTTGCTCTCCTATTCCAGCCATAAATGGAAGTAACAGTAAAAGCAGGCAGATCAGGATCACGCCTTGCCAGCCCCATTGGGTATAGGCGTAGCCGCTGACGGTAATACCGATCCAGCCACCCACGTAATAAAAGAGTACATAGAGGGCATTGGCGCGGCCCTGCCCTCCGGTTAGTCGACGATTGAGAGAGCCGACGGCGGCTGCATGCACGGCAAAAAAGCCGGCACAGAGTCCCAGCAGCCCCAGGATAATCGCGATTATAGAGGGGAGCAGGGTCAGCGCAATTGACAGGCCAAGCAGCAGTGTACCGCCGATCAGGGTATAGCCGCTGCCAATGCGGTTACTGATACGACCAGACAAGGGACCCATGAAGATGCCCATCACATAGACCAGATAGAGCAGGGTGATCAGTTCGGTGGAGAAGTTGAACGGCTCCGCTGCTAATCGGAAAGGGAGGTAGTTGAATACGGATGAGAAGATAAAGAAGCCGCCGGCCGCTGCCAGATAGATACGTACCAGTTCCCAACGTCGCAGGAGCGAGACAAAGCGGGGCTGCTCCTTGACTGGAGCCACCTCTTTGGGTTGCTTGGGAAGCGCGTACAGTGCGGCGAACGTGGCCGCCAGGATCAGAATGGCGGCGGAGACAAAGGCGTAGCGCCAGTGCAGCGGTGGATGTATCCAGCCACCCAGTAGCCGTCCGCCTAGACCGCCTACCACGGTGGCAGAAACATAGGCGCCCATCACCACGTTGAGTCGATCAATCGGCAGACTTTTGGCCAGATAGGCGGCGATGCAGGTAGTCAGTGCCGGGATAAACAGGCCTTGTACAAAGCGGGCACCAATCAACATCCAGAGATTGTCTGTGATGGCGCAGACCAAGCCAGCCACGGCAACAGCGATGCCACCGGTGAGAATGATGGGCTGGATTGGCAGTCGATCCACCAGAACACCAAACGGCAGATTGGAGAGGGCAATGCCAAGAATAACCGCCGCCACCGTGTAGGAGACCAGCAGGGTGTCTGCAGCAAACTCCGCCTGCAGAACCGGAAGAACCGGCTGGGTCAGGTAGATATTGGTGAAGGAGGCGGCGACCAGGGCAAAAACAACCAGTTGCAGTCTCAGAGGGGAGTGTTCACTCATTCAGGTGCAGCCGCCACAGCTGCCGCAACGCCAGTCACTGCCATTGACGGCCTGATAGAACCAGCGCGCATGCTGCTCATCAATAGGAATGTCATTGTCGATAAACAGGTCGCTCAGCCAGTCGATATTTTCCAGCACCCAGTCATCTTCACTCAAACCTTCAGCAAATTCGGGATCATCGGGATAGAGAAAGGAGTAGATGCCATAGGTGCCCATATCCTCCTCCGCACGGGGTTGAGGGACTTCCAAGGGGCGGCCCTGATAGCTGATCTCCCAGCGACCCAGACAGATCAGATGGCCCTGTTCGCTCCATGTGGCGGTGAATGGGTTACTCATGAGTAGCAGTATAGTCAGTTCAATTTTTATCGTGCACCTGTCCCGGCTTTATTAGTCGGGACAGGTGCAGGGGCGGGCATTATATACGATCTTCAGGAACAGCCTGAAGCTTGGATTGATGGATCTGAGCGGATCTGATGCGTCTTCGTACCGCCCAGCTATTGCCCATAAAAAGCCGGTACAACAGGGGAATAACGAATAGGGTCAATACCGTTGAGACAGCCAATCCCCAGACGATGGCTGTGGCTACGGGTCCCCACATCAGGGATGAGCCGCCTAGCCCGGTAGCCAGCGAGAAGAGCCCAGCAATGGTGGTCATGGAGGTGATCAGGATCGGTATCACCCGACGTCTGGCGGCATACAGGGTGGCATGCAGGACACTCATGCCTCGGGCCAATCGCTCATTGGCAGCGGAGATCAGCACAATGGCGGCATTTACTGCAATACCGGCCAGTGCCACTACACCATACAGGGTAAACAGACTGAGCGGGTTGCTGGTAATGGCCAGTCCGATTACCACGCCGGTAAACGCCATGGGCACCGTGGCCAGGATCATAAAGGGTTGGAAATAGCTCTTAAACTGGGTGCCCAGGATCAGGTACATCAGCCCAATACCAAACAGGAACAGCACCGCAATAGAATCAAGGCTCTCCTGGATATCATCCAGCTCGCCAGAGAAATCGAGATTAATGCTGGGGTAGCGGCCCGCTATTTTATCCCAGGCCTCAACAATGGCGGCATTGGCCGTCACTGTATCAGTTAGCGTTTTATCCAGATCCGCCTCCACCGTAATCGTCCGGCGGAAGTTATAGTGACGGATGCTGTTGTTGCTTGCACCGGTTTCAGTATGCACCAGCTCACTGAGAGCAATGCGCCCCCCATCGGGTGTGGGCAGGGTGTAGTGGCCCGGTGCCGTAATGGTGGCCAGTTTTCGCGGCAGGGCGCGAACCCGGATCTCCAGCTCTTCACCTTGATCCTGCATTTTGCTGACAATTTCGCCGTCCACCAATAGACGCAGGGTCCGGGTGACCTCAGCCGGGCTGATGCCCGCCCGACGTGCGGCGTCCTGATTTACCCGCAGGGCCAGCTCCATCTGCCCCTGGCTGTCATCATCCGTGATATCCCGGATAGCGGGGTCCTGTTGCATGATCTGCTTCAGCTCTTTCACGGCTTCGCGGATGATCGCTGTATCATCACCCCGGACCTTGATCAGGATAGGCTTGGAGGTGGGTGGGCCACCGGAAAGCCGCAGGAAAGAGATCTTGTCTGGCCCTGCGGTGGACTCGATGTCACTGCGCATGGATTCAATCATCTCATCAACGCTGCGTAGTTCATCGGTCTTGGGATTCAGGGCAATCAGAACCTGTCCATAGTGATCGCCAAAGAAGGGGGCGGTCTCGGTAAAGAGTTGCCCGGCATAGCTGAGGATATTGCGTGCCTCACCAGGTTCTATGTTTTCGCGGATCTTCTTCTCGACCTGCAGTACCTTATCCCGGGTGATATCAAGCGGAGTGCCGGCGGGCATCTCCATGCTGACGTAGAAGAGGCGAATGGGGTCCGTGGCAAAGAAGTCGATCTTGACCAGACCGTTTCCGGTGGCAATAAAGGCACCAATAAACATGATCAGCACACTCAAAAGAATGCTCTTGGGCCAGCGCAGGGCGCGAACCAGCATGAGTGTGTATTTCACCCGAATCCAGTGCAGTGTTTTGGTTCTCCACTGCTGCATGCGAGAGGGATTCTTGAAGCTGATGTTGGCCCCCAGGATATGGGCGGGCAGCATCCAGTAGGCCTCAATCAGACTGATTGCTAACGCAATGGTGACCACAAGCGGGATGATCAGCATGAATTTACCCAGAATGCCGGGCAGCAGCATCAGCGGCAGGAAGGCCGCCATCGTAGTGAGGACGGCCGTGGTCACCGGGGATACGACTTCCCGCAGTGCCTCCAAGGTGGCGGGGAGTGCGGCCATACCGCGCTGCAGACGATAGTAGATCGATTCCACCACCACCACGGCATCATCCACCAGCATACCCAGGCTGATTACCACACCCAGCAGCACGCTGACGTTGAGGGTCTGGTTCATGCTGTTGAGCACCAGGAACGTGCCTGCCAGAATAAACGGTATGCCAATGGTGGTGAGCAGTGAGATCCGGGTGCCGAGAAACAGCCAGGTGACAAACAGCACCATGATCAGACCCAACAGCGCATTGGTCTGCATGATATTCAGCGCATTGCGGGTGATCTCGGTCTGATCATCAATCAGGACCACGTTAACGCCGGTCTTGTCTTTGTATTGATTGCGTTGGTCCACGTACTCCGCAATTTTCTCCACCAGTTCCAACGTATTGGCGCTCTCCTTTTTTGTGATAGCCAGCATGACCGCGGGCTGTCCCTGATAGAAGACCATCTCATCCTGTTTTTCTCTGGCCCGCACCACTTGGGCCAGATCACCCAGTGGGATCTCGCCGGTTGAGCCGGCAATTGGCAGGCCGGCCAGAAAGGTCGGGTCGCTGTCTTGTCCGATGATCCTGACCAGCCAGTTCTGGTCGTTGACCCGGGCGCTGCCAGCGGCCAGGTCCTGAAAAGTGCGTGCAACCGTATCGGCCAGTTGGCTGGGTGATACGCCGGCGCTCTCCAGACGTTCAGGATAGAAATTGATCTGCAGCTCCGGATCACGCAGGGCGGTGTCCATAATACGATCCACCCCTTTGATCCGCTCCAGATCCTTCTTGATATTTTCAGCCTGGCGCCGCAGGTTTTCATCATCAGCCGGACCCACAACGGCCAGTGTTGCACTGGGAAAGGCATTGGCGGTAGTGATCTCAAACACAAACGGAGTGGTGGCGTTACTCGGCAGTTCGTCGTCGGCATTCTGTACTTCGCGACGCAGATCGGCCACCCGTTTGTCAAAAACATCGGGCTTAATATCCTCAAATCGAACCAGAATGCTGGAGATGCTCTCCCGGCTGACACTGGAGACAAACTTGATATCCGAGATCTTGCGGATCTTCTTCTCCAACACCTCGGTGACCCGTTTCTCCACATCGGCCGCCGCCGCACCAGGGAGTACGGTGGTGACATCAATCCAGTTGAAATTGATGGTGGGATCCTGCTCTCTGGGCATCAGGTTGTAGGAGAGAAAACCGACTACAAGCACCAGGCCAAAGGTCAGGTTGGCCAATACGTGATTACTGTAGAAACGTCCCAGCATGTCAGTTGGCCTGCTTGAATTGATCGCCGTTATTCAGGGCTTGGCGGCCCTCCATAATGACCAGGCTATCGGCTGGTAAATCAACTGGAGCGGGGTGTCCTTCCAGCGCGAGGGGTAGTGGATGGAAGCGTACCTTGTCTTTGTCCGCCAGGAATAGGCCGAGCTGCTCATTCCGTCTGACGGGTATGTCGGCAGGGATATAGGGTTGGGTGGATTGCCAGACTAGCCGGCCGCTGCTACCGGGTAGTGCGCGACCATCGGTGAACAGCAGGCGCACCTCGCGATTACGCCCCTGGGCTTCGACAGCCGGAACAACCTGGCGAATGGCAACATCGTAACTTCCCTGGTTGGTTTCCAGCTGAATCTGTGTGGCCTGTTGCAGGGTTTCAATCCGATCAATTGATACTTGAGCGGAGATCTCCAGTCGTTGCTGATCGCTGAGTCGGACCACCGGCTGTCCGGGATTAACCCACTCCCCCTCGCCTGCCAGTCGTTCTCTGATAATGCCTGTAAAGGGGGCGGTAATGCGACAGCGTGACTGGTTGAGTCGGGCCTCAGCGATACTGGCATATTGTGCACTTCGATCTGCCAGCGCAATCTGCAGGTCGGCCTGTTGCTGGTTCAGGCGCTCTTCCGAGACACTGCTGGTTTTAATCAGGGATTTGCTGCGTTTAATCTGGCGGTTCGCCAGGGTAACGCGGGCATCTATGCTGGCCAGTCCTGCTTCCGCGCGTGTGACCCTATAATTATGCTCCTGACAGTCAAGCTCTGACAGTAAATCGCCCTGTCTCACGGTATCTCCGACCCGGACGGGGATAGTGAGAATCTTGCCGCTGGTTTCGGCGCTTATATGGCTTTCGTTTAGACTAACGGTCGTAGCGGGGGCGGTGAAAGTCTGGTAGAACGTGATTTCAGCCAGTTTCGCTAACGTAACTTGGGTAGCGGTCTCTTCACTGTGAACGGGAAGTATCGCTGTGGCCAGTAAAAGAGCCCCCAGCACATTTTGTTTGGTGCGTTTTCTGTTCATGATTCTAGCGGACTCCTTGCCGCGTTGATCTCTTCTATGAGCGCATTACTGCGTTGTTGCATCAAGCGCAGCAGCGCTTGGTTGGCCGCAATGCCGTATTCCAGGGTGAAGCGCATACCGGGTGTCAGCGTTTGGCAATCAGCTATGATGCGTTCGAGAATGCCAAGCTCCGCTTTCAGGTGTTCAGTCTGCTTGCTAAGAAGTGTCTGGATATGCTCCTGTGGGAGCAGGTGAGCGAACATCATCAAAAAAAGAAAGTCGCTTCTATATTGTTCTGTCGGTTCTGATTTAAGCAGTGTCTGGTAGAACGCGGTATAGCCTGCTTCTGTAATCGTAAAGACCTTCTTGGTTGGGCGCTTTTCCTGAGTCTCTTCACGATAGCTGACTAGCCCTTGCTCGGTTAATTTTGCCAGAGCGGGGTAGATGGAGCCATAACTGGTAGCCTGGAAATGACTGAAGGTCTCTTCAAAGGCCTTCTTTATCTCATAACCGCTGGCTTCTCCAAGGCATAAGATTCCGAGGCAGAGATGGTGGGTATTCATCTTTATATATATCGGGCCGTTATATGTCGGCTCAATATAAATAATGAAGCGCGCTGTTGTCAAATCTGCTAACCTTGCCCACGCTTTGTTACCCATCCATGAATCTCGGAATGTCAGCTATGAATTTTGCCCCCCTGCGCTTGAAAAAGAATGAAGATCGACGCTTACGCGCTGGCCATTGCTGGATCTACAGCAATGAGATCGACACGCTTGTGACGCCGCTGAAGGGATTGGAGCCGGGACAGCCAGTGGAGATAGTAAGTGATCGGGGTAAGCTGCTTGGCACGGGGTATGTAAATCCTCACTCACTGATTAGTGCGCGAATTGTAAGCCGAGATCACAAGCATCCCCTCAGTGGGTCGCTGATTGTGCATCGTCTTAAAGTGGCCTTGAGTATGCGCGAACGACTCTATGAAAAACCGTTCTACCGGTTGGTCTTTGGTGAGAGTGATGGCCTGCCGGGGTTGGTCATTGACCGTTTTGGTGATTATTTGGTGATACAGATTACCACGGCGGGTATGGAGCGAATGAAGGCGGATATTCTGGCGGCAGCTGAGAAGGTTCTGAAACCTTTGGGCGTGCTGTTTCGGAACGATTCTGCTGCAAGGGAGCTTGAAGGCCTTGAGTCGTATGTGGAAGAGGCGCTTGGTAATTGGCCCGAGGTGCTTACTATTGAGGAGCATGGTGTCCGGTTCAATGTGCCATCCCAGGAGGGGCAGAAAACGGGTTGGTTCTTTGATCAGGCGGCAAACCGAGGTCGCATGATCCCTTATATTCAAGGCAAACGGGTGTTGGATGTCTGCAGCTATATCGGGGCTTGGGGTGTGCAGGCGGCGGTGAAAGGTGCATCGGAGGTGATCTGTGTGGATGCCTCCAGTTCAGCCTTGGATGCCGTTGATGGCAATGCCCTGGCGAATGGCGTCAGCGAAACTGTTGCGGGTCTTCATGGCGACGCCTTTGATGCATTGCGTGAGCTGCGTTTGGCTAATGAGCGGTTTGATGTAGTGCTGGTTGATCCACCTGCCTTTATCAAACGTAAAAAGGATACCAAGGAGGGGACGCTGGCTTATCGACGAATTAATCAGCTGGCGCTACAGCTACTGAATAAGGATGGCATTCTGATCTCATCCTCCTGCTCTCACCACATGAGTGAAAGTTCACTGCTGAATGAAATACAGCAGGCGGCCAGGCATACGGATCGGTCACTGCAGTTGCTAGAGCGTGGGTTTCAAGCACCGGACCACCCCGTCCATCCTGCTATTGCAGAAACCGCCTATCTAAAGAGCTTTACGCTTCGGGTATTGCCGACTTTCTAGTAATATTTCCCTCCCTGTACCGGATGCCAGCCCAGGGAGGGAGATGGTTTAGTCGGTTGAAGAGAGATCCATGATCTCCTGCCGAATTCTTGATTTATGCGGTTCGGGCATGGCGTGCCATGCTTCCGCAATGGCCATGGCGTCGGGGGGGATAGATGCGGCCAGTTCATCACCAAACATCAGCCAAGCAGGATTAACATCCAGTACGGCGGCTATCTGGTCAATCTTTCGAGGACGTAGACTCTTGCCATTTTCAATCTTCTGTATGACAGCCTGGTTAGTGCCTGCCCGTACAGCGAGTTGCTCCTGAGTCCATCCTTTTTCTTGGCGTCTGAAGCGCATCCGCTGACCCAGATTCCCGGGGTTTTGGGGATTCTCATTAGTCATTTTCTTCAACCTGTTGTTTGCCTAATATGAGTATAGCTCCTATTTCTAACCGATTACTGTTCTTGGGTCTTTTTTTCAGGCCTTTATCACACTCTCATATCCATGCCGGGTTTTAGGGGCATGGATGGCCCGTCTTAAGATGCCTCTGATTTGCTTTAATCAGCTTGTTACAGTCTATCCAGCTTAGGAGCCCTTTGCCTATTCAGTTTTTAATGACTGAATGCCGTGTCAGTAAAATCAAGCACTAACACCAAGGAAATTATTATCTTATGACAATAATCAGCCTTCGGATAAGCATAACCCTTTTTCCTAAAACTGTCCCTAGTGAGTTTGTAAAAAACGGTCAAGATTCTGCTTCTTCTGATTGTTTAATTGATCTAAGTCGATTATTTCGGGCTAATTCAGCTCAATTTTGAAGCGCTGTGGACTCGTGCCGTGCTTCGAGTCCTCGGCTTCAATGAGAATAAAAGGGGTTTTTGACGGGATTTTAACGCCTGTAAGCCCGCGGGTAAAAGGCTGCTCATCTACATGGGGATGATAGAGGACACGTTCGCCCAGAACAGTGCCGTCAGGCGCCAGCACACGCCAGGCATTAGCGTAATGATCCCAGCCGGTGTCGGCATGGCGCAGAGTGACCTGGATATGGTACTGTCCGGTGCCGGTCTGTTTGGCCATTGCGTCAATCACATCCACGTTATTTGCCTGGAGTGGGTGGGCAAGGAATAAAAACAGCAGAATGAAAAAAAGACGCATGGATGAACACCCCCTTAAATTGATGGTCCTAGTCCTGTTTGATCCATTACATGATAATAGTTCCTTCCTTACGTTAAGGTTGGGATGATTTTTTGGTCGCCTGAATCTAAGATGTCTGCCTATGTTGACTTACCCAACTATTGATCCGGTTCTGCTCTCAATCGGCCCTGTTTCCATCCATTGGTATGGTGCTATGTACCTGGTGGGTTTTGTCGGAGGCTGGTGGCTCGGACGGCTGCGTGCAGCCCGGCCGGACTCGGGCTGGACCGCGCAACAGGTGGATGATCTGTTGTTCTATATCACTCTCGGCGTGGTACTGGGTGGCCGGATAGGCTATGCGCTGTTTTATGGCTTTGCCGGATTGGTAGAAGATCCCCTGTCATTGTTACGAATCTGGCAAGGTGGCATGTCCTTTCACGGTGGCTTGATCGGTGTTCTGATCGCCATGTGGCTGTTTGGTCGGCGACACAATAAGGGCTTTTTTTACTCCACCGATTTTATAGCACCCCTGATCCCTATCGGTCTGGGGGCAGGCCGTATTGGTAATTTTATCAATGGCGAATTGTGGGGTGGGCCGGGTTCAGTGCCCTGGGCGATGCAGGTCTCCTGTGAGCGGTTTGTCGCCCTCTGTCAGGACAAGCTGCAACTCCCCGCGGGTACATTGATGACACCGCCGCTACATCCCAATCAGCTTTATGAGGCGTTGCTGGAGGGTGTGGTGATGTTTCTTATCCTCTGGCTATTCTCATCCAAACCCCGCCCGGTGATGGCGGTGTCTGGACTCTTTCTGATCTGTTACGGGGTCTTCCGTTTTGCAGTAGAATTTGTCCGCATGCCGGATGCCCATTTGGGTTACCTGGCTTTTGATTGGTTGACTATGGGCCAGATTCTGACCCTTCCCATGCTGCTTTCAGGCGCAGTCCTGTTTTGGCTGGCATTTAGACATCGCACACAAGCAGGCTGATTTATGCGCCAATACCTCGATCTTATGCGCCATGTGTTGGAAAACGGTACCCGTAAAGAGGACCGGACCGGTACTGGTACGATGAGTGTTTTTGGTTACCAGATGCGCTTTGATCTGGCAGACGGGTTTCCATTAGTTACAACCAAAAAAGTGCATCTGCGCTCGATTATTCATGAGCTGCTCTGGTTCCTGAAGGGTGAGACCAATATCCGTTATCTGAAAGAGCATGGCGTCAGCATCTGGGATGAGTGGGCCGATGAAAACGGTGATCTGGGGCCTGTCTACGGAGCGCAATGGCGCTCTTGGCCGACCGCTGGTGGTGGCAGTATTGACCAGATTAGCCAGCTGGTTGAGCAAATTAGGAATAATCCTGATTCGCGGCGTCTGATGGTCTCCGCCTGGAACCCGGCTGAAGTGGACAATATGGCCTTGCCGCCCTGCCACTGCCTGTTCCAGTTCTATGTGGCAGACGGCAAACTCTCCTGTCAGCTCTATCAGCGTAGCGCGGATATTTTCCTGGGGGTACCGTTCAATATCGCCTCCTATGCGCTATTGACCTTGATGATTGCTCAGGTAACGGGTCTGAAGCCAGGTGATTTTGTTCACACCTGCGGGGATGCCCATCTCTATTCCAATCATCTGGATCAGGTTCGAACGCAGTTAGCACGCACGCCCTATAAACTCCCTACTATGCAGTTAAACCCGACGGTCAGTTCACTGTTTGATTTTGTCTATGATGATTTCACACTCACAGGTTATGAGTGTCACCCGCATATTAAGGCACCGGTTGCTGTTTGATTAAAGGGCTCTTTTCACCAGGAAACCTATACTGAGTAATAACCTGTATGGTTTAGTAGCGGTAGGTGTGTATGAGGCGAATTGCAACGCTGGGTGTGGCTTCGGGTCAGGCCGGGCGGAACAGAGGGTGCTGGCGTGGGCCGATGGTACTCAGGGATTCGCTTGAGCTGAAGCACTATTGCCGGCAGCAAGGTGTTCAGCTGGTTTGGCAAGGGTTGATCGAGCCAAATGAGCGGGCCTCCAAAGTCGATGCCGTAGCCGGTCTTTGCCGGCAAGCTGCCCGCTTTACCTCTGCCCTGGTTCGGCAGCGACAGCCTTTTCTCTTTTTTGGTGGCGATCACTCCTGTGCAATGGGTGTTTGGCCCGGTGTCATCCGTGCACTGCCGGATAAATCCAAGCTGGGCTTGATCTGGATAGATGCACATATGGATGCCCACACCTTTTTAACCACCCCTTCGGGAAATATCCATGGCATGCCTGTTGCGGCGCTGCTCGGTCAGGGTGATCGTGTTTTGAAGCGAATTTACGGCAACGAGGATCATCTTGATCCGCAGTGCCTGGTATTGATTGGTGTGCGCAGTTATGAGCAACCTGAGCAGACACTGCTGGATAGATTGGGTGTGCGGGTGATCAAAATGCCTGAAGTTCAGACTCAAGTGGGGCTCTCACGGGCACTCAAGGAGAGTGTGACCTATCTTTCACGGCATGCCGACTATTTGGGTATCAGTATTGATCTGGACGCGGTTGATCCGCACTTTGCTCCGGCCGTTGGTGTGCCGGTGCCTGGTGGTATCAATGGTCGGGAACTGGCTTGCGCCATAGCTGGTATTGCTGACACGCCTCGATTGGTCGGAATGGAAATTGCCGAATTTTGTCTGCGCTATGACAGTGAAAAAAAGACCGTTCGGTTGATAGGCGAGCTGGTAGCGGCGCTTTATGGTGAGGCGAGAAAGCCATGCAGCTCTTTAGGATCGTCCAATGACGGTGCCCGAGCACCGGTCTTTCGAATACCTAAATCAGGGGTCAGATGATAAATCCGACGCAACACGGCATAGCCCTTCAGTGCGAAGCTGACACAATCGAACAGTGCCAGAGAGACCTTAGGGGGGAAATTCTTCATGGACTGTTTGTTTGGGGCGTAGAACCTGGCTGGCGAGATCCGGTGTGTACTACTTTTCCAGATTAAAGTTTAGTTCATGGCGGTGATATGATAGCGGTTATGAATAAAACACCACGTATCTCATTGATAGCGGCGATGGATGAAGGCCGCGTTATTGGTTGTAAAAACAGCCTGCCTTGGCGATTGCCGGCCGATCTTCAGCACTTCAAGAAATTAACGATAGGTAAGCCGATTATTATGGGCCGCAAGACCTGGGAATCTCTGCCGGGTTTGTTGCCGGACAGGCCGCATATCGTGATTACGGGGAGTCGGTCCTACCAGGCTGAAGGGTGTCAGGTTGTCCACTCTATTGCGCAGGCACTGGATGTGGCTGGTTCTGTTGATGAGGTGATGGTGGTGGGTGGTGCCAACCTCTATCAGCAGATGTTGGCCTCGGCAGATCGGCTCTATCTGACCCAGGTGCATACCCAGGTTGAAGGCGATGCCTATTTCCCGCTCTATGACGAAACAGCGTGGCGCGTAGTTGAGCGGTGTGCCCACCAGGCAGATGAGCGCAATGCCTTCGACTATACCTTTCTGACGTTGGATCGGGTATCAGCCGCCAATGCTTGATTCTGCAGTTTGGCAGTAGGCCTGCTGAGTAAGTAGTATGAGAAAAAGGGCTAGGGTTTTTTATAGCCCCGGCAAGCGATCTGTATGGGTTTTGGCGTTTTCTCTCCGCGAATTTGTAGTGCGGTAAGCTTGCCGCCCCATAGGCAACCCGTATCCAGGCACCAGGTGTTATTGCTTGACTGATAGCCCAGTGTGGACCAGTGTCCAAACAGGATACGGTCATTTCTGCTGGCGCGATCGGGTATCTCATACCAGGGCAGATAGTCAGCGGCCTGATGTCCGGGCGAGCGTTTTTCCCGAAGTGCCAGGTTGCCTTGCTTATCGCAGAACCTGAGTCGGGTGAAGCAGTTGGTAATGAATCGCAATCGATCTATGCCTTCTAATGATTTAGACCAGCAGCTGGGTTCATTGCCGTACATCTGTAGACAAAAATCGGTAATTGCATCACTTCGCAGTGTGGCTTCAACCTCTGCGGCACACTGGAGTGCGGTTGCCAGGTTCCATTGGGGGGGTAAACCTGCGTGTATGAGGCTGTACCCGCGCTCCTGGCAGTGGTGCATCAATGGCCGGTGGCGTAGCCATTCCAGCAAATCATCCCGATCTTTTGCTTTCAGTATGTCGCGCAGGGTGTGGTCTTTCTCAGCGTGTTTCATATTTCCCTGTGACATGGCAAGCAGATGCAGGTCGTGGTTTCCCAGTACGACAATAGCCCCATCACCAAGGTTTTTTACGAAGCGCAGTGTCTTCAGTGAGTCCGGTCCCCGGTTCACCAGATCACCAGCAAACCAGAGAGTATCTCGGTCGGCTTTGAAAGCTATTTTTTTGAGTAGCTGTAACAGGTCTTTGTAACAGCCTTGCAGATCACCTATGGCATACAGCGCCATCTCAAAACCTATCTAACATGGGATTTTTGAAAGTTGTTTGTCATGTTTGCGACTGAGTAATAGTTGGGCTGATAAAGCACCAATAAGGGCCAGGAACATATCCCACTGTGTATCCCAATGGTCTCCCTGGGTGCCAAGGAAGGCTTCAGCTGCTTCTTCGCTGAGTAATGCGGCCCACCATTCGATCATCTCATAAAACGCGGAGAATGACAGGCATATACTGGTTACAGCCAGTAGCAGCCAGCCATCACGCTGCAGAGGTGAACGGCGCAGCAGGATCTCCCGGGCCAGAATAGCTGGTATAAACCCCTGGGCCAGATGCCCTATCCGGTCATAGTGATTTCTCGACAGGTCCAGGCTGTCTCTCAGCCAGTTGAACAGTGGTACTTCGGCATAAGTGTAGTAGCCGCCAATGATCAGAATCAGGGCATGCAGCGCAAGCAACTGATAGAGCATGGGCGTGAGGGGGAATGATTGCCTTGTCCAGACCAGTAGCGCTATCCCGATGACTACGGGTACGGTTTCCAGAAACCAGGTGAATCTGTCTGCCACGGGGTCGATAGCGCTGAATAGCAGGCAGCCTATGATGGCGCTTAACAGGACGGCCGGTTCACGTGATCGGGACAGTGTCATGCGCTATTTCGATCAGTGTAGAATATGCGGCATGGCAAGGGAGAAAGGCTCGATGAGGGCCTCGAAATGCGTCCCCGCTTCTGAACGCATCTGATAACTGCCCTGCATGGTTCCTACGGGGGTGGGCAGGCTGGTTCCGCTGGTGTAGCTAAAGTCCTCTCCGGGTTGCAGGTAAGGTTGCTGGCCTATCACACCTTCGCCAAATACCTCCTGCACGCCGCCGTCAGCATCGGTGATCAACCAGTGGCGGCTGATCAGACGGGCTCCTGCCGAGCCGGTATTGCGGATGGTAATGGTGTATGCGAAGACATAGTTATCTTCTGCCGGGTTAGATTGGCCGTCAATATAGGTGGTGGTGACGTCCACTTGAATGCTGTTCTGTTCTGTTTTACTCATGGCTTGGCTGTTATCTGTTTGTTCGGTTAGCTGTTAGAAGTTTATCTGAAAGCACGACTTACCCGATAGTATGACAGCTTCAGATAATGGATGTCCGGTCGCTGAATAGGGTATTCAGGAAATTAACTGAAAACATTTCCCAAGGATGTTGTTGATGAATATACGACTACTCTTTTTGCTGTTATGTCTAAGCTCAACGGTTGCGTGGTCTGCTGACCCCAATCAGTTCTTGCTGGCGGCGGCTGGCCAGGGGCAGGAGCAGCGAGTCAGGGCGCTACTGGTTCAGGGGGCTGATGCCAATGCAAAGAACAGTGCCGGGCGTCCGGCCTTGTTGTTGGCTGCGTTTAATGGCAATGCCAGGACTATCAAGGCGCTGCTGGCTGCCGGAGCGGATGTGAATGCAGTGGATGAGGCGGGTAACAGTGCACTTATGGATGCGTCGGCATTTGGCCATGCAGCGGTGGTTTCAGCACTGATCCAGGCCGGAGCGGATGTTAACCTGAAGAATAAGGCCGGCATGGGGGCGTTAAAACGAGCGACTCTGGGTAAGCATGCCATCGTAATCAAGCAGCTGGAAGCGGCAGGTGCGGTGGAGGCTGCTGCGGAGTGATCCGGTTCTGATTATTATTGTGGGGTAGGTCAGCCTTTAGCGTGCTGAAATCCTCACTTCTGCTATCTGTTAGTGGCAGAGTTCATCCGTGTGATTGAATTCAATTCCAGAGAGAGTCAATTGGTCCAATATACCTTTGTGTTCTCTCTTCTGACTCTCTTTTTCATACTGGAACCTTGACAAAGAGGGAGGTGCTGCATGTTACGAACTTATCATTCCAGGCGTAAGCCAGACTTCCTCATTATACTGCTGTCGCTTGTTGGGTTGGCAATGCTGGCTACAGTGACTATCCACTATCATCTTCTCGATCATTCCCAACCAGTTGATCCGAGTCATCCTTATAGCGAACAGCGGCTCTGATTCAGGCCAGCCAGATGCCTTCTAAACTCAGAATGGTTTAAAATCGCCCGATTTTCAGGTTCGTAGTACCATATGTGAACAGTTCTGAGTTGAATCTGGGTGTCTAATGAGTGATAAATTACGTGTGGGTGTTGTTGGGGTAGGGTATCTGGGGCGCTTTCACGCGCTGATCTATTCCCGAATGGACAACGTCGAATTGGTGGGAGTGGTTGATGTTAATGCTGATACCGCCGCTAATGTGGCAGAAGAGTGTGGTTGTTCGGTCTATGCCCACAGTGGTGATCTGCTGGGTAAGGTGGATGCGGTAAGTATCGTTGTTCCCACATCGTACCATCTTGATGAGGCAATACCTTTTCTTCAGGCCGGCGTCCATATGTTGCTGGAGAAGCCGATTGCCTCAAGTGTTGAGCAGGGCAGGGAGATTGTCCGGCTGGCGAAGGAGGCCGGGGTTATTCTGCAGATTGGTCATCTCGAGCGCTTTAATGCGGGTGTAATGGCCCTGGCTGATCGTATCAATAAGCCACGTTTTATTGAGGCCCATCGCATGGGGGGCTTTGTTGAGCGGGCCACGGATGTGGATGTGGTCTCGGATCTGATGATCCATGATATCGATATCATTCTTTCATTGGTTAAATCTGAGATCACCGCTATCTCGGCTGTCGGCACACCGGTTTTGACTTCTCATGTAGACATCGCTAATGCCCGATTGGAGTTTGCCAATGGGACCGTGGCCAATGTAATTGCCAGTCGTGTCTCGGAAAAAAGGATGCGGCGTATCCGGGTGTTTGAAGAGAATCGCTATGAGTCGCTCGATTTTATAGACCAGAGGATTGAGACGGCTTATCCGAAGCCTCGGCCCGGTGAAGCTTGGCCCGAAGTGGTCATGGAGCGTCTCGATATTGAGCCGGTCAAGCCATTGGATGCTGAATTGTCAGCCTTTGCAGACTCGGTATTGACGGGTTCCCCCCCGCTCGTGGACGGTGTGGTGGGTCTTGAGGCCCTGGAAGTCGCGATGCGTGTCAAAGCCGAAATCCTTGATCGACTTGCTCGCTAAGCTTTATCCCTGATCAATACTGATTAAATTGCCATGCCCGTATAAATCCTCAGGGGTGGTATTTGCTACTTATTTATATTGTTATTGGATGATGTTATGACAGACAAATCTGTGACCACTGGCGTTCCTTATCTCAGTCTGCAGGAAGAGTTTCAGTCTCTGCAGCAAACCTGGTTTGGTCGTATAGAAGAGATTGGAACGGGTGGAGCCTTTATTCTGGGGCCCAATGTGCGGGCGTTTGAACAGGAGGCGGCTAAATATGTCGGTACCCAATATGCTGTCGCCGTGGCCAACGGCACAGATGCCTTGGTGCTGTCGCTCCGCGCTATGGATATCGGCCCTGGGGATGAGGTGATAACTACACCGTTTACCTTTTTTGCAACGGCAGAGGCGATCTCTATCGTGGGGGCAACGCCGGTGTTTGCCGATATTGATGAGGCCAGTTTTAATATCGATCCTGTAAGCGTTGCAGCCCTTATCAATGATAAGACCAAGGCCATTCTGCCAGTGCATATCTTTGGCAACCCTGCGGATATGGTCACACTCAGGTCATTGGCTGAGTCACATGGTCTGCGTGTCATAGAGGATGCTGCGCAAGCCTTTGGCGCAAAGCTGGGTGATGCCGTTGTGGGGAGCATGGGAGATGCGGGCTGTTTCAGTTTTTATCCGACCAAGGTTTTGGGTTGCTACGGTGACGGTGGTTTGATTACCACCAATGATGAAGCGCTACGGGATCGTCTCCATAAACTACGTAACCATGGGGCAACGGCGCCGTTTACCCATGATGAGCTGGGTTATAACAGCCGTTTGGATGAGGTGCAGGCGGCACTGTTAAGAATTAAGCTGGAGAAGCTTGATCAGGATATCGCTGCACGAATCAGGGTGGCAGACTGGTATGATGAGCGCCTCGCTAAACTTGATCTGATCACGCCTGTACGGCCCCGGAGTGGCCAGCATGCATTCAATCTCTATACCATAAGACACCCACGTCGGGATGCGCTCCGTGCTCATCTCAATGAGCATAAGGTGGGTAATAGTCAGTGCTATCCATTGGGACTTCATCTTCAGTCAATCTATGCCGGGCTGGGTTACAAGCCGGGCGATCTGCCCGTGGTAGATCGATTGTGTGGCGAGACACTATCACTACCGGTTTATCCGGCCATGAAAGAGGATCAGGTTGACCTTGTCTGTGAACTGGTTGCGGCAATCTGAAAAAGATCGAGCGCCGGCCTCGCTGGGTGGCCGGCAGCTATTGAAGGATGATTAGATTGACGGCTTAGGCTTAATCGTCATCTATATCAAGATCAATATCATCATCTATATCGATATCTTCCATATCATCTGGCTCTGGTTCTGCTGTGGTGCTGGGCTGTGGGGTGAGTTCAACCTGCTTCATGCGTAATGAACCACGCGGAGTGAAATCTTTTTTTGCCTTTTTGTAACCCGCAGTCAATTGGCTAATGCTGTCAGCTTCATCCGCACTCAATTCACGCAGCTTGGGTTCAACAATATTGATTTGATACTCCAGAACTTTGTCCCGCTTCAGAGAGTAGAGATAAATTGTTGATTCATTGCCCGTTTCAATTGTTAAGTCGCGCAATACTGGTGAGCTTTTTGAGCCAGCTTCAAGGTAGCCATGCCAGTAATTTTTTTTGCTCATGCTTCCCCCATATCAGTCAAATGATTACTTGAGCAACCTGTCTATGAAACGGCCGCTTATAACTGTCTGGGCCTACAGTCAGCACTGATCAGGTAGGACTAAAGACGGCCTGATATTATTTTAAAAATATCATTTCGACAATAGTTTCTACTGGGTTATAGGGTGGTTATTTTTCTCTAAGGCTGAGAGGGTTTGGCAGATCACTTTTTTGCGGTTAATCCGGCGTCAGGTAGAGGTGGTTTGGGTATTAATACTCATGCAGTGTCAGGTCACTAAACAGGGCGTTGCGTTCTTGCTCTGACGCGGCTTCTACCGCACTCTCCACCACTTCGCGTGTAAGGTGGGAGGCAAATAGAGTAATGAAGTCGTAATGATAGGTGCGAAGGAAAAGACCGGGCCGGAACCCCAGTCTTGTTGTACTGGGCGGGAACAGATGGGTGGCATCCAATGAGCAAAGATCCTCATCCTGCTCCGGGTTATAAGCCATTCTCGCCAGAATACCAATGCCAACACCAAGCCGAACATAGGTTTTGATGACATCGGCGTCGGTCGCAGTAAACACTACGTTGGGTTCAAGATCCAGGTGACGGAACGATTTGTCGAGCTGTGAACGGCCGGTAAAGCCAAACACATAGGTAACGATCGGGTAGTCGGCTATAGCTGCCAGAGTCAATGGCTTCACCTCCCTGAGTGGATGATCACAGGGTGTAATAATGGTTCGATTCCAGTGGTAGCATGGCATCATGATCAGATTGCCAAAGTCCGCCGTTGCCTCTGTAGCAATAGCGAAGTCAACCGCACCGCCAGCCGCCATCTCAGAGATCTGCTCCGGATTGCCCTGATGCATCTGCAGGTCAACAGCTGGATAACGGGCGCGAAATGCCTTGATGACCGGCGGTAAAACATAGCGCGCCTGGGTGTGGGTGGTGGCAATAGAGAGGCTGCCTGCGCGAGGGTCACTGAACTCGCTCGCCACATCACGAATGGAATCTACTTCCCTGAGAACCGCCTCGGCCCGGTTAATAATGGCTTTGCCTGCATCAGTAATGCCGGTGAGTTGACGGCCGGTTCGTTCAAATATGGTGACGCCCAATTCCTCTTCCAGCAGGCGGATCTGCTTGCTCACCCCAGGCTGTGAAGTAAAGAGTCGTTCGGCTGCCGCCGTGATGTTGAGGTCATTTTGGGCTACGGCCAGGAGAAAACGGAGTTGTTGTAGTTTCATAGTACGGCCTAATATATAATAATAATTCTCATTTGCTTTATATCAATCAACTATTTCTATAGACGCAAAAGTTATTTTGATGTATTGTCACGCCGCGCTATAGTTTTGTGCAAGTAATCAGTTCTAGTTCAGGTCAAGAATTGGCTGGATCCGGGCAGAACTATTTACATTGTAGGAAACATAGTAATGAGCGTAGTACAGAGTGTAAGCGAGTCCGCAAGTTATGGTTCTCTGTTAGCCACCATCGTATTTGATGAAGATGGTTTTCTGCTGGATACCGAGACCTGGGACGATCGAGTGGCCCAAACCCTGGCCAAGCTGGAAGGCATAGCCCTGCTGGAGCCGGCTCACTGGCGGGTCATCCACTTCGTAAGGGATCGTTTTATCAGGCTGGGCGCTATACCGCCAATGCGCCGGATATGTCGTAGTAGTGAGCTCTCGAAAAGTGAGGTCAAGGACCTGTTTGGAGGCTGTCTCCAGGTCTGGCGTATTGCGGGTTTACCCAATCCGGGTGAAGAAGCGAAGGCCTATATGGGCTAACTAATTTTTCTGCAAGATGAACTCTTTGCAGCGTGCCGAAAGGCAACATCAGTTTAAGGGGACGCCCTTTCAATGAGTTATACCTCCCTTTGCCCGGTTCGTCCGGGCTTTTTTTTGTCCAAGGCTGCTGGGTCAAGTGTTAGAAGCTTGTGCCAGTTGCAGTGCTGCTTCAATGGCAGTGTGCATACTGCCCAGATTGGCTGTGCCACTGCCAGCAAGATCTAGTGCCGTTCCGTGATCAACAGATGTGCGGATAACTGGAAGTCCCAGTGTGATATTAACGGCCTTTCCAAACCCCAGGTGCTTTAAAACCGGTAAGCCCTGATCATGATACATAGCCAGAACGGCATCAGCTTTTTCAAGGTGGTGAGGAGTGAATAGAGTATCAGCAGGCAGGGGGCCAACCAGCTGTATGCCTTGGTTTCTTAATTTATCAAGGACTGGAATAATCGTTTCAATTTCTTCCATCCCAAGATGTCCTCCTTCACCGGCATGTGGGTTCAGGCCACAAACCAGTATGCGAGGTTGCCTGATCCCAAAGCGATTGACCAGATCCTGTTGCAATATGGTAATGACCAGTTCAAGTGAGGTTTGAGTGATCGCGGCACTGACTTCCTTCAAAGGCAGATGGGTTGTCGCAAGCGCCACTCGAAGGCCAGGGCAAGCAAGCATCATGACAGGATAGCTTTCAGTCAGTTCGGCCAGGAACTCTGTATGCCCTGAGAACGGGATGCCGGCATCATTGATGATGCCTTTATGGATTGGGCCGGTAACCAGTGCGCTGAATTGGCCGTTAAGGCAGTGCTGAGTGGCCTGGCGCAGGGTTTCAAGCACATAGGTGGCGTTTGCCGGGTTGAGTTGCCCCGGTACAGCTCGTTGGCCTAGCTCAACAGGGTGCACGGTTAGTGAGCCGGCCTGCCGAGAAGTGGCTTGAGCGCTATTGAAATGATTGATTGAGAGTGGCAGTCCTAAGTGCTCTGCCCGCTCACTCAGCAACTGTGGTGAGCAGATGGCAACCAAGGGGTAGTCCCGCTTTTGTTGGGCTAGCTGAACGCATAGATCGGGTCCTATTCCAGCGGGGTCCCCCGGGGTCAATGCGAGTGGTGCTGAAGGCGTGCTCATGCCACTCAGCTGTTATCCAGGCGGATATCGATATAGGCCTCGTCTTTCAGGCGCCGTAGATAGAGTTCACCCTCTTCGGCGACTTTTCTGTCGCTGATGGTTTTTCTGGCCTCGGCTTTCTGGATCTCTGCCGTGCTGTCGTGTTGGCGCCGAGTGATCAGTTGGGCCAGGTGCCAGCCAAATTCGGTTCTAAACGGCTCTGTCAGTTCTCCAGGTTCAAGCTTTGCAATTTCCTCTTCAAAGCGGGGAAGTAGTGCGCCCGGGGTTATCCAGCCAAGGTCGCCCCCTTTTATGGCGGAGGCTTTATCATCCGAATGTGAGCGCGCCAGTGCTTCGAAGTCGTCACCGCCTATGATGCGTTTGCGGAGCTGCTCAAGGCGGGTTTTTGCGTCACTGTTGGAGGTGACTTCATTGGTGCTTATCAGGATGTGCCTGACTTGGCTCTGGGTGATGATCTTGCGATCACCGCCCTTGTAATCATTGAGTCGAATAATGTGATAGCCACTGGCTGTGCGGATAGGTTCGCTGATCTCACCACGCTCCATATTAACCACCAGATCTGCAAACAGGGTGGGAAGCTGGTTGGCTTTACGCCAGCCGAGATCACCGCCCTCTAATGCTTGTCGGCCATCCGATTCAGTAATGGCAACATCCGCAAAGAGTGCACCATCACGTAGTGATGCGACTATAGATTGGGCACGATCGCGAGCGCGCTTCATTTGCTCTGGAGAGGCGGCTTCAGGGGTGGCTATTAGTATATGTTGCAGATGGTAGGCCGAACGTTCACCGGTTGTTTTGGCTTGTCTGGCAATATAAGCGTCTACCTCCTGATCGGTTACCCGGATGCGTCGCCGCACCTCCTGATCCTGCAGTCGCTGCATGATGATCTCTTCCTGAATGCCTTTGCGGAAACTGCGGAAGCTGATGCCGCTCCGCTCCAGGGTCTGGCGGAACTCTGACAGGCTCAGGTTGTTCTTCTGGGCAATATTATTTATTGCCTGGGCAACAATATCCTCGCTGATATTAATTCCAGCCCGAGCCGCCGCTGCCAGTTGAAGCTTTTTTAAAATCAAGCGGCCTAGTACCTGCCGCTCGAGGACGGTTTTTGGGGGCAGGCGTTGTCCCTGTTGTTGAAGTTGAGTGGCTATCTTCATTAGCTCGTTTTCGAGTTCACTGCGTACAATGATGTCGTCATCAACAATAGCGATGATCTCGTCAACTGGCTGTACGGATTCCGCTATGGCCTGTCCTGATAGCGCAAAGAGTGGAGCGAGACCTAAAAGCAAGATGCCCAGGCCTTTGGTTATAAAATGTCTGGTGGTCATGTATGTGTTATTCAGTTTTCAGTGCGGTAACCGAGGATGCCGCGTTCTAGGAATTGATCAATTTTGTCGCCCAAGCTGGTAAGTCCCTTCAGCTCAAGTTGCAGGAACATTGCCAGATTGCCCTCAGCGTTGGCATCTGAGCGATAGTCACGCACCACAAACCGGGTGATCCAGCAGCAGCTGTCATACTCGATACCAGCAAAACTCTCCATGGTCTTTTCGTGCAGAAGCGAGTAGTTCCAGCGGCCTACGGCGTGCAGCTTACTGCTGATGGGCCAGCGTGCTGACAGGTCGGTCTGCTCAATTGATCCGTTGGTAAAACGATACGTCAGATTCAGGATGCGCTGTTTGTCATCCAGGTAGTGCAGACCAAAAGCACTTGATTCGGTTTCATTTAGGCTGGCGTGAGGATTCCATTGCATACCCGCCTGCATACGCCAGTTGGTACTGAGTTTGGCCGCTACTTCACCAACAATAGAAGAGCTGTCCTCATTTACCACAGCACCGGATGAAAGAAGTTGCACATCCCGGTCCCTGAAGTAGAAGATCTGACCAATACTGGCACGGAATAGTTCCTCACCGGTTTCGGCGCTGAGATTGCGTGTAGTGAGTGCCGTGGTCAACTGATTGGCATCACCCACCTTGTCGGCCCCGCTAAAGCGGTTTTCCCGAAATAGATTGGCGAAGCTGAAGCCCAGAGTGGATGTATCAAAGTCCGGTATGTCACTTTGATCCTCTTTTGGGGTATAGAGGTAGAACAGCCGTGGTTCCAGGGTCTGGGTAACAGCATTGCCGAACCAGCTGGTGTCGCGATCAAAATAGAGACCGCCATCAAGGCTGAGTGTGGGCAGTGTACGGCTCGGGTTGTCACTCATACCGGCTGTCTGATTATCAAGGCTGTATTGAGTGTGACGCAGGCTCAGCTTGGGGGTCAGGAAGCCCCAAGGGCGCCGCAGGGGCAGGCTGATGCCCGGTTGCAGGTCTACACGTTGTCCTTTTACCTTGGTCGACGAGCTGTGATCAAAGTCAACGTACTCTGAGTGAAGGTGGTAGGTGAGTCCCAGCGCCTGATCCGGTTTCTCCAGATCAACCTGTAGTTGTGGTAATCGATTATAGGGTCGACTATTTACGGAGGTGGTTTTGTCGATTGTCTGGTGATGCTGTAACCGGCCCAGGAAGTTCCAGTCGTTGCCTTGGTAGTAGATGTCGCCACGACGTTCCTTATGTTTGACGCTGGTGGCGGCTAGGCTGGTGCCTAGATCATCAACATAGTCCTTGTCTGATACGTAGCTAAGATCAATATCATAACGCCAGCGATCGGCCGGTGTGCCATTCAGCTTTACATCCAGGGCGCCGCGGGTTTTGTTCTCTCCTGCTTCCTGTTCAGAGTCACTTGGCAGCAGCTCAGCAGTGATTATGCCTTGGCTCTTTTCGGCCAGATAACGGAATTCGCCACCCAGTAGCAGTCCGCGTTTACTCATGATGCGCGGGGTAAGTGTGGCATCCATCTGCGGGGCGATATTGTAATAGTAGGGTATTGAAACATCCGCGCCGGTATTTTCAGAAGTACCAATAGAGGGGGGGAGGAAACCGGATTTTCTACGATCATCAATCGGGAATGTGGCGTAGGGCAGGTAGATAAAGGGTACGCCCTTGAACCGCAGCTTGGCGTGATGTGCCACACCCACACCGGTAGCCTGGTCGATCTCTATTTCATCCGCCTCAATTTGCCAGTCACTATTGCCAGGTTGACAGGTCGTATAGGTGACATCGGTATAGCGTGATTGATCGGTATTTAATATTTCTGCAGTGGCAGCGGTGCCTCGTGCCACTGGATCGGTCAGACGAAACTCTGTCTGTTCCGCGTTGCCTTTCTGGTCGTCCAGGTTGTAATGCAATGTATTGCCAGCTAAGCGCAGACCTGGCTGCTCCAGATAGACATTGCCCTCGGCATCCAGTGTGCTGGTTTCTCGATGATAGGAGACCTGGTCTGCTTCCAGCTTCTCGTTGCCTCGTTCCACCTTTACATTGCCGGCAAAGTCAGCCCTGTTTTCAGTCCGGTAGAGATCAGCGGAATCGGCTTCGATATGGGTGGTGTCGTCACTGGAAGTGGTTGTCTGGCTTTTTGTTTTCGGGTCAGTTACACCGCATTGATTCCAATTTAATCCTTGATCAATACGAGCATTTGTAATGCTGGTGGGTGTAATGACCGCTTCCGTCATCTGGGGTTGAGCGGCTTGCACAGGCTTTTTTGGCTCCTGTTCTGGCTCAGGAGGTACTGTGGTCAGTTCAGGTTTAACGGTTTCTCTGGTGGCCGGCCGCTCTTGAACGGCTTTAGTTTCTGGTTCGGGTTGTACCGTGACTTCTGTGGGTTCGGGTGTTGCTTGGCGCACCTTTTTAGTCTCGTTCGCAACCGTTGTTTCGGTCACAGGGATATCGGTCGGCTTCGTTTCTGCGAGTGGTGCCGGTGCCGTCTCGATCGGTTCTTCGATGGCTTGGGTCACCCCCGGTTTCTGTGGGCTGGTGGCTTCACTCTGTGATTCTGTTTGTGTAATAGAACTGGCCGGTACCGGCTGTGGCGTGCGGGTTATCTCTGATGCGACGGGTACACCATCTTGCAGGCACTCCCAGCTACCGTCGCTATTGGCGCGGCAATCCCATTTGGGGGCAGCTTGGGCGGTTGGAATCAGCAGTAATCCACTGATGGCAAGAGGCAGAATCCTTCTTTTTCCAGGCACGGCGAGTCTCGAGTTAGATTGTTCTATTTTTGTTCAATCAGTATGGCCTGAGTACCGCTGCCACACCCTGTGCCGCTCCCCGGCGGCTTGCCCCGGGATCTCTAAATCGAGAAGACGTGGCAACAACCGCATAAAATCGCATAGAATCGCCTTTTCTTCAATGGCCGCAGCCGCATTAATCAGTGGGCAGTTGGTTTTCAATCGTCACTTGCAGAGGTTGTAGGATGGATGGGGTAATGCCAAAAAGAGTAGAGTTGTTGCGGGCGTGGCTGAATAATTTGCCAGGAATGGATTTATTTGAGCTGGAGGCCGCCTCGGATGATGCCAGCTTCAGGCGCTATTTCCGGTTGACTGCTGCGGGTGAAAAGTCGCGCATTGTCATGGATGCACCACCCGATAAAGAGGATTGTCATCCTTTTGTGACGCTGGCTGAACAGTTGGGATCATTGGGGCTCCACGTGCCGGAAGTTTATGCCGCCGATTTTGAGCAGGGCTTTCTGTTGCTGGAGGATCTTGGCTCCACCCACTATCTGGATGTCTTGACTACGGAAACAGCCGATCGTCTTTATGGCGATGCTTTGTCCGCCTTGGCTGTGATTCAGTCAATTGGTCCACGGGATGGGTTGCCTGAATATGATTCTGCAATGCTTCGTCGTGAGATGGATCTGTTTACCGAATGGCTGGTGGGGCATCATCTGGGCATTGAGCTTGATAAGGCTGACCTCGCTATGCTGAATGACTGCTTTGAACGGCTCATCTTGTCGGCGCTTGATCAGCCGCAAGTCTGTGTGCACCGTGACTATCACAGCCGCAATCTCCTGGTCAGTTCCTCCCCCTCACCCGGCATTCTGGATTTTCAGGATGCGGTAGTGGGTCCGGTCACCTATGACCTGGTTTCTCTGTTGAAAGATTGCTATATCGAGTGGCCAGTGGGATGGGTACAGGATTGGGTGATGGGTTATTTTCAGCTGGCAGTCCAGTCCGGGATCCTCAAATCAGAGGATGAAGGACAATTTTTACGCTGGTTTGATTTGATGGGGGTTCAGCGCCATCTCAAGGCCAGCGGTATTTTTGCACGGCTAAACCACCGGGATGGAAAGTCGGGCTATTTGGCCGATATACCCAGAACTCTGAACTATATTGTCGAAGTAGCGGGTCGTTATCCGGAGATCAAAGCGTTGGGTGAACTGATTAAGCGGCGTGTGTTGCCCGTTTTATAGCCCTCCGCAAGGAGGGCTTATAGTGTCGTACTACTCTGCCTTTTCTCGTGCAACAGCGCGATAGCCTATATCGGTGCGATAAAATGCCCCGTCCCAGCTAATCTGTCTGGCTAAGGCATAGGCTCTTTGCTGTGCCTCTTCGACACTGTTGCCCAGTGCTGTAGCGCACAACACCCGTCCGCCCGCGGTGACAACATTTCCTGACTGCTCGGCTGTTCCGGCGTGAAAGACCTTCTCGCCCTCAATAGGTGTTGTGGGAAGACCGCTGATGATATCGCCCTTATCGTAAGAGTCAGGATAACCGCCTGCGGCCAGCACCACGCCCAACGAAGCGCGGGGATCCCAGTCAGTCTGTTGCTGGTCGAGCTTACCTTCCAGTGCAGCCAGGCAGTGGGCGACCAGGTCTGATTTCATGCGCAGCATGATGGGTTGAGTCTCCGGGTCACCAAAGCGGCAGTTATATTCCAATACCTTGGGTACCCCTTCAGCGTTAATCATAACGCCGGCATAGAGGAAACCCGTGTAGGGGAGCCCTTCAGCGGCCATGCCCTTGACGGTGGGGATGATCACTTCATCCATGATCCGGTCATGCATCGCAGGGGTGACCACAGGTGCCGGGGAGTAGGCGCCCATGCCGCCGGTGTTGGGGCCTTTGTCACCGTTATCTCTGGCCTTGTGGTCTTGTGAGCTGGCCATGGGCAGGATGTGTTCTCCGTCGACCATGACGATGAAGCTGGCCTCTTCGCCAATCAGAAACTCTTCGATCACCACGCGATGCCCGGCCTCGCCGAAGCTGTTACCGGAAAGCATGTCACGCACGGTCGCTTCAGCATCAGCCATGTCAGTGGCGATGATAACGCCCTTGCCTGCAGCCAGACCATCGGCCTTAATAACAATAGGAACACCGACTTGATGCAGATAAGTGAGTGCCTCATCAACTTCAGTGAAGTTACCATAGGCGGCGGTAGGGATCTGGTGCCGGGCCAGAAAATCTTTTGTGAAGGCCTTTGAGCCTTCCAGCTGTGCGGCACCCTGTGAGGGGCCAAAGCAGTTCAGGCCGGAGGCCTTGAATGCATCCACAACGCCAAGTACCAGTGGTGCCTCAGGCCCTACGATGGTAAGGCCGATCTCCTGTTCTTTTGCGAACTCTACCAGTGCCTGAATATCCTCGACGCCGATAGAGACATTCTCCATGCCGGGTTCCAGTGCGGTGCCCGCATTGCCTGGCGCCAAATAGATTTTCTCTGCCAGGGGTGATTGAGCGGCCTTCCAGGCCAGGGCGTGTTCTCGTCCACCGCCACCGATAATCAGGATGTTCATGATACGTTGCCTTGATTGATTGCGTATTAAAAGGGTTACTGTTCTTTATGTCAGCGATGGGCCGTAACACCACGCTCACTCTTTTCAAAGAAGTGGATGATCTTGTCTGTTTCAGCTGTGCCGGCTGTCTCTTTAAGGACGCTCAATGCCTGGCTGGTATTCAGGTCGGCGTGATAGAGCGTCTTGTAGGCCTGCTTGATGGCGGATCTGTTTTTTGCCGCAATTCCAGCCCGCCGCAACCCAATGCTGTTCAGTCCAATTAGGCGGGCTGGATTGCCATCGCAAGTGACGTAAGGGGGGATATCCTTTACCACCTTTGTACAGCCGGCAATCATGGCGTAATCGCCTACGAAGCAGAACTGGTGTATGGCTACCAGGCCTGAAATAAAGATTCGGTCGCCCAGTTCAACGTGACCAGCAACGGTACTGTTGGGTCCGAATACATTGTGGTTGCCGAGACGACAGTCATGCCCGGCGTGAAAACCGCACATGAAATAGTTGTGATCACCGATTTGACTGCCGCCCTCGGTCTTGACGCCACGACTGATGTTGACCCCTTCCTTGAAGTGATTGTTGTTGCCAATCAGCAGGGGGCGGCTTTTGTCAGGCGAAAAGCCCAGGTCTTGTGGTTCGCAGCCAAGGACGGCGCCGTGGCAGACACGGTTATTCTCGCCCATCCGTGTGCCCTGAAAGATTCGAACACTGCTCTCGATTCGGCAATTTGGACCGATCGCGACGTCGGCTTCAATAATTGAATAGGGTCCAACGACAACACTTTCATGAAGCTCGGCGCTGTCGTCAACAAGGGCTGTGGGGTGAATGTTCATCGGGCTCTGTTTCCAATCTGAGCGCCTCCCGTCCAGAGACACTCAGATCAACATGATTAGTGACGGAAATGCCGCATACCAGTGAACACCATAGCGATATCATGTTCGTCGGCCGCAGCAATCACTTCATCGTCCCGCATAGAGCCGCCGGGTTGGATGACAGCACGAATACCGGCTTCTGCCGCATTATCCAAGCCATCCCGGAATGGGAAGAAGGCATCAGAGGCCATTACCGAACCGGGTACAATCAGGCCTGCCTGTTCTGCTTTGATGCCCGCAATGCGTGCCGAGTTGACGCGGCTCATCTGGCCGGCGCCCACGCCGATGGTCATGCCATCTCTTCCGTACACAATGGCATTGGATTTAACAAATTTGGCCACTTGCCAAGTGAACAACAGATCTTCCATCTCTTTATCGGTAGGTGCGCGTTTGGTAACGACCTTCAGTTCGTTATGCAGTTGCAGATCGGCATCCTGTACCAGCAGGCCACCATTAACTCGCTTCAGGTCAAAGCGGTGCAGTGTCTCTTTGTTCCATTCGCCACAGACCAGCAGGCGGACATTTTTCTTTTCGGAAATTATTGTGACAGCTTCATCTGCAACGCTGGGTGCAATGATGACCTCAACAAACTGTCGGTCAACAATGGCCTTAGCTGTGGCGGCATCCAGCTCCTGGTTGACTGCGATGATACCGCCGAATGCCGATTCAGGATCTGTGCTGAAGGCGCGATCATAGGCCTCAGTTAGCGTGCTGCCGGATGCGACACCGCAGGGATTGGCGTGTTTTACGATGACGCAGGTAGGTGCGTCACTAAACTGTTTGACGCACTCCAGCGCGGCATCCGTATCGGCGATGTTGTTGTAGGAGAGCTCTTTGCCCTGGAGCTGCTTGGCAGTGGAGATGCAGGCCTCATCCTGATCCCGCTCTACAAAGAAGGCCGCCTTCTGGTGAGGATTCTCACCATAGCGCATGGTCTGTACCTGGCGGTATTGCAAGTTAATGGTGCGTGGGAAATCGGTTGTCTCTGTTTCCAGTCGGCAACCCAGATAATTTGCAATGGCGCCATCGTAATTTGATGTATGCTCAAAGGTTTTTACAGCCAGATCAAATCGGGTTGCAGCGGTTACTGCTCCGCTATGTTGATCCATCTCCTGAAGAACCCGAGCGTAGTCTTCGGCATCAACAATGACGGTCACATCTTTGTGATTCTTTGCCGCCGCACGCAGCATGGTGGGACCGCCAATATCAATATTCTCAATGGCTGTTGGCAGGTCGCAGTCGGGATTGGCTACGGTCTGCTCGAACGGATAGAGATTGACGACGATCATATCGATGGGGGCGATAGCGTTGGCCGTCATGACCGCGTCATCTATGCCGCGACGTCCCAATATGCCACCGTGGATTTTAGGGTGCAGGGTCTTAACCCGTCCGTCCATCATTTCCGGGAAACCAGTATGCTCAGAGACTTCCGTGACCGGGATGTTTTTTTCGCTCAGCAGACGGGCGGTGCCACCTGTAGAGAGTATCTCTATACCACGCTGGTGGAGTGCCTGGGCAAACTCTACGATGCCGGTTTTATCGGAGACACTGATGAGGGCTCGGGTTATTACTGTCATTATCCTGATCCTGCTTCTGCTGGATGTTAATGGAAACGCGGCCACCAGGCCGCGTTAGGAAGTTGATGCAAAGTGGTCTGTCCGTCTGCTCAATCGAGGTCGTACAGCGCCAGCTTTTTTCTGAGTGTACTGCGACTGATGCCAAGTATCTCAGCGGCACGGGTCTGGTTGCCCTCAGTGTGGGTCATCACGGTTTCCAGCAGTGGCTGTTCTACCTCGGCCAATACCATCTGATAGATGTTGGCGGTGTTGTGGCCATCGAGCTGTTTGAAATAACCGGACAGGGCGTTTCTGACGCATTCGCGTAGTGGTTCAGTCGCCTTGTTCTTAGCCACAGAAAACTGCGGCTTGTTTGATTCTTGAGCCAGTAAGGCTTCCATGGTCATGCTGCCCGCTCCTTATTAGTCGCCAACTGATCAAAGAACTCACTGATCAGGGCTTTTTGTTTTTCCGTTGAGTCGGTTGTATTTATGCGCTTTCTGAAGAGCGCCCCTCCCGTTTGGGTCTTGCTGTACCAGGCGATATGTTTTCGTGCGATTCGCACCCCCTGAAACTCGCCATAAAACGCGTACAGATTCTCCAAATGCCCTAATAGGATATCGCGAATCCATACCGGATGGGGAGCGGAATGTTTTTCCCCTGTATTTAGGTAGTGTGCGATTTCACGAAATATCCACGGCCGTCCTTGAGCGGCCCGGCCGATCATAATAGCATCGGCGCCGGTCAGTTCCAGCACCTTTTTTGCTTTTTCGGGTGAGTCGATATCACCGTTGGCAATGATCGGGATGCTAAGTGTCTGTTTGATCGAACTTATCGTTTCATATTCAGCATTACCCGAATAGCCGCACGCCCTTGTTCGACCGTGAATGGCCAGTGCCTGGATACCGCAGGCCTCGGCTATTTTTGCAATCTCCAGACCATTTCGATTTCCCGGATCCCATCCGGTTCTGATTTTTAGTGTCACAGGTACTTCGACGGCCTGAACAACAGATTCGAGTATCTTTTTCACCAGAGCAGGGTCATTTAACAGTGCTGATCCGGCGGCTACCTTGCACACCTTTTTAGCGGGACAGCCCATATTGATATCAATGATTTGTGCGCCATGCCCAACGTTGACTTTGGCTGCCTCCGCCATGGTTTTGGGGTCGGCCCCCAGGATCTGCACGGAGATGGGGCCGGGTTCACCTTCAAAATCGAGTCGTTTTACTGTCTTGCGGGTTCCGCGCAGAGCTGAGTTGGATGAGATCATCTCGGATACAGCCATGCCTGCGCCCAGTTGTCGGCAGAGTTGGCGGAATGGCCGATCGGTAACCCCGGCCATCGGAGCGACCAGTAGGTTGTTGTCCAGTTGGTAAGGGCCAATTCGCATCTTCGTAATAGCGTCTGTTGAGTTTGCGAGTGATTAGTGAGTGGACGGGTATGGTACGACGATCCGTAGAGAGGGACAAGTTAGTAAAAGTCGAACTGAAACCCTACCACCTCTTCGCCTGGGTCTTGTAATTCCAATTGCATGGACTCGGGAATGCCCGGTTGAATCAAGCCTTTGTTTGAGCTGAGGTACTCTTTTGGCCTAAAGCTGCGCCGTGTAATTAAAGCGCCTGTGCTGTCCAGAAAGCTGAGTTCAAGTATGGGGTAGGGTTGTTCAAAGTCGGCCTGGTTTCGCATGGTGAGCATAACCATCAGTGCGCCTTCCTGTTCCGGGTGACTGCTAATAGAGCGGGACACGACGACAATTTTGCTCGGGTCACTCTGAGGTGGCAGCTGACAGTTAAGGTATCCACAGGCTTGTTCCAGTAGTTGCCTTCCTGCAGGGTGCTGTAAAAGGTGATCTCGTCCAAACCAGGCTAACTGGCCTATAGCCACCAGTAGTAGTGCTAGCGTCAACAGTGACCAGCCGACTATCCCTTTTCTGTTCGCCTCGGCGGCTGTCAGGGCCTCTGTGGCTGACAGTGCCTCCTCTTCACTGGGTTGCAGCTCTGGAAGGTTGTCAGGAATAACAAAAGGCAGGTCTGGCTCGGGGCTGTTATCAATATCGGCAGCAGGTTCGAACTCCGGCTCCGTGTCGGCATCAACTTTTGAGTTTTCCTCTCTGTTACTGGAGGTTTCTTCTGCTTCTTCCGTTACTGTGCGTATCGGGCCACAAAAAGCTGAATCCAGGCCAATCTGAATGCTGTCCATTTCAGTGTCATTCAGATCATAAGCCGGTTCGAACGGATCGCGCTCATCATCTATGGCCAGTTCATCGGGATCACGCTCGTCAGCGTTTTCTTCCGTGTTTAACTCCGGGTCTAGGCGTAACGTCTTGAGAAGATCAGTAAGGCCGCTGTGCAGCTCCTGCTCGGTGTCGCTGTCAGTCGGCTCATCGAATGGCAGTTCCAGGTTCTGCTGCTCGGGGAGGTCATCAATAAAACGGGATTCCGGCCAGGCGTCCTCCTGGTCAGGGTCGCGTAAATGATCCAGTGCGCTAAATACCCGGTCGCATCGGCAACAGTGGGCCTTGCCAGCGGCCGCCTTCAGCTGGTCAGCACTGATACGAAACAGGGTTTGACAGTGAGGGCATTGGGTATACAAATTAGGACCCGCTTAGCGTCTTACGCCTTCCAGTAGGATCCACTCTTCCTGCTGGATGGGTTGTGACATGTCGAAGTGAGCAGTGTAGCAGTCGCTGACGCTTTCCGCCTGCTCACTCAAAATACCAGAGAGCACGATCCTGCCGCCAGTTTTGGTCAGGCTGGCAAATAATGCTTCCAGTTCTATCAGGGTGCCTGCCAGGATGTTGGCCAAGACGATATCGACAGGCTGGGGAATCTGATCGCTGCTGTTGCATAGCTGCAGGCGCTCGGTCACGCTGTTCTTGGCGGCGTTGGCTTCGGTTGCCTGCATTGCCTGCTCATCATGGTCGGTAGCATAGACGCGTTTGGCGCCCAGCTTGAGTGCTGCGACGGCCAGGATGCCGGAGCCGCAACCAAAGTCGACCAGCTCCATCTCCTCCAGAGATGTGCGATCCAGCCACTGCAGGCAGAGCCCGGTGGTGGGATGTGTGCCGGTGCCAAAGGCCAGTCCAGGGTCGAGTTCGACCACAATGGCATCTGGTTGATCGGGTTGTTTGCCTTGTGGACAGATCCACAGCCGGCGACCAAAGGGCATGGCGTGGAAGTTGTCCATCCAGGCACGCTCCCACTCCTGATCTTCGAGTATCTCAAGTGTCAGGGTAGGGGTGACATCACTCTTTAGTGTGAGATTGATGCGATTGCGCAGATCGTCAGAATCGATATCACCTTCGAACAGGCCGGTGACACGGGTCACTTGCCAGATAGGCGCTTCACCGGGTTTGGGTTCAAGCAATGGTTCGTCTTCGGCGTCTTCCAGGGTAGTGGAGAGCGCACCGAGATTTTCAAACAGCAGTTCAACCAACGGAGCCTGCGCTTTGTTGGTGGTGAGGTGAGCCTGTATCCAGGGCATGTATTGCTCCACCTGCCAGGGCGGGTAATCCCGTCCTGAACCGTTGCGTGCTAACTAAAGACCCAGCTTTTTTTCCAGGTAGTGAATATTGGCGCCACCCTTGGCAAAGGCCTCATCCCGCATAATGCGTTGTTGCAGAGGGATGTTGGTCTTGATGCCGTCGATCACCATTTCGGAAAGTGCTGTTTTCATTCGGGCCAGTGCTGATTCACGTGTCTCTCCGTGGGCAATTAGTTTGCCGATCATTGAGTCATAGTGGGGCGGAACACGATAGCCATCGTAGATATGCGTGTCGACTCGGATGCCAGGTCCACCCGGTATATGCAGGTGAGTGATATTGCCAGGACAGGGCATGAAATTATCGGGGTCTTCCGCATTAATGCGACACTCAATGGCGTGGCCACGTATGTTGATATCGGATTGTTTGTAGGCCAACTTTTCGCCAGCCGCTATGCGCAATTGTTCTGCAACGATATCAACGCCAGTAATCATCTCAGTGACGGGATGCTCTACCTGGACACGGGTGTTCATTTCGATGAAATAAAACTCGCCATTTTCATAGAGGAACTCAAAGGTACCTGCGCCACGGTAACCGATGGTGCGGCATGCCTCGGCGCAGCGTTCACCCAGTCGGTTTCTGAGTTCTTCCGATATGCCGGGTGCCGGGGCTTCTTCGACCACTTTCTGATGGCGTCGCTGCATTGAGCAGTCCCGCTCACCGAGGTGGATGGCGTTGCCATGAGTATCGGCCAGAACCTGGAACTCCACGTGGCGTGGGTTCTCCAGATACTTCTCCATATACACCGTGTCGTTACCAAAGGCGGTGCCAGCTTCTGCTTTAGTCAGAGATATGGCATTGAGTAGAGTGGCCTCGGAGTGAACGACCCGCATTCCGCGTCCGCCCCCACCGCCTGCTGCCTTGATAATGACAGGGTAGCCTATCTCTTGTCCCAGCTTGAGTGTGCGGGCTTCATTGCCATCAAGTGGGCCGTCTGATCCTGGAACGCAGGGTACGCCGGCGGCCTTCATCGCCTCAATGGCGGTGATCTTGTCACCCATCATGCGGATGGTTTCAGGTTTTGGGCCGATGAAGATGAACCCACTCTCCTCGACACGCTCGGCAAAGTCGGCGTTTTCAGATAAAAAGCCGTAGCCCGGGTGGATGGCAACGGCATCTGTTACCTCTGCCGCGCTGATAATGGAGTGAATCTGCAGATAACTTCCTGCGGATGGAGCGGGCCCAATGCAGACGGTTTCATCTGCCAAGCGGACATGCTTAAGATCCCGGTCGGCTTCAGAGTGAACGGCGACGGTTTTAATACCTAGTTCACGGCAGGCGCGAAGAATTCGGAGTGCAATTTCGCCCCGATTGGCGATGACGATTTTTTCGATCATAGCAACAGGGACCTTATTCGACGATGAACAGTGGCTCGTTGTACTCCACCGGCTGGCCATTCTCCACCAGAATCTGGGTGATGACACCGGATTTATCGCTCTCGATCTGGTTCAGGATCTTCATTGCCTCGATAATGCAGAGGGTCTCGCCAACATTGACATGCTGGCCAACCTCAACAAAGTGTTTGGAGGTGGGGGTAGGAGCGCGATAGAAGGTGCCGACCATGGGTGAAAGGATCTGATGACCGGCTATTTCAGGGGTAACCTCTTTTGCCTGCTCATGATGAACGGGGGCTGGGGCTGCTGCAACAGGGGCCTGGGGTGCGGCAAAGGCCATGGTGGCAGGTACCGCAGAGCTGGCCCGGCTGATGCGGACGGACTCTTCGCCCTCGTGAATTTCAATTTCTGCAACATCGGACTCCTCGATGAGCTCGATCAGTTTTTTTACTTTTCGGATATCCATTGTGGTTATCAATCCCGTTTCATGTTGTTTTAAGTGCTGATGCGTTTCAATGCGGCCGCCAGTGCGAGCTCATAGCTCTGCACGCCAAGGCCGCTGATGACGCCTTCTGCGATATCGGAGAAATAGGAGTGCTTCCTGAAAGGCTCTCTAGCATGTACGTTTGAGAGGTGCACTTCTATGAAGGGTATGTTTACGCCTAGCAGGGCATCACGCAGTGCGACGCTGGTATGCGTAAAGGCAGCAGGGTTGAAGATGATAAACTCAATCTCCTCATCCCGTGCGCTGTGAATGCGGTCAATGAGTTCGTATTCGGCATTGCTCTGGGTGAATGTCAGACTGTGTCCAGCCCCCTGACACAAGTGGTGTAGCCGATCTTCTATGTCGTCCAGGGTTTCGTGGCCATAGAGATCCGGTTCCCGTGTCCCTAGCAGATTTAGGTTGGGTCCGTTCAGTACCAGAATGGTTGCCATGCTTGTTTACCTGACAGGTGGCGCGTGCGGTTTAAGCACCCGGAGTTTACTGCTTTATTGCTCGAGTTTGGTTGGATTTTGACCGAACAGAGTCAGATTGTCCAGATTTTAACGAAGATCACATCACGTTTGGCGAAAATATAACGGGAAATAATATACTAAATTACTACCTATTGAGTGGCTGAAGTGTGGAGGTCATGAAAACACTTGTTAGAGTAGAGGTATAAGCTGTTCTTGGATGGTTTCCGGGGTCACTTCGCCGGCTTGCACAAAGCGGGTCTTGCCTGTTCGATCAAAGATGGCGGTAAAGGGTAGTGAGTCAAAGCGGTTGCCCATGCGATTGGATAACTGAATCGCATCGGCGTTACCGATCAAAATAGGGAAGTTGATATCAAACACATCCACAAAATCCTGAACCATATGGGGGTCATCAATCGCAATGCCTACGAACTGCACGCCTTTATCGCCATAGGTCTTCTGGGTCTCGATGAATAGAGGCATCTCTTTCCTGCAGGGGGGGCACCAAGTCGCCCAATAGTTGACCACGAGCACTTTTCCTTTCCATTCATCGCTGCTGTGCTGGACGTTGTCCAGATCGGCGAAACTGAAAGCGGGTAATTGGGTTTCGGCTTTTCCTGCCAGGTTAAGCCCGGGTTTTTCCTGTTCACAGGCGGATAGAAACAGTAAAAGCAGCGGGATGAGTATAATTTTCAAGGGAGACGGGGTGTTCATTGAATAGCGTTCCTGGCATGGATGGCAAACTCGTCAGCCCCTTTGAATCCTACCACACGATAGTTTTTGCGCTCTTTTCCATCGCGCCCGTAGAACATGATACTGGGCGGACCAGGCAGGCCAAAGTGTCCCTGTAAAAGGGCAATGTCTTGCTCATCATTGGCGGTGACATCAGCCTGGAGTAGCACGGTGCCTGCAAGGGCGGCAATCACTTTTGGGTCGCTGAAGGTGTAGCGTTCCATCTCTTTGCAGGAGACACACCAGTCGGCATAAAAATCGAGCATCACAGGTTTGCCGGCCGCACTGGCGGTGCTCACTTCCCGCTCAAGATCAGAGACACTCTTGATGCGCTTGAATTGCAGGTGAGCGGCCTCGTTCTGTCCTATTGTCGACATCAGGCCCCGAAGTGGTTGGATGGTGTCTTTGCCACCGGCTGCTGCCCCTACTAACATCAGTGCACCATAAATAAGAATCACAACCCCCAGTCCTTTCCATAATCGATCCCAGCCAGAGGCCTCGACAGCCAGCTCCCTCATGGCGCCCAGGTAGATGGCGCTGATAACCATCAGCATGCCCCACAGCAGCATCGATGCTGACGCGGGCAAAATGCGTTCCAGCATGATAATGGCAACGGCGAGCATGCCGACACCAAAGACGGCCTTAACCCGATCCATCCAGCTCCCTGCTCTGGGCAAGTATTTGCCGGCGGAAGTGCCAATCACGATCAGCGGAGCCCCCATGCCCATGGAGAGCATAAACAGTGCCAGGCCACCCAGTAGAGCGTCACCTGTCTGTCCGATGTAGATCAAAGCGCCGGCCAGTGGCGGGGCTACGCAGGGACCCACAATCAGGGCTGAGAGAAAACCCATGACAGCCACGCCAGTCAAACTCCCACCGCTCTGTTTGTTGCTGGTTTCTGCCAATTTACTCTGCCAGCGGCTGGGCAGCTGAAGCTCATAGAAGCCAAACATGGAGAGCGCCAGCAGGACAAAGACCAGAGCAAAGAAGCTCAGTATCCAGGGATTCTGGAAGGCGGCCTGAAGATTCTGTCCAAACATCCCAGCCAGTACACCCGCTACGGTGTAGGTGATCGACATGGCGAGGACATAGACCAGTGATAGTGTGAATGCCTTTTTGGTGGTGATGTGATGGCCCTGCCCAGCAATAATCCCTGAGAGAATGGGGATCATTGGGAAAACACAGGGCGTGAGAGAAAGCGCGAGTCCCAGTCCGAAGAAGACCAGTATCACCCACCAGGTACTACCTCCTGCCAAGGTTGTTGCGATCTCATCCAGCTCTGATACAACCGGGGCTTCGGCGACTTTCATTGACTGTGCAGGTATGGACTGACTTGCTGTCAGGGCCTGCTGGGCTTGTTGGAGTGCGGTCGATCCATTCTGGCCGACGGGCATGGCCGCAAGGGCCAGTGACATTGTTTTACGGATGGGTGGATAGCATACACCCGCTTCGGCACAGCCCTGGTAGCCGACATTGAGAGTAATGTCTGTAGCGGCCTTGTTGCTGCGTAAAAGTGATATCGGCAGATTGATCTCATTGTGGTAAACCGGCAGATCACCGAAGCTACCGTCGGGTCTAAGGGCATTTTGCTTAATTTCTGCGTGAGGCAGCTGATAGGGCACTATTTCAATGCCATCCCCGTTTTCCAGCGTTACCTTAATCTTGTCCTGGTAGAGATAGGTGCCATCGGCGATTTGCCAGATTAGTCGAATTCGATCCGGTCCTTCTGTTTGTGCAGATAGCTTGTACGCTTGATCGGGAGTCAGTATCTCATCATCCTGCCCAAGGCCCAGCGACTGACCCAGATTACTCAGTGCGGAGAGGGCGGGTGTCGGTTTTGTTGCCTCCTGAGAGGCTAGTTGGATGCTTGCTTTTTCCTTCTGCGGCGGGTAGCAGAGTCCGGCGTCAGCACAGCCCTGGGAGACGGTCAGAAGGTTAAGCGAATTGCCTGCACCAGCCGTGCGCTCAATTGGTATGATAATGGATACCTGGTCTCGATAGACCTCCATGTCACCAAAATATTGATCCTGTTGGATTTTTCCGCTAGGAAATGTTGCATTGCCCAGAGTGAGGCCGGTGGTTTCGCTGGTCAGTTTTATCTTACTGCGATAGAGATAATAACCATCGGCGATCTGCCAGGTGACGCGCACTTCATCTGGGCTTACGGCATCAGTTGAGAGGCGAAATGCCTCTTGCGGGAGTAGGTAATCAACTTCAGTCTGGGAGGCCGCCAATCCAGGTAAAAAAAGCAGGCTTAGCAGGAAAAGAATAGAATTCAGTCTAATTGTTGTTCTGTGCATTCATCAATCCAGTGGAGATAGGCTGGCAGCCCTCGTTCTATAGGGACTGCGATGATCTCCGGAAGTTCATAAGGATGGACGGATAGAATCGCCTGCTCCAGCTCAAAATAGCGTAACTGATTGGTTTTGATCAGTAACAGGTACTCCTCCGCCGTCTCAAGCTTCTCCTGCCAGGTGTAAACTGAGACGACAGGCGCTGTGATGTTTACACAGGCTGCCAGTCGCTTGGTAACCAGAAGGCCGGCGATCCTGTCGGCACTCTCCCGGTTGGGGCAGGTACAGTAGATCAAAAGCTTGTCCACAGGCATGGGCGGAAGATACAGGATTGCTTAGCCATGCGCAAAAACAAAATGTTGGTTTGGGGTCTGCCTTGAATCGTTTGTAACGGGGGCGTAAGCTCTGCGTCCATGAATCCACTTGCCTTGCTTTTACTCCTGTTTGTCGGCATACCGCTGGTCGAACTCTATTTCATGATTGAAGTTGGCTCCTATATTGGCGCCTTGCCCACCATTCTGCTGACCGTTTTCACGGCTGTGTTGGGTGGTTTGCTGGTGCGTATACAGGGTTTTTCGACGGCCATGCGTGTTCGGGCCGGAATGGATAGAGGGGAAGTACCCGCCATTGAGATGCTGGAGGGTGTTGTCCTGCTGTTCAGTGGGATCCTGCTGTTGCTTCCTGGTTTTTTCACCGATCTATTTGGCTTTCTTGCGCTGGTGCCACCGATTCGTAGAGCCGTAATCGTGGGCTTCCTGAAGCGTTCGGGGACTATCCAGCCTGCCACAGGTGCAGACCCTGGGCGTCCGACCGAGCATCGGGTTATCGAAGGTGAATACCGCCGGGATGATGACTAATCAGGTAAGTGTTGCACCCATTGGTGTTTTTGATTCGGGGTTGGGTGGACTCTCTGTGGTTGGTCATATCCAGCAGAACCTGCCTTCCGAGTCGCTTATTTATGTCGCTGATACCGGGCATCTCCCCTACGGACCCAAATCTGCAGATTATGTTGCTGAGCGTGCTCAACGACTCTCCGCATACCTAATTGAGCAGGGTGTAAAGGCCATTGTGGTGGCCTGTAATACGGCCACGGCGGCAGCGATTTCCAGCTTACGCCTGACGTTAGAAATTCCCGTAATTGGTATCGAGCCTGGCGTTAAGCCTGCGCTGGCAAAGAGTCGCACGGGTGTGGTAGGGGTTCTTGCTACTGAAGGTACGCTTGGGAGTGAAAAATTCAGACGGCTGGTGAATGAGCACAGCCGGTCCGGAAAAGTGATTGTTCAGCCCTGCCATGGTTGGGTAGAACTGGTTGAGCGAGGTGAACTGGACACCCCGTTGGCTCTTCGGCTGGTAACAGAGCCCGTTGAATTGCTGCTTCAGCAAGGGGCCGATACCTTGGTGTTGGGGTGTACCCATTATCCCTTTCTTACATCCCTGATCAGTCAGGTGGCCGGTTCAGATGTGGTTATTGTGGATACGGGCAGGGCCATTGCTCAGGAATTGCAGCGCCGTCTGGGTCAAGAGAGCTTGCTGAATGAACAGCAGACTTTGGGGCAGACGGAATTAAGAACAAGCGGATGTCCTGATACTTGCGCCCTGACGATACAGTCTCTCTTGGGATCGGGTGTCCAGATCAAACGGCTCCCCAAGCCGTGGTGCTGATATCAGGTTGTGCTGGTTTTTCTGAGTAACTGGTACCAGGCCCGGCCAAGGTACTCATGCAGTGCGTAATAACTATTCTGTAGAGAATTCGCACTGGGCAGCCAGGGGCTATAGGGGCGATCAATCGATGAGGGTCTGACGGCGAAGCCCATGGGGGCGGGCACAACATTAATCCCGGCATGCACAAAGACATCCAGAGATCGCAGCATATGCCAGGCATGGGTGACCAGCATGATTTTCTGTATGCCGCGCTCTTTAAGCATCCCTTTGAGTATAAGTGCTTCTTCCCGGGTGGTTCGGCTTTGGTCTTCAATAAACAGAATCTTGGCACCGAACTCGTTTACCAGAACGTCACGACTCAATTCGGCTTCACTGGGACCTTTACTCAGAGGAGAGCCGCCGCTGGGTATGATGGGTAAGCCACTCTTGTGAGACAGCCAAGCGGCATAACGCAGGCGTTCCAGCAGCATAGGGTTTACCGTGTCTTGACCATGGTATTCTGGCGCAGCTTCTTGTCGTCCAGCGCCCAGCAGGACAATGGCTTGTGCATCGGTGCTTTGAATCTGGTCCTCGGTTAGGGCGGATATAATCTCGAGTCCACTCATTAACTGTTTTGAGAAATAGGGTGTTGAAAAGAGGTAGAGCGCAGAAAGGGAGACCAGCAAGAGGAGTTTTCCGATCAGGCGTTTTCCGAGAATAAAACCGGCAAAACCAAGTATCACTAGAAGACCCGGTGGCAATATGAATGTTTTAAGGACCCAGACAATCTCCTGATTCATGTGTTATTCCTTAGTGCTGGTGCCCAGCGATGGATTAGCCTGCAGGTCAGCATGATAGGACGATCTGACCATCGGCCCACTGGCGACATTGGAGAAGCCCATATCTTCACCTTGCTGGCGAAGCTGGTCAAATTCCTCTGGTGTGACAAATCGGTCAACTGGGAGGTGGTCCCGGCTGGGTTGCAGGTATTGCCCAAGCGTTAACATGTTAACGTTATGGTCGCGCAGGTCCTGCATAACTGCAAGCACCTCCTCGTTGGTTTCACCCAGCCCCAGCATGAGGCCCGATTTGGTCATGACTTGGGGGTGGCGTTGTTTGAATTGTGCCAACAAGTCTAAAGAGCCCTGATAGTCAGCGCCGGGTCTTGCCTGGCGATAGAGTCTGGGGATGGTTTCAAGGTTATGATTGAATACATCCGGCTGTATCTGATCGAATAGATCGACGGCGACACTGATGCGACCTCTAAAGTCGGGTACCAGGATCTCGATTTGAGTTTCTGGATTGATTTCCCGCACAGCCTCAATGCAGGCGATAAAATGCCCCGCGCCACCATCGCGCAGGTCATCCCGGTCAACTGACGTGATCACCACGTAGCGCAGTCGCATCGCCTTGACAGCATCCGCCAGTTCTTTCGGTTCACTTTGGTCAAGTGGTAGCGGTTTGCCATGCGCTACATCGCAGAAGGGACAGCGTCGTGTACAGATGTCGCCCATGATCATGAAAGTGGCAGTTCCATGACTGAAACATTCACCCAGGTTGGGGCAGGCGGCTTCCTCGCAGACTGAACTAAGCTTGCTCTGGCGCAGGATTTTCTTTATTTCGTTAACTCGTTCACCAGTGGGCATTTTTACGCGAATCCAGTCAGGCTTACGTGGCATCACCTGGGTCTGCTCCACCTTGATAGGGATTCTTGCCAGCTTTTCACTGCCACGCTGGTGGGTTTCAGGTGTAGCGCGAGAAGGGGCATTCATGTCTTTGGAATTGCTCATAAGGGTTCTCTGGGAGGTGCAGTCTCAGGATGATTGTAGCCGAGTCTTAAAAAAATATGGCTATGCAGCGCGTTAGCTACGTCCGTAATCGACATTTTTTCCGCCAGCTCACGCATCTGTGTGACCTGCATATCTGGATAGCCACAGGGATTGATGCGACTGAATGGTTCCAGGTCCATATCCACATTCAAGCTGAGGCCGTGAAAGCTGCAGCCATGCCTGACTCGCAGGCCCAGTGCCGCAATTTTCTTCTCGGCAACATACACGCCTGGGGCATCGGGGCGGGCGGCAGAATCGATCCCATAGTCATGCAGCAGATCTATAATGCTCTGTTCAATCAGGGTCACCAGTTGTCTGACGCCCAGTTTATGTCGGCGCAGGTTCAACAGGAGATAGGCTACCAGCTGCCCCGGGCCGTGGTAGGTGACCTGACCCCCTCTATCGGTCTGAATAGTGGGAATATCACCAGGGTTGAGCAAGTGTTCCGGTTTGCCGGCCTGCCCCAGGGTGAATACCGGGTTGTGTTCAACAAACCAAATCTCGTCTTGAGTGGATTCATTGCGCTCATTGGTGAACGCCTGCATCTTTCTCCAGACCGTTTCATAGTCTTGAAGGCCGAGCATTCTTGTCAGGGGAGAAGCAGGCCTGGCAGTCATTAGAGGCTCATTACGACATCAATATGATCTGTGAGGGCATAGTAGATGGCATCCAGTTGGGGCTTGCTGGTGGCCTGGAATGTGACTGAGACGGAGAGGTATTTTCCATTCTTGCTCTGTTTGGTA
>ATLU01000015.1_pt1 | contig 116280 bp, 114 predicted proteins | sample 178751 | NCBI WGS metagenome assembly ATLU01 (sample SAMN02211837, study PRJNA209200) | bioreactor metagenome | isolation source: day 23 sample from continuous culture bioreactor inoculated with sediment... | place: Germany: Wadden Sea | collected 2011
TTACAACGAGGGCGATATCCGCGGCGCATTTACGCTCAGCAAACCACTCTAAAAGATCCCGTCCACTCAACTTCACAGGGGCCACAAGGCCCCTGTTGGCATATTGGGCCTAAAGTTTCCGCAACATTTCCAGTTGGATTATACTTTAGCCAATACTCAGCACTCTCAGCCTTGGGAAGGAAGATTGCTCAATGACGGCTCAAAACTATGACATCTATTTTTCTGGCAACACTGTCGAAGATGCAGACCTGACAGCAGTTAAAGAAAAAATCGCCCATATTTTCAACGCTAACGAGGAACAATTGGATTATCTGTTTTCCGGTGCCTCTATTAAAATCAAGAACAATGTCGACCAGGATACCGCCGTAAAGTACCGTGTAGCCTTCAGGGATGCAGGCGCCCTGGTCGAGATCCGCTCTGCCGATCCCATTGATGCTAAAGCGGGTGGAATGAGCACCGAAGCCAAGCCAGTTGAATCCACAGAAGATACTGATTCTTTTTCGTTACTACCCCCCAACACAGGCACACTCGCAGACTGCGCACCTGTCATTAACCCTGCGCCCATTCCCAATACTGATTACCTATCTCTGGCTAAACCGGGGTCTGTACTAGATGAATCGGCAGGCCCTGATCCGCTCACCATTGATATTAGTAAACTGACCCTGGCTCCGGCCAATTCAGGCACACTGGAGGACTGTCAGATCCACAAAGAACCGGCACCCTTACCCGACATAAGTCAGCTCAAGATTGTTGACAGAAGTGACTGAGTAATTTCATTTCAGTAGCAAGAAAAAAGGCCACCCTTTGTTAAAAGGACAGCCTCTGAATCAGCCCAGAAAAAAGGGCTTAGCTCACAAAGCTAAACCATCAAGGCAGCATCATACCCCTGATCATGAAATAGATTAGTGCAGCCATTAAACCGGATACCGGCACCGTGATAACCCAAGCTGCTGCAATCTTCATCAGTGCAGAGCGTTTTACCAACTCATGCCGATAGACTTTGCGTAAGCCCTTGCGCTCTTTTTTGGTCAGTGGTGCATCATCCTGAGTCTTCGCCTGCTCTTTCAGTTCAGCCAGCATCACACCCTTACGAGACAAAGAGGCCTTTTTAAAATCCATCAGGTAGGCCCCAATGGCTTCAGGATCATCATCCTGATGATGCATTTTGATCTCTTCAACCATCTTGGCGTAACTGGTTTTAATAAATTCACGAAGAAAACCAACACCGAAGATTCCACCTACCGCAATATGTGTTGAACTAACAGGCAGACCCAGCTGGGTTGCGATAATCACCGTTACAGCCGCCGCCATGGCGATACAGAAGGCACGCATCTTGTCCAATTCGGTAATTTCACTACCAACGGTCTTGATCAGTTTCGGCCCATACAACGCCAGACCCACAGCAATACCCAGAGCACCGACCATCATAACCCAGAGGGGAATAGCGGCTTTTTGGGCAATACCACCATGCATAATGGCATCATTAATCGCTGCCAACGGTCCTACTGCATTGGCTACATCATTTGCGCCGTGCGCAAAACTCAGCATCGCTGCTGCAAAGATCAACGGCAGCGTAAACAATCTATTAATACTCTGTTTCGCATTCGGTAGGTTTTCAGCCACTCTACGAACCAGCGGTCTGACCAGAAGAATGACTAAGACGGCAATGCCAAACCCGATCAGCAGCGCAAACCCAAACTCAACCTTCCAGATCTTCTTGAAGCCTTTGAGTATGATATAGGTACAAAACGCCCAGGTCATGACACCAACGAATAGCGGCACCATGCGTTTTGCCGCAGCTATCATATCGTCCTGATAGGTAATAGTTCGTTTGATTAGCAACAGGAAAGCGGCCGCTATAATCCCCCCTAAAACTGGAGAGATCACCCAACTGGCAGCAATTGCACTCATCTTGCCCCAGTTGGCAATGCCCACACCACCAGCAGCAATGCCAGCGCCCAGAACCCCACCCACAATAGAATGGGTGGTGGAAACCGGAGCCCCTAATGCGGTAGCTATATTCAACCAAAGTGCGCCTGCCAGCAGAGCTGCCATCATCAACCAAATAAAGGTTTCGGTGCTGCCAATAGCAGAGGGGTCAATAATTCCTTTCTTGATGGTGCTGACCACGTCACCACCCGCAATAAGTGCACCTGAGGCCTCAAACACAGCGGCAATAACTATTGCGCCACCCAGCGTAAGTGCCTTGGAACCTACAGCAGGGCCGACATTGTTAGCGACATCGTTTGCACCAATATTCATGGCCATATAGCCACCAATGACCGATGCGACCATCAGCATGACATGCCCAGGAGTATCCATTCCTCCACGCATCCCAATAAACAGCATAATGCCGACAATGAACAGCAAGGCTATACCTATCCTAAACAGCTCTTGCCTGCCTTTACTGGTCGCCTTTTCAAGCTTACTAATACTCTGAAGTTCCATAAAAAACTCAGTAGGAATTTAGGTCAGATACGGACACGCCAAGCTTCAGTTAGTCACTTAACATGCCGCCCGAAAAATGTGAGCGCACTGTAACATTTCTTCAATCTAAATGCCTTACTTGTACAAGAGAAAAACCACGTCTATACGCTTACAATTCAGGTAAAAACTTAATCAGAATTGGTTTGATTTGATTTCAATCCTGATAACACAATTCCTGCCCCTGATCCGGGTAGTACGCTCTTATCAACAGACCGATTAATCGATTAATCCCGTATTCTAAAGTAGCTATTTGGCCCGCAGTTTGCTTAACTGTGGTTAGAAGCGGCGTAAAGAGACGCCTTAGTCAAATAATCGACGGTTAGTGGAGAGTTATTGTGGTCAGCCCTATCTCGAACGACAAAATATTGCCGCCATCAAATGATCGAAACAGTACTTTATCTGGCTCACGGTCAGGATCAGCTCAAGATAAAACTGCAAGCCCCCATCCTGCACCGCCTCATGATGATTCTGTTGAACTAAGCAATGCTGGACGACTGGTCAGTCAGGATACCAACCGAAGTAGTGGTTTGATTCAGACTGCCGAACAGGCAAAAACACTTGTCGCAGAGATTCGGGAACAGATCGAGTCGGCAGGGAAGAGTGCCTTGCAGACACATGGTCAACTGGAGAGCGGGCAATTGACCCGTCTATTGGAATCATCTGCAGCCTAGCACTGTCTGCCTTTATCCGCTGTTTAGAGGGATGTATGGCTCCATTCCGGCCACCTCAATGCGCAGCTTTTCCAGGGCCGGCCCACCCCGATCACAACCAGTACATTCGCCGCATCCAGTTTATGATTGAGTCCGCTGCTGGCGAAGATAAATTCATCACCCAACTCCCGATCAACAACGCCTAACAGAACAAGATCATAGCGACTTGAAAGTCCGAGATCACCTTAATATCTGGAGCAAGTGATTTTTCCGATTAAGTCAAGAGGTTGATACGAGCCAGCGGGTTTTCAAATAGATCAAAAACGAAGCGTTTTTACACGCTTGTAATATGGGAAGTCTTCTATAGGGTAACCGTATTTTATAACAGCAAGAAAAAAGGGGGTTAATGAGCGCCCATTTCCATACGCTCAACCTCAGCCAGTGTGACCACACGACCATCAGTGGTTGTAAATGTCCGTCCGTCTATATCACCTTTATAGGCCTGATAGTTGGCTGTTTGCCCGCTTCGCGAATCTATCACCCGGACCGATACCACTTGATAAGCATCACTCCATTGATGGTAGAGATAGAGACCAGCCCCGACTATCATCAGTAAGACAGCACCGGCAGCCAATAGCCGCGGCATTCGTTTTATCTCGCGGGATTGGTTACTCTGTGCGTTAATCACACGAACTGCCGCAGGTGCAGAGTGTTTTAGGTTACGCTGATTACGCATCCTCAGGGTCAGGAGCGCACCGGCTATAACTAATGCCGTTAGAAGTAATTTCAAGAACATGGGCGCGTACCTTATCATGGGGCCACTATTGGCGCTATTATTGAATACAGGAATCAAAAAACAACCTAGCTATGAATAAATTGAAGTGGTTTACAATGCTGTTCGCCCTACTCCTTGCTGCCTGCTCTGAGCCTGACAAACCTACGATTGCACTCAATTTGGCCGTAGAGCGCGGTGATATCAACCAGATCGAGCGTCATGTTCAGACTGGTAGCGATATCAACCGGCCAAATAATCGTGGTGAAACACCCCTTCATCTTGCCGCAACACAGGGTAGCTACATCATCGTAAAGCTATTGGTTAAGAGCGGCGCAGCTATTGATGCCCTTGATAAAGAAGAATATAGCCCGCTTGATAGGGCCGTTTTAAATGGGCATGCCCAGATAACCGAATATCTAATCAAGCAGGGGGCAAAACATGATTCAACCCAACTCATTAACCTGGCCGTTGGCGCCGGAGTTACTGACCGGTATATTATTCCTCTGCTGATGGAGTTAGGCGGAAAAATCAATCAGCCAAATGACGCCGGCGAAACCCCACTGACGGCAGCCATTTCCGACAAAAATCGTCTCATGGTCAAACTGCTGGTACAGAGTGGTGCTGACGTCAACCTCGCCAATACAGCAGGAGAAAGGCCCATCACCATTGCCAAGCAGCAGGGTGATGAGGCTATTCTGCGCCTTCTAATAAGAAATGGAGCAGAGTAGTTGAGCATATATACTCGCTTCAACTGGTGACGAACATCGCCACATCTGTTAAGTTTCCGCCTCAGCCTGTCATCCAGACAGGCCTACTCATTTACTATTGGCCTACTGGCCATGAATACAGGATTAGCTGCTATGGCATCGACCGTTGATGAACTCACCATTAACTACTCAGAAGATGGAATTGACGTGGTAAAAGAGCTGGACAAGGTTGTTCTGTCCAAGGGTGCTTGGTCGACCGTTATGTTCCGTTATCAGGAATGGAACCGCAGCAAAGAAGAATACAGCCCGGACAAATACAGTATCCGTCGCTATCAGAAACGCAACGGCGAATACATGCCAAAGTCAAAATTCAACATTTCAAGCAAAGCCCAGGCAGAGTCTATTATTGAAGCTCTGCAGAAATGGACAAAAGAGTAAATCTATAGACACTACCAGCCTCTCTAAAAAAAGGCTGGTAGATGCATCAAGCCACATTGATCAGCGCCGGCCAGTCGGCCAGCTCGGATAGAATCCGTTTTTTCTCTGGAGAAAGGGCGGGATCAACCATCAGACGGGCCAACTCCTGTTGAAAAACCTTCAGAGTTATACTGCCCCCACCATCAACAGACGTCAGCCGATCCATACGAAACTCTTCCCATCGCTCACGCTCTGAGACAGTGAGGCTCTCAGGCCAATTACGGGCACGGTACCTAAATAGCATCTCAGGCAGTCTCGGATCATCGAATGCCACCACCATTTCTGCAAGTGCTTCTGGTGTGGCGGTCAAGATACGATCCATCCGACTCCGATCATCCTTGCTAAAAAATTCACCTGAATAGAGACTTTGGTCAGGGTCGGTGATGGGATCAAAGACCTGTCGGTTATGTACGGCCTCTATCTTACTGGCCAAATGGCTGGCCTGCCTGATCTGCTCAGCATTCGCCAAGCTCTGGGATATGTTGATAGCCCAGCGTTCAGCGGCCTGATCTGTGAGTGTATTCAGTGGAACAATGACGGGGCATTTATTGAGATGAACTGTCTTTAGCGGTATACGCTCAACACTTGCCGGCAACTGATCACGGGGAGTAAATAACCGTTGATGAATGGTCTCTTCATCCAGCTCGAGTAAGGGACGAGGATCAACCCCAAGATCATAAACTATAACCCCGTTCGGATTTGTCGGGTGTTTCGCCACCGGCATCACCAGGGCGATACAGCCCTTTTCAGCCGGGTACATGGATGAGACATGCAGCACAGGCGTCTGTGCTTGCAGATTAAGCAGCTCACCTACCTTTCGCTTATTCCGCAATGAGAGTAGATAGCTGAACAGGCGGGGTTGCTGCTGCTGTACTAATCTGGCCATCTCAATGGTGGCATACACATCGGACAGAGCATCATGCGCTGATTGGTGAGTTATACCATTGACCTGGGTTAGCTCCTCCAGCCGAAAACTGGTTGCGCCATCCTCACGCTTTGGCCAGACAATACCTTCAGGCCGCAAGGCATGAGTAAGCCTGACCATGTCGATGATGTCCCAACGGGAATTTCCATTCTGCCACTCACGGGCATAGGGATCATAAAAATTGCGGTAGAACCCGAAACGGGTACATTCATCATCAAATCGCACACTGTTATAACCCACCCCGCAGGTCCCCGGCTGAGCCATCTCCTGGTGAATTGCCCTGAAAAACTCCGCCTCATTAACTCCCTCTTGACGGGCTTTTTGTGGTGTTATTCCAGTGATCAGACAAGCTTGTGGCTGGGGCAACAAATCATCCGCTGGCTGACAATAGATACTCAGTGGTTTATCTATCACATTCAGTTCAGCATCTGTACGAATCCCGGCAAACTGTGCCGCTCGATCTTTACGGGGATCAGCGCCCCATGTTTCATAGTCATGCCAATAGAATGTGAACGTCATTTATAGTCCGGCAATTGCGCTTAAAAGGGTATCAATACGTATCTTGAAAGTTTTTGCCCCATGTCGCAACTGAAACCATGTTTTGACACACCCCGCATGGCTATTTATGGTTAGCTATCTATGTGGCTAAAAACGGGGACCATAACATGCCGCACGTAATGGGTGATTTCCATATCAAGGGCTTGACGATGCGTTACAGCAGCTTCATTCCCAGGCTCTATAACCTCTGCAAATCGCTCGGCTTCAGGCCTGGCCAGATAATGCCCTCCCGGGCATTTTGTTCAGACGAGAGCCAAGGGTTCCCGATCATTCTTATCGCCAAGCACTTTGGCACATTTCCATTCAACCATGGCATTGTAGGCGGTGTTGTCGCTACCGACAGACATGCCCCGCACGCCCACCACGGTGAAGACCTGGTCATTATTCAGGCAAGCCATGTGGGCTATGATCCAGAAGAAGATATCTTTGGCAGTTATCGCCGACTCCAACGGCACGATCATGAATCGACACCAGCCTGCGGGAAAATCAGTAAAATATTGGAATGGTATGTAGCGGAATTTGAATTCGCCAAAAACAATATCGCTTTCATGCTGATTAATAACAGACCTGCTGTCATTGTTGATAACCAACTACTCGACACTGAACGCAAACAGGGACTGATACTGGATCTTGGAAAGATCATTGACGAGGAGACGCCGGGACGGATCAAACCTCTGCAGATTTTCAGTACATCCAAGGCTTTTTATCTTAATCAGGAATTTCTACCCCGGCTTGGCAACCTGACATTGAGCAGCAAACAGAAGCAGGTGATTGGTGAACGGCTAAGTGATGACCTTTTCCACTTCAGGCGAGAGCATGCCATCACCAAAGAAGGTTCGAATCATCTGGAAAGCAATCTTAGTAAAAGCATGCCGCAGATTCTTACTTCACCCTATCCTTCATTGGCCGCAGCACAAGTCAATTCCCAGATTGAGTTTGACCGAGCCTACCGGTCGATTATTCGTGAACGTGAATTCCGAGGTAAAAATCTGCTACTGATTTCTGGGATCAATATCGATATCTCACCCAATCCTGATCAGCTGTTCCCCTTGACCAAATTCGTACCCTGGGCAGCCTACTACCAGCTGGCAAATGGCGAGCGTGCAACATTGGAACAACAGACACTTTTCGATCAACTCAATGCTCAAAGTCCAGAAAATCCGGATAAAGTCGACCTGGAAAGCGCTATACAGATCATGGAACAGACAAAGGGAATCGATCTGCCTGTTAATGACTAATTGTCACTATGCAAAAAAACACCCCGCCAAAGCGGGGTGTTTTTTCGTACAGGGCAAAATCCAGAATTAACTAGATCTTCTCGCGGATACGTGCAGCCTTACCGGTACGGCCACGCAGGTAGTACAACTTGGCGCGACGAACATCACCACGACGCTTCACTTGAATTTCAGCAACAGACGGGCTGTAGGTCTGGAAAACACGCTCGACACCTTCACCATGTGAAAGCTTGCGTACGGTGAAAGATGAGTTCAAGCCGCGATTTTTCTTGGCAATAACTACACCCTCAAAGGCCTGCAGACGTTCGCGGGTACCTTCGACAACCTTCACCTGTACTACAACGGTGTCACCGGCGCCAAAATCGGGAACCTCACGGTTCATCTGCTCGGCTTCAAGTTCCTGAATGATATTACTCACGATCGTATGCTCCTGTATTTCAGTCAGCGCCTTTATGCGCCTCAATAAACTCGTTTAATAAAAACTCTTCTTCCTGGGTCAGGGTTCGCCCCGCCAGGAGATCAGGCCGTCTTTGCCATGTTCTTCCCAGTGACTGCTGAAGCCGCCATCGGCGAATCAACTCATGGTTACCGCCCATCAGAACAGGAGGTACCGTGTCACCTTCAAAATTTTCGGGTCGTGTGTAATGCGGGCAATCCAGCAAGCCATCAGAAAACGAATCCTGCTCAGCTGAATCGGCTGCTCCCAATACCCCGGGTAGAAGCCTGATAATCGCATCCATCATGACCAGTGCCGGTAACTCACCGCCACTTAATACATAATCACCAATTGACCACTCTTCATCTACTGAGCGGCTGATCAGTCGTTCATCAATCCCTTCATAGCGACCAGCCAGTAAAATCAGACTGTCTCGCTGGGCTAACTCGCCTGCTGCCTCCTGATCAAAACGGCGTCCCTGCGGGGAGAGATAGGCCACTTTGGCATCAGGTGAAGCGGCTTTCGCCTGTTCGATTGCAGCCCGCAAAGGCTCAATCTTCATGACCATTCCAGGTCCACCACCGTAGGGCCGGTCATCCACTGTACGGTGAACATCCCCGGTAAAATCTCTCGGGTCCCAGAGTCCCAAGGAGACTTGCCCACGATCCACTGCACGACCAGTCACACCCTGACCTATCATGGCCCTGAACATATCAGGGAACAGGGTGACCACGTCAAACCGCATGGCGTCCCTCAAAAATCCGGATCCCAATCGACAGTGATCTGATCACCGTCAAGATCGACCTCTTTGATAACCTGATCTATAAAAGGCAGGAGACGTACCGTCTCTCCTTTTACTACGAGTACATCATTAGCCCCGGTTTCAAACAGGTAATCTACCCGCCCAAGTTCAATACCTTCCAGCGTAATGACACGCCGCCCTTCCAGATCACTCCAATAATACTCATCGGGTGATATCTCAGGTAGCTGGTCACGCCTTACGGCGATATCTGAACCGGAGAGCTCTGCTGCCTGGTCACGATCATTGATCCCGTCCAGTAAAGCGACAATCCCCTTTCCCTGGAGCTTGCCTTGCTTCAGCTTGTACTCTTGCCACTGCCCATCCCGTAACAAAAACCAGGAGGGGTAGTTTAAAATATTCTCTTTTGGAGAAGTGTGGGAGAAAACCTTTATCCACCCACGCACTCCAAACAAGCCTGATACCCGACCCAGGACTGCCCAGTCGGCCTCTTCCCTCTCTACCGGCGCACTCATATCAGCCCCCGATAGTGGATTTGAATATCCGACAACACCTTACAGGCATCACGGATAAATCAGGCTGCAGCTTTTGCCGCTTCCTTAACCAGCTGAGCAACACGATCACTCGGCTGTGCACCCTGAGAAACCCAGTGACTGACACGGGCCTGATCAAGACGCAAACGCTCTTCAGCGCCTGTAGCGATTGGGTTAAAGAAACCCAGACGTTCGATGTATTTACCATCGCGGGGGCTTCTGCTGTCAGCTACTACGATGTGGTAGAACGGGCGCTTTTTAGCCCCGGTCCGTGAAAGACGAATTGTTACCATGTCCAGCCCTTAAGTATAAAAAAATCTGCCACGCACAGCCGGCCAACCAAACCGGCCGGAGTGAAACGGGGCATTCTACTCGTTTTAGAAGAAAAGTGAAGTGTTTTTCTTAGTTAAAATCAACAATCACCGGCATTTGGAATCTCATCCGATATTCCAGTAAATCAGAACGGAAACCCTCCGCCTGGCGGCATTCCACCCGGCGGCATCCCACCGCCCGGCCCCATTTTAGACTTGATTCCGCGCATCATCTTGGCCATGCCGCCGCCTTTCATTTTTTTCATCATTTTCTGCATTTGGGTGAACTGCTTAAGCATTTTATTCACCTCCTGCACCTGAGTGCCGGAGCCCAATGCAATACGACGCTTTCTAGAACCCTTGATGAGATTGGGAAACCGCCTCTCCTGAGGCGTCATAGAGTTGATAATGGCGACGGTACGCACCAACTCCTTATCATTAACCTGATTCTTAACATGATCTGGAATCTTTCCCATACCTGGAAGTTTGTCCATGAGCGAGTTCAACCCGCCCATATTAGACATCTGCTCCATCTGATCCCGGAAATCCTCCAGATCGAAGCCCTGTCCCTTATGCAGTTTCCTGGCAAGTTTTTCAGCCTTGTCCTGATCAACCTTACCCTGCACCTCTTCAACAAGGGAGAGGACATCGCCCATTCCCAGAATGCGGGACGCCATGCGCTCTGGATAAAAGGGTTCCAGTGCCGTGGTTTTTTCACCGACACCAAGAAATTTGATCGGTTTACCCGTAATTTGCCGGATAGAGAGTGCGGCACCACCCCGTGCATCACCGTCTGTTTTGGTGAGAATTACACCGGTCAGCGGCAAGGCATCATCAAATGCCTTGGCCGTATTGGCCGCATCCTGGCCTGTCATGCTATCAACGACAAACAGGGTTTCTACTGGCGCAATGCCCGCATGCAGCTGCTTGATCTCATCCATCAACGCTTCGTCCACATGCAGACGACCGGCGGTATCAACGATCAACACATCTACAAACTGTCGGCGGGCCTGATCCAGCGCCGCTTTAGCAATCGCCAAGGGCTTTTGTAGCGTTGTACTGGGGAAGAACTGAGCCTCAACCTCTGTCGCCAGCGTTTTCAGCTGCTCAATGGCCGCCGGGCGATAGATATCACAGCTCACCACCATGACCGACTTCTTCTGGCTCTCTTTGAGCCAGCTTGCCAGTTTGGCCACACTGGTGGTTTTACCTGACCCCTGAAGACCCGCCATCAGAATGACCGCAGGCGGTTGAGCCGCCAGGTTCAGGGCGGCATTCGCCTCACCCATTACCCTGATGAGCTCATCATTGACGATCTTGATCAGTACCTGTCCAGGTGTGAGGCTACGCATAACCTCTTCACCCAAAGCCTTGGCTTTTACCTGATCGACGAAGTCTCTCACAACCGGAAGTGCAACATCAGCTTCCAGCAGAGCCATGCGAATTTCCCGCATGGTCTCTTTGATATTCTCCTCGGTCAGCCGACCCTGTCCGCGAAGCTTATCGAGGACGCCACCTAATCGGTCTGTCAGATTGTCAAACATGCCTAAACTGAACCTCTCAAGATAATTTTCCCGCATTATATATGGAAACAGGATTTCACGCGCCCCTGATCCATGAAGTGACCACTGTCATCGGATTTAACAGCGTTCGGAGGAAAATTATCTACTCATTAACAAAGTAATTGATCCAGGGCGAATCTTTATCGTTTCGGGCTGGTCACGACTAGGGTAACTATGCGATTATTCCGCCCAATATGAACCATACCGTCGTCGCTTTTTTGGCTATCGCCTGCTACTTGGGTAGTGGGGTAATAATTGCCCTCCGTCTCTTTTCTGATCGCACAGGAAGGTCACTCCCTCGCTATACCGGCATTCTTACCGGGTTAGCCGGCGTTCTTTTCCATGCACTCCTGCTCTATCAGGGAATGAACAACGAGGGCGGCATTAATTTCAGCTTTTTCGGTGCATCTTCTCTGATTGCCTGGACTATCATGCTGCTGCTGATGCTATCGGCACTTACCAAACCAGTAGAGAATCTTGGCATCACCCTGCTTCCGTTGGCCGCCCTGACTATCGCACTGGAGATGCACTTTCCAGCCAACCACGTACTGGCAGCAGACTCCCCCTGGACGCTGCGCATACACGTACTGATATCGCTCTTAGCTTATAGCTTGCTGGCAATGGCCAGTGTTCAGGCTATTCTGCTGGCCATCCAGGACTACCAGCTACGCCATCGCCACCCCGGCGGGTTTATTCGCGCTCTACCACCTTTGCAGACCATGGAAGCTCTACTATTTGAAATGATTGGACTTGGTTTTGTCCTGCTTTCGGTAGCGCTGCTGAGTGGTTTTGTCTTTCTGGATAACCTGTTTACTCAGCATCTTGTTCACAAAACCATACTCTCCATTGCGGCCTGGCTGGTTTTTGGCACACTACTGTGGGGGCGTCATCGATTTGGTTGGCGTGGTCAAAAGGCACTGGCCTGGACCCTGTCCGGATTCGTGGTGCTGATGCTGGCCTACTTTGGCAGCAAGTTTGTACTGGAGTTGGTGCTCAGCAGCTGAGTCAATTAGAAGTCCTAACTGCGCGAGGTGGCGTGGTACGCCTTTGTGGCTTGGCGACCTTGATTAAATTTACCAAGGGCAGCACCAGTCTCTTTCTGTTGAGCAGCCGCTAAATCCATAAGTCGCTTATCAAGATCAAGTATGGATTGAATCTGCTCTGCTGTTTTACTCTGATTCATTTTCTCCGCATCCAATGGGAATATCTTTTCCATGAGCTGCAGGCGCTTATCCTGCAGTGTCCCAACCGGCTCCCACTCGCCCTTCTCGGCAAGTACAAGCATTTCCTGACTAATGATTAAGAGTTGTTTGATCAATTTAAACAGCCGATTTCCTACTCTCAGTATCCAACTGGGTAGGAATGACATCCCAAGCAGATTTAACCTCAAGCAGTAGAGAAGATATTTCATCCAGGATAGCAGGGTCATTTTTAGCGCCCGCCTCACCCAAACGCCTCACCATATAGTCATACAGATCATCCAGGTTACGGGAAAGATCACCCCCAGCATCCATATTCAGGCTACTTTGCAGTCCACTGATTATTGAGATTGCCCAGCTAATAAAGCGCCCTTTTTCTGCAAGTTCATTTCGAAGCATATGCCCCTTGGCTGCAGAAATTTTATCCAGAGCACCCTCCATCAGCATCTGAACCAGACGGTGAGGGGTTGCATCCTCGACACCAGACGAGACGCTGACACTCTTATACTGTGAGAGCGCACTATTCACCCTAGACTTCGCCATAATTACTTCCTCAACAACCAGTCATTCACTGATTTATATATTAACTATTATTACGGTTGGTCAGATTGGCTATACTTTCCAACTGACTCGTCAAATAACTACTTGTAGTCTGCATACTTGACATCAATGTATCAAGTGATGCGAACTGGCTGCGCAGTCGTGCTTCAGTTGATATAAGCCGTTGCTCCAGCAAGTTTCTATTCCGCGTGATCTCTGTAACCTCGCTCTTGGCACCACTGACAATACTATCAATAACGCCACCATTTTGAAGAAAGGAGTCCAGCATACCATCCATTCTTACATCAAAACCTTTACTGGCATCAGTGAAAAAGTTGATTACACCTTCAAGATCATCCGTCATTGCGGTGGTCAATGTAGAACTATCAAAGGTCATTCCACCACCCTCTTTGGTGGTGACACCCATTTGTGATAGAAAAGAATAATCGCCCAACCCAGTTTGCCTGGCATTAATAACTGAACTTATCTGAAATTCAATACTACGCATCACACTGCTGTTACCAACCCCACCAGCCGAAATGGATTGAATCTGGGCTAACACATCATTCACCGCGGCAACAAAACCACCGACTGCATTGGTCGCACCACTGCTATCAGCACCGATGGTAACATTGGCAGTTCCCTCTTTTTTTAAATCCAGCGTCAGACCAGCAACTGCATCGGTAATACTATTTGTGGCACGAGTAACGGAAACACCATCGATGGTTACTGATGAATCCAACTCAGCCTCGGCAGACAAAAGGACGTCATCACTATCACGGTTAAGCATGGAGAAGTTAAATGTCGAAGCATTGATTGTTCCACCATAGGAGAGTTGTACGCGTTTATCGTAACCCGTATCAGCAGCCGTTAAAGTTAATGTCTGCTGGCCACTGTCTCCAGTAATAAGGCCGGCAGTCACACCCGTTGTATTCAATTCGGCATTGATAGCTGACTGGATCTGGCTCAGGGTTTTGGCCGTCGAGAGATCCAGTACAAATGATTTGCTATCCACCGTTATGGTCATTTCATCGCCAGCAGTGCCCCCAAAGGTAGTTGTATCAGCAAAACCTGTTGAACCTACCTTATGGGCCTGTGCCAACCTGTTGACGGTCACTGCATAATTTGCGGATGTTGCTGTTGAGCTGGATGTCGCCGTAAATACGGCACTATCCGATGATTGAGTTGATGTTGCGCGAAAAGTATCCTCTTTGCCTAACGCAGTAAGGGAAGACTGTAGTGTAGAGAGTGCACTCTTCAAACCACCCATGGATGAAATTTCAGCCTGTACTGTAGCCTCTTTCTGGTTAAGCAGCGTCAGCGGGCGCTCTTCTATCGCCATCAGACTGGTAACTATGGAGTTGACGTCCAGCCCTGATCCCAGACCGGGTGAAGAAATGGGCATCTCTGCTTCCTCGTTAAACTGTTGCTACTCCCTGTAAGAGTATAGAGACATCCTTGTCTCTGGTTTTCTGTTACGCCTTACCCTGAAACAGCAGAGAAACCCTGTCACTGGAGCCATTGAAAATAGCTTCGCTGGTCTCCTTGAGCCTTCTTTGCATATTCAGTACTTCTTCAGAGGGGATACTCCGAATCGTCTGCCCTGATTCTTTGTCTATTACCTTAATAATAGTCTTCCCGCTCTCGTCATCAACAGAGAATTCCAACTGTCGCTGTACGGTTTGAGCAAACTCATTTAACTGATCTACTGCTTGATCAAGCGCCTGCTCATCCACCTTTTCAGATGGCATCTCAGCTGCCTTGGCTTCACTTTTTGGTAAAAGAGGAGCAACCGGGGCCACCGTTTCGATATCAGAACTCTCCTGTACCTTCCCGGCACTACTGCTTGAAGTTCCTTTTGGCTGTGTAGTCACGCTACTCAGCACACTTTGAGAGATTTGATTTACCATGGCGATCACCTAGTTTACAGGGGATGAGGCCGGTTTATTGAACCCCATCCCGTGCTCCCTTACTGGAGAAGTGACAGGACACTCTGTGGAAGAGCATTCGCCTGGGAAACCATCGCTATACCTGCCTGCTGCAGGATCTGCGCCCGTGTCAAATTAGCCGTCTCTGCGGCAAAGTCCGCATCAAGGATACGAGAGCGTGCAGCACTGAGGTTCTCAGAAGCCGTACTCAGGTTCGCCATAGTAGATTCAAAGCGGTTCTGCACCGCACCTAGATCTGCACGGCTACTGGAGATCTGCGCTAATGCTCCATCAACGACCGAGATCGCGGAGTTGGCTCCAGACACAGTAGAGATATCAACCGCGCTGAGCTTGCTGAGGGCTACGGTTAGAGAACTAAATCCGGCATCAGCCAACCCCGTACCTGTACCCGTCAGAGTAAAGGTTTCTGAAGAACTCAAGGTCATCGTGCCGCCGGTGGTGTTTGTAAGCGCTCCTGCAACATAATCAGAACCTGTGGCATTCACAACAGCAGTGCCACCTGTAACGGTTTCAGTAAGCGTACGGCCAAGGGTCGTGGCCGCACCGACTCGTGAGTCGGTGATAGTTACGGTGTCAGTAGCCGCAGCAGCAGTCACAGAAGTCAGTGCCGTACTCGTTAGAGAGTCGGACTTGGCCAGGGTAATCGCTGCAGCAAAGTTCGTTGCCATAGTCGCGGCAGTACCCAGAGCGCCAGTTGAGCCAACCGTCACATTGGTAGCATCGACCACCGTATTGGTACCAGAGGCAACTGTTGAATCAAACGTGAATGTAATACCATTCAAAACAGCCGTTTCACCGTTAACAGCAGTTGTACCAAACTGCATCGTACTGGTACCAGCCACTGCAGGTGTGCCGCCCACTGTTGCTGTCAAGCCTGTCGCATTAAGCAAGCGAGTAGCTCCTGCAGCAGTACCAGCAGCCAAAGTGATGTCACGACCCTCACTTGAGGTTAGGGTCAATGCACCAGTACTGCTACTGTAGGTGGCACTTACACCAGTCTGTGAAGTCAGGTCATTAATGGCCGTCGCTACATTCTGACCTTGAGCTGCCCCCGTTGACTGAGCAGCAATCGCACCCAGCGAAATACCATTAATGGTCAAGTCACCCGCATTAATTGTGGAACCTGCAACTGGAGCTGCCCCTGTAACGGTAGTTGTAGCAGTAGCCGTTACACCGGTAGAAGCTGAGGCTGCATTAATAGCCTGAGCCTTGGCTGCCGCACTGCCCGCGGTCCAACCAGGTGACTGGGTCGCAAGGCTCGCGGATGCACCAATCTGAGTACCATTAATGGTTAAGTAGTTAGTCGTTGAAAAGGCGGTGGTAGAAACCGCTGCACCAGAACCACCATAAGAACCGAGGGTATCGGTAGTTGCACCCGCAACACTCACATTAATGGTCTGGCTCGCATTAGCGCCGACCTGAAACTGAGATGCCTGAAAAGTACCATCAATGATATTCTGACCATTGAACTGTGTAGTCGTGGCCGTACGCTGGATCTCATTGAGCAGCTGATTAACCTCTGAGTTCAGAGCCGCACGGTCAGACGCGGAGTTCGTGGAGTTAGCTGACTGAATGGCCAATTCACGGATACGTTGTAAATTATTTGATGACTCGGAAAGTGCACCTTCAGCCGTCTGCGCCAGAGAGATGCCATCATTGGCATTTCGAACCGCCTGATTCAAACCACGAATCTGGGAGGTCATACGATCGGTAATTGCCAAGCCCGCTGCATCATCCTTGGCGCTGTTGATGCGCAGACCAGATGAGAGACGCTGAATGGAGGTGTTAAGTGAAGACTGCGATTTATTCAAATTACGCTGCGCAGTCAGAGATAGAACATTACTGTTAATGACCTGTGCCATTGCCTTGCTCCTTATTCCCCTTTAGCTACCGCTGTGGGTGCCCTCGGGGTCAGGTTGATTTTTAGCGGATATACCTGATTAGTGATCTGGTATTTACCGCCTCCGATGTCTGTAACGGCCATTTTCACTGATTCTTTAAGAAAAACTGCGAAAAACATGAGAACTCCGTTACAAATTCCATAGTCAACTTATCTCGTTGAAAAAACAATACTTTCGAGCAAATAAAGCTCATAATTAATCACTTAATTCTTAAGTAATTGAGCTGCGACTAAATAATGTCGGATTCAAACCGCTCCGTACTTTACGCCTTTTGACTTCACCCATATTAGGTTTGACTCCGACCCTTCGCTATCTACAGATAATTAAACAACGATAGTCCCTTCACCTTCACATAGGCCTGCTGAGCCGCTTGTAAGGCCACCATTTGACTCTCAAAGCGGGCAATGGCCTCAGCATAATCAAGATCCTGCTCTTCAGAACGATGGGTTTCAAGAATCAATTTAAGATCCTCATTCACCGTCTGCTGTTCCTCGATGGCATTGAGCCTACCGCCCACGGTAGTACGAACCTCGATGATATTATCCAGAGCCAGACTCACATCGGTGATATAGCGGTCAACCGAATTCCCAGCCTCCAATTCAGTCGCCAGCAGATCCAGCGTCTCAAAAATGCTCTGCTTTGAAGTAACCGGGGTTGTGGTCGCATTAGACAAACCGGTATTTGCCGTTGTCGCTGTACCTGCAAAGGCCACTGTGACACCTGTGCCTCCCACAGCCGTCAGCGTGAGGGTAGTGGCTGTTGCATTGACAGCTGAAACACCTGTCTGATCTGAAATCGCATTAATGGCGTTCAGTAGTTGCGTCGCTCTATCTGTGGGACTGGCCGCGAGCGGCAAGGCACCTATACTGATAGGGCCGTTTCCATTCCCTCCATCAATGGTGATATCACCCGCCGTAATCGCAGCGGGCGCCGGATCCGTCGGCGCGATGGTATTGACCGTTGTAATGGGGCCTGTCGCCACGTCCATGAAAGTATCGAAGCCGTTATCACCATCAGCTACTGTACGGTCAGAGGAAATCTGCAACTCCCGCTGCCCACTATCTCCATTGTAGGTGTAGACACCGGCACTGTAAGAAAAAGGACGCGTACCGGTCTGATAACCGGCAAACACATATTCTCCACCACTGTCCTTTGCATTGGCCATTGAGAATACTTGGTCTCTTAATTGTCTGATTTCAACGGCAATTGCGGTCTTATCTGTCTGTGAAAGCACATCATTATTACCCTGCACTGTCAGCTCCCTGACTCGCTGTAGCAAGCTGGTCGCCCCTTTTAGTGAGTTCTCTTCTGTCTCAAGACGGGATGTTAGCCGATCAATATTGCTCTGATATTGAGACAAAGTATCAACAGCACCATTGAGTCCCATAATTCTGGCGGCACTGGCAGGATCATCGGAAGGTACCAGGACGCGTCTTCCCGTGGATAGCTGCAACTGAGTATCACTTACTTTAGATTGCTGCTTCAACATCGAACTGATGCTTCGCTCTGTAATCATTTGGGTGGAAATACGAATCATGGTTACCTCCTGACCGCACCAATCAGCGTATCAAACAGTGTACCCGCCACAGAGATCACCTGTGCGGCCGCTTGATAGGCTTGCTGATACTTGATCAGATTTGCCGCCTCTTCATCCAGATTAACACCACTGATTGATTGCAACGTATTCTGGTGGCGTTCTCTCAAACCGTCGGTAGCATTAAAGTTGACTTCAGCTTGATGTGTCTTGGAGCCTACGTCAGAGACCAGCTGACTATAGGTTTCCTGAAAGGTAGCTGTTTCCAGGCCACCACCTGTCTGCCCTAACATGGTATCCATCGACTGCAGATCAGCTAGTTTGAGGGCATTCCGGTTATCACCCACCCCCCCACTGTTGTTCTCAATAATGAAACGGTCACCGGCAGCAGGTGTGCCCGTCATGGTAAAACTCATGCCACCATAGGCCGCAAAGGTAAAGGTCGCCCCATTACTCTGAGTAGCTGGGTCATAGGCAATCGTACCCCCGGGACCACCCGTAACGGTGAACCCAGGGCCACCCAGGTGTGCGGCGGCACCCCACTGCAAGGTGATGGTAGCAGGGCCAGCCAATGGCAGATTGGTTGTATTACTATAATCCGGCTGGGTAATATCACCTGTTCCCTGATTGGGGCCACCTCCAGAGTTGGTAGACTGCTCTGCCCTGATGGGACCCGCAGCGGCAAGCTTGCGTGGATCGGTTATCGACAGCGTAAGATTATTAGCCGCATAGCGCGTTGGTTGGATCAGATAACGATCACCTGCCGTAGCGGCAGCTGAAATACTTACAGTGATACCATCAATCTCTGTCGTGGTATAAGGATACGTACCACCTGTATTAATATTTGTCACCTGTCCATCTGAGAGTCGTGTCATGGTGAACTGATTGGCCACTGTCGTAGCACGCAATTCATAATCACTGGCCGTCAGATTTCCTGTATCTACAAAGCTCGCCGTTACCACCGCAGCACTGGCATTGTTGGTATTATCCAAAACACTCACACTGTGTGGGGCGAACATCTGACCACCAAAACTGCCATCCAGATCCAACCCCTGCTGGTGCTGTGTGTTGATCCGGTCAGTCATACCAATGGCGACCAGACCCAGCTGATTCATGGCCGGTTTCAGGATCTGTTCACGGAAGTTTATCAAGCCACTTAATTCACCACCTGATAATTGATCGGTTATAACCTGAGTGCCTGACACATTGGTGAAGGCGATATCACGTTGACTGAGATCACTGCTGCTATTCACGGAAGTGAGCGTAGCATTGGCACCTCCCATAACCAGCGCCTGCCCTTTTCCTATAAAGACATTCCATGCACCGTTATCCTGGGGTACTACAGAGATATTGACCAGCTTGGATAGATCACTCAATAGCACCTCGCGCTGATCCAGTAGATCATTGGGCGTACCGCCGCCCGCCGCACCAGTCGCTTCAATAATGCCCTGATTGACTCGGGCAATAGATTGCGCAAGACCGGTGATCTCACTGGAGAGATCACTCATCTCCTGATTCAGCTGATGATTCATATCGGTAAATTGCCGATAGAGGTCATGGTAGCGATTTACCATCGCTCCACCTTCAGACAACACGACCTGACGGGTTGATATCGAGGCAGGGTCATCCGCCATGACCTGCATGGCATCAAAGAAGCCCTGAATGGCCGGATCTAAACCGATATTGGGATCAGCCAAGATATTATCCACTCGACTGGCATGGCTGTAATAGTTCTCCATTTCAGAAGCCGTTGTCTGGGCAGAGCGTAGCTGGGTAGCAACAAAGTCATCGTACATTCGCTGTATTTCTACGACTTTCACGCCCGACCCAAGATAGCCCACGCCCGTCAGTTGTGGGGGCTGTGTAGCCAGGTTCACACGCTGCCGGCTGTACCCTTCGGTATCCGAATTGGCAATATTATGCCCGGTCGTTGTCAGCGAACGCTGAAACGAGAGCAGTGCCGATGTACCTATGTTGAGTATGCCCGCCATTTCTTTATCCTGATCGTCTTGTCGCTCTCCCAGCTCAGATAAATCAATTCACCAAACGCCCATGGGCGTTATATCGGCTGATTCTCTTCAAGCTTGAGCTTCTCCAGGGCGCGAGTCATCTCCGCACCATTCATTACTGCATTGATTTTATTCGCATATTCTGGATCTGTTGCATAACCAGCACGCTGCAGTGCTGTAAAGTAAGAGGCACTGTCTGACGTTGATTCCAGCGCCTTCTCATAGCGCGGGTTGGATTGCAGAAAATCGACGTAATCATGAAAACTGTCACGCAATGAGTCGTAGGATCGGAAATAGGCCCGCTTTTTAACGGCTGTTCCCTGCTCATACTCCAGGGTATTTACACTCACCCGATCGCCATCCCAGCGCTTATCGGCCTTAATGCCAAACAGATTATTGGCGGGATTACCATCAGCCGTACGAATCAGGTGTTTCCCCCAACCTGTCTCAAGAGCAGCCTGAGCTAACAACGCCTGAGGCTTTAACCCAAGCAGTCCAGCCGCCTCAGTAGCCCAGGGCATGAGTTTTTCCACAAATTCTTCTGCCTTCCACTCTGTCGGATCAGGCTGATCAATTTTTTCAGCCACTGACGCCATTGCATCTACTTCAGATGCCCCATCAGCACGGTGGTCGTGAGAGGCTGGTGCTTGGTATAACCGTATGGCCATGGCCATACGCTGATAATCTTCAATTGATTTTACAGGTATCGTTGCCTTGGCATCTTCACCTGTTTCTGCCTCACCCATTTGCCGCTTGATCACATCAGCCAATCCCATGCCGCCACTCTCAGAGAGATGAATGGCAAGTTGCTGATCATACATATCCCGGTAGAAGAGGCTTTGGTCATTGTCCATCAAGCCTTCACCCAGACCGGCCTGCCGCATACTTTTCAGCATCTGCTGCACAAACAGGGATTCAAATTGACGCGCCACCTCATCCAACGAACCTTTAGCATCGGTTGATGCCCGCGCTTTCAGTGCAGTCAAACCTTCCATGCTGGTGTAGATTGAGGCGTTAGGCATATCCATCAGATAACAACCAGTTCCGCTTTCAATGCACCCGCTTGTTTCAATGCCTCCAGGATAGCCACCAGATCAGATGGAGCCGCACCCACTTGATTGACAGCACGAACTACTTCATTAAGTGAAACGCCTGGATTAAACAGGAACATCCGGCTCCCACCTTCCGCCACATTGAGATCCGAACGCGGCACAACTGCGGTTGTGCCACCGGAGAGTGCCTCAGGCTGAGAAACATCGGTATTTTCACTAATAGTCACAGTCAGGCTGCCATGGGAAACAGCTGCGGGGGAGACTTGCACCTGGTTACTGATCACCACCGTTCCGGTACGTGAATTTACAATTACCTTGGCAGCCGTTTCACCCGGGTTCACAGGAAGATTCTCAACCAGCGAAACAAAGGTGACACGCTGGCCCGGATCAGAAGGGGAATTAACCCGTATAGAGGTCGAGTCGATGGCCCTAGCCATTCCAGGGCCTATAGCCGTATTAATGGCATCCACAACCCGTTTGGCCGTAGTAAAATCGCCTTCGTGCAGATTCAGTGTAAGGAAGTTTCCCTGATGGAAACCGGAAGCGACAGTACGTTCTACCGACGCACCATTCGGAATACGACCGACACTGGGGATATTGATCGTGATACTTGATCCATCAGCACCCGATGCGCTCAAGCCACCCACTACAAGATTACCCTGAGCAATGGCATACACTTTTCCATCGGCACCTTTCAGTGGTGACATCAACAATGTTCCGCCGCGCAGACTCTTCGCATCACCAATTGAGGATACGGTGATATCGATTTTCTGGCCCGGTTTGGCAAACGCAGGAAGATCCGCATGTATGGTTACAGCCGCTACATTCTTTGGTTTGATCTGAGTACCGGGGGGCACCACGATACCCAGCTGATTCAGCATGCTTTTAAGGCTCTGCTCGGTAAAGGGAGCCGCACTGCTTTTATCACCCGTACCATTCAATCCAACCACCAGACCATAACCCAGCAGCTGATTGGTTCTTACACCAGCAATTGAGGCCAGATCCTTGATGCGTTCAGCCTGTGCTGTTCCAGAAATTACAAGTAACAGCATCAACAGGCAGACTATTAGACTAGACCCAATAGTAGACCGATTAACCTGTAAGCTTTGGTACACTGTCGACTGTTTCATAATGATCACCTAGAAGGGGAACAGAGCACTGATAAAGAATTTGGCAAACCAACCCATTACGTTTGAGTCAGCCACAGCACCATCTCCCTTATAAACAATGGTTGGGTCGGCAAGGCGAGTGGAGAGTACGGTATTGGTTGAATCAATATCTGCCGGGCGCACAATACCCGAAACTTTTACATACTCATTACCCTGATTAATGCCAATGCGTTTCTCACCCCGAACCATCAGATAACCGTTCGGTAGTACCTCGACCACCGTTACCGTTACATCACCCGTCAGTTCATTATTCTGCGCACTATCACCCTCACCGGAGAAATCACTCTCAGACTCGAGAGAAAAACCCAGATTATTATTAGAGTTACTGGCCAGCGGGATCAGACCAGGTGTACTAAATTGAGGGGTTGAACCCAGGATAGTGGGGTTTGTGACACTGTTACTGTTGGATTTTTTTACCGCGGTTGTTGCCTTCTTCTTTGCATCGGTCTTCTCCGCCAGCTTGATCGTCAGCATGTCACCAACACGACGAGCTCGCATATCCTCAAACCAGGAGCGCTCATAGCCAGCCTGATAAATCGATCCATTTCCAATCGGTGCGGGTGGTGGTATCACTGGACGCATCGGCGCATAAGCTGGATCACGTACTGGGGTAGACTGGCAGCCTGCCAATACAATAGCCATCAACGCCAGTATCAAGAGTGAGAAAAACCGATTCATCATTTCATCACCTGCTTAGAGCTGATTACTCACATAGGCCAGCATGTCATCCGTGGTGGAAATCGCCTTAGAGTTCATTTCATAGGCCCGCTGTGTCTCAATCATGTTAACCATCTCTTCAACAACATTGACATTGGAGCTCTCAAGCGAACCCTGTACCACCGTACCAACGCCATCCACACCAGGTGAAGCGGTGGTTACTGTGCCGCTGGCGGCCGTTTCACGGAACAGGTTTTGACCCACAGCGGCCAAGCCGGTTGGATTCACAAAATCGGCCAATTCAATCGTACCAATCTGAGTGGGCACACTGTTTCCGGAGACCAGCGCAGAGACCACACCATCCGTACCAATCGTGACACTCAGGGTGTTAGCCGGTACGGTGATAGCAGGCTCCAGTGCATAACCGTTGTTATCCACCAGTTGACCATCTGCGCTTAAACCAAAAGAGCCATCCCGGGTATAGACAATAGAGCCATCAGGATGCAGCACCTGAAAAAAGCCTCTCCCCTGTATCGCCATATCGAACGAGTTCCCAGTCTGCATAATGTTTCCCTGGGTATGCAGTTTCTGAGTTGCCACAGTACGAACACCGGTTCCCAATGCAAGTCCGGATGGAAGCTGAGTGTCCTGAGATGACTGTGCACCCACTTGCCGAACATTCTGGTAGATCAGATCTTCAAAGGAGGCTCGGTCCCGTTTAAAACCAGTTGTACTGACATTGGAGAGGTTATTGGAGATAACAGACATACGGGTCTGCTGTGCATCCAATCCTGTTTTTGCAATCCAGAGTGCCGGGTACATAATGCGTCATCCTCTCTATTTACAATTCATTCACTAACTTCAACTAGCAATCTGCTTGCCAACTTCGCTAACTCATTCGCATGATGCTGGCAGATGACTCGTCCGTCTGCTCTGCTGTCTTCATCATTTTTACCTGCATCTCAAAACGCCGTGCAAAGTCGATCATATCGACCATTGAATCAACAATGTTTACGTTGCTGCTCTCCAATGAACCAGTAGCCAATTGTATCTCAGCATCAGCCTCTAATAACTGGCCATCACGCTGTCGCATCAAACCATCATTTCCCTTCTCCAACTGCTCTAGAGAAGGGGCAACCATCTTGATTCGATCAATCTCCGCTAACTCAGCGGCACCCTGACCAAGTGGACGAATGGAGATCGTACCGTCTGATGCTATATCAATTTTTTCAGCTGGCGGGATGGCAATCGGCCCTCCATTGCCGATAATCGGCAAGCCATTGCCGGTCGTAAGCAGCCCATTGGCATCGACTTTCAGATCACCACGCCGAGAATAGGCTTCACTGCCATCCAGTGACTGCACTGCAAACCAACCATCTCCATTAATTGCGACATCCAGATCACGACCGGTATGTACAATAGCCCCGTGTTTGAAATCTGTTCCAGGACGCTCACTCATGCCATACACACGGGTAGGATAGCCATCACCAAATACCGGCATACTTCGAAACTGTTGTAGATCTGCAAGGAAACCAGGCGTAGTCGCATTAGCCAGATTATTGCTGTTGCTTGACTGAGCAAGCATGGTCTCTTTGGCTCCACTCATGGCAACAAATAGCATGCGATCCATTATCTTCTCCTGTGCGGAATTAAAGGGTCCAAGCCCTTTATGCTTTTCGTTTATTTCATACGTGTGGGCACAAAAAACGTGCCCACCCTACTGCGCTTAACGGATGTTGATAATCGTCTGAGTTACTGTATCGGCGGTTGTAATCACCTGGGCATTCGCCTGGAAATTACGCTGCGCTGTAATCAGATTAACTAACTGTTCGGCGATATCCACATTGGAATTTTCCAAACCACCCGATTGAATCAAACCAAAGCTTGAGGTACCTGCCTCACCCATCTGGACATTGCCAGAAGAGAACGTCTCAGCCCAGCTGGTATCACCCAACTGTCGTAAACCTTGTGGATTATTGAATTTAGCCAGAGCAACCTTACCCAAGCCCGTGGATTGACCGTTGGTAAAACGAGCAAACACAACACCGGAGTTATCAATATCAACACCGCTTAAACGACCTGTTGCATAACCATCCTGGGTCAGGTTATTGACGGCGAATGCCGAACCAAACTGCGTTGTACTGTTGTAATCAAAGGTAAGATTTAATGCCGCGGCACCCGTGATTGGTAGTGCATTATAGGCAATAGTTCCGGTGGCCGAGACACTGCCAGAGCCAGTAGTGATTGCACCTGAGGTATCGAAGTTCACTGTTGCGCTCGGATAGGCAACAGAAGAGGGGGCGGCTGTAGAACTGGTGGCAGGGGTAACAATGTTACCATCCACCGTAGTATAAACATGCCATTGATTGGCTACTGTATCCGATTCCCGATAGAACATCGTCATCGTATGAGCTGACCCCAGTGAATCATAAACTGTCGTTGAGGTTGAGCTGTCATATGAGGTAGCAATAGTTGGATCAAATAAGGTAGCTGCTGCAGTCGCTGTGCCACTGGCATCCAAATTGATTGCCACTGTTGCTGCCGTTGTCGCAGAAGGCGCACCAGAGAGCGTCGGTAACTGCAAGTCTGTCGTTGAACCCGTATTGAAATTAGTCGTGCTGGTGCCTATCGGTGAGAAGACCTGCAGACGATCATTGTTATGATTAACGACATAACCATCCCGATCAACCGTATGCGCACCCGCTCGGGTATAGGAAACATTCCCAGCAGAATCCTCAAGGATAAAGAAACCCTCCCCATTGAGTGCCAAGTCCAGATTACTGGCGGTAAAATCGATATTGCCCTGACTGAACTGCTGAGCGACACGGGTGACACGCACACCACGACCGGCTGCCGTAGCACTCACATCCTGAATGGAGGTGGCATAGATATCGGCAAACTCGGCGCGAGACTGCTTAAAACCATTCGTGGCAGAGTTGGCAATGTTATGACCGGTGACTTGCAAATCGGTCGATGCGGCATCAAGTCCGCTTAGTGCTATACGAAAAGGCATTTCTCTTCTCCTTTAAATTTTTCAGCGGATTTCTGCTACAGATTCAAATGAAACCGGACCCAACCCAGCGAGGTTAACGGTTAGCCCCTGACCTACTCCACCAATACTTACGCTACTGACTTTTGCTTCAACCAAAGTGTAGGGCGTCACTGTTTCACCATTCACCTTAGCCTGAGCCTCAATTTGGTACTGTCCCGCAGGGACGGCATCACCATTTTGATCCAAACCATCCCAGGCAAAACTGACCTCACCCTTGGATTGTGTACCTAGTGAAATCTCTTTAACCAAGGCACCTGTTGCATCAGTGATCCGAACGGTCACATCACTGGCTGACTCGGTAATTCCAACAACACCCTTAATTGATCCACCGATCTCCAGGCTTCCGGTATTTACAGGAACAAGTACATTGCGTCCGACCAGATTTGCCGCCTGCAATGCCTGATCCGAAATCATTGATTCCGAAAACCCTGAAAAAGAGCTATTCAATTCATCAATGCCAGACACGGTGGCAAATTGTGATATTTGGGTTGCAAGCTCACTGTTCTCCATCGGTTTAAAGGGGTCCTGATGGGTTAACTCGGTGACCATCAACTCCAGAAAATCCTCCAGTTGCAACTGGGTATTATCTTTGTTCGTCTCCAACTCACGAGCGAGACCTAACGTCTGGTATAGCTGATCAGTACTGGCCGCATTGACTGTACTCATTCGATTACTCCTTACGATTTATTCACCGAGCCGCAGAGTAGCCACCATCAGCTGCTTGGCTGTGTTGACCACTTCGACATTACTTTGATACGAACGGGAGGCCGAGATCATATTGGCCATCTCCTCCATGACATTGACATTGGGGCGAAAGATATAGCCCTCTTCATTCGCCTTGGGATGATTCGGCGCATACTCCATATTCAGCGGCGCCTCACTCTCAACAACACCCATGACCTGCACACCAACGGCCGGCTCATCTGGATTTAGCTGATTAAGCAGCGCGCTGAACACCGGCTGCCGTGCCTTATAGGTTTCTTCAATGCTGCTACTGACACTGTCAACATTGGCCATGTTGCTGGCCACGGTATTCAGGCGCAGACTCTGTGCGCTCATGCCGGAAGCGGCGGTATCAAATACTTTGAACATTGACATGATTATTGCCCTGTAAGTGCTTTCTTAAGTGAACTGATCGAGCCGTTGAGAAATCGCAGACTGGTCTGATACTGAATGGCATTTTCCGCATAGGCGGTATGTTCAAGCTGGCTATCCACCGTATTGCCATCCAGTGAGGGCTGATTGGGAATGCGGTAGGCCATCTCACTGGGAGAGACGATTCCGTTATCCAACGGGATATGATTTTTATGGGTGGTACGCACCGTCACAGTTTGCGATTGCTCCTGACGGAGAATCTCGCGGAAATCAAAATCCCGTGCCTTATAGCCCGGTGTATCGGCATTGGCGATATTCCCGGCCAGCACTTCTGCACGCCGGGCATGCAGTTGAAGGGATTGCGCATGGAGTCCAAATAACTTGTCTAGGTTCATCAGTCTGCTTCCTGGTTTTTCCCAAAAGCTATAAAGCAGACTACATGCCAACTTTCTATCTGGTTGTTTTTATTTGGATTTTACCTGGAGCGGCGATAAATAAGAGCGCTGGCGGCAAAGAGAAGCCGTCAACACGGCAAGGAGTGACCGTAATTCAGGAATGTACGGCAATGATTATTTGAGTCGGTAGGCAATACCACCCAAGCTACTGACCATTTCGAATCGATCGGTATGAGCGGTCAGGGATTCCGTTGAACCGAGAAAAAGATAACCACCCGGATTGAGTGCCTTGGCCATGCGGGCAATGATGTCTCGCTTCTGATCACTGGAGAAGTAGATCAGAACATTACGACAAAATATCACATCAAACCGCCCCATCAACTCATACCCTTTGGTGAGGTTGAGTTCACGAAAACTGACCCGCTGCCGGATATCCGGCTTTACCTCAAGACAGTCACCAACCGCCTTGAAATAGAGGTTTTGTTGATCAAGGCTAAGGCCACGCGAGGCCGACATACCGCAGTAGATGCCTTTTTTGGCCTCGGCCAGGACGGTGGATGAAATATCCGTCGCTATCACCTCCGCACCGCCAGGAAGCGCACCAGGGTTGGCCCGCTGGTAATCCTGCACAACCATGCTGAGATTATATGGCTCCTGCCCATAGGAACACGCCGCTGACCAGATACGAATTGATCGCCCTGAGCGCGATTTGATCTCTGGACAGATCATCTCTTGCAGCAGTCTGAAATGAGACATATCACGAAACCAAAAGGTTTCGTTGGTGGTCATGGCATCTATAATACTGGTGCGTAACTTTGGGTTTCGACCACTACTGAGCTGATCAAGCAGACCCCCTACTGTGGCAATACCGTACTCACGCATCAGACCACCTAAGCGGCTTGATACCAGATATTCTTTTCCTGCACCCAACACAATACCGCAGGCGTCTTCCAGAAATTTCTGAAACGCCTCGTAGTCACCGTGTGACAGCATATTCCGGCTCGCTACGCACTGTTGCATGATTATCCATTGTGTTTTAGTTTTCTATCCCTGCCTAAGAGGCCAGAGCTTTCACTTCCAGCTTATGCTGTTTAAGACGCGCCTGAACCACTCTTGCCAACTCATCAGGCTCATATTTGGCTAAAAATGCGTTGGCTCCCACCTTTTCTATCATTGTCTGGTTAAACACACCACTCAGGGAAGTATGGAGTATAATATGCAAATTTGCGAGGGCGGGATCTTTGCGGATCTCTGTGGTCAGGGTATAGCCATCCATTACTGGCATTTCAACGTCAGAAATCACCAGGGCCAGGAAACCGGGTACATGCTTACCCTCTTCAGTCCATGCCTTCAGTTGATCCAGCGCCTGCTTCCCATCATTACAGACCGTGGTCATAACACCGAGTCGATCAAGCACCCGCTTGACCTGGTTACGCGCCACCGATGAGTCATCCGCTATCAATACGTGCTGGGTTTCGTCTATGGCATCTTCTTCAATAACCCCTTCGGAGACACCCTCTGCCGTACCAACAATCTCGCTCAGGACCTTCTCTACATCGATAATCTCTACTAATTCATCCTCAACACGAGTAACAGCCGTCATGTAGCTACCTTTCGCGGCTCCCTTGGGTGGTGGCAAAATATCACCCCAATTCATATTAACGATGCGGTCAACAGAGCCCACCAGAAAACCCTGAATTCTACGATTGTATTCGGTAATAATGACAAAACGACCTTCGATATTATCCAGCGGTGGACCCCCAATCGATTGGGATAGATCCATTACCGTAATAGTCTTGCCACGCATATTGGCAATTCCCCTCACAACCGGATTGGAACCCGGCAATTGAGTTAAAGGAGGACACTGAATAACCTCTTGGACCTTAAAAACATTGATACCAAACCGCTGCCTGCCGGCCAATCGAAACAGCAACAACTCCAGTCGATTATGACCTGCTAATTTGGTTCGCTGATCGACCCCATCAAGGATTCCGGCCATGTCTACCTCTCAATATTTTGCATTTTCTTCAAAGGTTAGCGTCCTTTTAAAGCATTGCTTTAGCATGAGTGGCCTATTAGACAGATCCAGTGATAATGGTGTTTACTGGATCAAACAAGTAAATATCGGCACATGATTTGCATATTTTTCAGGAACCAATTGGAACTAAATTGTGCGACAAATAACAGCTGGATGACAAAATGAGTATGAGAGATCACAAAAACTGGCTTCTGACCAGCCTATTTCTAATAGTCTGGCTTCTATTAGGGAGCACACTCCAAGCTAGCCAATACCAATCCCATTCAAGCATCCAGGATACCGCAGAAGCGCATGTCCTGAGTTCTCTCGATGACACAACGGGAATTACCGCGTCCCCAGGCCGTCTCGACAACCGGTTACGTCTCGAACAATGTGACCAGGAACTTGAGAGCTTCACACCCTATGGCAGGAAAAACAACTCCAGAGTCACTGTTGGCATTCGCTGCAACGGCAGCACCAGATGGACACTTTACGTACCGGTAATCCTCACCATAGAGAAGACCGTGCTTGTCGCCAGCCGCGAATTACCCAGAGGGACGATCTTGACAGCGACCGATTTCAAAACTGAACTTCGGGATGTTGCCCGATTGCACCGGGGCTATTTAACTGAAGAGCAACAGGTAATCGGCAAGAAACTTAAACGTACCGTGCACAGTGACAACATACTGACACCAGCACAGCTAACAATCCAACATGCTGTTAAAAAGGGCAGCCAAGTAATCATTCTCGCCAACATTGGCTCACTACAGGTACGTATGCGCGGAAAAGCTCTTGGAAACGGCTCGATAGGTGAACGCATAAAAGTTGAGAACAGCAGCTCGAACCGGCACATCGAAGTAACGATTGTCTCACCTGGCGTGGTACAAGCCGCCACCTGAGTAACCAGCCCAAGAGTGTGAGCTGACTCGACTTTTGAGGCATGGTGAGATCACTTGACAGGTTAAAGGTTGTACTAGGGCGGCCGATACGCTGATGGGAACTTTTAATTAAGGTGATGTAATGAGTATGAAGATTAAAGGTCCGTCAGGACACTCCATCAGCACAGGTGACAGCGGCCAAACCAAGGCTGCCGGAAAATCACAGGCAGGAGGCGCCGCATCTACTGGAAAATCAAGCGGTTCATCAAGTAGTGACACCGTAAGTATTACGGTATCGGCAACACGGCTTCAGGAACTTGAGGCACAGATTGCCAGTCTGCCTATTGCAGATGCACAACATATTTCAGATGTTCAACGATCACTGGCTTCAGGAAATTTCGTTTTTGAGCCAGAAGATGCCGCTGAAAATCTGCTAACCCAAGAACGCGAGTTTGCGAAGATTGATAAAGAGGAGTAACAAATGAAACTCTCGGCTGAATTACTGAATCAACTTGAGCAGCTGTTATCAGCTGAGCAAGTCTGCGCCACCTCGTTACTGGAAACAGTACAGCAGGAAAACAGCGCATTGAGAGCCAACGATGTTGAGCTGATTCACACCATCAGCAGCGAGAAAAAGCTCGGTATGAGACAGATGTGGGAGTGCATGCAACAACGGGATAAGTGGCTAACCCAGCATAACCTGGAGACTGGATCAGCAGGCACTATCAGCCTGATACAGGAAAATAAAAACACCCGAACCGCACAACTATGGGAGAAACTGAGTCAAACAGCCATCAAACTTCATGAACAGAATGAGGTCAATGGGGGTATCGTGGCTCTCAGTCAACGGCATAACAAACAGGCGCTGGACATACTCTGTGGTCGCACCAGCAACGCAAGCGGTACTTATGGCTCAAAGGGGCAACAGTACAAGGAACATTCAGGCCAATCTCTAGCAAAGGTCTAGCCCGGATCCGCCCTCTTTCTGGCAAGCTTCTGATAGCGATTGATAACGCTGTAGATCCTCCGCTCTATCTACATCCCAGAGCATCTCAAGCTCACGCCATGACCAGTTCAGTAAACTGAGACGCTGACGAGTTAAATCACAAACAGTATCTGTTCCCCACGGAATACCCTTAAACAGCTCTGCTGCGCAACGCCTGATACCAAGCAGCACATAACCACCATCTTCAGCGGGCCCTATAACAGCATCATATCCTTCATGCAGCCAAGTAAGCGCCTGCTGGAGATGGCCACGCCCAAGGACAGGACAATCCCCCCCTATCAGCACAACCCTATCGGCACTGCTCAAGGCATCCTTGGCTGCGTACGCCATGCGTTGACCCAAATCACCTTCCGGTTGCCGATGCAGCGTAACAGAGTGCATTTCTGCCGCTTGACGAAAAAACAGATGGTCCACATCAGGCGCACACCAAAGCTGTAGCGGCGCAACACCTGAAAGTCGGTTGAGCACACCGGACAAAAGCTCCGCATAGAGCTCCGAAGCCTGCTGTTTTCCTATAGCGGGAATCAATCGGGTCTTGACCTGCCCAGCAATCGGCGCCTTGGCAAACAACAAAATGCGACTTTCAGGAAACTCCATTATCGATATCGCCGGGCCAACTGTGCTGCATCGGCGCCAAAAAAATATGCCAGACGCAACTGCCACATCAGAAATACTGTCCGCAAAACTCCCGTTTCTTCCCAACGCCGGCTTGATGTAATCAGTCGTTGGCGTAGCGCAAGCGGTCGGGCATGTTTTCTGAGTGTCGTACTTAGTTGAATATCTTCCATCAGGGGAATGTCAGAAAACCCTCCAACCTGATCAAACAGTGATCTACGGATAAACAGGCCCTGATCACCCGTAACAATACCAGTCAATCGAGACCGCCAATTCATCATGAACTCAATGACACGGAGTATCATCTGTTGACCCGAAAGAGTCACATCAAAGCGCCCCCAGGAAGCACCAGCCGCATTCATAGCAGTGAGTATGGCCGCAGGAAGCTCATCTTTCACGCCACTATCCGCATGCAGAAACCACAGCACATCGCCCTTCGCAACAGCCGCACCCGCATTCATCTGGGACCCACGACCGGGATTTGCCACCAGTACACGGTCAACCAATGGATCAACAAGCTGTACGGTACTGTCGCTACTCCCGCCATCCACTACAATCAACTCTACCCCCCGGTCACGGGCAGACTGAAGCGATTCAAGTAACCCGCGGATAACGGCTTCTTCATTCAAACAAGGGATAATGATCGACAATTTGGATAACATCAGTCACTCAACGCACCGCCACAACTACTCCCCTGCCCGGCCGTACAACCGTAACAGTGCTCAGCAATTCTTATTCCTTGACCATCCAATGATGCCGCCATTACGTCCGTAACATGGGTTCTCTTTTTATTGTTTCGAACAATGGGCATATCCAGCATTTGATTGAAATCACAATCATAAATGTATCCCTGCCAGTCAACACTAAGCAGGTTACGACACATCACTGTCTGTAAATTTTCACTGCTGTAGGCACTCTTCAGTAAGTCCATATAGCTACTAAATTCACCCTTGGACAAGAGCGTGCTACCAAAACGACTGATAGGCATATTCGTGATGGTAAAGAGCTGATTAAACTCGATACCATGATCATCCATCAAGCGTCTTTTATAGTCAGTTTCCAACGTATTCTGTGGCGGTGGTAGCGCGGGCCCCAAGGGGTTGTAAACCAGATTAAGGACTAACCCACTCTCTTTCTTGGCATAACCAAGGCTATTAAGCAGCTTTAGTCCACGTACACTGGCATCATAAACACCCTTGCCTCGTTGCTCATCAACATTCTCTTGAAGATAACATGGTAGAGAGGCCACAACTTCAACCACCTGTTCTGCAAGAAAGTTCGCCAGCTGCTCCTGACCGGGCTCTTCAAGAATCGATAGATTACAGCGATCCAGCACCGTCACACCCAGCTTACGAGCCGACCTGACCAAATAGGAAAAATGCTCATTTAACTCGGGCGCACCACCTGTCAGATCAATAGTCTTTATCTGTTGCTTTTCAATAAAGAGCAGCACCTGATCAATCGTCTCTTTATCCATCATCTCTGTTCGTGTTGGGCCAGCGTTAACATGACAGTGCTTACAAGTTTGATTACATCGATAGCCCAGATTGACTTGTACGGTATCCAACCGCCCTCTGGTGATGGCAGGGAAAGACGTCGGCGAGAGAAGATGAACGGTATCCAACATAGCTTAAACCTCATACAACTGAATAATCATTATGCAACCTAAGCGCACCGCTGCCCAGACGTTACAAGCATCAGGATGAATAGTGAACAGTAAAGTTGCCAATAGGCCCGACGAAAATGCTAAAATGCAGCCGACGATTATTCGTCAGGCTTGTATAGACATTTACGCCCCCGTAGCTCAGCTGGATAGAGCATCCCCCTCCTAAGGGGAAGGTCACACGTTCGAATCGTGTCGGGGGCGCCATCAGGTCAACTGACCTATAAAAAAGATGACCGGCGAAACAGGGGAGTTATTTCATGACGGGAGATCCAGGAGCCCCACTCTGCTTGTTAATTATCTGCACAACAAGGCCGGAATAACCAATCTATCTGATTATCACTCCTTGGCAGTTTCCTTTTTAGTTACAACATCCGCTTCAGAAAAGACCTTATTGAGGGGTGACGACTCAGACTCTTCTGTTACCTCTATTCCAGGTGCCGCCTCAGCTTTACTCGCTATCGGTTCAGGCTTTACAGCTGGCCGTGATTGCAATCGACCTAATATCTCTGTCAATACACGCTCTAACTCAGTGTATGCCCGATATTGGGCAAGCTGATAATAACTCTCCTTGTGCTGACCCAGCATTGCCAGGCGCGCATCAAAGTAGGCAACATCCGCCTCCAGCGAACTGACCGTGAGACGCGCCCATTTTTTTTTCTCTTTTTTTTCCGACTGCGGCATAAATTACGTTGATTGGGGTTTAAATCAGAGTTTTCTCCGATACTCAGATAGAGTATAGCGCCGCACACAGACAAAAACCCTAACTCCATGAATAAGTGTGATTTAGTTCAATCTACCCTGAATCACCTTATTGTGCGATTGCACAAAAAATCAGTTTTTTTTGGATACTCATACTAATCGCACAAAAACACTTTAAAAAACCACCTCGTATGCTACTATCCACTCAATCGCTCTCCCAACCACAAATAATAGGCCGATCATCCAAATGAGCGCACTTCTGGAGTTGTTACGTACGACATCTGCCCTCTCCGGCGGAAATGCCGCCTTTATTGAGGATCTTTACGAACGCTATCTACAGGATCCCAACAGTGTTGATCCTGCATGGAGAAAGCGTTTTGACAGCATCATAAAGGACTCTGCAAACGAAGCACCTGATGTTGCCCATGGACCAGTCAGGTCAAATTTTGCCCGTCTTGCCCGCGAAAAACGCCCTGCCCAGCGGCAAGCAGCTGAACGAATGTCGCCTGGCGCAGCGGAAAAGCAGGCAGCCGTTCTAAGATTGATCAATGCCTGGCGCGTTCGTGGCCATCAATATGCCACACTTGACCCGTTACGCCTGAGGGAGGTGGAAGATGTGCCGGATCTGGATCCCGCATTCCACCGTCTCGGTGAGGCTGATATGGACACGGTATTCAATACCGGCTCATTGTTTGCCCCCGACCGCATGCCACTGCGCGAGATCATCGCCTTCATTAAGGATGTATACGGTAGCAATATTGGCGCCGAATACATGCACATCACGGATACACGCCAGAAGCGTTGGATTCAAAAACGTGTTGAGGGTACACGAGCCAAGGCCGATCTCAGCACAGATGACAAAAAATGGCTACTGACACTGCTTACGGCATCAGAAGGGCTGGAAAAGTACCTTCACACCCGCTATGTCGGTCAAAAGCGTTTCTCTCTGGAAGGAGGCGAATCACTTATCCCACTTCTGGATGAACTCATTCAACGCGGCGGCCAGGACGGCATCCGTGAAGTCGCGATAGGCATGGCTCATCGAGGCCGACTCAACGTCCTGACCAATATCCTGGGAAAAGCACCCGCCGAGCTGTTTGAAGAGTTTGAAGGTAAAAAGATCCCCGAGCTATACAAGAGCTCAGGCGATGTGAAATACCATATGGGTTTCTCGACAGATATCGAAACACCCAGCGGCTTTGCTCATGTTGTTCTCGGTTTCAATCCTTCGCACTTGGAGATTATCAGCCCGGTTATCGAAGGCTCGGTCCGTGCCAGACAACAACGCAGTGGTGACATGGATGGCTCCCAAGTGATGCCAATCCTGATTCATGGTGATTCAGCTTTTGCGGGCCAAGGCGTAGTCATGGAGACATTCCAAATGTCCCAAGCCCGGGGTTACACAACCGGGGGCTCACTGCACATCGTCATAAACAACCAGGTCGGTTTTACAACCAGCAATCCGCTGGATACCCGTTCGACACTCTATTGCACCGATGTCGCAAAGATTGTCCAGGCGCCTATATTCCATGTTAATGGCGATGACCCGGAAGCTGTCATCTTCGTCACCCGGCTAGCAATGGATTACCGTCAGCGCTTCCATAAAGATGTGATCATTGACCTTATCTGCTACCGCCGACATGGACACAATGAAGCTGATGAACCGGCTATGACGCAACCAATGATGTATCAGAAGATACGCCGTCTGCCCACAACCCGTTCAAACTACTCTGACCAGCTCATCTCAGAAGGCGTCATCAGCCCTGACCAGAGCCGTGAAATGGTAGAAGACTACCGCTCTTCACTAGAGCAGAACTCTACTGTTGCACGTCCAACGCTAACAGACCTGAACTACCCGTACCATATCAACTGGGCACCCTACCAGCACATCAGCTGGGAGCAGCCAGCAGATACTTCAATTTCAGAGGAACGCCTGGCCCATCTCTCAGCCCGGCTAGTTGATGTTCCCGATGGATTTGAAATACACGCCCGCGTCGTCAAACTGCTTGAAGGACGACGAAAGATGGCTACCGGTGATCAACTGGTGGACTGGGGCTTTGGTGAATGCCTGGCATACGCCTCTCTGGTTGAAGAGGGCGTTCCTGTTCGCCTTTCAGGACAGGACTGCGGGCGTGGAACATTTTCACACCGTCATGCGGTACTGCATAATCAACTGACGGGTGAGAGCCATACCCCGTTGCAGAACATCTCTGAGGGTCAAGCCAACTTCCTGGTGATTGATTCACTACTATCAGAAGAAGCGGTGCTGGGTTTTGAATATGGTTATGCCACCACGGAGCCTAAGGCACTTACCATCTGGGAAGCCCAATTTGGTGACTTTGCCAATGGCGCTCAAGTCGTAATCGACCAGTTCATTAGCTCTGGCGGCTCTAAATGGGGCCTCTACTGCGGACTTGTCATGCTACTGCCACATGGCTATGAGGGCCAAGGCGCTGAGCACTCTTCTGCAAGACTGGAACGCTATCTGCAACTCTGTGCAGAACACAATATGCAAGTCTGTGTTCCCACAACACCAGCCCAGGTTTTCCACATGCTGCGTAGACAGATGATACGCCCCATGCGCAAACCACTGATTGTAATGTCACCCAAGAGCCTATTGCGCCATCGTTTGGCCACATCTGCCCTGGATGAGTTTACCAAGGGTGGATTCCAGCCTGTGATCGGCGAAATTGATGACCTGGATCCAAATGAGGTTGAGCATGTTGTGGTCTGTTCCGGTAAGGTTTACTTTGAACTGCTCGAGGCACGCCGTGCGCGAGGACTGCGCAACGTAGCCATTATTCGAATAGAACAACTCTATCCGTTCCCACGTGAGATCTTTGATTCAGTTATCGACCAATACACTAAAGTCGACCGTCTGATCTGGTGTCAGGAAGAACCACAAAACCAGGGCGCTTGGGATCAGATCAAGCATCGATTCCACACCCAACTCGATAAGGGTAAAAATCTTTACTACGTGGGACGGCCCGCTGCAGCCGCACCTGCCGTTGGTTATTACCCGATTCACGTCCAACAACAAGAGACCCTGATCGATGAAGCCCTCACTGGCCGCATCAATACCTCTATGAACCGAAGGATGCCTGCATAAATGAGTACAAATGTAACTGTACCGGCGCTGCCGGAATCTGTCGCTGATGCCACCATACTTACCTGGCATAAAAAACCAGGTGACCCCGTATCACGCGACGAAAACATTGTAGATTTGGAGACTGATAAGGTCGTACTGGAAGTCCCCTCACCCGTTGATGGCATTATGGGCGCTATCTCTGCCGCTGAAGGCGATACTGTCACTGCAGGCGATATGCTGACTGTTATACAGGAAGGTAGCGCGGCCTCTGCTCCGGCATCAGCCGAGACCGCTGAAGCACCCGCTGACGACGAACCGGTACTCACACCCGCTGTTCGTCGACTGGTAAAAGAGAAAGGTATCGACCCAAAGGCTGTTGTTGGCACTGGTAAAGATGGACGCATCCTCAAAACGGATGTAACCGCATACATCGAAAGTCTTGAAGCAAGCAGTAGCAAAGCTGCCGCAACTATCACCCAAGAGAGTGAAATCACCCAGACAGGTATTGAAGGTGAACGTCCTGAGCAACGGGTACCGATGACTCGTCTGCGTGCACGAATTGCCGAACGGCTGTTGGAAGCACAGCAAAATGCAGCCATTCTGACCACTTTCAATGAAGTTGATCTTCAGGCCATCAATGACCTGAGAAAGAACTACAAGGACAAGTTTGAAAAAGATCATGAGGTTAAACTCGGCTTCATGTCTTTCTTCATCAAGGCATCGGTTGAAGCCCTCAAGCAGTTCCCTGCCGTTAACGCCTCAGTCGATGGAAAAGACATTATCTATCACGGTTATTATGATATTGGTATAGCGGTCGGCTCACCCCGCGGACTGGTTGTACCTATCCTACGTGATGCCGACCAACTGGGTTTTGCCGACACCGAAAAGGCCGTACGTGACTTTGGTAAAAAGGCCAATGATGGCTCCCTCAGTTATGAGGAGTTAACAGGTGGCACCTTTACTATCTCCAATGGTGGTGTATTCGGTTCCATGCTCTCTACACCTATCCTGAACCCGCCTCAAAGCGCAATTCTGGGCATGCACACTATTCAGCAACGACCCATGGTTGTAAATGGTGAAATCGTCGTCCGACCAATGATGTATCTTGCGCTCTCGTATGATCACCGTATTGTCGATGGCCGTGAAGCGGTTCAGTTCCTGGTCACCATCAAAAACATGCTGGAAGATCCCACTCGATTGCTGCTACAGGTGTAATCACCCCATTATTCTGATTACAGCTGACCCAGCACAATCAACCGGAGCATCATTAGTTGGTGCCCCGGTTTTTTTATGCCAATCTATAACTTGGCTTAGACAGCACATATACACTAAGAGCAACTGATCCGCCCGGCAGGATTATGCTAAAAAAGATACTGTTACCAACTATTCTCTTCATTCTGGCCTATGGGTTTTGGCTGAGTAATGACTTCAAGGAGATTGCTGCAGGTGTAGCGATCTTCATGTTCGGCATGCTTTCACTGGAGCAAGGCTTCCGTACATTCACCGGTGGTGTACTGGAAAAACTGCTCAGTAAAAGTACATCGAGTTTTTGGAAAAGCCTCTCTTTTGGAGTTATCTCAACCTCCATACTACAATCAAGCTCCCTGGTTTCTGTCATTACCATCTCTTTTCTTAGCGCCGGACTGCTCACACTTATGGGTGGTATAGGCATTATTTTTGGCGCTAACCTTGGCACTACCACAGGGGCTTGGCTAATTGCAGGACTAGGCCTGAAAGTAAAAATTTCAGCCTACGCCATGCCGATGCTTGTATTTGGTGTGCTGTTAATTTTCCAAAAGGCCAAGAACCTCAACGGGATTGGATATGTTCTGGTCGGCCTCGGCTTTCTTTTTCTCGGCATTCATTACATGAAAGAAGGTTTCGAGGCCTTCAAAGAGACCATAAATCTGGCAGAGTACGCCGTTGACGGGATTACAGGCTTGCTTCTGTTCACACTCATCGGGGCGTTGGCAACCTTTGTCATGCAATCCAGCCATGCCACGCTGGTGTTGATCATCACCGCACTGGCGGCACAACAGATTACCTATGAAAATGCACTAGCACTGGCGATTGGGGCCAATATTGGAACCACTATCACCGCCATACTGGGTTCGATCAGTGCCAACGCTCAAGGTAAGCGCCTGGCTGGTGCACACTTGGCATTCAATCTGGTGACAGGCCTTATTGCCATCCTGTTTATCAATCAACTCGTACTCGCCGTAAACGAGATCAGCCTTGTGGCGGGCATCCGAGAAGATGATTACACCCTGAAATTGGCAATATTTCACACCCTGTTTAATGTCATTGGTGTGTTAGTTATGTCCCCACTGATTCAACCTTTAGCACAGACTCTGGAGCGGCTATTCAAGGAGAAAAAACCGGAGATCGATCAACCAAAATTCCTGATCGATTCTGCCATCGACTTTCCTGAAACAGCAGCCAAGGCTGTACTGGAAGAGTCGCGGCACCTCTACGACAATGCACAGAGTATCCTGATACATGCACTCGGTTATAAACGCCCAGAAGTCCTTTCCACCCTTGATCTACTGAAGCTGGCCGAAGGGCAGAAGAAGCTAACTCGTCTGGATATTGATGCCGCGTATGCACGCAGCATCAAGGGTCTGTATAGCGCTATCGTAGCATTCATCAGTCGTGCGGATTTTTCCTGGCAAGTCGAACAATCGGCTGATCTGCACCATCTAAGAGAGGCCAATCAACATGTAGTGGAGGCCATTAAGGACTTAAAACACCTGCAAAAAAACATGATCCGCTACATCAATGCTGATGATAAAGCGATGCGTCATGCCTACGATCAGCTACGTAGTCAGCTGGTTGTCATAATTCGGCAACTTGAAGAGATTAGACTCACGGATGAGAGTGACACCGCTATTCTCTCACTCGATTCCTTGAAACTGATGGTTAAAGAGACCCATGAAGCATTCTATTTAACCCTCAACGAGCTCATACGAAAACGTAGTATTGTTCCAGAAAAAGGGACATCACTGATGAATGACAGTAACTACACTTACAGTATCGCCATGAATTTGATCAAAGCGGCGCAGACGCTATTTGTCTCCGGCCCAAGAGATCTGGCACAAGTGGTCCGAACCATCTCCTTGGATGACAGTGAACTCCAGGCAGTTTCAGATCAGCATCAGGTGCCTGAATCAAACAAATCTATTCCTAACCGTCTTCATCAGGGACACCACCGTAATGAAACGTAAAAAATTGCTCCGTAAACTGGCCGATTATCTCAATCTTGATCAGCGCACATTAAAGACAAAGCGGGAGAAGATGAAGATCATACTAAAACAGTTACGCGAAAAAGAGAAAAAGCTGCAATTACGCTCAGACTATGAAACTGATGAAACAAAGAAGTTACGTCTGACCAAGGAGTTAGATATTTTACGCGCCCAAAGACTGAAAGGGATCGCCGCACTTAAAGGGCTTAAATAGATAACAAAGGATATGATTATATTTTTGGACAATTGTCCATTAACTGCCAGGTTTTTTCCCGCCACAACCCAATATAGGTATAATGCCCCTTCAGATAATTACCAGCATCTGGGACAAACATGACCACTATTAAGCAAGACGATCTTATCCAGAGTATCGCTGATGCTCTCCAGTACATCTCGTATTACCACCCAACAGATTATATCAAGGCACTCACTGCGGCCTGGGAAAAAGAGGAATCTCCGGCGGCAAAAGATGCCATGGCCCAGATCCTGGTCAATTCACGCATGTGCGCGGAGGGACACCGGCCCATCTGTCAGGACACTGGCATGGTAACGGCGATTATTAAAGTGGGCATGGACGTGAAGTGGGATGCTTCCCTCAGCCTGGAAGATATGGTCAACGAAGGGGTTCGTCAAGGTTACGCTCACCCTGATAACGTACTGCGTGCCTCTGTTGTCAGTGATCCTGCAGGTACACGGACAAATACCCGGGATAACACCCCAGCAGTCATCCATACTCAGATCGTTCCTGGCGACAGACTTGAGATCAGTCTAGCGGCTAAAGGTGGAGGCTCTGAGAACAAGAGTAAATTCACCGTACTGAACCCCTCTGGCAGTCTGGTCGATTGGGTTCTTAACACGGTGCCCACAATGGGTGCGGGCTGGTGCCCTCCTGGTATGCTGGGTATCGGTATTGGCGGCTCGGCTGAAAAGGCGATGCTGCTGGCCAAAGAGTCCTTGATGGAACACATCGACATCCACGAACTGATGGCCCGTGGCCCAGAAAACCGGGTAGAAGAGTTACGGCTGGAATTGTTTGAAAAGGTCAATGCACTCGGTATTGGCGCACAAGGCCTTGGTGGTCTGACAACGGTTCTGGATGTAAAAATCAAAGACTATCCAACCCATGCAGCCTCTCTGCCGGTAGCAATGATCCCCAACTGTGCTGCCACCCGCCATGTCGAATTCACCCTGGACGGAAGTGGCCCAGCCATACTTACACCGCCTAATGCTGACGAGTGGCCCGAGATCAGTCTGGATGGAGGGACGGCAACACGCCGAATTAATATTGACACCATCACCAAAGAAGAGATCGCCAGCCTGCAACCGGGTGAGAGCCTCCTTCTTTCTGGAAAATTACTGACCGGCCGGGATGCCGCACACAAACGCATTCAGGATATGTTATCCAAGGGCGAACCCCTTCCTGATGGTGTGGATTTCAAGAATCGCTTTATCTATTACGTCGGACCAGTTGATCCCGTTCGCGACGAGGTGGTTGGCCCGGCAGGCCCGACTACCTCAACTCGAATGGACTCCTACACCGACATGATGCTGGGAGAGACCGGACTAATTGGCATGGTGGGCAAAGCAGAACGTGGACCCGCTGCAATTGAGTCCATCAAGAAACACGGTGCAGTCTACTTGATGGCTGTGGGCGGTGCCGCATTCCTGGTCTCCAAGGCTATCCGGGCATCACGCATGGTCGCATTTGAAGACTTAGGTATGGAAGCAATCCGCGAATTCGAGGTAGAAGATATGCCCGTTACCGTCGCGGTAGACTCAAAGGGGACCTCGGTACACCAGACCGGACCTGCAGAGTGGAAAGTTAAAATCGGTAAGCTCTGACCGGCTTGTGCAACACCCTGTTCCCGGTCAGCAGCAGTGCTGACCGGGAACAGGGAATAACTTAACCCTGCAGAGTTTCCCACTGAGCTTTTGTGTAGGTCTTGATAGAGAGTGCATGAAGCTCATCACTCTCCAACTGCGTTTTTACCGTAGCCATCACCATACGCTGCTTCTGGATTGGTGTTTTCCCTTCGAACTCATCGCTGACAACAACGGCCTCAAAATGCCGTCCATCACCAGTGACTGTTGCCTGACATCCAGGCATACCCGTTTCAATCAGTTTCACAATCGCATCAATTTCCATCAAAACAACCTCATCAATAGCTTTCTGATCACTGTTTAGTCAATGATCAGGTTAAATTTGCTCGGGCCGGTTTAGCGGCCCTCAATAGTGGTAACACCCTAAATTCATAAGGTTATAACTAATTTTAGAGTTCCCGGGTAGCCAGGAACCGGATATCTGGCCAGCGCTCTTCGGCCAGACTCAGGTTAACCCGTGTAGGGGCCAGATAGACCAGATGGTCATCACCATCCAGCGCGAGGTTATCATGTGCCTTCACCTTGAACTGCTCCAGCATCTTTGGATCTTTACACTGCACCCAGCGGGCTGTGCTGACACTAATCGCCTCCACTATTGCCTCAACGCCGTATTCACCCTTTAGTCGATGGGCTGCTACCTCAAACTGGAGCACACCTACAGCACCCAGTATCAGATCATTATTTTTTAAGGGCCTAAACACCTGTGTTGCACCCTCTTCACAGAGCTGTAATACCCCTTTCTGTAGCGCTTTCAGCTTTAATGGATCTTTCAACACAACACGCCGAAACAGTTCCGGAGCAAAATAGGGGATACCTTCGTATTTCAGATCCTCACCTTCAGTAAAGGTATCACCAATCTGGATTGTGCCGTGATTATGCAGACCAATAATGTCACCCGGCCAGGCCTCTTCGACATGTTTCCGTTCATCTGCCTGAAAGGTAATGGCATTGCTAATCTGTACCGTCTTTCCGAGACGAACATGGCGCATTTTCATTCCTTTGGTGTAACTTCCTGAGCAGACGCGCATAAAGGCGATACGATCACGATGAGACGGATCCATATTGGCCTGAATTTTAAATATAAAGCCGCTAAATTTTTCATCGCTGGGTTCTACCAACCGCAGCTGGGTCTGGCGCGGACGAGGAGCTGGTGCATACTGAACAAAAGCATCCAGCAGCTCTTTTACACCAAAATTATTAATGGCAGATCCAAAAAATACCGGCGTCAACTCTCCTCGAGCATAGGCATCCAGATCGAGCTCATGACTGGCGCCGCGCACCAGTTCAATCTCTTCACGCAGCTCATCAGCCATATCGCCCAGCACTTCTGTCAGGCGCGGATTATCCAACCCCTCTATGAGTTCACCGGCCTGAATCTTGCCGCCGTGGGTAGCAGAAAAAAGATGTGTTGTCTCCGTACGCAGATCAAACACCCCTTTCAGTCGCTTACCCATGCCTATCGGCCAGGTAACGGGCGCGCACTTGATCTCAAGTACCTCTTCAATCTCATCCAGAATATCCAGCGCATCACGCCCTTCCCGGTCAAGCTTGTTTACAAAGGTCAGAATCGGTGTGTCCCGCATACGGCACACCTCCATCAGCTTGATGGTTCGGGACTCAACACCCTTGGCTACGTCAATCACCATCAAGGCAGAATCCACCGCAGTTAATGTGCGGTAGGTATCTTCTGAGAAGTCCTCATGCCCTGGCGTATCCAAAAGATTAACAATGCCATCACCATAGGCAAACTGCATGACCGAAGAGGTAACCGAAATGCCACGCTCTTTCTCCATCTCCATCCAGTCAGACGTGGCATGGTGAGCCGCTTTTCGGCCCTTTACTGTACCCGCCATCTGAATCGCTCCACCAAAAAGCAACAGCTTCTCAGTCAGCGTTGTTTTACCCGCATCAGGGTGCGAGATAATGGCAAAGGTGCGCCGCCTTTGCAGTTGTGTGAGAACTTCAGACATGGGAATCAACTGGTTACGAGTAAAGGCGGAAGTATACAATATTTTATTCAAGCTCAGGAGATACTGCTCATCAATCGACCGCAGAGAGCAGACTAGAGCACCTTTGCAAAGAGGATGGCGTCCTCACGACCCTTCCCGGCGGGGTAATAACCGCGGCGCAGGCCTATCTCATTAAACCCCAGCGATTCATACAAGCCCTGTGCAACCCGGTTACTGGCGCGCACTTCCAGAAAGACCGTATCCACTTGTTGCTCCCTGGCACATGTAATGACCCGAGTCATAAGGCGCTTAGCCAGTCCCTGTCCCCGCTGATCAGGGTGTATGCAAACATTTAATATATGGGCTTCACCCGCCGCTTCTGACATAACGACATAACCGATTAACTGATCGTCAAGAAAGTAGCCCCAACAGTGATAACCCACTTTCATGGAGTCCCTGAATATACCAGCCGTCCAGGGGTGCTCATAACAGCGGCGTTCAACAGCCATAATGACATCAATATCATGCTCTTTTAACGGCCGCAGCTTTAGTAATGGGTCTTTGAGTATGGCGTTCACTGATAAGCCTATAAGCCGCTTACTTGAGGAGGCTTGCGGCCTTTTGCAGGTCCTGCCATGCCTTGGCCTTTTGATCCGGTGACCTGAGCAGATAGGCAGGGTGATAACTGACCACAACAGGTACACCTTTCAATTGATGCGATTGGCCACGCAATCGACCAACAGGCTCATCACTTTGCAACAGATTATGTGCCGCAACAGCACCTACGGCGAGTATCACTTTGGGATTCACCAGCGCAATCTGTCGCTGTAGATAAGCCGCACAATGCAGACTCTCTTCTGCCCGGGGATCACGATTTGCTGGTGGCCGACATTTCAGGATATTGGCAATATAGACCTGATCACGCTGCAGTCCGATTGCTTGTAACATCGCAGAAAGTAGCTGCCCCGCACGCCCGACAAAAGGCTCACCTTTGCGATCCTCCTCTACCCCAGGTGCCTCGCCGATTACCATCAGGTCAGCCGTCTGCATACCGACCCCAAAGACTGTTTGAGTACGGGATTTATGCAGCTCACACTTGGTACACTCTGCGACCTTGACTTCAAGCTGAGGCCAGCTCAGTCGACTGATACCATCATCCTGAACAAAGCTTTCCTCAAACGCCTCCACCACATCATCCAATCCAGCAGATAAAGCATACTCTTGATCCGGCAGTGGAATATCATCCAGCCAATCGGGAGGTGCATGGCTTGAGATTACAGGTGCCGGATGTTGCGCTTGTGCCAACTCAGTGGGTGGCTTTCCCGTGGTAACAGGTAACGCATCTACTGACTCAGCGGCCTGTATTGCTTCTGAGTCAGCCGATATGGGGGTATCCGAAGACCTATGACGGGGTGTCCAGGACTGAATACCCATCGCCTCCAGATAAGCCTGTCGTTGATTCGCTTTCATAAACTATCGTGAAACCAATTAGACCTGCCCTTGGGGGTGGGCCTTATGCTCCTGGTCAAGCTTATTAACCGCATTCACATAGGCCTTCGCTGAAGCAATAACGATATCCGTATCAGCCCCCTGACCATTCACTATGCCACCATTTCTCTGCAGTCTAACCGTCACTTCACCTTGGGCATCGGTGCCACTGGTGATGGCATTTACCGAGTAGAGCTGCAGCTCAGACTCTGTCTTCACCATGGATTCGATTGCCTTGAAAGCCGCATCAACAGGTCCACCACCGGTTGCCTCACCCGACATCTCTTTGTCATCCACGGAGAGAACAACACGAGCCGTTGGAATCTCTCCTGTTTCAGAACAGACTTTCAGCGAGACCAGCTTAACCCGCTCATTCTCTGCGCTGAATCCTGCATCAGAAACCAAAGCCTGAAGATCTTCATCAAAGATTTCATGTTTTTTGTCCGCCAAATCCTTGAATCGCCGAAAGGCATCGTTGACCTCTTCCTCTGAATCAAAGCTGATGCCCAACTCCTCGAGCCGGGTACGAAAGGCATTTCTACCAGAATGCTTACCCATGACCATACGGTTCTTTGACCAGCCCACATCCTCAGCACGCATGATCTCGTAGGTTTCACGATTCTTGAGCACCCCATCCTGATGGATACCTGATTCATGGGCAAAGGCGTTGGCTCCCACAATGGCCTTGTTGGGTTGTACCGGAAACCCGGTAATGCCAGAAACCAATCTTGAGCAGTTAACAATCTGGGTAGTATCAAGGGTGGTATCACAGGTGAACAGATCGCGGCGGGTACGAACCGCCATCACCACCTCTTCCAGCGAGGCATTACCGGCCCGTTCACCCAGACCATTGATTGTACACTCGACCTGCCTGGCGCCCTGTGTAACCGCCGCCAACGAGTTAGCCACAGCCAAGCCCAGATCATTGTGACAATGAACAGAGAAAACCGCTTTATCCGAATTGGGAATGCGCTCAATCAAAGTTCGAATAGTCTCACCAAATTGTTGCGGAAGATTATAACCTACCGTATCGGGCACATTGATGGTCGTAGCACCCGCCGCAATGGCTTGTTCGATAACCCGGCAGAGAAAATCGATCTCCGAACGCCCCGCATCTTCCGGTGAGAACTCAACATTATCGGTATACTGCCTGGCACGCTTGACAGCCCACACAGCCTGTTTAACCACTTCGTCTGGCGTCATGCGTAGTTTCTGAGCCATGTGAATGGGCGATGTCGCAATGAAGGTATGAATTCGACCTGAATTAGCGTCACGAAGCGCCTCGCCAGCACGATCTATATCGGCCTCAAGGGCACGAGCGAGCCCACAGACGGTACTGTCTTTGATAGTACGCGCAATGGTCTGCACAGCGTCAAAATCACCCGGACTGGCAACTGGAAACCCCGCCTCTATTATATCCACTCGCATCTTTTCCAGTGCCTTGGCGATACGCAGCTTTTCGTCCTTGGTCATGGAAGCACCAGGGCTCTGTTCACCATCACGCAAAGTCGTGTCAAAAATATATAATTTATCTGGGTTGCTCATCATCTGCTCCCGGAGAAAATCCCGCCTCTAGCGACATGGATTGTCTTGTGCTGTCTAAGAATTCGTGTTGTCTGCGTGATTAGCCCTCGCCAGGGCATGTGCGTAGTTATGCCCCACAGGGCAGTAGTCGCAGCAGAGAGCGTAGCAGTAGAGCTTGGAAGGGACGCACAGTCCCACCTGCCTGTTCGGCAGCCTGAGATGATAATTGTGCGTCAATAGAGTTCATTCAGGTTAAATCCTCGGTGTAGGTCGAATATAACCCAAGGATTTCAAATTGCCAAGCAACAACCGACATCCCAAAATATCACTGACACCTGACTACTGCTCATTAACTCTCGGTATGATCCCCGTCATCGACCCGCTGCGCCGCCTTCCTTTCAGCCCGGCGCTTTTGCAAATAGCGAAGCGTTAAGACGGGCCCGGATATGGCATAAATCATAAATATAATAAACAGCACGGTGGGCGGCTGACTGATGACAATAGCAAGAACCAGCATCATCACCACCACACTCATAAAAGGGATCTTGCCTTTGAAATCAATCTCTTTAAAGCTGTTGTAACGCACGTTACTGACCATCAACAGTCCGGATGCCAGAGTAATAAAGCAAGCGAGAAGAGAGACATCGGCACCTTCTATTTGATACTCAACGGCCACCCAGACTGACCCAGCCAGAATGGCCGCTGCCGCTGGACTGGGCAGACCCTGAAAGTAACGCTTGTCCGCTATCCCGACCTGGGTATTAAACCGCGCTAACCTTAAAGCCGCACCCGCCGTATAAATGAAGGCAGCCAGCCAGCCCAACTTACCCAGATGATTCAGTGACCAGACATACATCACCAGCGATGGCGCCAGACCAAAGGCAACCATATCAGACAGGCTGTCATATTCAGCCCCAAACGCGGTTTGGGTATTGGTTAAACGTGCAACGCGACCATCCAGACCATCCATGATCATGGCCACAAAGATGGCCACGGCAGCGTGTTCAAACTTGCCGCTCATTGCCGCCAGCACCGCATAAAAACCACTGAACAGTGCGGCCGTGGTAAAGAGATTGGGTAACAGGTAGATGCCGCGACTCGGTTTTTGCTGCTGAGGTGTCTCAGGCATTTTTTCCATTCCTGGCTGATAGATTGGCCTGATTATAGAGTGAGTTCGCCCTCAAAGACAGTCATCACCGTTCTGATTTGTATCCTGAACAGGCAAAAAAAAAACGCCGGCTACCCAGCAGGCAACCGGCGGTTTTCATCGGGCCCGATGTCGATTAGTTCTTGGACTTATCGACGATCTTTTTGATCCAGGGCATCATGCTGCGCAGACGTTCACCGACCACTTCGATATCGTGCGCGGCATTCAGGCGACGCATGGCGGTCATTTCAGGATAGTTGGTCTGGCCTTCAGAGATGAAGCGTTTGGCGTAGTCACCGGTCTGGATATTTTTCAGACACTCACGCATGGCAGCACGACTCTCGTCATTGATCACTTTGGAGCCAGTGACATACTCACCGTACTCAGCGTTGTTTGAGATGGAGTAGTTCATATTGGCTATACCCCCCTCATACATCAGATCGACAATCAGTTTCAGCTCATGCAGGCACTCAAAGTAGGCCATCTCTGGCGCATAACCGGCTTCCGTCAGTGTTTCGAAGCCTGCCTTTACAAGTTCAACAGCACCACCACAAAGGACCGCCTGCTCACCGAACAGATCCGTTTCGGTCTCATCCTTAAAGGTTGTCTCGATAATGCCGGTACGACCTCCACCGATGGCAGAAGCGTAAGAGAGCGCAATATCCTTAGCCTTACCACTGGCATCCTGATGTATGGCGATCAGATCAGGAATACCACCGCCACGCTCGAATTCTGAACGCACGGTATGGCCTGGTGCCTTCGGTGCAATCATGATCACGTCCAGATCGGCACGTGGCACCACCTGGTTGTAGTGAATGGCAAAACCGTGGGCAAAGGCCAGTGTGGCACCCTGTTTCAGGTTGGGCTCAAGCTGTTCACGGTAAAGAACAGACTGGAACTCATCAGGAGTCAGGACCATAACCACATCCGCAGCCGCCACGGCGCTTTCCACCGTATCCACCTTGAGACCGGCATTCTGAGCCTTAACAGCCGAGGCCGAACCTGAGCGCAATGCCACAGTGACATCAACACCCGAGTCTTTCAGGTTATTGGCGTGGGCGTGGCCCTGTGAACCGTACCCAACAATAGCAACCTTCTTACCCTGGATCAGAGAGAGGTCGGCGTCTTTGTCATAATAGATGTTCATGGTCATTTCTGTATTACCTTTAAAAATAGTGCTTCAATCCAGGGACATGCCATCAGCATGTCATTTAAATAATGCTATATCGATTAACCTGTCTGCCTAGAGGGACAACCCTTTTGCCCCGCGAGAGATACCTGACGGTCCGGTTCTTACCACCTCAACAATCAGATCCTCTTCAATAGCCTTAACAAAGGCATCCAGCTTGGAGGCCTGCCCAGTCATCTCAATGAGATAGCTGGTATCAGTGACATCGATAATCTTGCCACGGAAGATATCTACCAACCGCTTGATCTCTTCACGCTGGGCCTTCTCAGCCTTTACTTTAATCAGCATCATCTCCCGTTCAACGTGAGGGCCTTCTGAAAGATCCAAAAGTTTCACTACTTCAACCAGTTTATTCAACTGCTTGGTAATCTGCTCGATGATATTTTCATCTCCACTGGTCACCAGGGTCATGCGGGAGAGAGAGGCATCATCGGTTGGCGCAACAGTGAGTGACTCGATATTATAACCGCGTGCAGAGAACAGCCCAGCTACTCTGGACAACGCCCCAGCCTCATTCTCCATCAGAATTGAAATGATATGTCTCATGGTTAGACCAGCTCACTTTTCGGGGGAAGATACATCTCATGGTGACCTTTGCCGGCCTCAATCATCGGATAGACATTCTCCGTCGGATCAATCACCACATCCATAAATACCAAACGATCCTTTAGGGCAAAGGCTTCCTTCATAGCGCCTTCAAGATCAGCCGGAGTCTCAATTTTCATACCCACATGGCCATAACTTTCTGCCAGTTTCACGAAATCTGGCAGGGCATCAACATAGGAGTGCGAGTAACGGCCGTCATAGAAGAACTCCTGCCACTGCCGAACCATGCCCATGTAACCGTTATTCAGCAACATAATCTTAATCGGCAAATCGTGTTGTTTACAGGTAGCCAGCTCCTGGATGCACATCTGGATACTCGCCTCACCGGTCACCAATGCCACATCGGCACCAGGATGAGCCATCTGGATACCCATAGCTGCTGGCAAACCAAAGCCCATGGTACCCAGACCACCGGAGTTGACCCAGCGACGCGGTTTATCAAAACCATAGAACTGGGCAGCAAACATCTGATGTTGTCCAACATCCGAAGCCACAAAGGCATCACCAGCAGTAACCCTGTGCAATGTTTCAACAGCAAATTGCGGCTTGATCTGCGGATGACTGCGGTCGTAACTCAGGCATTGCGCGGAACGCCAACTATCAATCTGTTCCCACCACTTCTTCAATGCGGCTGTTTTCGGGCCTTTTTTACTCTCTTTAAGCACCTTCAGCATGTCCTGAAGTACAGATTTGACTGGCCCGACGATCGGTACATCAACCCTGACATTTTTGGAAATGGAAGAAGGATCAATATCAATATGAATGATCTTGGCGTTTGGACAGAAGTGTGCGATGTGACCTGTTACACGGTCATCAAATCGGGCACCAATTGCAATCAGCACATCCGTATCATGCATCGCCATGTTAGCTTCGTAGGTACCATGCATACCCAACATGCCAATGAACTGTTTATCACTCGATGGATAGGAACCCAGCCCCATCAGCGTGTTAGTGATTGGGAAACCAAGCTCACGGGTAAGATCCGTCAGTTCATCACTGGCATTACCAATGACAACACCACCGCCTGTATAAAGAACCGGTCGCTCTGCGTTCAGCATGAGATTCACGGCTTTTTTAATCTGACCCAGATGACCTTTGACAACTGGGTTATAAGATCGCATCTTGATCTTTTTCGGGTACTCGTAAGGAATCTTGATATTCGGGTCAGTAATATCCTTAGGGATATCAATAACCACGGGGCCGGGACGACCAGATGTTGCGATGAAAAATGCCTTCTTGAAGGTCTCCGCAATATCTTTAACGTCCTTAATCAGGAAATTATGCTTCACACAGGGACGGGTGATACCAATAGTATCGACTTCCTGAAATGCATCACTCCCTATGAATGGGGAGGGTACCTGGCCAGTCAAGACGATCATTGGGATGGAATCCATATAGGCCGTCGCAATACCAGTAACCGCATTAGTTGCGCCAGGCCCAGAGGTAACCAGCGCGACTCCAGGCTTTCCCGTTGAGCGGGCGTATCCATCGGCGGCATGGGTTGCAGCCTGCTCATGGCGAACCAGTATATGTTTTACGAAATCCTGCTTAAACAGCGCATCGTATATATGGAGCACGGCTCCACCAGGATAACCAAACACATGCTCAACGCCTTCGTCTTTCAAACACTGAATGACGATCTCGGCACCACTCAATTCCACAAAAAACCTCCCAACAAACCGGGTTACGGGCCATTCCCGTACCAGCCTGCATAGTAAACAGGGGAAAAATCGAACGGTACAAATTACTCATATACTGCAGACAGGTCAAGCCGGAATAGCCATTCAGCCACAGAGGATGCCTCATCATCCGGCCATAATGAATAGTGTATACGGGGTTTCAGTGAATCCACTGGCCACTAACCCGGGAGAATTTAAATGCTCATCCCTTTTTCCTTCAGTTAATTCTTTTACCTATTCAGCAAGTTACTGAGTAATCAAAAAACAAAGTTTTTGCGAAATCCATCCTTGCTGCCCAGGAAACCAAACCCTACAATGACACACTAAAGTAATGATCTGTTTACCAACAGCCTACGCAAGGATGATACACATGGTTATCCGAACAGCCTCACTCCTATCCCTAGCACTGCTTTTCAGCAGTGCGGCTGATGCCCGTATGTACCGATGGGTTGATGACGATGGCATGACGGTCTACTCACAGTCACCCCCACCCTCAGGCGAAGCTACCGAAATCAAAGTCAATACGTCGACTGCCGCTCCCAATGCAAAAGCAGCCGCTGAAACACAACCCAAGCAAGCCGCAGCCGCAGAGCCCGAGAAAAAAGAATCGGGACCAACCAAGGCGGAAATTGAAGAATCAAACAGGATTAAGGCTGAAAACTGCAAGGCGGCATCCAGTAATTTGAGTCTCTACGAGAACCTGGGAAATAAACTTGTAAAAACCCCCGACGGACTCTACAAGCGCCTGACTGAAGAGGAGCGACAACAGAAGATTCAGGAGAACAAGGACGCCATGTCAGAGTTTTGCGATAAGTAGCGGAAGGGTTTAAAAGATCTACATAACCGGATATTAAGACCCAAACCACAGCCAAGGTCAGGTGCTTCAGATAATCCCTACACACACCTGCCGGTCTTCCCTACAGACTACCTGAGGCTCAGCAGACCATAATGGCTACACCGTCAGCAAGGAAGGCCATGGATGGGCAGCACTCTTCAAGGATGGGCGAATGGAAGCCAATTTCTGCCTAAAGAATCAGACGGCGACCCCGGAGGTATGGATATCTTCGGGGTTTTTTATCGTGTACCAAAAAAGCCCACCTCCACTAATCACTCTGGTCGTCCGATGAAGTACCCTTGCGCGCCATCCACATGAAGTGAGGGTAACAACTTCCAGGCACTCTCCGTCTCGATGGATTCACCAATCACCTCAATCTCGAGTCCATGTGCAATCTCAGCCAATGCCTGGACAAAAAACTGGTTATCGCTATTCTCTTCAATAGAGCGCATAAAACTGCCATCTATCTTCAGATAATCAACTTTCATCGAGCGCAGATAGGCCAAGGAGCCAAAACTACGACCAAAATGATCAATCGACAGCTTTGCTCCAAACCCTGTAACCAGAGAGAGCAGAACCGAAACTTGTTCGGTATTGGCCACTACCCCATACTCCGGCAACTCAAATATCATTCGCCCTGCAACAGCTTGATACTGAGTGAGTCTCTCCTCAAGCCATTCGATAAAACTTTCCTGCTTTATGGATGGCGGCGAAAGATTTATGGCGTAGTGGGTGTCATCATCAGGGGCATCAGCCAACAGCTGCAAGACTTGGGATATCACACTCTTATCGATCTCGGCAGTCATACCCAAACTCTCAGCTTGCGGCATAAACAGACCCGCTGAAAGCAATCCACCCTGCTCAGGTAAATCAAGATTTTCAGGAATTCTCACCAGTACTTCGCGATGCAGCAGCCGTCTGCCGGCACAACTTACAACCTGCTGAAATTGCAGTTGAACCCGATTGAGCTCCAACGCCTGACCAATAAACTCTCGCCATTCGGTGGCACCACGTACCTGGCCCTGACCAATCTCATCCGAATGCCTAAAGTGCCAACCATTAGCCCCTTTTGCCTGGGCCATCCGAAGAGCCATATCCGCTTCCGAAAACAGCAGGGGGACACTCTGACTACCATCATAATAGCCAATACCGACATGCCCAACATCCGGATTATCTAGCTTTCCAGTGCCATAGAGTCCTGCTAATGCAGCGGATAATTGTTCAGCGAGATTTACCACCTGCTGTTCAGAGCAATCCTGTACCAGAATCGCAAAGTCTGCTCCGGTCAGATGAGCCAGTTGGCTTCGCGGCCATTGTGTCGTCACCTGCTCCAGTTGCTTTGCCGTATCCTGCAATAGATCATCACCAGCCTTGTAACCATGTGCGTCGTTATACTGCTTAAAATTCTTTAACTGAATAAGACAAAGTGCTCCACGGGAAAACTCTTCGTCAGAACTGACCTGATTTACCAGCAAGTCCATAAAAAAACGCTTGTTGGCCAATCCTGTAACGGGATGCTGGTATGCCTGCCGCCGTAAGCCTGAGGCCAACCTTTCCAGATCATCAAGCATCTGCCTAACCTTGCTGGACATACGATTCATCGCCTCGACGATACGTCGCATATCGGTGGTCCGTGGCAATTTCTCCAGTATGGGAAACTCCCTGTTACAGATTGCGTTAGCTTGTTCTTCAACTGAACGAAGTGGCCGAAGTACCTGCCTCAACAACAACACGCCAAGCACTAATGCAATCGCTGCACTGATCAGAAACCAGCGAAGTGTGCCCGCAATGGTCTGCCACAGTTGACTATAGGCATAGCCCGGGTGACTCTTAACCACCACCCGACCACTCTGCAGCCAGCCATTCATCAGTGTCGCCTCACCTTCGGGAGTTGTTAGCGGAAGACGCTCAATGAACCATTCAGGAACCCCTTCAATCTGAACCGGCAATACGCGATCCACCAACGGTTTACCCTGCATGTCTTCAACGCGAATTACCCGATAGAAGCCACGATCAAAAATCGCATCGGTCATGGAGGTAACCGTGGCGATGTCATTCTCCTCCATATAGGGCGATATGGATAAGCCAAGGGAAGTGGCTGCATCCTGCGCATGGGATTCAAGCTGCTTTTCCAGGTAATCACGTGTGTTATGCACACTAATCAGAAAAGTACCCGCAAAGACCAGCAACAAGAGCGCGACTATCAAGGCAATGAGCTGTTTCGATAATGTCATAATCCTTTCCCCTGGGTGTTCTCTTCAGACAAACGCCTGACTGCAGTCGCAACTAAAATCAGCTCGCGCAGAGTAATATTCATTGTTTAGCCTCTTTCGCCATCCTGACCTTTAAATCCTGCCATAAACTAATGCGCGTTGATGACCCCACCTTCTGACCACGACCACGATTCTTTGCCAGCCAGAGACCTTCTGCATTGAAGCTATATACCGGCGCAAGGTCACCTCGCTTGTCGGCGGTAAGAATCTGACTATTGATATTATCCAGTACCAGTGGAACGCTCGATTGCTCAGGATAGTAGGTCAACACCATGTGGGCTTGATTCAGCTCCAACGCCTTTACATACATAATGCGCATCTTTTCATCGGACACACCCATCTCTCTCAGAGTGAAGTACTTTGCAATGGAGTAATCCTCGCAATCAGCCTGCCCTCGGCCGATCGCCTCCAGCGGCGTCGCCCAATAATCGTTTTTACCCCAAATATTCAAATCAGATCGATAAGTCAGCTTATTAAAAAAATCATTAACCAGGGTGAGTTTCTCGGACTCACTTTTATCCCGATGCGCCTCCATCAAGCGCTGCCACTCCTGCATCCGAGCCGCCGCAGGCTCACCATACTTCTGCTTAACCCACTGTATCAACTCGGCATTCACCAGATTCTCGGCAACCACAATACCGCAAAGCAGCATTACAACCAGCACAAAAGAACCCCATAGCAGTCGACAGCGAGTGCCTAAAGGCTCACGTTGGGGGTATTTATGGGCAGACGTGATTGACAAAGATGCTACCGGTATTCATGGCCAGATATTCTTATCTAATTGGCGGCAGTTTTCTGAAAAGCTGTAGATTTTGAGGAATAAATATCCAGTGCCAGGAATAGTGATGCATCATGATTTGTCCCGACCAAGGCATATCGTTAGAATAGATCGATTTGCACCGCCACACCCTGGACTTCATACACATGCGCACATCCCAATTTCCGCTCCAGACAGTTAAGGAGACGCCTTCCGACGCCGAGATCAGCAGCCATCAGTTGATGATCAGGGCCGGTATGATCCGCAAACTCGCTGCAGGTCTCTATACCTGGCTGCCCTTAGGCCTGAGGGTGTTGCGTAAGATAGAAACCATTGTACGAGAAGAGATGGATCGTTCTGGCGCACTGGAACTGTTGATGCCTTCGATTCAACCCGCAGAACTGTGGCAGGAGTCCGGCCGCTGGGAACAGTATGGTCCAGAACTGCTGCGCCTGAATGACAGGCATAAACGCGCCTTCTGTTATGGACCCACACATGAAGAGATCATTACCGATCTTGCCCGCAATGAACTGCACAGCCACAAACAACTACCGATCAATTTCTATCAGATCCAGACCAAGTTTCGGGATGAGATACGGCCCCGCTTTGGCGTGATGCGCGCCCGCGAATTCCTGATGAAGGATGCCTATTCATTTCATATTGGACCGGAATCCCTGCAGCAGACCTATGATCTGATGCACCAGACATACAGCCAAATCTTTACCCGCTGCGGCCTCAATTTCAGAGCCGTTCAGGCAGACAGTGGCAGCATTGGTGGAAATGCCTCAAAAGAGTTCCACGTACTGGCCGATTCAGGCGAAGATGCCATCGCTTTCTCTACTGAAAGCGATTACGCCGCCAATGTCGAAACAGCCGAAGCCGTTGCACTCGGGACAAGCCTCCCCGCACCAAAAGAGGCATTGCGTCTGGTCGACACCCCAGATACCAAAACCATCCAGGATCTGGTCGAACAGTTTCAGCAACGCATCGAGAAAACAGTTAAAACGCTGATTGTAGTCACCGACGAAGCGCAGGAGGCATCCTTTATCGCCCTACTGGTGCGTGGCGATCACGATCTGAATGAGATCAAAGCAGAAAAACTACCCGAAGTGGCCTCCCCCCTCACCTTCGCAACCGAAGAGCAAATTCGCGAGGCAATTGGAGCAGGACCCGGCTCGCTCGGGCCCATTAATCTCCCAATCCCCTGTATTGTGGATCGAACCGTGGCCCTCACCGCAGATTTCAGTGCGGGCGCAAATGAAGATGGCAAACACTATTTTGGTATCAACTGGGAACGTGACCTGCCATCTGCTCAGGTTGCCGATATCAGAAATGTACAGGAAGGTGACCCAAGCCCCGATGGAAAAGGTGTACTTACTATTGCACGGGGTATTGAAGTAGGGCATATCTTCCAGCTTGGCGATAAATACAGCGAAGCCTTAAAGGCCTCTGTGCTGGACGAGAACGGCCGCAGTATGACTATGCAGATGGGCTGTTATGGCATCGGTGTTTCACGGGTTGTCGCAGCAGCGATTGAACAGAACCATGACGAAAACGGGATCGTATGGCCTGCCACTATAGCCCCCTTCCAGGTTGCTTTATGCCCAATGAAAATGGACAAGTCTCACCGGGTACGTGAAGCTACCGAAGAGCTGTATCAGGCACTGACCGCTTCCGGACTTGATGTATTGCTGGATGACCGGGGTGCCCGTCCTGGTGCCATGTTCGCGGACATGGAATTGATTGGCATACCTCATCGTGTTGTTATTGGGGAGCGCAGTTTGGACGAAGGTAAGTTCGAATATCGCGGCAGAACGGATACCGAAAACCGTTTAATTGAAATTGAGCAGCTAGTACCCTTTCTGCTCAATCAAACAGGCGACGATGTCTGAGCCCTGGGATTCGCATGGGATTGGTCTCACTATTTATACGATAATCACAAAGAGAAACTGGATTCATGGCAAAAGAGCAGAGTTTTACAAGAGAAGAGTTGCTGGACTGCGGTAACGGGAAAATGTTTGGTGAGGGAAACGCACAGTTACCTACCCCAAACATGCTGATGATGGACCGAATCACTCGCATATCTGATGAGGGCGGTGCTTATGGCAAAGGGGAAATTCTTGCAGAGCTGGATATAACGCCTGATTTATGGTTTTTCGATTGCCACTTCCCGGGTGATCCCGTCATGCCAGGCTGCCTTGGACTGGACGCCATGTGGCAAGCCGTTGGTTTCTATCTCGCTTGGCTGGGTAATCCAGGTCATGGGCGTGCACTAGGCGTGGGCGAAGTGAAATTTACAGGTCAGGTACTCCCTACCGCAAAAAAAGTAACCTACCATATCGAGCTGAAACGCGTCATTACCCGAAGATTAGTAATGGGTGTAGCAGATGCCGTAATGAAGGTTGACGGTCGTGAAATCTATACCGCCAAGGATCTGCGCGTGGGCCTTTTTGTCTCTACCGATAACTTCTAGACTCTCTACATGGCTGCGCTCGAAGGGGCTGGATTTTGTAACCAGCCCTTTTAGTAGTTCTGTCTTTTCCACTCACCTCTTTTAAATAACTAAAAACCATATAAAAAGAGGTGAATTCAATTCTGATCAGATCAAAAAACGTGACCCAGTCGACAAAAAGACAGGCCCTAGGCATGAAACTATGAGATCAACGCTTAATTGATAGATTAATGATGCCTGAACCACATACAAAGTTGTCAATCTTGGCTTAATATTCAGCTATATCGGTCGATAATTGTCTTTAATATGACCCAAGAAATCACCCACATTAACAGTCAACGGAAGGATCGCTCCAAACAGGGAAAGAGCATCCGTATTCTACAGATCACCGACTGTCACCTGCACACCGACCCAAAGTGGAAGCTGGCTGGGATAAATACCCAGACCAGTTTTGAATGGGTGATGGCGTTAGCAGGACAAAGCAAAGAAGCTATTGACCTGCTTTTACTCACAGGTGATCTGGTTCATGACGCATCAATCGCAGGTTACAAACGCCTTAACCAACACCTACAAAGATTAGGTGTCCGGGCCTGTTGTCTACCTGGAAACCATGACCAACCTGATATCCTGAGCGAGCATCTCACCGGCGGTCTGGTGGAGGTTCCCAAAATCGTAGATCTGGGCGCATGGTTGGTGATTATGCTCGACTCAACCATCCCCCACTCTGAAGGTGGGCACCTAAGTGACCAGGAGATTGCGACTCTGCAGCAGACGCTCTCTGAATATACCGATCGACATATCTTAATCGCTCTGCATCATCATCCAATCAAGATAAACAGTGCCTGGATGGATGACATGTCTCTCGATAACCCTGAAGCCTTCCTCTCCATTTTGGGTCAGCACAAACAGGTCAAAGCCGTGATCTGGGGTCATATACATCAGCATTTTGAAGCCCTCTACAACGGCATACAGATGCTGGGCACACCCTCCACCTGCATCCAGTTTGTCGAAAATCAGGACAGCTTCGGTATAAGTACCAAACCACCGGGGTTCCGCTGGCTAGAGCTTTTCCCAGACGGCCGCATTACAACTGGAATCGAACGCGTACCCGCACTACCGCCTGGTTTGGATCTGAAAACAGCGGGCTACTAGCTCACCTTTTTTCACCGGCGACAACCATCCTAAATCCGGTTAAGATGTGCCAAAAGAGAAGAATCGGAGATACTGCAGATCCGATCATTTTTTGGAGTATAACCATGCAAAGGTTCTTGCAGAGCATCTTCACTCTGGTGCTTTTTTCAAATATTGCCACTGCCGGGGAATCCCCACCGCAGGCGTCCTACTATGCACCCGCTAACAGTGCAATGTGGCGCCCACAGGAACAAGCAACGACCCAACAAAATGAACCACCTGCACGCCAGCAGTCATCATCTTCTCTAGCACAAAATCGGCCTGTTGCCCCTGCTTTTCCGCAACAACCTCATCCGCACGAGATAAGGGGGCAACAGCAATACCCAGCACCTTACGATGCTTACGGTTATCAGGAGCGTTATGATCCTGGCTATTATGCCTACCCCGAAACCCAGCCAGGCTATTGGGGGGAAAGCGCCTACCCGACTAATCCAAGCTACCCTTCTGGCTATTACCAAGCCCAACCTTACAGTTATCCCTATATCTACGAGACAGCGCCTGCCTCACCAAGTTATGCCGTTCCACCAGGCTATAGTTATCCCCCAAACAGTGGCTATACCCAAGAGTATTATGCGCCTGAGCAACCTCCTCAGGAGCCTGGCTATGAGGGTTATTATCCTCCCGGGTATGGGCCCGATTACAACAACAGACCCGGTTTCCAGACAGAACCCCCACAGTATGGATCACAACAGATACCCTATCCGCCAGAGTCAGAATCGCTATATGGATATCAGCCCGGAAACCAGCCCGTACCTGAATACAGCGAACAACCGTCTCAGTATCCGGTAGAAAACAACAGGGAATGGCGACCGAATACCCCTCAAGAGACGACAGCCAATCATCAACAGACACATGATAGTAACGGACTACTGGTTAATGGCGCCCCGGCCGTATTTAGGCCTTGGACTCCACCGGACATAGAGTCAACACAAGACGCCGCCGCGCAATAGTCAGAGATGGATACCTATGGACATGTCCCTTAAGGTAAGGGTCCCATGGTTCCGAAAAGGGTCGTTCAGTTGATGGTAAAATCCTTTAACTCCTGACGCGGGGCCGGCTCACAGGATACCCCGCGGACACTTGCCTGTGGCGGCCCTTTAGTCAACCAGACTTGCAACTGGTCAATCGCATCCTTTTCACCACAGGCCAGTACCTCTACCCGTCCATCGGACAGATTTCTGGCATAGCCCGTGATTTCCAGACGCTCCGCCTCGAAGCGGGTGGAAGCCCGAAAAAAGACCCCTTGAACCTTTCCTGAAATAAGAAAACGCATGCAAATGGTCAAAACTGGCTCCTTTTGCTGTTTAATAAACACGCTCCACTACTGAGCATTTGTTTGCTGCTCTATCATTTTTTCAATCATAACGGCCGAGACACTTCCTATATGTTTGGCAACCAATTCCCCCTTAGGAGAAATCAGCAACGTGGTCGGTAAAGCCGGAATACGGCCCAGCGTGGTACGGCCATCAGAAGGCGCCAGTAAAATGGGATAATTGATGAACATCTCTTCTACAAAGATCTTCAATCGATCAAGTGTAATATCTTCCATGTTTATACCGAGCACCACGGCATCCTGATCCTTGTGTTTCTCATGAAACAGCTCCAGTTCAGGCATCTCATCGATACAAGGGGGGCACCAGGTTGCCCAGAAATTGACCACCACCCATTTGCCATTGAACTCCGCCAAACTGCGATCCTTACCATCCAGGTCCGGAAGAATCAGATCGGCCCCCTGAAGCGGAGAAACTAACATCAGCAGTAGCAAACTACAGCCTAACCGCTTTATGAACTGCATCTATTTGACTCCTCTTGAGGTACCGGTGATACCACATCACTCAAACACAAGATTTCATTTAATGGTCTGGCCATGGCGTCTCGATATAAACGATCCACTTGACCGACGATTTCACCCAGCACACGCTCACCGGGTTTAAGTGACAGTTTAAGTGGCTCCGCTTCGGGTAGTAGTCCGGGTTCGATCATATACAAATCAAGTAACGTTACCGCCGATAGGTCACGTGCCAATTGCCATTCACCCGTTTCTGTTGTCGTCAGAAAATGGGCCTGTCTCAACGTCTTTAAATGACGGGTCAATCCCTCTATACCTTCCCGGGGTAATTGTTGGTGAAGGTACTGCAACGATCGGCTCTCACCATTCTGTTGCGCTTGAAACAATAGACGCAAGATATGAAACCGGATCAGCAGCGGGTTCATCTCACCTGTCGTATCATGTTCATCAACCTGATCAACCAGACCCAGACAACAGCTGAACTCGGCCCCCAGCAGGGTTATAACCCAGGAGAGATACACCCAAACCAGAAACAGCGGTATAACCGCCAGTGCACCATAGATTGTTTCATAAGTAGGAAAGTTCGTAATATAGTAAGCAAACCCTCGTTTCGCCACTTCAAACAGCAGGGCCGCTAACAGCCCCCCAGTAATGGCATGCCAGACCGGGACACGCTGATTGGGAACCACAAGGTAGAGCAGACTGAACGCAATTGCTGAGGCTATTAAGGGCATAAACAGGAACAGTCGACTCCCTACCTCGAGTCGCGATGCCGCATCAGAAAACAGCGGTATAGAAACAAGATAAGAGGTCACAGCAACACTCAAACCGATCAACAACGGACCCAGTGTTAATATGGCCCAATAAACCATAAATCGATTCAGTGGCCGCCGCTTCTTCTCAACCCGCCATATGGTATTAAATGCCCGTTCGATGTTGGCCATCATCAATAGAGCAACCACAATCAAAAAACCCAGCCCGGGTCCGGTCATCCCCGCTGCTTTTTTACTGAACTGGTTCAGGTACTCTTGCACAACCTGACCAGAAGCTGGCAAGAAGTTGTTAAAGATAAAATCCTGCAGCTGTATAACGACCCGATCACCCACTGGAAAGGCAGCAAAAATAGCCAGCACTACCGTCATCAATGGCACGATTGAGAGCAGTGTCGTAAACGTTAGTGCCGCCGCAGAAGGTAATCCCTGGTCTGCAACAAACCGTGATACCAGCAATTTGGAAAACCGGCGAATTTTCAGATAGGTCATCCTTTAATACCTGACTTGCTGTCTCATCTTTAAGGTCTCTGCCATATTATCCAACAGTTTGGGCTTGTGCTTCTAAGTGGATAATACATCAATCCGATCTGGCAACCAGTGTCATACCGATAATAAGCCCATCTTAACCCGCTGTTTAGAGCCTCACTGTTTGGTTACAATAGGGGTCGTTTAAATCAGGCAAGTCGAGGTCACCATGACAGTTAAGATCTATCACAATCCGCAGTGCAGCAAATCACGCCAGACCCTTCAGATTATAGAAGGCGAAGGTGTTGATGCCGAGATTATAGAATATCTGAAGACGCCTCCCAGTCGGGATGAACTCATAAGCATACTGGATGGATTGGGCCTGGAGCCACGTCAGTTGATGCGTCAGGGAGAGGCTGAATACAAACAGGCCGACCTTGATAATCCTGAACTGACACGGGACCAGCTGATCCAGGCCATGCTGGACTACCCAAGACTGATCGAGCGACCCATCGTGGTAAAAGATGGAAAAGTGATCATTGGACGTCCGCCTGAGCGTGTGCTGGATATTCTCTAATGGCTGAAATACTGATTCTGTACTACAGCCGCTATGGTGCAACGGCGGACATGGCCCGACAGATCGCTCGGGGAGTTGAGGAGGTGAATGGCATGCAGGCCCGCTTGCGTACCGTGCCACCTGTCTCACCGGTTTGCGAAGCTACAGAACCCGCCGTACCCGAAAGTGGCGCGCCCTACGCAACGCTCACTGACTTGAAGGAGTGCCACGGCCTGGCCCTGGGCAGTCCGACACGTTTTGGAAATATGGCAGCACCAATGAAGCACTTCATTGACAGCACCAGTTCGCTCTGGCTTACCGGTGCATTGGCAGGAAAACCCGGCGCCGTGTTCACTTCCTCCTCCAGTCTGCACGGTGGACAAGAGACCACACTCATATCGATGATGCTGCCACTTTTACATCACGGCATGCTGATTACAGGACTACCCTATAGCGAGACTGAATTACTGCATACCACCACGGGCGGCACGCCTTACGGTCCCAGTCATTTGGCAGGTGTGGACAGCAAACTACCATTAAGTGATGAAGAGAAGAGCCTCTGCCAGGCATTGGGTAAACGCTTGGCCACTATCGCGAAACAGTTAAACAACACCTGATGAGTATGTCGAAACAACTGGCCCTTGGTTTCATAATGCCTGAGAAGGCAACCCTGGAAAGCTACGTGCCCGCCGATAACATACAGGCAATATCCGATATGTCGGCCTGTGCCCGTGGCACGGGAGAACCGTTCATCTATCTCTGGGGAGCGGAACAGACAGGAAAGACCCATTTACTTCAGGCCGCTACACAACTGGCAACAGAAACGGGCAGGAGTGCACTCTATATCCCACTGGATCAGGCTCGACAGTTTTCACCAACTATCTTTGATGATCTTGAACAGATGGATCTTGTCTGTCTGGATGGCATTGAGCAGATCGCTGATCTGGCTGATTGGGAGCAGGCGCTGTTTCATCTGTTTAATCGAATCAGAGAACAGCATCGCTCGCTACTGGTCTCCGCCAGCTGCAGCCCATTGAATCTCCCCATCAAGCTCCCTGACCTGGCCTCAAGAATGAGCTGGGGGCTCTGCTATCAGTTACAAGCGCTCAATGACCAGGAGAAAGTAGTTGCACTAACATCAGACGCAGCCCGACGCGGTCTGGAACTGAGCGAAGAGACAGCACACTATATTCTGCGTCACGCGCAACGGGATATGGGTTCATTACGAAAACTCATCGAGGGCCTAGACCAAGCCTCACTTGAAGCACAACGGCGACTTACCATCCCTTTCGTAAAAGCATTCCTGCAACAACAAACGATCGGCAATCCTGACGATTAACTACTGTTCTTTGTTATGATCCATAGCAAGCCGACTCCATACCCAGACATAATTTACGCCACTTGCCACCGTAGTAATCAGAACAATCCAGATAAGTCCATCAATCATCCAGCCGGATAATGGCACCAGCCCTCTATCCAGAACCACTGCCAATACCAGTACAATCTGGGAAAAAGTATTGATCTTACTGATCACGCTGGGATGGGCATCCAACTCCATCACCCTGAAATGATAAACCAGCGCGCCTGTTACAATAATCAGATCCCTCAAAATAACCAGCAACACCAGCCAAACAGGAATAATGCCAATCAAGGCTAGGGTAAGATAACTGGAAACCAGTAGAACCTTATCTGCAAGGGGGTCCAGCAGCCCACCAAGCTGACTCTGCCAACCGTAATGTTTTGCCAGATAGCCATCCAAGCCATCTGAAATACCAGCAACAGCAAACAGTACCAACGCAACTCCAAACTGCTGCTCCAATAGCATCCAGACCACTGGAACAGATATGAAGATTCTCAGTATGCTGATCAAATTGGGTATATCTTCACGTTTCAGCATTATTTATTCAATCGGTCTCCAGTGCATGCACATCGGTTTCTTATCCCACGGTCATCGCCCGCCGAGAGCATCTTTCTCCCCAGCATGTCAACGCATACGATAATAGAGATCGATACCTTCGACCGGCGCTCCCGATTGGTCTGGGGATTCAGGCACAGGCTCAATCAAACCACCGAGCGCCAAACCCTGCGCCAGCACCTGCACACCACCTCTGACTCGCAATTCGTAAGTAATTGAGTCGGGTTCTGCCGAGATGATATCAGCCTGTTCAACTGAACTCTGTGTATCCAGAAATCGCTCCAGCCCCGCATATTGTTTGAGCGCCAATACCCCACTCACCCTGAGCCGCACACGCGAGAGACCGCCCTCCCCCGCCACCGGTGCATAGCGTTCAGCAAGCAGATCGGAAACATGCTCTATGCCATCACTCACCAACGAAGCAGGACTATTTGATTCCGATCGCCAACTGGACGAACGATCGCCGTGATAGAGATGCCAGTTAGCACGCCAGAGTCCACCCGATAGCTGGTTAAGCTTGCCGGTAACAATAAGATCAGGTGAGTAACGTTCAGAAACGCGCCTAATATTCTGCTCAAAATTCCCCCACAGGTCAGCAACCTGCATACCTGCCTGGTCTTCGAGATCCATCAATGGGAGCATCATGGGAATGCCTCGCTGATCGGCCTTCTGAAGCATGACATCCAAGAGCGGGCTATCACTCTCTGGTCGCATTAAACGCCGCTGACCCTGCCCCTCAAACCCCAGCCAGATCAGACCAGATGGACGATTATCACCCCACACAGGGAGCCTTCGATCCCGTAGCAATCGTTGAACCGCATCCTCATCAAACTGGACCATCAATAGACGCCCGGTCTCATCAACTTCCGTCCCGGTAGACTCTGGTTTCGAATCGGAATGGAGGCGATAACGGTACTGCTGTACGTAACGTGGCGCTAATTTCAGATCACTTTGAAGCTCAGGACGCTCGGCAACCTTGCGATTACCGGTTACTTTGATCAACATCTGGGCAAATGCCCGTATTATGCCCTCGGTGCGCTGCTCAGATGATTGTCCTGCAACCGCCACCTCAGCACTATACAATCCCGAAACCTGACTGGCTGAAGCCGTAGCCACAAACCCCAGCAACAGCACAATTAAAAACAACATGGATGCTCGTTTAATGGAGGTACTCTCCAGTTGTCGCTGGCAATAGGGCATTAAATTCTTTTTCCGTTTCAGTGAATACAATCTTTCGATTTTAGCCTGCCACTGGTTCCAAATCCATTCGAACACCCCAAACAGGCAACAAAGTGAGTCCTGTGATTGAACATGAACACTCATAACCAGGACTAAATGCTATAATCGTCCTCTTTTTTGCCTGATCCTGAGCAATGGATTTGGTAGAATTCAGCATTGCTGCATGCAGCCTTAACAAGCACCTACCCTGGAGCGATCAGTGGATCAGAACAAAACCGAGTCCAACTCTCTCAGTTACCGGGATGCCGGTGTCGATATCGACGCTGGAAACAACCTGGTTGAGCGGATTAAACCCATCGTTAAAAACACCTTCAGACCTGGCGTTATGGCGGGACTCGGGGGATTCGGCGCACTTTTCGAACTACCACTTGACCGTTATCGGGAACCGGTACTGGTTTCGGGTACCGATGGCGTTGGCACTAAGCTTCGGCTCGCCTTAGCGATGCAGAAGCACGACACCATTGGTATCGATCTGGTTGCCATGTGTGTCAATGACATCATCGTGACGGGGGCGGAGCCACTTTTCTTTCTCGACTACTATGCAACCGGCAAACTGGATGTTGACGTGGCCACCAGCGTCGTCAAGGGTATTGCTGATGGCTGTAAACTCTCAGACGCGGCATTAACCGGCGGCGAAACCGCTGAGATGCCCGGCATTTATGAGACGGGCGACTATGATCTGGCCGGTTTCTGTGTTGGTATTGTTGAAAAATCCCGCATTATTGAACCCGGGCGAGTCAAACCGGGCGATGTTCTGCTGGGCCTGGCTTCATCTGGTCCCCATTCAAACGGCTACTCGCTGATCCGCAAGATTCTCGAGGTATCCGGTGCCGATCTGGCCGACCCTCTTGGCGACACCACTCTCGGTGAAGCGCTGTTGATGCCTACACGCATCTATGTCAAATCACTGCTGGCCCTTCACCAGCAGATCGACATCCACGCCATGGCACACATTACCGGCGGCGGACTATTAGAAAACATACCTCGCGTACTTCCAGAAGGGACACGGGCCGTTATCGATGATAGCTCATGGGAACGGCCGCCCGTATTTAAATGGTTGCAAGAGCAGGGCAAGGTGATTGAATCCGAGATGCTTCGAACATTCAACTGCGGTGTCGGTATGGTCGTTTGCGTAGGGCCTGAAGATGCGGACAAGGCTATGGCGCTTCTCCAGGATCAGGGAGAGCAGGTCTGGAAACTGGGGCAAATCGAGGCGCATGAGGGCGCTCCCTGCGTGGAACTGAAAAGGTGACATCAGCAGCGAAACTCCCAATCGTTGTCCTTGTATCGGGCAGCGGCAGTAATCTACAGGCCATTATTGATGCAGCCTCGGCAGAACTGCCTGTAGAGATTCGCGCTGTCATCAGTAATAAGCCTGACGCCTACGGGCTGGAGCGGGCACGCAAAGCATCCATCCCCACGCAGATACTTGAACATACCGCATTTAAAGACCGGGATACGTATGATCAGGCACTGATCAAACTAATCGACGAATACCAACCTGCCCTGGTAATACTGGCAGGCTTCATGCGCATCCTGACGGCAGGATTTGTTGCTCATTATCAGGGAAGGCTATTGAACATTCATCCATCTCTGCTGCCGAAGTATCGAGGACTGCATACCCACAAGCGTGTTCTTGAAGCCGGCGACAGAGAACATGGCGCCACGGTTCATCTGGTGACAGAAGAGCTTGATGGTGGCCCAAGACTGCTGCAGGTGTGCTTACCTGTGCAAGAGAGTGACGATGAGAGCACTCTGGCCGCACGAGTCCTCACCCAAGAGCATATTATTTATCCCATGGTAATAGGCTGGTTTGCAGAAGGTCGCTTGTCGATAAAGCATGACGTAATAGAACTGGATGGAGAGAGAATGGACGGACCTAAACAGATGGCTTTCAACCAGACAACGGCCCTATGAGTGGTCTCACCATGAGACTCAGCAGACACCTACTTCTATTGGCAACCGCTTTACTGCTGTCACCTGCGACAACCGTATTTGCTGAGCAAACACTTAAACCCTATAAAGCGCATTACCGCGTGAGCAAGGGAACCTTTGTCATCGGCTCAGCTACTATTACACTCAAGCTATCAGCACAGGGCGATTATCAGTATCGCGCCTTCACAACCCCTGTCGGCCTGGCAGCCGTTTTCCGAAAAGATGAGATTACCGAACAGAGTAATGGCCATATAGTAGGCAGTCGGGTCATCCCAGAGCATTACCTATACAAGCATAAAAAACCTAAAAAACAGCGCACGGTCAGTCTCGATTTTGACTGGGAGAACCAACAAGTTGCCAATAAAACAGCCGACTCTCACTGGTCAATGGAGATACCGTCCGGCACACAGGACAAATTCAGCCAGCAACTCTCACTGATGCTGTCACTCTGCCGGGGTGAATCAGTGGCTACATTTGAGGTAGCCGATGGCGGTCTGCTCAAAACTTATAGCTACACCCAGATAGAAGAGGAGACTATCCGTACTGAATCAGGTGAATACAAAGCCGTCAAACTGGCCAGAAACAAGGATAATAAACCATCAAAGACAACCCTCTGGTTTGCCCCTGATCTCAACTATCTGCCAGTCAAGATTGCCAAGCATGAGAAAGATGGTGACTATGTAATGGAGCTGGTTTCAGTCGATTGGATAGAGATTGACAGCAACTAATTCAGTCACGCTGCAATAACCGGTTCATCACCTTTTTAAAAAAACCACCCGGCGCTACAGTAATATGTGCATCTTCAATATTGATCTGCTCAATAGCGTAACTCTGAAAATCCACACCGGCTTCCTGATACATCTCTTGGGATAGCGTCAGATCATCAGCCCAGCGCGATAGAAAGTCATCACTCGGTGCAATACAGACAATCCGTTTCACCTCTTCCTGAATCAACTTGGATGCACAACGGGGACAAGGCGGATGTGTCACATAAACCGTACATGACGTAAGATCACGCTTGGCAAAAATCATCGCATTCTCTTCGGCATGAATGGTCAGATTGAGTTTGCAATTACGATCTGTCAGCCGCTCCTCTCGATCTTCAACACCTGCAGCAAAACCATTATAACCAACCGAGACAATACGATTGCCGTCTGTAATGACGGCCCCAACCTGCGAAGAGGGGTCCTTGCTCCAGGCAGAGATATGGGCCGCCAGCCCCAGAAAGCGGGTATCCCACTTGATACTCATCGGTAAGGCCTCATAGAAGAAATAGTGCGGGGATAAAACAACAAGTTGGGATGCAGAAAGTCTGCATCCCAAACCTGTTAGATCAGTTATTCTGAATCACGATATTAGGGAACTTGGCCGCATAGCTCTTGGCCTGCTTTGCCAGAATGGCAGTGGTTTTACGGGCAATCTCACGGTAGATCTGAGAGATTCTATGTTCTGGGTCAGCCACAACAGTCGGCTTACCACCATCAGTCTCTTCACGGATGCGGATATCCAGAGGCAGTGCACCCAGGAAGTTGACGCCATACTCGTCAGCCATTCTTTTTCCACCACCCTCACCAAAGATATGCTCTTCATGATTACAGTTAGAGCAGATATGAGTACTCATGTTCTCCACAATACCCAAAACCGGCACTTCCACCTTTTCGAACATCTTGAAGCCTTTACGCGCATCCAGCAGCGCTATGTCCTGGGGGGTTGTGACAACAACTGCACCCGAAACCGGCACTTTCTGCGCCAAGGTCAGTTGCGTATCTCCGGTACCCGGTGGCAAGTCGATAATCAGGTAATCCAGATTGGACCAGTTAGTATCATTCAAGAGCTGTTCCAGGGCTTGGGTAACCATAGGGCCACGCCAGATCATCGGCGTCTCTTCATCGATCAGAAAACCGATCGACATGGCTTGAATACCATAGTTCTCCAGCGGTTCAAGGGTTTTGCCATCATTAGACTGCGGCTGTCCCGAGACACCCAACATGCGGGGCTGTGAAGGACCATAGATATCCGCATCCAATAATCCTACCGTCGCCCCCTCTTCAGCCAGCGCAAGGGCGAGATTGACCGAGGTAGTGGATTTACCCACACCCCCTTTCCCAGAGGCAACGGCGATAATATTCTTAACATTATCAATGGGCTTGAGAGATTTCTGAACGGAGTGAGCCGCTATCTTCCAGCTCACATCAACATCCACTGACGAGACACCTTCAACAGCAGAAATCTGTGCCTTGAGCGCATTGGCCAGCTCATCTTTAAAGCCCTTGGCGGGAAAACCCAGCTCTACTGCAACCTTTACACTGCCGCCATCAATCTCAATACCTTTGATTGACTTGGCATCAACCAGGTCGGTCTCCAAGTGAGGCTCGGTGTACCCTTTTATCGCCTCTTCAATCAACTCTTTTGTTACTTCAGCCATTGCTTGCTCCTACGAGATGACCCCACAGGGTCGCAAATTCGGGGAATGATGGCCGCGCATTCTACATTAAAAAACGCTTATGCCCAACCAAAGCGCTTGGTCTTTCCCCGACCATTATTGATATTTATCCTTTAAGCCACCGAAAACTACTGCGAAACTCACCGTATCAAACTGATCCAAAAAGGCATTACAGGCAATGGCTTTTCGAAATCCGCGTAAATATGTGATAATTGAGTGTTTTACTCAACAAGCGGCCTGAATGGTATTCATACTACAGTGCCTGCTTACTTCTTACTCCCTGACTCAGCCGTGGAATCATGACTCAGAAAGCGCGAAAAATACTCGTTACCAGCGCCCTCCCCTATGCCAATGGCCCCATCCATATTGGGCACATGGTGGAGTATATACAAACCGATATCTGGGTACGCTTTCAGAAGATGCGAGGCAACCAGTGCCTCTATGTCTGTGCTGACGATGCCCATGGCACTCCCATCATGCTGCGGGCCCGCAAGGAGGGCATCGAACCCGAAGCACTGATTACCCGCGTTGCTAAAGAACATAAGGCCGATTTCGCCGATTTCAATGTGGGGTTCGATAACTATCATTCGACTCACTCTGATGAAAACCGACATTACGCCTCTCTGATCTATCAACGCAACAAGGATAAGGGCAATATCAGCAACCGCACCATTACCCAAGCCTATGATCCGGTTGAAGAGATGTTCCTACCTGATCGGTTTATCAAGGGTGAGTGCCCCAAGTGTGGTGCTCAGGACCAGTATGGTGATAACTGCGAAGTATGTGGTGCCAGCTATTCCCCTAATGAGCTGAAAAATCCTGTCTCTGCCGTATCAGGGGCAACACCGGTTGATCGAGATTCTGAACATTACTTCTTCAAGCTGGGCAATTTTGAGGCCATGCTGAAAGAGTGGACCCGGGGAGGCCATCTGCAGGACGAGGTAGCCAACAAGCTGGGCGAGTGGTTTGAGGCCGGACTGCATGAGTGGGATATTTCACGAGATGCACCCTACTTTGGCTTTGAGATTCCGGACCATCCAGGAAAGTTCTTCTATGTCTGGCTGGATGCCCCCATCGGCTACATGGCCAGCTTCAAAAACCTCTGTGACAGGACAGCAGGTCTGGAGTTTGACGATTTCTGGGGCAAAGATTCCACTGCCGAGCTTTATCACTTTATTGGCAAGGATATCATCTACTTCCACGCCCTGTTTTGGCCCGCCATGCTGCATGGCGCTGATTTCCGCACCCCTACGGCGGTCTTTTCCCATGGCTTCCTGACAGTCGATGGGCAGAAAATGTCCAAATCCCGTGGCACCTTTATCAAGGCACGCACTTATCTGGATAGCCTGAACCCTGAGTACCTGCGCTACTACTTTGCTGCAAAACTCAGCTCTGGCATTGAAGATATCGACCTCAACCTGGAGGATTTCCAGGCCCGCGTTAACTCAGATCTGGTCGGTAAAGTAGTGAATATTGCCAGCCGCTGCGCCGGCTTTATTAATAAACGGTTTGACGGAAAGCTGTCCGATCAGTTGGAAAATGAGGCGCTATTCGAAACCTTTGTCGCGGGTGGCAATCATATTGCCGCGTGTTATGAAAACCGCGAATTCAGTAAAGCCGTACGCGAAATAATGGCGCTGGCGGATAAGGCAAATCAGTACATTGACGAGAAAAAACCCTGGATTATTGCAAAAGAAGAGAACCGGGAGCAGGAGTTGCGTGCCGTCTGCACCATGGGGTTGAATCTGTTCCGACTGTTAATCGGTTTCCTGAGGCCAATTCTGCCCGCCACAGCAGAAAGATCAGAAGCCTTTTTACAGGTCCCGCCACTGGCCTGGCAAGACCTGGATAGACCGTTACTGGGCCATGCTATCGCGGCATTTAAGCCACTCATGACACGAATTGAAACCAGTCAGATAGAAGCCATCGTGGCGGCCTCAAAAGAGGATCTCGAAAAGCAGGAATCAGCGACTACCCAACTGGATGGTCCCTTGGCCAAGGACCCCATCAGTGAAACCATTGAATATCCGGATTTCGCAAAAGTTGACCTGCGCATCGTCAAGATCCTGAAGGCACAACATGTGGAAGGGGCCGAAAAACTGCTGCAACTCACTCTGGACCTGGATGGTGAGACCCGCAATGTGTTTGCCGGGATCAAATCTGCGTACGCTCCAGAAGAGTTGGAAGGTAAGTTGACCGTCATGGTCGCCAATCTCGCCCCAAGAAAAATGCGCTTTGGTGTATCAGAAGGGATGGTTTTAGCCGCGGGCCCGGGTGGCAAAGATCTATTTATTCTGACACCTGATAGCGGTGCCGAACCTGGCATGCGGGTAAAATAGTGCATCTGCCTGAGGTATTACGCTGCCAACAGCGTCTTATCTCAGGCCAACCAGGGGTGCAAAAGAGGGTAAAATCATCACCTGATTTAATTATATGAAATATTGTGCATGTTTTTTTTGGTGCGTAATGATATATAATGCAATATACTTCCGGTCACGGCATATATACCTAAAGGTTATAAGGTTATACACGTACAAACTGTCGGTTGTTAGGTATAGGCTTAAACACTACCATCGACCCCCCCTGAAACTGGAGCAGGTCTGCTAATTGATGAAAGAGTATGCACTCATCCTTGTCAGTACAGTGCTGGTCAACAACTTCGTACTTGTGAAGTTTCTTGGCCTGTGCCCGTTTATGGGCGTTTCGAAAAAACTCGAAACGGCAGTCGGCATGGGCATGGCAACAACCTTTGTACTTACGCTTGCTTCGGTCTGCAGCTACCTTGCAAATGAATATCTTCTGGCTCCGTTAGGGCTGGAGTATCTCCGTACCATTACCTTTATCCTGGTCATTGCGGTTCTGGTGCAATTCACCGAGATGGTCATGCATAAGACCAGCCCAGTCCTGTATCAACTCTTGGGCATCTTTCTTCCCCTGATTACAACCAACTGCGCTGTACTGGGTGTGGCATTGTTAAACGTTCAGGAGCAACATAATTTCATTGAATCCGCCCTTTACGGATTTGGAGCTGCCGCCGGCTTCTCCCTGGTGCTGGTGCTGTTTGCCGCCATGCGTGAACGTGTAACGGTTTCAGACGTACCTGCGCCCTTTCAGGGCAGCGCGATCGCCATGATCACAGCTGGACTCATGTCCATCGCCTTCATGGGCTTCTCCGGCCTGGTTTCGAGCTGAGGAGGCCAGGGATGCTCACCGCTATTGCCGCCCTTACGCTTCTGGCTCTCGTCTTTGGTCTCTTATTGGGGTACTCCTCGATTCGTTTTCGCGTCGAAGGCGACCCCATTGTAGAAAAGATAGAAGCGCTGTTACCACAAACCCAGTGCGGTCAGTGCAGTTTTCCAGGTTGTCGCGCCTATGCCGAATCACTGGCCAATGATGAAGCCGACATCAACGCCTGCCCACCCGGTGGCGAAACAACCATGATTGCCCTGTCAGACCTGCTCGGCAAAGACCCTCTACCAATGGAAGGGGGTGCTGCCGAGGAGAAACCCAAGGCCGTTGCTTTTATTCGTGAAGATGAATGTATCGGATGCACACTCTGTATCCAGGCCTGTCCTGTAGATGCCATTCTGGGGGCAGCAAAAAGCATGCATACCGTAATCAGCAGTGAATGCACGGGCTGTGAACTTTGCCTGCCACCCTGCCCGGTTGAATGCATCGACATGAAGCCTTTAGAGGTTAACACCAGTAACTGGAAATGGCCTTATCCAGGCGATCATTCGGTCGGCCGATCCATTGCAACCTCGCAGGCGGGTTAGAGAAGTGCTATGTCACCAATAAACCAACAAAAACAAAAGCATCCTCTGCACCGTTTCAATGGTGGGCTGCACCTGCCCGATAATAAATCCATATCGCTTACGCTGCCACTAATGCAGGCAGCCATCCCCAAGCAATTGACCATACCATTGCAACAGCACATAGGTGAGATAGCCGAGCCACTGGTAAAGGTGGGCGACGCTGTACTCAAAGGCCAGATGCTCGCCAAGCCACAAGGTTATGTGAGCGCCCCTGTGCATGCTCCCACCTCGGGAACAGTCGTGGCCCTTGATGTATTGCCCATCCCCCACCCCTCCGGCCTCCCCGCCCCCTGCATGGTGATTGAGACCGATGGTAAGGATACCTGGGGTGAAAAAATGGAACCCATGGTCGATTACATGCAGACCGATCTTTCATTGCTGCGCGAACGCATCCGCAATGCCGGTATAGTCGGGCTGGGTGGCGCTGCGTTTCCATCCAGTGTGAAACTGACCCCCGGGCTGGATAATCCAATCCACACACTGATCATAAATGGTGCCGAGTGCGAACCCTATATCACCTGTGACGACCTGCTGATGCAGACCCAGGCCGGGAAAATCCTCTCGGGTATCAGTATCATTCGACGATTGGTTGGTGCCGAAAAGTGTCTGATTGGCATTGAGGACAATAAACCTGAAGCCATTAAGGCACTCAAACAGACCGTAGCCGAGCATGAACTCTCATGGATTTCGGTCATTACCATCCCCACCCTCTACCCAAGCGGTGGAGAAAAGCAGCTGATAAAGGTTTTAACTGGAAAAGAGGTCCCCTCTGGCAGCATTCCAGCGAAGATCGGCATGATCTGCCATAACGTAACCACCGCCTTTGCCGTAGCCGAAGCCGTCCTGGACGGCAAGCCACTGATTTCCCGATATGTAACGATAACGGGCAATGGTGTAGCACAACCCAGAAACCTTGAGGCACTGATTGGCACCCCGGCATCCGAACTGATTGCTCAGGCCGGCGGCTATACTGACCAGGTTTACAAACTGATCATGGGAGGACCCATGATGGGTTTTACTCTAGCCTCTGACGAAGTGCCCATCACCAAGGCAAGTAACTGTCTGCTGGCAGCTGACAAAACAGAATCTCCCGATCCTGAATTAGCACTGGCCTGTATTCGCTGCGGGCAGTGTGCTGCAGCCTGCCCAGCCAATCTACTGCCCCAGCAGATGTATTGGTACGCCCGGGCAAAAGATCTGGAAAAGGTGCAGGAGTACAATCTGTTTGATTGTATCGAGTGCGGCTGCTGCTCCCATGTCTGCCCCTCTCATATACCGCTGGTTCAGTACTTCCGTTTTGCCAAGACCGAGAGCTGGGCACAGGAGAAAGAGCACCGGGCGGCTGAGCGGGCACGCCAGCGTCATGAGGCCCAACTGGCACGTAAAGAGCGCAAGGAGGCTGAAAGAAAAGCCCGAATTCGCCAAAAAAAGGAGGCGCTGAAAAAGCCCATTCCCAAAACAACCACCGATGAACAAACATCTGCGGTGGGTGACGATGATCCTAAAAAAGCCGCCATCGCTGCAGCACTCAAACGCGCCGCAGAAAAAAAGGCCGCATTGGCTGCGTCCGGTGTTACACCCAAAAACCAGGATGATCTTACTGACGCTCAAAAACGAGCCATTAAGAAGGTGGATGATCGCAGGACGATTCCAGAAACAGATACCACCACCTCTGAAGAGCAGGGCGGATAATCGATGCAATTCACGACCATCTCATCACCCCACAGTGATCGGCCAAACAGTGTCAGTCGGACCATGTTACTGGTCATTCTTGCGCTGCTTCCCGGTGCAGCCGCCATGATCTGGTTCTTTGGCTGGGGCATCCTCATCAACATGCTACTTGCAAGCGCCACTGCCGTTGCATGTGAAGCCTTATCAATGCGCCTTAGAAAGCGCCCAATCCTGCCAGTTGTGGGGGATTTCAGCGCAATCCTTACAGCCCTGCTGTTTGCCGTTGCCGTACCGCCCCTGCTTCCCTGGTGGCTGACTGTCATCGGTATCGCCTTCGCCATCCTGTTGGTGAAGCAAATGTATGGTGGGCTAGGATACAACCCATTCAACCCAGCCATGGCAGCCTATGTGTTGCTGCTGGTCTCTTATCCGGTTGAGATGACCTCGTGGTTGCCGCCAACCATGTTGAATGAGAATCCATTGACGCTCCTTCAATCAGCGATGGTGATCTTTACGGGTACGCTGCCGGGCGGTCTCTCATGGGATGCCTTGACCATGGCTACCCCGCTGGATTCGATGTTCACTCAACTTGATCAGAGCAAAATGGTCAGTGAGATTATGATGAGTCCCTTGTGGGGCGATTTTGGTGGACGCGGCTGGGAGTGGGTCGGCAACTGGTATCTCCTAGGCGGACTTTTCCTGATTTATAAGCGTGTAATCAGCTGGCATATACCGGTATCGATGCTGGTAAGTCTGCTGGTGCTCGCCATGCTCTTCCATTTTCTGGATCAGGAAGCTTACCCATTCGGCATGTTCCACATATTCACCGGCGGAACCATTCTGTGTGCCTTCTTTATCGCAACCGACCCGGTCTCTGCCTGCACCACCAAAAAAGGCCAGTTAGTCTATGGCGCCAGTATTGGGCTGATGGTATTTGTTATTCGAACTTGGGGTGGCTATCCAGATGCCGTGGCGTTTGCTGTATTGCTGCTAAACATGGCCGCGCCCACCATTGACTATTACACCCAGCCAAGAACATTTGGACACGGGGGCACGTCGTGATTAAACATCCTGTCTCTGTCGCCGGCGTACTGCTTGCTCTGTTTGCCACGGCGGGTACCGCACTGGTTGCCGTCACCAATGACCTAACTGCCGATAGGATTGCCGCCAATGAACGGGAGGCACTCCTACAAAGCCTGGGTGCACTGGTGCCTATTACAAGTATTGATAATGACATTGTCAGCGATACCCGTATCGTAAAACAAAAAGATCTACTAGGTAGTGATGAGACACTGGTCTACCTGGGTCGTAATAAGGGCAAACCTGTTGCAGCGGTATTCACTTCTGTTGTACCCAATGGCTACAGTGGCCCTATTAAACTGCTTGTGGCCGTGCTTAATAATGGAACACTGGGTGGTGTCAGGGTCGTCTCACACAAAGAGACTCCTGGATTGGGTGACAAGGTAGAAGAAAACCGATCGGATTGGATCTTTTCGTTCAACGGGAAGTCACTCTCCAACCCGGAGTTCTCACGCTGGAAGGTGAAAAAAGATGGCGGCGATTTTGATCAGTTCACCGGGGCAACCATCACCCCACGATCCATTGTTAACGCTGTAAAAAATACCCTGGTTTATTTTGATAGACATGGTGAATCCCTGTTTACTGATACAAAAAAGGCGACCAAGAAATGAGTACAACCAGCTATGGCAAGCTGATTAAAGAGGGTCTCTGGAGTAACAACCAGGCGTTAGTGGCACTTCTTGGACTCTGCCCTCTGCTAGCCGTTACCAATACGGCTATTAACGGTCTCGGGCTTGGTATAGCCACCACTGCCGTACTGGTAATGTCAAATGCCACTGTCTCACTAATTCGAAATCTGGTTCGACCAGAAGTACGCCTCCCGGTATTTGTTATTGTCATCGCCTCCTTTGTAACCGCGGTCGAACTCAGCATGAATGCCTGGTTCTTTGATCTCTACAAGGTGCTGGGGATCTTTATTCCGCTTATCGTAACCAACTGTGCCATTATTGGACGCGCCGAGGCCTTCGCATCCAAAAGCCACCTCTTTCCTGCAATAGTCGATGGTCTGGCGATGGGACTAGGGTTTACCTGTGCGTTGGTTGCACTGGGCTCCATGCGTGAACTGCTCGGTCTTGGAACACTGTTTTCTCAGGCAGACCTGATGTTTGGTCCGATAGCCAGTGACTGGACCATCAGTCTGGGCGACAACTTCAAAGGCATGCTACTGGCAATCTTACCCCCCGGCGCCTTTCTTGGTCTGGGACTCATGATTGCACTTAAAAATATTATTGACAGCAGGCTACCAAAAAAGAAGCCTGTTCCAGCGACAACCTCAGAGGGTGACCTTGAGGCCGGAACGGTCTGAGACTAGTGGACTATGGTCGACGTATAACGGCCGATCGCCTGGCGTAATAACTGCTCATCAACAGGCTTGGCAAGAAAGTCATCCATACCAGCTTCGGCACACTTCAGCCGGAGACTGGATGTTGTATTCGCGGTCAGTGCAATAATAGGTAAATGGTTGCCATCCGATTCCGCCTCCCTATATTTACGGGCGAATTCAATTCCGTCCAGTTTTGGCATACGCAAATCAATAAAGGCGATATCGTGCTTACCCTTTGCTGCCATCTCCAAAGCCTCCTCGCCATCCCGGGCCCAGGTTACACTGCAGCCAATTCCAGTTAACAGCGTACTCAACACTTTGGCATTAATGACATTATCCTCGGCCATCAGCACTCGAACTTTAACTATTGCCTTTGATAATTCATTCACATTTCGATCAGTTGTCGCCGCTCCTGCCATTTTCAACACGCTGGCAATCTGCCTGAAAATATCCACTGATAACAGTGGTTTTTTTATGAAGTGGCTGCCCGGATGATCATCATCCAGCTTTCGTTCCTGATAACCCAGATAGATAATGGGCAGATCACTACGCAAGTGCTGACGAATAAGTCGGCCAATCCTTACGATATCCTGTCCGGTGGGTGAATCAGCAACAATGGCAAAATCAATCCCCCCCTGCAATTCTACCTGATTGACCACATCAGAAAGCTCACTCAGTTTTGATACCACGTTACAGTGAACACCGATCGAGGCACAACTCTTCTTTATCAGTTGTAACGAGCTATTATTCGTCTCGTAGATCAGCGTGGTATATCCATCAAATTGTCCAGAACTTTGTTGTTCATGGCTCAGCAACTGTCCTGTAAAAGGCAGCCTAACCCAAAAGGTACTCCCTTTGCCCACCTCACTCTTAACGCCTATCTCACCACCCATAAGCTGTGCTAATCGACGTGATATAGTTGTTCCAAGGCCAATGCCACCCTGGCTACTGGTGGGCGACGTATCCGCTTGCCAAAACCGCTCAAAGAGCTTCTCCTGCAGTGACGAATCAACTCCAATCCCAGTATCCCTGACCGCTATATACAACGCATTCTCAGCTTCTGATGAAACTACTTTTGCCGATAGCTCTACCTCTCCTGAAGAAGTAAATTTCACGGCATTTGATAGCAGGTTAGAGAGAATCTGGCGCAGCCGTAATTCATCGTAAAAGACCAAGGCAGGCAGTTGATCATCCACATCGCAAATTAATTCGAGCCCCTTATCCAGTGCCTCATGGGAAAGCGCCTGACATACATCGTGGAATAGAACCCTGATATCAAACAGTCGTGGTTTAAGCTCCAGTCCCCCGGCATCCATCTTTGACAGATCAAGCACTTCACTAATCAGAGAATCGAGAATATTTCCCGAAGAGACAATGGACGCCACAAACTCTTTCTGCTCAGCAGTTAACTCAGTGTTTTTTAATAATTGAGACATCCCCATAATTCCACTCAACGGTGTGCGCAGCTCATGGGTCATACTCGATAAAAATACACTTTTAGCCTGATCAGACTGCTCTGCTTCTTGTCTTGCTTCATGTAGTTTCCTGAGTAATACATACTGATACAAGGGCAACAGTATCAACAACAGTAGAAAAAAGATCACTTCGAAGGTGTATTTATCCCACTGACCAAGAGCGGTCAGCACGACTGTATACGCAAATATACTGAGTAGCGATGCCCACTTCAGATGCGTTTTTCCATAGCGCGTTCCATACGAGATAAAGATCCATATATAGAGAAGGTAAAAAGGGCTGACCACATCTTTTGTAAGATAAATACAGAAGCTGGTTGCAGATACATCCAACACCAGTGAGAAATAGCGTCTGGCTTCCCAAACCGGTCTGTGAATAACACTGGCAAGTAGTGAGAGAAAAAGAATGAGAAAACCGCCAAATAGCAGCGAGTAATCATTCAAGTCAACAAGGTAATACTCACTAGCCGCCCCAAGCCCAATGTATAGAACAGCAAATAACCAGATAGCCAATCGCACCATCGCTGATTGAAATTCAGGGTTTTTCAGAAGTGCGGGATCTAGCCTGATGAGCATCCTATGCCTCGATTATTAATAAATTCAGTCGATCAAAGAAGCTTATACTACTTTATATCTGCTAAATTCTAAAACCATGATTCAGTGAAATAACAGCGATGATAACCAGAATAGCCAACCACCACACATTTATCATCCTCAATAATTGAGCCATGATAAAATAGATACATGAATAAGCAGATCAGACAGACCATCTTTGAACGCCTACGTGAGCAGAACCCTTCACCGACCACTGAGCTCCACTACCACACACCATTTGAACTGTTAATTGCGGTAATCCTGTCGGCTCAAGCGACAGACAAAGGGGTAAACAAGGCAACAGCTAAACTCTTCCCCACTGCAAACACCCCCGAGACCATCCTGGCTCTGGGCGAAGAGGGCCTTAAAAGCTATATAAAAACCATCGGTTTGTATAACAGCAAAGCGATAAATATCCTTAAGACCTGTGAACAACTCATACAGATTCACAACAGTGAAGTTCCTGATGAAAGATCGGCATTGGAAGCCCTTCCAGGTGTGGGCAGAAAAACAGCAAATGTCATTCTGAATACTGTTTTTCGACAACCTGCAATGGCCGTTGATACCCATATATTCAGGGTTTCTAACAGAACCAAGATTGCTCCAGGGAAAAATGTGCTGGAAGTAGAGAAGCGGTTATTACGGAACATCCCAAAGGAGTTTCTGCTCGATGCACATCACTGGCTGATACTGCATGGTCGGTATACCTGCATTGCTCGCAGCCCACGTTGTGGTTCATGTATTATTGAAGACCTGTGCGAATTTCGCGATAAAAAACTGGATTGATGAACCATGTTTGGTAGTGATAGAAATCAGATGCGTCGTTTTTTTATTGACACTTGGCGTAAAGCGCGTGAAGGAGAGGTTTTAATTCCTCTTGAACAGATAATCGCGGGGATTATTCAACAACATCCCGAATACCATGCACTGATTGAGGCTCCTGAAAATGCACTGGACAAGGATTTTCTCCCCGATGGCGGCGAAACCAATCCTTTTCTCCATATGGGTATGCATATCAGCCTACAAGAACAGGTTGGAACAGATAGGCCTGCAGGAATACGGGCACTCTACAACAAAGCGGTCTCCAAGGTAGGTGACAACCACGAGGCGGAACATCAGCTGATGGAGTGCTTGGGTAAAATGCTCTGGGAAGCACAACGAGCAAATCGAACACCTGATGAGAAAGCTTATCTAACCTGTGTAAAACAGTTGATTGGAAAATAGCAGACGCTATTCACCGTCCTTATCAAGTTGCTCACGGGCCTGCCTGATCTGGGAGCCCTGTCGTTGAATAACATGTTGTATCAGTACATCCCGATCACGTTCACGTATATGTGTAAAAGTGGTTCGTAGGTGATAGCGCTGCTCCGACACCTCTGTCTCAATGGGATCACAGCCAATGACCTCAGCAAAACTAAGGATGCCCGTATAAGATGGCATCAACAAAATCTTTAGTTCAAGAATCGTTCCTTCTGACAGCTGTTCATCCACACAAAACGAGATCCCAGTAGCACTCAGGTTCACCTCCTGAGCGGGCTGAATGAACAGTTCTGTCGTTTGCGCCAGAAAAGCCCGACCAAGAATATCTATCTTCTTATCCAGTGATTTCAGATATGCAGCGATCTCGGGACGGCTGGCCTCAATCTTGTGCAATATACCCATCATCTCCTGGGTAACCGCAGCAAGGCTGCTTACCACTGTAAAATGACTATCCAGCTCTTTTTCAAGACGTTCAACACAAGCGGGCACTTCATCAGCTGGCACCGTCTGATAGCTCAGGCTGAGGCTATCCTCAATCCGAAAATATTGTCTACGTTCATCCTGACCTTTATTCAACTGCTCATCACTCCTGCAAACTGAATTCGCTTCTCTTCCTCGATTAGACCTTATCCCTGAGGGGCATTTATCTCTAATGACTCGCCACCCTCTATGTCCGATCCGCGCTCGATGATCAATTCAACACGGCGATTAATAGCCCGGTTTTCTTGAGAATCATTAGGCACAAGCGGCTGGGACTCCGCATGCCCCTCAACAGTTACCCGTCCTGGGTCTATATTCGGGTCATCCAACAGCGCATGTACCACCGTTACTGCACGAGCGGAAGAGAGCTCCCAGTTGGAGCGAAAACGCTGCGTGGATATCGGAATATTATCGGTATGTCCGGCTACAACCACCTTACCCGGTGTCTTGGCAACCGCTTCACTCAGGCGCACCATGACGCCATAAAAATCGTCATTCAATTTAGCACTGCCGGATGGAAAAGAGCCTTTTTCATTTATCCTGATAATGATTTTGGCCTGTTCCGTCTCCACGCTGACCAGATTCTCTTCGATCTCCAGCTGCATAGCGTCTCTAATTTCCCGAGCTTGCTCTGCAACCTCTTCCATCACCTTTTCTAAAGCCGCGGCAGCTGCCGCAGCAGCATCGGCCTCGGCATTGGTCTTGGCATCGGCCGCATCAGAGCCACCACTGTCCGGCACATCAAGATTCTGCTTCTCCACGTCCGTCGTCTGTTGACGTATTTCATTGATCAATGAGGGCTCAGGAATCGTTGAAGGACTGAATTCCTGTTTAATAACACTCGTGCCCATAACAACCTCGTTTGCAGGGATCTCACGCTGAACACCAAAAGCATCCTTCATGGAATCCGCCATCTTTTTAAACCGGATGGCATCCAATTCCGCAAATGAGAGCAGCAGTACAAAAAAGCACATCAGCAAGGACATAAGATCTGCGAAGGTAGCCAGCCAGGGGGGCAATCCCGGTTCACATTTGGGGCACTCGTCCGACATACCCGTTACTCTACCTCTTCTTTAGTGCGCTTGTTGGAAGGAAGATAGGTGGAAAGCAGCTGCTCCAAAACTCGCGGATTCATCCCCTCCTGAATACCTGCAATTGTTTCAATTATCAACGACTTATTTGTTTTTTCCAGCGCACTTGCACGAGCCAGTTTATCAGCCAGCGGCTGTGCAAAGGCATTGGCTATGATCGCCCCGTAGAGCGTCGTCAACAGGGCCACCGCCATCGCAGGCCCGATACTGGCCGGATCTGACATATTGGCCAGCATCTGTACCAGACCGACCAACGTACCAATCATCCCCATTGCCGGAGCCATGGTCGCCATATTCTTGAACATGGTTTGACCCACCTCATGACGCTCAATGGTCAGGTCAATATCTTTACTGAGCAACCGGTTGACCAGAGCAGGGTCATGGCCATCCACACAAAGCCCAATGCCCTGCTTAAGGAATTCATTACTGATCTCCTGCCCTTCCAGTGCTAGAAGTCCGTTCTTTCGTGCAACATCTGCCAGAGTGACCGCTTCTTCAATTAACGAGGAAGCATCATCGGTTTTGTAGAAGAAGGCTCTCATGCCGATGCTAAAGGATCCCAGAAAATCTTTCAGGGAGACCTGCATCAGCGTCACCATGAAGGTACCACCCACTACAATCAGAATGGAGGGCACATTGACAAACAGCATGACATCACCGCCCGTCGCAATGGCGCCAATAATGATGCCAAACCCACCCAATAACCCGATTAGTGTTGCTATATCCACAAATACTTCCTCATCACTCTCTACAGACCAGGCAGAAACCTTATTTCAGCACTAACGTTTGTAGCGGAAACATTAGACGAAACTTTAACGCAAACGTCAGGTTATATTCGGTTAATTCGTTACTGGCTGCAATCGTTAGTCACAACTTCGCAAGCTACTTGATCCATTGGACACAACTACGTAAGTTGGCTGCCTGATAATATCAGTATCCAGCGCCCTTTTTGGGGAATCATTGGTTTTAATACAAGGAAGCAGAACGTGCAGCAGCAAATCAAAAAGAGCGTGCTGATTACAGGTTGCTCCAGTGGCATTGGCCTTTGTGTCGCCGAAGGATTGAAGCAGCGTGGGTATCAGGTGATCGCCAGCGCCCGAAACACTCACGATGTAGATCAGCTGATCGCGTCTGGATTTACCGCAATACAGCTTGATCTGAATGACTCGGAGAGTATCCAGCGTGCGGTTGATCAAACACTTTTGATCACAGAAGGAGAACTCTATGGGCTATTCAACAATGGTGCCTATGGACAACCTGGAGCAGTCGAAGACCTGTCGAGAGACACCCTGCGTGCACAATTCGAAACCAATCTCTTTGGCTGGCATGAACTGACATGCAGGATTATCCCTGTCATGCGCCAACAAGGTGAAGGCAGGATCATTCAGAACAGTTCCGTACTGGGTTTTGCAGCGCTCGCTTACAGAGGGGCCTACAATGCCAGTAAATTTGCCCTGGAGGGTTTAACTGACACACTCAGAGCGGAACTCAAGGGAAGCGGCATACAAATCAGCCTGATTGAGCCTGGCCCAATCGAGAGTCAGTTTCGTGCCAATGCCTATGCCATGTGGAAAAAGAACATCGACCCATCCAACAGTTTCCACAAAGTGGCCTATCAGGCCATGGAGGAGCGCTTAACCAAGCAAGGCCCAGCGGTGCCCTTCACCTTGCCGCCCGAATCTGTCTTAAAGCGCGTGGTACACGCCCTGGAGAGCCCCAGACCAAAAATACGCTACTACGTAACTTTCCCCACTTACCTGCTTGGAACCCTAAAACGCCTGCTTCCTTATCGGGCCATGGACTGGATTCTGAACCGGATCTAGTTTCAATGTTGGGAAAAATACTCTGCCAGGAACTGGGCAAATGTTTGTTGACCTGCCTGTTCTAACTGCCGTTGTTGCTCGATGGAGGATTCCGCTTCAGCAAGCAGCAGTCGATAACGTTCGGTTTCTGGTACAAGCCCACTAAAAAAGTCACGATGCTGTAGTGATTTGCGTTTGGCAAAATGAAAAAAGCCTTCTCCCTGCTCACGCATCTCTTGCAGCATTCTGGCTGATGGGGTCAACTCAGGATCATCGACACACGCCAACTGCGCTTTCAGGTTTGACGTGTAGGGCTTGGTGTTGTCCCACTTATCCAGCAACTCACAGACCGGCTCCATCGCCTGTAACAGCTCCCGTGCCCAATCTCGCAAGCGAATATCTCTGCCCTGACGTGAAAGATATAGCTCTGGATCTCGTCCTCGATGGGCCGCCCCGCCAATATTCTGGTCAATCTCCCGGCGCTCCTGCACATTTATCGGCGGGCTATCCATGAACAAGGAGAACACCATAAAGGCACGCAAGAAATAGAGCTGCTCCTGACTCACACCCAGCGGATGGAAGGCATTGACATCCAACGAACGCAATTCAATATAGCGTATACCGCGCCGCCGCAATGCAACCGTTGGCTTCTCCATGCCCTGCAGCACCTGTTTAGGCCGGACGGTTGTGTAATATTCATTCTCAATCTGCAGAATATTGGCATTCAGCTGCTCATAGCGACCAGCCACCTCAACACCGATCTTTTCCCACATCGGACAGGGCGTCTCAATCGCATGAGTCAGACTCTCGATATAACTCTGCAGATTGTTGTAATTGGCCTTAATCCCAACACCTTTCTCCTTACTGTTGGTATAACCAATATCACCCATACGAAGCGAAGTGGCATAGGGTTCGTAATAGGTTGTCTGATCGAACTGTTCCAGATCCGTTGGTTTATTCCCAAGAAACGACTTACAAACGGCAGGCGACGCCCCAAAGAGGTAGGGGATTAACCAACCAAACCGCTGCAGATTTCTGATCAGCGCAATATAAGAAGTATCCGTAAAGTCACGTAGTGATTTGTCACTTAGCTGTAACGCCTTATAGAGCGGCCAAAAAGCTTCATCGAAAGAGAAATTGAAATGCACCCCTGCAATCACCTGCATGGTCCGGCCATAACGATGGCCCAACCCGCGCCGGTAGACATTTTTCATTATGCCGGGATTGGATGTACCGTAATCAGCAATCGGAATATTGTCTCCGCCATCCAGAACACAGGGCATACTGGTAGCCCAGAGATATTCGTTCTCCAAATGATCGTAGACAAATTTCTGGGTGTCGCTTAAAAAAGCCAAGGCGTCGTCAATACGCTGGCATGGCGGAGTAATCAACTCTGCCAACGCTTCTGAATAGTCGGTTGTAATATAGCTGTTAGTAAGGGCCGCCCCCAGAGCTGGAGGGTGTCGCTGTTGCGATATACTGCCACCTTCAGAGACCCGCAGGCACTCTTTTTCAAGCCCAACAGCACCACCTGTCGAGAGAAATTGCCCGATCTCATCCGGTAATTCCCGGATGCGGTTTTCAACTGATTGATACAATCGCGCCGTCCCAGCTATATGTTTATTCTGGTTATTCGCCCCACGTGCTCCGGACAAAGCCCCAATTCTAGTTGGCATTATAGCCACTGAGACTATCATCTGTCCGATGTATCAACCACAGCATCAGACTACAGCGAGACATGCACCCACAAGGATGCATCTTTTGCATTTACTCTCAGGTTGGGCAAAGATAGGCAAAATTCAATAGCCTGAGTCAATAGTTTGAAACATCTGGTTTTATTCACTCTTATTTTTTCCTTCGCACCCTTGTTTGCCGGAGAAGCCCGTGAGCAGCAGATCTCTGCACTTCAGGTCAGGCAACCAGCACAGACAAATCTGGCTGATAGTGACAAGTCTCAGGAGGTCTGGAATAAGCTGGATGACCGCAAACTGAAACTGCGTTCGGCCTCCGTCTTGATTATTGATAATGAGGGAAACGAGCTCTACAGCAAACAGAGCACGCAACCCCGTCCCATCGGCTCAATTACCAAACTGATGACGGTTATGGTAATACTCGACTCACAACTTGCACTCGAAGAGAAGATCCGTATCAACAAACAGGATCGGGATCTCATACGACTGACTGGCTCACGACTGAAATATGGCGCTACCCTCACCCGCAGTGAGCTGATCAAACTCGCTTTGATGGCTTCTGAAAATCGGGCCGCCAGCGCACTCGCCAGAACCTTCCCGGGCGGAACAGAGGCCTTTGTAGACGCCATGAACGAGAAGGCAAAATCACTGGGCATGAAACAAAGCCAATTTGCCGACCCTGCCGGACTGAAAGCGGGGAATATTGCTTCCCCACATGATCTGGCCCTACTGGTTCGTTCAGCCAGCCACTATCCGGCAATCCAGTCAGCGACAACCCGACTCAAGATGGATGTACGACCCTACCCGAAACGGGGCCCTCTGACTTATGGTAATACGAATCGGCTACTGAAAAATGCAGCGTGGAATATCTCGCTCAGCAAGACAGGTTATATCAATGAAGCCGGCCGCTGCCTGGTTATGCAGGCAGAACTTAAAGGCAAGGAGCTGATTATTGTACTTCTCAACTCCTTCGGAAAACTCACACCTTTCGGTGATGCCAATCGCATCAAAAAATGGATCAACAATGGCTTATCAGGCTGATGCTTTTCAGCACAATTAATTAATCATTGCTGCCCGACTCTGACCCCCAATGTAGTCAGCCAGAATATGGGCAGCTTCATTGAGCATAATTCGAGCAACCGGATCATCTATATCCGAAGCAGGATCTGACCGCTTCCTCTTTTCATCATCCTCATCAGACTCAGGCTCCAATCCTATCGCAGTCAAAAACTGATTCTTTTCAGCTTTACGGCGTTTTTCCCGCCTATCCCACTCGATCTCCCGGTCTTTCTCCAGCAGTGAGACGGAATCCTGGTCCCGCACCTCTTTCAGCAAACGCTCTACCTGCATGAGATAAGCAAAACCTGGATCACCTTTGATCCGGAGCAGATGCTTCTGTTGATAAGGCTCCAGCGGGCCGAGCCTTTGCGACTTATATTTCACAGCACTTATCTGCGCCCATGGCAGCGCATTTTCCAGACTGCGCTCACCCTGATCATCCGCCTGTACAGCAGAAGGATATATGATGTCTGGTACAACACCTTTGAACTGGGTGCTCCCACCGTTTATACGGAAGAACTGTGCCATGGTGAGCCGAAGACGACCGAGGTTTTTATCGCCGTAGCGAACAAACCGCCCCAAATCCACCAGCGTCTGAACTGTACCCTTACCAAAGGTCGGCTCACCGATGATAATGCCGCGATGATAATCCTGAATCGCGCCGGCAAAAATCTCTGATGCCGAGGCGCTCTGACGATCCACCAGTACCGCCATCGGACCACCGTAGACCTGAGCCGGATCAGGGTCACGCTCCACATCCAGATTTCCAGACGCATTTTTTACCTGGACAACAGGACCAGAAGGAATAAATAGTCCGGTGAGTTCTGTCGCCTCAACCAGAGAGCCACCACCATTCTGGCGTAGATCAATGACAATGCCATCCACCCCCTCTGCTTCAAGCTCACTCAGCAGCCTGCGCACATCCCGTGTAGTACTGGTAAAGTCTTTCTCGCCTTTGGAGAAACCACGAAAATCTCTATAAAAGGCAGGGATATCAATCACGCCAATACGCGTAGCACCCATCCCCCCCAGACCTTCAATAATGTATTTTTTGGCCGCCTGATCTTCCAGTTTTATCTCATTACGGACCAGCGTCACCAATTTAGAACGCCCTGCAGACCCCTCATCTTCCGGTAACAACTGAAGCCTGACCGTGGTTCCCTTGGCCCCTCGAATAAGATCCACCACATCCTGTAAACGCCAACCCACCACATCTTCCATCTCACCGTCTGCATCCTGACCAACACCGGTGATACGATCACCCGGATTGACCTGACCACTCAAACTGGCAGGACCACCCACCACCGTACGCTGCACCACGGTATATTCATTCTCATTTTTCAGGACGGCGCCTATACCTTCCAGCGAAAGCCGCATACTGATATCAAAATTCTCAGAAACCCTCGGAGACATGTAGGAGGTGTGGGGCTCCAAGCTCAGGGTGTAAGAGTTGATGAAAATCTGAAATACATCATCCGATTCCATTTGTCGGGTGCGATGCTTAATACCTTTATAGCGTTTTTCCAGTGTGGTACGTATTTCATCCAGAGGCTTATCTTTTAACTTCAGACTAAGAATGTCACTCTTGACCTTCTTGCGCCAAAGCTCATCCAGATCACGCTTACTGGTAGCCCAGGGGCTTTTCTCGCGATTAAAACGATAACTCTCATTAATGGTAAAATCATAATCGACTTTAAGGAGATTCAGTGCCATATCAATGCGTTCGTCTACACGCTGCCTGTAGACCCGGAAGATATTAAATGCGGAATCAAGCCGAGCTTCCTTCAGATCATCATCCAAACGATCACTTACCACAGAAAACCGGTCGTAATCCGCCTGTGTAAAGAAGCTCTTATTGGGATCCAGTACTTCCAGGTATCGATTCAGCATTGCCTTTGACATCGCATCATCAAGTTGATGTTTCTTATAGTGATACTCATCGATCACCTTAAGAATAATCAGTGTCGCCTGTCGCTGAGAGCGTGTCGGCTGCAACTCATCAAGAGAAACCTCCCGCACACTGGCCAGTGCCAATGTAAAGCACTGGAGCAATAACAGAAGTAAAAGCAGTAGATATCTGAATTTCATAAGCTTGAGTATTATCCCGTAATCAACCGTTGGACCTCAAAAGAATCCAGTAGGTTTCATCTCAATATGATTTCGAGTTTAGCACGCCCCTATTCGAGCGGGGGCAAAACCGGGTGCAACCCCGTGAGCAAGTTCATGTAATCAGGTTCATCAGGCGTGATAAAACCGTATCGTATAAGGAAGTCGATAATCACCAGATTACAGTTTAATTTGAACTCATCCCCACCCTTCACCCGCTCCATGACTTCTTCAACCGGCCATAGATAAAATTCCTGGACTTCACCATCGGTACACACAGGGCGAAAATCTTCTGGTAATTCAAGGTCATAACAAAACAGGGTATCGGACTTAAAGCCCATCTGGGTATCCATATGATAACTGACAGCCCCAACCGGAATCGCCTTCCCGGCCAGTTCAACCGGAATTCCCGCCTCCTCCCAGCACTCCTTGGCAAGATTATTATGTAGAGAAATTCCATAAGGCAGGCCACCTGCGGCCAGATTATCCAAACACCCAGGGTAATGCCGCCGATCAGCTGCACGGCGTCCGATCCACATTTTCAATCCATCAGAACCGCGAACTATCGCATTAACGTGCTGACCGAACGCAGGAACACCAAAACAGGGGGCCATAGAGCGGTCAATCAAAAGCAGGGGCTCTGCCATATCCTCTCCCCTGACGGCATATCGCTCCCCATGAAACGGAAGCAGAAAATCCTGGTCAACCAGTTCGTTCAGAACCCAAGCCAATCTCTCTGTTCGATCATCAGAAGCTGGCGATGATTCCAAAAAGTGAACAGCCGTATCGGTGATCTGGAAGATTTCAGGCCACGCCTTGAGTTGATTGGCAAAATCACGGTTAACTCTGCCAACCGTATGCCCAGCCACATCAAAAGAGATGAATCGTGTTACGTCATGCCTATTGCACACAGCAATATGATCGAAAAACCCCATACAACAACAATCCTTAACGGGCCGAAACGGTCAGCCTGTATTCTTTAAAAACAGGGGGAAAAAGCATGTTAATGAACCTGCTGCTCACCCTCACTATTCATCAACCACTGCCCGTGTGACACGTACCGCCCAGCGACTCAAGGCTCTCGCATCCGGCAGTCGAATATCACTCTTTAACACGGTACGCTGCGCTGACTTGAGTTTGCCCGGAACCTGATATTCAGCCCGTACCACAACACGCCCATTGCTACTCCGCTCACCCAACTGTATCTGAATATCCCTGATAGAAACAGATGTCGAATTCTCCAATTGCACCAATAAACGGCCAGCAGGGTCAACAGCCAGCCCTGTCGTCAGATATTTTTGTGGGTGATCCTGAAGATCCAACCTGACCAAGGCCGTTGCTGCAGCTCGACCGCTGCCAGATGAAGAGGAAGAAGCTGTTTGATAGTGAATTAACGCCTGCCGCCTGTCCCCTTCACGAAGGGCTAGTTCACCCAACAGATAGTGTGCGTCAGCCGTTGGTAATAGTTCCAGGCTCTTGTCGAGATCCTGTTTAGCGCCCTGACGATCACCCAGATCAGCCTTCAATGCCCCTCGCTTAAGAAAATGTCTGAAGAAATTACTGTCCAGCTGGACGGCTTCATTATATGCCGTCAGGGCATCAGAATATTTCCCCTGGAGTACCAGGGCATCGCCCTTAAGCCCATGAAAAATAGCTTCTTTAGGCTCCACCTTAATAGCCTTTTGCGCAAAAGCCAAAGCCTGATCAGGTGCTTTTTTGCTCAACGCCTCAACACCTTTTGCATGGGCCTCATAACCCGCAGCCGCTTGTTTCAGGGGGGCAATCTGCTGTTGATAACGCTCTCGCCCCAGTTCCCCTCCCGTTGCCAGGCGCCTGGCTGTCTCTCGATTTTTCTCGACACGCTCTTTTGAGGGTGGGTGACTGGCAAACAGACCAGACAGCCAGTTCTCTTTACGATCCTTTGAAAGACGCACGAAGGTCTCTTGTAATCCGACGGCCGCCATAGGGTCATAACCCGCGCGAGCCATATAAGTCATGCCATAGAGATCGGCCTCCAGTTCAGCATCCCGGGAGTAGCCCTGATTTAGAAGGTTCGCCCCCAGAGCGGCCGCACCCACCGCCAGTTGAGAGTAGTCACTGTCTCGCGCAGCAACCCCAGCCGCTATCAATACGCCTTTGAGGACAATACCTCGCTCGATACCCTGGGCCCCATGCCGCGCTGCGGCATGCACAATTTCGTGCCCCAGGACAGCAGCAAGTTCTGCCTCATTATCCAGTTCCATGAGCAGACCACGATTGACTGCAATCTTACCACCGGGCAATGCCCATGCATTTGGTGTGGAGTCATTCAGTACAACAAATTCATAGGGAAGTTTTCTGTCACTGACAGCCACTAATCGCTGTCCGACACCCTGCACATAGCGAATCAGACCAGGATCCAACTGATAATCTCCACCCTGCATTTGTCGGCTCGGCTGATACTGGGCCTTACCTATTGCGAGTTCGCTCTCTTCTGAGACCAGTGTCAGCTCGTTTTCACCAGTCACTGGATTCGTCGCGCAGCCTGTGACACTCACTACCAGCGTAATAGCAATGAACAGCCCTAAAAACCTTCTCCAACACGAGTATTTGCTCATCGCTCGTTTTCCTTTAGCTTGACCACAGACCACTTCTTCTCCATCTCATCAAGATCTACTTGCTGTAAAGACTTTCCCTCAGCAGTTAGCAACTCTTCAATAGTGTTGAAGCGTGTCTCGAATTTATCATTTGCTTCTCGCAGGATTGTTTCGGCATGCAATCCCAGATGACGACTCAGATTGACACAGCTGAATAACAGGTCTCCCAACTCCTCCGCCACTTTGCACGGCACTTCTGTAACATTGTCTATTTCGGCTTCCAGTTCTGACAGTTCTTCCTTCACCTTTTCCAGTACATCCCTTCTGTCTGACCAGTCAAAACCAACTTTTGCTGCACGCTTTTGTAATTTTTCGGCCCGAATGAGTGCAGGTAATGCCCGCGCAACACCATCAAGCTGCCGTGCAGGGTCTGCGCCTGCCTTCGCCTGACGCTCTTCAGCCTTAAGCTGCTCCCAGCGTAGTGTCTGCTCCTTAGTATCCGCTACTTCAGCCTCCGCAAAAACATGAGGATGCCGCCGTAACATTTTTTTACAAATGCCCTGGGTGACATCATGAATATCAAACTCACCGCTTTCACTGGCAATTTGAGCATAAAAAACCACTTGAAAAAGCAGGTCTCCCAGCTCATCACACAACTCAGCCATATCCCTCTTCGCAATGCTGTCTGCGACTTCATACACCTCTTCTATGGTGTAGGGAATAATGGTCTCCAGTGTTTGCTCTTTATCCCATGGGCAACCCCTTTCCGGATCTCTCAGTTGGGCCATGATTTCCACCAGTTGCTGCATACTCATGCTGACACCTTAAAGTTTGACACTTAATCATTAAAAAGCCGTGTGACATTGGATAACAAAATATGTCTTTACATTTTGATTGAAACTTAATTTGTGTTGTTGATGTCTGTTAAGAAAGTAAATTTTTTAAAACATTCACGGCAAAGTTTAAAAACATAAACTAAGCTTCTCGTTAAAGCGCGACACGAAATCACTATGAAATAAGATAACCTGTTCGCTGATGCTGACAACGTAATACAAGCATACCAAATAGCGAACAGAGTGGGCGAGGAGAGAAGAGACACCATACTGCGTTAAATGCGGATGGCGGTACCGTATCAAACTATCAGGAGGGACGACTCCATGACCATTTTTGACCACTTCCAGGGCCGATATGAAGCCAATCAGGAATCAGAAATCACACTGGAAGAGTATCTGGATCTCTGTAAAGAAGATAAATCTGTCTACGCATCTGCGGCTGAACGGCTACTTATCGCCATTGGCGAACCCAACATGGTTGATACCAGCAAAGACCCCCGCCTTAGTCGCATATTCTCCAATAAGGTAATCAAGACCTATCCTACATTTAGTGGATTCTATGGAATGGAAGACGCCATCGAATCGGTGGTGTCTTTTTTACGTCACGCAGCCCAGGGTCTGGAAGAGAAAAAACAGATCCTCTACCTGTTAGGCCCAGTGGGTGGCGGCAAGTCGTCCCTTGCCGAACAACTCAAGTACCTCATGGAGAAAGTGCCTTTTTATGCATTAAAAGGTTCTCCTGTAAACGAGAGCCCGCTGGGCCTATTTGATCCTAATGAAGACGGCGAACTCATCAAGGAAAGGTATGGAATTGCAGGTCGCTACCTTGATCATATTCCGAGTCCATGGGCGGTCAAACGGCTACGTGAACATGGGGGGGATATTACAAAATTCAAAGTGGTTAAGGTCTGGCCAAGCCGGCTCAGCCAAACAGGCATTGCCAAGACAGAGCCCGGTGATGAGAACAATCAGGACATCTCCAGCCTGACAGGCAAAGTGGATATCAGAAAGCTGGATGAATTCTCCCAGGATGACCCGGATTGCTACAGCTTCTCTGGCGGACTCTGTCAGGCTAACCAGGGTTTGCTTGAGTTTGTGGAGATGTTCAAGGCGCCGATTAAGGTGCTTCACCCACTACTTACCGCAACTCAGGAAGGCAACTACAAAGGCACCGAGGGCATATCCGCCATTCCTTTTGAAGGCATTATCCTGGCGCACTCAAATGAGTCTGAGTGGCAGAGCTTCAGAAACAACAAGAACAATGAGGCGTTTCTTGATCGCGTTAACATCGTCAAGGTTCCCTACTGCCTGCGCGTTACGGAAGAGATCGAGATCTATCAGAAACTGATATCCAACTCGAGCCTTGCTGAAGCCCCCTGCGCACCCGACACACTGAAGATGATGGCCCAATTTGCCGTATTAACGCGACTGAAAGAGCCTGAAAACTCAAACATCTGGAGCAAGATGCGGGTCTACGATGGTGAGAACCTGAAAGACACTGACCCCAAAGCCAAAAGTCTGATGGAATACAAAGACTATGCCGGCGTAAATGAAGGCATGAACGGGCTCAGCACACGCTTTTCCTATAAGATTCTCTCCAAGGTATTTAACTTTGATAACACCGAAGTCGCTGCCAACCCGGTGCATCTGCTCTATGTACTTGAACAACAGATCATGCAGGAGCAATTTCCTCCTGAACTCCAGGAGCGATACCTTGAATATATCAAAGGCCACCTGGTTCCTGAATACATCAAGTTTATCGGCAAGGAGATACAGACATCCTATCTGGAGAGTTATTCAGAGTATGGTCAAAACATCTTCGACCGCTATGTCACCTATGTCGACTACTGGTTACAGGACCAGGAGTTTCGCGACCCCGATACCGGTGAATTCCTGAACAGATCGGCGCTTAACGAAGAGCTTGAAAAGATCGAAAAACCTGCGGGCATATCCAATCCAAAGGATTACAGAAACGAAATTGTTAATTTTGTATTGCGTGCACGAGCGAATAACAACGGCAAGAATCCCAACTGGACCAGCTATGAAAAACTGCGGACGGTGATTGAGAAAAAGATGTTCTCCAATACTGAAGAGCTGTTACCTGTGATCAGCTTCAACGCTAAGGCATCAACCGAGGATCAGCAAAAACATGAGGACTTCATCAGTCGCATGATGACTAAAGGGTACACACGCAAACAGGTCAGATTATTGTCTGAATGGTATCTGCGTGTACGGAAATCCAACTAAACCTGTGGAGGTGACAAAGCTGAAAATCCACCTGGAATGAATTAAGGATGTAATCTATGGCCATGATAATTGACCGCAGACTGGACGGACGCAACAAGAGTGCGGTAAACCGCCAGCGCCTGATGCGAAGATATAAGCAACAGATAAAAAAATCAGTATCTGAAGCGATCAGTAAACGATCCATTACGGATACGCAATCGGGCGAAAAGATCAATATCCCGGCAAAGGACGTAAAAGAACCGATCATCCATCATGGATCAGGCGGTATCAATGAAAACGTACATCCTGGAAACAAGGAGTTCAGTCAGGGTGATCAGGTCAAAAGACCAGACGAATCCAACCAGGGTGGCGGTGGAAGCCAGGCATCCGACTCTGGTGAAGGCGATGATGACTTCGACTTTGAAATCTCCAAAGATGAATATCTTGACCTCCTTTTCGAAGAGTTGGAACTACCCAATCTGGTCAAAACAAAAGTAGTTGCTCAGGCTGCTCAAACACTGGTCAGATCAGGATTTTCCAACACCGGCGTAGCCTCTAATCTTAACCTGGTCCGCACCATGCGCCGTGCGAAAGGCCGAAAAATTGCGATCGCCTCCCCTTACAGTAAACGCTGTAAGGAACTGGAAGAGTTGCTGAAACAAGAGTTGGAAAAAAAACCGCATAATGAAGAGAAAATTAAAGGACTGCGGGATGAACTCTCTGTATTGCGAGGACGAATCGATGCCATCCCCTTCATCGACACCTATGATCTTAAATTCAATCAGTTCATCCCCCAGCCCAAACCCATCACACAGGCCGTCATGTTTTGCATCATGGATGTCTCTGGCTCAATGAGCCAAGCAACAAAAGACATTGCCAAGCGTTTTTTTATTCTTCTCTATCTATTTCTCAGCCGGAGTTATGAGAAAACAGATGTTGTATTCATACGCCACCATACATCCGCCAAAGAAGTTGATGAAGAAGAATTCTTCTACTCCCGTGAAACCGGCGGAACCATCGTCTCCAGCGCACTGAAGCTGATGCGTGACATTGTCAAAGAACGCTATCCCACCGAAGACTGGAACATCTATGCCGCACAGGCCAGTGACGGTGATAACTGGGAAGATGACAGCGCAACCTGTCGCGACCTGATGGTCGAGTCAATCATGCCCTATCTTCAGTACTACGCCTATGTCGAGATTCACAACCAGGAACATCAAGGGCTGTGGCGAGAGTATGAAAAAGTCAGTGAACTCTTTGAAACCTTTTCCATGAAACAGATCCGTGATGCCGGCGAGATCTATCCCGTCTTCCATGAACTCTTTAAAAGGCAAGAGGCATGAGCAGTCGTACTGAAAAACAAAAATCAAAAAGTGCTGCACACCCCGCACCAGACACATCAAGACTCATCTCTACCGAGTCTGACTGGACGTTTGATCTGATAGACAAGTACAACCAGCATATAGAACGAATCGCCAAAGAGATCTACGGCCTTGATTGCTATCCTGTACAACTGGAACTGATCTCCAGTGAACAGATGATGGATGCCTATGCCTCCGTTGGCATGCCCATTGGTTACAACCACTGGAGTTTTGGTAAACAGTTCGTCATAACAGAGAAAAATTACAAGCGGGGCCAGATGAATCTGGCCTATGAGATTGTGATTAACTCAAATCCCTGCATTGCCTACCTGATGGAAGAGAATACCCTGACAATGCAGGCACTGGTCATCGCCCATGCCGCCTACGGACACAACAGCTTCTTTAAAGGCAATTATCTGTTCAAGATCTGGACTGATGCCGAAGCCATCATTGACTACCTGATCTTCGCCAAGAATTACATTGCTGAATGCGAAGAAAAGCATGGCATTGAAGAGGTAGAAAATATTCTGGACTCTTGCCATGCCTTAATGAATTTCGGTGTGGATCGTTACAAACGCCGTGCCGGTGAAACACTTGAAGATGAACCACTGGTTCAGTCAGACAGAGAACGTAGACTTCAGCATCACGTCAATGAGTTATGGCGCCAACTGAATATCTTTGAGCCTGAGGAAAAAGAGAAAAAAACAAAGCGAATACCACCTGAACCTCAGGAGAATATTCTTTATTTCCTTGAAAAAAACGCCCCACTGCTGAAACCCTGGCAACGTGAGATCATTCGAATTGTCAGGAAAATCGCCCAGTATTTTTATCCACAACGTCAGACCCAGGTAATGAATGAAGGCTGGGCCTGTTTTTGGCATTATACAATCATGAATCACATGTATGACGAGGGATTGATCAATGATGCCGCCATGATGGAATTTCTACATACCCACACCAATGTTATTTCACAGCCGGGTTTTGACAGCCCTTATTACTCTGGCATCAATCCTTATGCACTGGGATTCAAGATGATGATGGATATTCGGCGCATCTGTGAAGACCCTACCGAGGAAGATCTGCAGTGGTTCCCGGATATTGCCAATACCGATTGGCAGAAAACCCTTGATTTCGCTATGCGCAACTTCAAGGATGAGAGTTTTATCGGACAATATCTCTCTCCCAGACTGATTCGAGAATTCCGTCTCTTCTCTGTATTAGACGATGATCGTGAAGAGAACCTTGGCATATCGGCCATTCATGATGATATTGGCTACAGGAGGGTTCGAGAAAAACTAAGCGCGCAATACAACTTAAGCAATCGTGAACCTAATCTCCAAGTCTATAACGTCGATCATCGTGGCGATCGAACACTGACCCTCCGCTATTACAAAGATAAAAATCGCCCCCTATCGGAAACCACTAATGAGGTGATCAAACATCTGCATCGTCTCTGGTGCTTTAATGTAGAGATAGAATCAGTTGAAGATGATGGCACTACTGAAATAACTCATCGCTGCCCAAAAACCGGCGCTGAAGAAGCTGAACACGACTAACCTCCTTCCTGAATACTGTAGCACTTGGGGGATACGCCCAATTCACTGCGGAACATAGCTGAAAAAGCGCTGGTACTCTGATAACCCAGCTCGAAGGCCACCCGTGTCACAGCCTCCCCTCTACCCAATCGATCAATCGCTTCCATCAAGCGTAACCGGCGGCGCCAGGCCCCAAAGCTCATGCCGGTCTGTTTCATAAACAGTCGCGAGAGCGTTCGTGGGCTGCTGCCCACAACGGCAGACCACTGATCGATTGTTCGCGGGTCGGCGGGCTGTTTAACCAACGCATCAATCACCTTTCTGACCTGAGGGTGTTTTGGCATGGGCAGATGGAGTGGCGCCTCCTGCATCGTGCGCAACTCATCCAGTATCACATGCATCAGACGCCGTTCAGGGCCGTCTGCCGGATAGTCATTGCCAATCTTGACCGCCCGTAAAATCAGTGCACGCAGCAGCTCTCCAACCGCAATCACACTGCACTCAGTCGGCAGACCCTCTGTCCAGGCAGGATCCACATAAATGGTTCGGATCGATATCGCTTCATTCGCGATCACCTGATGCTCAATCATCGAAGGTATCCAGACCGCCTGGGTCGATGGGACCAGCCAGGTTCCGAGCGATGTCACCACACGCATCACCCCCTGGATGGAATAGAGCAGTTGCGCTCTGGGATGGGTATGGGGTGCACCTATCTCGCGTTCAAGATCAAGGGCTACCGAAACCACCGGAAGATCAGGATTTATAATCTGCCCAGTTAATGAGGGCTGAAACATTGGCTCAATCTCGATAGTAAGTGACAGTTTAACTTTAACATGCCATAAAAGTTCGAGCTACAATTGCGCTATGCAGACAAAAAAACCACACCCTCTACTCCGACCCGAAGTGTTATTAATGCTCATGGCAGCAGCCGTGCCTATCAGCTTTGCCGCCTGGCAAGCCTTGTTGAACAATTTCGCCATTGAGATGGCGAACTTTTCCGGCCGTGAGATGGGTATATTGCAAAGCCTGAGAGAGATTCCCGGCTTTCTCGCGTTTGGAGTAATTTTCCTGCTATTGTTTTTTCGTGAGCAGAGACTCGCCTACATCTCACTATTACTACTCGGAATTGGAACAGCCTTAACCGGTTTTTTCCCCACTATTATCGGCCTTTATCTGACCACCATCGTCATGTCGATTGGCTTTCATTACTACGAAACCCTGCAGACCTCCCTTGCCTTGCAATGGATTGATAAAGCAAATACGGCAGAGACCTTGGGGCGACTGATTGCCACAGGGTCTTTTGCCGCCATCCTGACCTTTGGGCTGATTTGGCTGGGCAATGATTTTCTCTCACTCGACTACATGTGGCTTTATCTGATTACAGGTGGCATCACTATTGCCATCGCCACATTTGCCTGGATGGTGTTCCCCTATTTCCCCCAGCACACTGAACAGCATAAACACATGGTGCTGAGACGCCGCTACTGGCTCTACTACGCCCTGACCTTTATGTCTGGCGCCCGCCGTCAAATCTTTGTGGTATTTGCCGGCTTCCTGATGGTGGAGAAATTTGGCTACTCGGTCAGTGATATTGCCCTACTATTTCTTTTGAATGCCTCTCTTAATGTCCTGTTCGCAAAACGCATTGGACGACTGATAGGCAGGATAGGTGAGCGAAATGCGCTATTGATTGAATACAGCGGTCTGATTCTTGTGTTCTGTGGTTATGCCATCGTGGAATCGTCCGAACTGGCAGCAGGCCTGTATGTACTTGATCATCTCTTCTTTGCGATGGCCATCGCACTAAAAACCTATTTCCAGAAAATTGCAGCGCCTGAAGATATCGCCTCAACAGCAGGGGTCAGTTTCTCAATCAATCACATCGCAGCCGTGGTCATTCCGGCCAGCTTTGGACTGCTTTGGCTGGCTTCACCTGCCCTGGTTTTCTACTCAGGGGCAGCCATGGCTCTTATCTCCCTCCTGCTCTCCTTGCTGATACCCGATAGCCCCGACGAAGGTACAGAACATCGACTGCCTTTCCGGCTGGTAAACCGACCCGCCCAGCTCTAATTTATTATCTTGTAAAGAAATAATACTCACACTGGTTTTCTGGTTGATTCCTCAAAAAGTTTATATATTATTGACGAACATGAGTGACGAAGCGTCAATAATATACTATGGGTTCACGTATACTCGACAATGATCAGCTTTTAGCCCTTGAGCAGGAGCTGATTGATACCGCCCTGAAGATGATGGAGAGCGAGGGTACAGCGGGGCAGACCATGGATAAGGTTGTTGCACGAGCCCCCTACTCAAAAGGCGCCGTTTATAGCCATTTTAGTAGCGTGAAGACCTACTAACCAGTGTCTGCAATGCCGGCATGAGCGTATTATCTGCTCTGTTTTCACGGGCTGTCGCATTTAAAGACACCACCCTGGAAAGACTGCTTGCCGTCCAATATGCCTATCTTCTGCATGCTCTGTTACATCCCACCCAATTTATGCTCGTCATCTCTGCAAAAACGGTTTCCATGATCAAGCGAACACCAGATAAGAGACAGACGGAACACTATCAACTGGAAGGCAGATTAATGGGCCCGATGCTGAAACTGGTCGATGAGGCGATTGAAAGCAATGAATTGATTTTACCTTTACATCATGACCAAACAACAGATCGTCTTCACAGGTTGGGCAGGCAGTTTTGGTGCGATTGCCCTGCTAATCAACAGCGCAGGCATGTGCAGCGGAAGAGAGTAGCTTGCCTTTCAGTCCGAGATTTTCAATCACGCCAACCTGTTACTGGATGGTATGCACTGGCACCCTTTGAGCAACCAAGTGGGCTACAGCGAAAGCATCAAACGCATTGCTTTTGACATTTTTACTGATGAATCTGCAATGACAGGTAATCCTCAAGGAAAATAGTGACTCGTATCGGAATAAAAACCAGAAATAATCAGTATAATCCCATGCCTAATCAGTCTGAGTGCCGCAAAATCAGACACACATGGAATTATTAAGCAGAATAGTTAGCAGTCGTACCGTAGTCAGGTGCACACCATAATGGAGAGTGAAAGAATGCACCAAAAATTGACTCATGTCGTCATGAAGCACCCAATCTGGGTTATCCTGGCAACCCTCATTTTTGTTGTACTATCGGCGGCCGGCGCGCAGAAACTGGTATTCAAAAGTGATTACCGGGTCTTCTTCGGTGAGGAAAATCCTCAATTAACAGCCTATGAATCAATTCAGAAGATCTATAACAAAAGCGATAATGTCGCCTTTGTCATAGCACCCAAAGATGGCCAGATTTTCACACAGGAACGGCTGGAATCGATTCGCGCATTAACAGAAGCCTCATGGCAGATTCCCTTCTCAACCCGCGTTGATTCAATAACCAACTATCAGCACAGCTATGCGAATGGTGATGAGCTGATTGTTGAAGATTTGGCACTTGAACCTCTGGCAATGGATCAAGAAGCACTGGACCGTGCAAAAGATATTGCCCTAAATGAACCACTGTTACTGAAAAAACTTATTTCACCCGGTGCGCATGTGGCCATTGTCAACACCACAGTTCAGCTGCCTGGTATTCATCCGGTCGAAGAAATTCCCGAAGTCACCGCGAAGGTAAGGGAACTGGAGAGGGAGTTCCTCGCAAAGAACCCAGATGTGGAGGTCTTTCTTTCTGGCATGGTGATGATGAATAACAGTTTTGCTGAAGCATCACTTAAAGACAGTGCCACTCTGGTACCCACGATGTTTCTGGTGGTGGTGCTGGCTATAGGTTTTCTACTGCGTACTATTACTGGAACTATTTCCACCGTACTGATCATTATATTCAGTATCGCTACTACCATGGGTTTAGCCGGTTGGAGTGGCTTCTATCTTACCGGGCCATCAGCCAGCGCACCCACCATGATCTTGACACTCGCAGTTGCTGATTGCATCCACATACTCAGCACGCTGTTTTATGAGATGCGCCACGGTGTCGAGAAACGACAGGCTATCATCGACAGCCTGCGTATAAACTACCAGCCTATTTTTCTCACCAGCGCAACCACCGCCATCGGTTTTCTGAGTATGAATTTCTCCGACTCACCACCCTTTCGGGATCTGGGTAATATGGTCGCCTTGGGGGTGATGCTGGCATTTGTTTTTTCAGTAACCGTTTTTCCTGCACTGCTCTCTATACTCCCACTAAAAGTGAAGCCGCATAAAGAGCGCGGTGACCTGATGATGCACTTCGCTGACTTTGTAGTCAGAAGCCGGCACTGGCTGTTACCCGTAACCGCCGCGGTGATGGTATTCATCATCCTGTTCCTACCCAAGAACGAACTCAATGATGATTTCGTAAAATACTTTGATACTACTGTTCCTTTCCGTCAGGCAACAGACTTCATGCAAGAAAACATGTCGGGTATGACGACCATGGAGATATCCATAGACAGTGGAAAATCCAGCGGAATCAATAACCCTGTCTTCCTGCAAAAACTGGAGCAGTTAAGTAGCTGGTTACGGGAACAGCCGGAAACCGATCATGTCAACACATTGACCGATACCCTGAAGCGTCTTAATCGGAATATGCATGCCGATGATCCCTCCTGGTATCGATTGCCTGACAGCCAGGAACTGGCCGCCCAATACCTGCTGCTCTACGAGATGTCTTTGCCCTATGGACTCGATCTCAATAATCAGTTGAATGTAGACAAATCGTCCACCCGACTGGTTGCAACGTTTAATAACATGACCAGCAACGATCAGATTCTTCTGGAACAGAGAATTCTCAACTGGTTTGCGCTAAACGCACCTGAATACAAAGTCGACATTGCCAGTCCAGCGCTGATGTTTGCCCATATCGGTCAACGCAACATCAAAAGTATGCTGCTCGGTATAACCATGGCATTGATACTGATCTCACTGCTGTTGGGCATTGCGCTGAAATCAGTCAAGTTTGGACTGATCAGCCTGCTTCCAAATCTGGCACCAGCAGCCGTAGGTTTTGGCGTCTGGTATTTCATCAATGGTCAGGTTGGACTTGCACTCTCTGTTGTAGCCGGCATGACACTCGGTATTGTTGTAGATGATACAGTTCACTTTTTGAGTAAATATCTACGAGCCAGAAGAGAGCGAAATGCCGATACGCATGCTGCTGTACGCTACGCCTTTGGTAGTGTTGGTCGCGCCCTCTGGATCACCACCCTGGTGCTTGTTTGTGGTTTCATGGTTCTGGCACAGTCGTCATTCAAGATTAATGCTGATATGGGTCTACTAACAGCTTTAACCATCATGATCGCACTGGCTATCGACTTCCTCTTCCTGCCACCCTTACTTATGAAATTAGACACCGATGCACCCGCTATCACCAAAGGAGCTACTGATAATGAGAAGGCACAGAATGCCACTTAAACTTTTCCTGGCACTTGCACTATTAAACCTTCCCTTCCTGGCTCAAGCTGAGACGGCAGAAGAGAGAGGCCACGCTATTGCGGCTGAAAGTATTGCCCATGATACCGGCTGGGGTGACATGAAGGCCGATATGCTGATGATCCTGCGCAATAAGCAGGGCGAAGAGAGTCTGCGTGAAATCCGCATCCGATCACTTGAACAGGAAAATGATGGCGACAAAAGTCTGACCGTCTTTGACAAACCACTGGATGTAAAAGGAACGGCCTTTCTCAGTTTCTCCCATGCCATTGGCGCAGACGATCAATGGCTCTATCTGCCGGCACTCAAGCGGGTCAAACGCATCTCTTCACGCAATAAATCCGGCCCGTTCATGGGCTCTGAGTTTGCCTATGAAGACCTGAGTTCATTTGAGATCGAAAAGTACACCTACAAATACATCAAGGATGAAACAGTCAATGATCAACCCAGTTTTGTGGTGGAACAGTATCCTGTTGATAAAAACTCGGGCTACACTCGCCGGATTGTCTGGATAGACCAGGCCGAGTATCGCATTCAAAAGGCCGAGTTTTATGATCGTAAAGACAGCCTGCTGAAAACCCTTTCCTATACTGGCTATAAACAATACCAGAATAAATTCTGGCGGGCCGATCGAATGGATATGTTCAACCATCAAACCGGTAAAAGCACCGAACTTCGCTGGCAGAATTACGCCTTTGGTAATGGACTTGATGATGCCGACTTCAACAAAAACAGCCTGAAACGTGCCCGCTAAAATGAAAAAATGGTTATCTCTGTCGCTACTGCTCTGTACCTTTTATGCCCATGCAGATGAAGGTGTTCAGGTCAGTGGTAAGGCAGGCATGGATCTCCGGCTGTTCCCAGGCAGTCCTAACTATTCAGAACAGTATGCCAGCACCAATCTTTCTGGTTTTATTGAACCCCAGTTTTACTACGCCTGGAATGATGATGCCGATTATCTGAAGTTCATCCCCTACCTTCGATGGGATCAAAACGACCGTGAGCGCACGCACGGGGATATCCGACAACTGACCTGGAGTCATATTGGTGACCGCTGGGAATTGCACACCGGGATCAGCAAAGTCTATTGGGGTGTCACCGAGTTTCAGCATCTGGTGGATACCATCAACCAATCCGATGGCGTTGAAGATATAGACGGCGAGGATAAACTCGGTCAACCCATGATCCACCTCTCTTTTGCAAGAGCGTGGGGTATTCTGGATCTGTTTGCCTTGCCAGGATTCAGGGAGCGCACTTTCCCTGGAGCAGATGGACGCCTGAGGACGGGACTGGTTGTGGCAACTGACAGTGCCCGTTATGAATCTGGTGCGGGTGATAAACACGTCGATTTTGCGGCCCGCTGGAGCCGTACTCTGGGTGACTTTGATCTGGGACTGCACTGGTTTCGAGGAACCAACCGTGACCCGATCCTGCAAGCGGGCCTTAATAGCTTGGGCAATCCGGTACTGATACCCCACTACGAACAGATAAACCAGTTCGGCATGGATCTACAGGCGACACTGGATGATTGGCTGTGGAAACTGGAGACTCGCTGGCGCGACAGCCGTAATGACACCTTCTGGGCGCTCCAAGGCGGGTTTGAATACACCCTCTACGGCATTGCTGAAAGTGATGCCGATCTCGGTCTACTACTCGAATATGGCTGGGATGAACGGGGTAAGCGCGCTACCAGCCTGGTACAGAATGATCTCTTTTTTGGCAGTCGCCTGGCGTTCAATGACGCCGAAAGCACTGAGCTGCTGGCCGGTGTGGGTTATGACCTGGATTACCACAGCTATAGCCTGCAAGTCGAGGCCAGTACCCGCCTAGGGCAGGGTTGGAAGGGAAGCCTGGATCTTCGCCTCTACACGGGGGATGATGCACGAGATCCTTTGTCGTCCCTTGATCGAGACGATCATCTACAGTTCACCCTGGAACGTTACTTCTAGCACTGCACCGCCTCCATTCAAGCTATCAATAATCGCCCCAATCGGCCGATAACGGTCTAGAGTTAGTTGTAAACAGGCCATCCAGTTCCGGATGGCACGTCTGCTTATCCTGGCATATTAAATGACTAGACGGCACCCATCAGTCTATGTGCATCATCATATTGCCTTGATAAAACCATGGAATTCAGGGAGTAGTAATGGGAACCATTGACATCCAATACCGGTTTGGCGTGAGTGCAGAGACCGTACACCAGATCGATATCAAGCTGGATCCACAAACCCTGGATCGAATCGAAATTGACAGCTCAGCCCAGTCCGACTGGACCAAGCTTGAAAATGAGCAGTGTACCCACTGCCCCCTCTCTGCAGAGGAACACCCCCATTGCCCGGTTGCACTGGGGCTGACCGAGATGATTCAACACTTTGATGGCATCATCTCGTTCGATGAACTCGACCTGGAAGTGATCACCCAGGAACGGCGGGTGACTCAACATACCACGGCCCAGCGTGCGATCAGCTCACTGCTGGGCCTGATCATGGCCACCTCGGGCTGTCCCCATACTGCTTTTTTCAAACCCATGGCACGCTTTCACCTGCCGTTAGCCACAGAAGAGAACACCATCTACCGAGCAGCCAGCATGTACCTTCTGGCCCAGTTTTTCCTGAAAAAAGAAGGTTTAACCAGCGACGAAGGACTTCACGGTCTACGCAAGATCTACGAAAACCTGCATGTGGTAAACCTGCATATTGCCAAACGACTCAAGAGTGCCACCGTGACCGACTCATCCGTCAATGCCATTGTTCTGCTCGACAGCTTCACCAATACCATGCCCTATGTGATTGAGGATCATCTGGATGAGATCGCCTATCTCTTCTCGGCCTATCACACTGAGGACTATCAAAAAGTATTAAAAGCGTGTGAAGAGTAACCCCCCGGGTCGATACCACACCCACCGGTGAGACCAGATCCGATGATTAACCCAGCACCGAATCCCAATCTTTCCAGACCGGTTCAAAGCCCTGCCGACGGATCATCGCAGCCACCTCTTCCGGTGAACGCACGTCGCTGATCTCAAACTGTTCCAGCGCCTCCTCCTCGATCGCATAACCACCCGGCTCGGTCTTGGAGCCGGCACTCATGGAGGTGATACCCAGTTTCAGCAGGTGATCACGGAACTCCGGTCGTTCACGGGTTGAGAGCGAGATTTCAACGTTTTCACTGTAGATCCGATAGGCACAGATCAGCTGAACAAAGTCGCGATCCGTTACTTCCACATTGGGTGACTGGACACCCTCGGCCGGTCGCAGACGGGGCAGTGAGATGGAGTATTTGGTCTGCCAGTACTGGCGTTCCAAATAACCGAGATGCAGGGCCACAAAGGCAGCATCAGTGCGCCAATCTTCCAACCCTAAAAGTGTTCCCAGACCAATCCGGTGTATCCCGGCCCGACCCAATCGGTCCGGCGTCTCCAAACGGTATTCAAAGTTACCCTTTTTACCTTTTGGATGGTAATCCTTGTAGTTATCCCGGTGGTAAGTCTCCTGGTAGAGCAGCACACTGTTCAGTCCGCGTTTAATCAGCCGCTCATAGTCGGCCTGATCCATCGACTGCACTTCCATGGTGAGGTTGGCAAAGTGGGGCCGTACCCAGTCCAGCACCTGTTCAAAATAGTCCACGCCGACCTTATGATGGGCCTCACCCGTCACCAGTAACAGATGTTCAAAACCGTGTGCCTTGATCTCTTCCACTTCGGCCATGATCTGCTGACGATCCAGCGTCCTGCGCTCCAGTTTGTTGTTCACACTGAAACCACAGTAGGTGCAGATGTTATGACACTCGTTGGAGAGGTACATCGGGATATAGAGCTGTGTGGTATTGCCAAAACGTTTACGGGTCAGATCATGGCTGATCTTGGCCATCTGTTCCAGGTAGGGTACTGCCGCAGGCGAAACCAGCGCACAGAAATCATCCAGATCACGTTTACCCCGTCTGCTCAAAGCCCGTTCAACATCACTCGCCTGCTTGCTGTTGATCCGCTCAGACATCCCCTCCCAACTGTGCTTCTCAAAAAGCGCTGTAAAGCTCATGCCGATTTACTCCTGGCTCAGGAACGCAGTCAAGGGACTACTGGCTTCTGCCGATTTACTCACCGCACCCATTCGGGCCTCGAAGGCCATACGTCCCGCAATGGTGGCCATTCTGAAGGCATCAGCCATAGCCACAGGGTCACCGGCAACCGCAATGGCGGTATTCACCAGCACCGCATCCGCCCCCATCTCCATCGCCTCCGCCGCTTGAGAAGGCGCACCGATACCGGCATCCACCACCACCGGCACACCACTCTGTTCGATGATGATCTCCAGCATGGCCCGGGTCTGCAGTCCCTGGTTGGTGCCGATAGGCGCACCCAGTGGCATCACTGCGGCAGCACCCACATCTTCCAGGCGCTTACACAATACCGGGTCGGCATTGATATAGGGCAGTACGACAAAGCCCTCTTTAGCCAGAATCTCCGTGGCTGCCAGCGTCTCAATGGGATCGGGCAACAGGTAGCGGGGATCGGGATGGATCTCCAGCTTCAGCAGGTTGGTCTGCAACGCTTCACGGGCCAGCTGAGCCGCCAGTACCGCCTCTTTGGCGGTACGTACACCCGAGGTGTTGGGCAGCAGATTGACACCAGGAATTTGCAGGTGGGTTACCACTTCATCTTCCTGCTCTTGCAAACGTACACGCCGCAGCGCCACCGTAACCAGCTCACTGCCGGAAGCCACCACCGCATCGTGCATTAATGTGTTAGACCCAAACTTGCCGGTTCCCAGGAACAGACGGGAGTCAAAGGTGTAGTCACCTACCTTCAAAGGTTCAGTTTTCATGATTAACCATTTCCTTCCATATCAAAGAGACACTCTCTGAATTAACCGCCCTGTACCGGTGCAATCAATAACACCCGGTCATTCTCCTGCAGCTGATAATCGGACCACTCACTCTGGCGGATCACCATATCATTGACCGCCACCGCCAGCTTGCCACCCGATGTCAGGCGCGCGAGAAGTCGGTCCAGGGTCTCACCTGACTCAATCAGCGTCTCTTCGTCATTGACCAATATATGCATCGCCCAAGCCTCAGGCCTCTTTGTAGATCTCACTACCACCCGCAGTGAACTCTTTGGATTTTTCTGTCATACCGACCTCAACAGCCTTGGACATATCATCAAGGCCTTTTTTGTTGGCATACTCACGCACGTCCTGTGAAATCTTCATGGAACAGAACTTCGGACCACACATGGAGCAGAAGTGAGCCACCTTGGCTGAATCCTTTGGCAGAGTCGCGTCATGGTATTCACGGGCCCGTTCAGGATCGAGACCAAGATTGAACTGATCTTCCCAGCGGAATTCAAAGCGCGCCTTGGACATGGCGTTATCACGAATCTGTGCACCAGGATGACCCTTGGCCAGATCCGCCGCATGCGCCGCAATCTTGTAAGTGATAATGCCTTCGCGCACATCTTCCTTGTCCGGCAGACCCAGATGCTCTTTCGGTGTTACATAGCAGAGCATGGCGCAGCCGTACCAACCGATCATGGCGGCACCAATACCGGAGGTGATGTGGTCATAGCCTGGCGCGATATCAGTCACCAGTGGCCCCAAGGTATAGAAAGGGGCTTCGTAGCACTCCTGCAGCTCCTTATCCATATTCTCTTTGATCATCTGCATCGGCACATGACCCGGGCCTTCAATCATCACCTGGACATCATGCTCCCACGCTTTTTTGGTCAACTCACCCAGTGTCTCCAGCTCGGCAAACTGTGCCTGGTCATTACCATCCGCAATGGAACCGGGACGCAGACCATCACCCAGCGAGAAGGCCACATCATAGGCCTTCATGATCTCGCAGATCTCATCATAACGGGTGTAGAGGAAGTTCTCCTGATGATGTGCCAGACACCATTTGGCCATAATAGAGCCACCACGAGAGACGATGCCGGTGACACGCTGAGCTGTCATCGGCACATAGCGCAGTAATACCCCGGCATGGATAGTGAAGTAATCCACACCCTGCTCGGCCTGTTCGATCAGCGTATCCCGCATCACTTCCCAGGTCAGATCTTCAGCGACACCACCCACCTTTTCCAGTGCCTGATAGATTGGCACCGTACCGATGGGCACTGGTGAATTACGCAGAATCCATTCACGGGTTTCATGAATATTTTTGCCGGTAGAGAGATCCATAATGGTGTCCGCTCCCCAGCGGATACCCCAGGCCATCTTATCCACCTCTTCCTCAATACTGGAACCCAGCGCCGAGTTACCAATATTGCCGTTGATCTTGACCAGGAAGTTACGTCCGATGATCATCGGCTCAAGTTCAGTATGGTTGATGTTCGCAGGAATAATGGCGCGACCCCGTGCCACCTCATCCCGGACAAATTCAGCGGTGATCTCTTTCGGAATGGCGGCACCAAAACTAAAACCGGGGTGTTGCTGCTTTAACAGGCCCTGATCACGCGCTTCCTGCAGCCGCATGTTTTCACGCAGTGCAATGTACTCCATCTCCGGCGTGACAATCCCTTTACGTGCATAGTGCATCTGGCTGACGTTGGCGCCCGATTTGGCCCGGCGAGGCTCCCGCAGATGGGCAAAACGCAGTACATCCAGTTCCGGATTCTCTTTGCGCTGGAGGGTAAATGCTGAACTCACACCCGACAGACGCTCAGTATCGCCCCGCTCTTCAATCCAGTTGCGACGAATCTCGGGCAGACCCTCTTTCAAATTGATCTTAGCGTCAGGGTCGGTATAGATACCGGATGTATCGTAGACCAGTACCGGTGGATTGGGCTCGGCACCAAAGGTGGCCGGTGTATCCGTCAGGGTGATTTCACGCATCGGCACCTGGATATCAGGCCGACTGCCCTCTATATAGATTTTTCGGGAACCCGGAAACGCTTCAACCGCCATATTATCGGTATCAACGGGCTGTAGGGGCTGCGTGTTATCTTTATTTGGCATTTCGTTTCGTCCTCCAAAAGGGATAGGGAGACAAAAACGGGGGTTTGAACAGAGAGGAAGGAGTGATGCTCTGGTTCAGTAACGAATAGAGCCAGCTTCCCTACGCCGGTATAACCCGGATCAGGTTCAAAGGGTATTTCTCAGCCACCCGTTAAGGAGGCACCCCCGCTTCAATCAGGGCAGCGTATCTGCCCGCATGGAATTCATGTTACAGCAAAGAGCCACGCAGCGGCAATCAACAAAACTAATCAGAAAGCAGCAACAGGGAGGATTAAAATTCCAATTTCATCAGCAGCTCCGCCAAATCAGGCCTCCAGCCGAAATCAGCCAGCTTCACTCTGTTCCTTAGAACCACCACATCCTCCTCTTGCAGGTGCTGTTTCTGGCGCTCAGCCGATTCAGAACCGGCCGGGAAGGCAATGCGGCCATCACTGCGCAAAATACGATACCAGGGCACCTGTAGGTCGTCTGGCGCAGACCCCAGCGCCTTTCCCACCATACGCGCCCGCCCCGGCAGCCCGGCCAGATCAGCGATCTGACCATAACTGGCCACACGCCCTTCCGGCACAGCAAGGACGGTTCGCCAGATACGTTCATGAGGAGTCGGTTTCGCTGTCATTATCATCCAGACAAGGCTGATCCAAACCTGAAGTGTACCCATTCCGTACACCAGAATGAACTCATACCACTCCCGTAGCGTTCGTTTGTTGCAACGCACAATAATGGGCGATACACTGGCTTTCTCAAACAATCCGTATCCAGGGAGTGACTCTCATGCGTCGAGTGGTATTCAATCAGAAAGGTGGTGTGGGCAAATCGACTATCACCTGCAATCTGGCCGCTATCAGTGCCGCCCGGGGCAAACGCACCCTGGTGATTGATCTGGATCCACAAGGCAACTCAACCCGTTACCTGATGGGTGTCAACCCGGCGGATCTGAACGACACGCTGGTGGATTTTTTCAAAGAGATCCTCACCTACAGTTTCAAACCCAAGGGTCCTGCCGGTTATATCCACGAAACCCCGTTTGAGAACCTGTTTTTGATGCCGGCTCACCCGGAACTGGAAGAGCAGCAGGGAAAACTGGAATCACGCTACAAGATGTTCAAACTGCGTGACGCCCTGGAGACGCTGGAAGATTACGACGCCATCTATATCGATACACCGCCGGCGCTGAACTTCTATACCCGCTCCGCCCTCATTGCGGCGAACAGCTGTCTGATCCCCTTTGATTGTGATGACTTCTCACGCCACGCGCTCTATACCCTGCTGGGTAACGTACGAGAGATCCAGGACGACCATAATAGCGAGCTGGCAATTGAAGGCATCGTAGTGAATCAGTTCCAGTCTCGTGCGCGATTACCTAAAAGCCTGGTCAATGAACTAATAGAAGAAGGCCTGCCCATCCTGGACACCTACCTATCCCCCTCCATTCGCATCAGAGAGTCACACCAGAGCGCCCGGCCCATGATCCACTTTGATCCGCGCCACAAACTGACGCAGGAGTATGAAGCGCTCTACGGTAAGCTGGCTTAAACGCATTTCAAAAAACATTCAGATTGCCCAAAAATATTTAGTCATGGCTGCAAAAATGCCAGATGAGATAATTGAGCGTTAAGCTCCTGCACCTGTCGCGACTTTCATACTACCGAGCAACGGAATAAACCAGGGATTAGCATCGCAACTGTTTGAGCGTAACGAAGCCCAACATCTTCAATCATTCTCCAGAGTCCCTTATGGATTCTGTATCGTTGGGCTTCACTTTGTTTAGCCCAACCTACAGGGGTTTCCTAAGCAATGCCATGCGTAGGTTGGGGTGAGGTAACGAAGCCCAACACCTCCAATCATTATTCGACTCCCCTGGTTTATGAGTAGCGCAAGGTGGTATGACGGAGCTATGGTTTTGGTCACTTTTGCCGAAACAAACGTGATACGCCACAGGGGCGAGCGAGTTCCGTTCAAATGAATGGTGGCGCAACAGCAAAAGACAATGACGGCATTTAAAATAGTGTTTTGCGCTGTGCCTTCAAACTAAGCAACGTAAGTTAACAAATCGTCTGATTATTTTGGTTCCGGATATTTCGCTGAGAGCCGCTCAATAAAGCGTTTGGAAAACTGCTTCACGCCCTGAGCCTTTGCAGCATGGATCTTCTCCCAGGCAGCCACATAGTTCCCCTCGCGATAGAGCGATTGCGCCCAACGTTGCCAGACAGGAAAGTACGACGCATCTAGCTCAATCACCTGTTCGAAATAGTCATTTGCACGTCTAAACAGAACGTCACGTTCAGCACTTTGCAGAGAAGATAGCGCCTCACCCTGTAACGAAACAACCGTCGCCAGATCCGTCAGCAAAGCAGGTTTTTGGAAAGGATCATCAATCAGTTCATTGGCCTTCAGCAGATAACGCTTGGCCGCTGACAACTCATCCTTGATCACCAACACCTGACCAAATCCCCAGTAGACCTGATAGTTCGCTTCATCTAGCAACCAGGCCTGATTGAACTTGCTCATGGCCCCTTCAACATCACCATAGCGCAGCAGCTCATTACCCTGCTTCGTCCAAACCCTACTGGCCCGTTTCACATCACCCTGAAAGCGTTGCGAGGTCTGCTTTATAAACGAAGCATCCTCCCACTTCAGATAGTCCGGGCGAACCTGATCCGGCTGCCCATACATCGGCTGAGACTCAAAGGCCTCTTTCTCTGCCACCGTGACACAACCCGTTATCAGTGAAACGATAAACAGCAGAAACAGATATCGCATTTGATTCATCCTTGAACGATTAACAGACATCCGTCACTTAACCTTCCGCACGAAGTCGGGTGATACGGTCTTCGATTTTTGGATGGGTCCTGAACAGATCGCCAAGTCCTTTGCCACCGGAGATACCAAAGGCCGCCAACTGATCCGGCAAACCTTCGGACTGGACACCACCAAGACGCGCCAATGCATTGATCATACTGTTACGGCCCGCCAGTCTGGCACCACCCGCATCCGCCCGGTATTCACGCTGACGAGAGAACCACATGGCGATAATACTGGCCAGAAAACCCAGCACCAGTTCAGCCACGATAGAGGTGATCCAAAACGCCGGCCCATGTCCTCGTTCTGTCTTGAATATCACTCGATCTACCGTATGTCCAATGACACGGGAGAGCACAATCACAAAGGTATTAACCACACCCTGAATCAACGCCATGGTGATCATATCGCCATTGGCGACGTGACTGACTTCGTGACCCAGCACCGCCTCTACTTCATCCCGATCCATCTGTTGCAGCAGACCCGTGCTGACAGCCACCAGGGCATTGTTACGGTTCCAGCCAGTGGCAAAGGCGTTCATCTCCTGGCCTTCATAGATCGCCACCTCGGGCATACCAATACCGGCCTGCTCGGCCTGCCGCTTGACAGTACTCACCAGCCACTTCTCTGCCGTTGAGGAGGGGGTTTCAATCACCTGCAGCCCCATCATGCGTTTGGCGGTCCACTTGGATATAAACAGTGAAACCAGTGCACCGCCAAAGCCCAGCACGGCCGCAAAGATCACCAGCGAGTTGATATCCAGGCCAATGCGCTGCTCGTCCAGAATACGTTCCACACCCAACAGCCTGAGCGTAACTGACAGCACAGCAACCACAGCCAGGTTGGTAGCAAGGAACAGAACAATGCGTTTCATCCGTTAATACTCCAATTAATTAAGGATAACCACTGTTCAAATTGGGTTTCCACTGAACAGTTTCAAGACTTTATCGCTCAAATAGTAGTGGCTAACTGTATTGGGCATAGTGTAACTGTATAACAGTGTGCTGTAGAAATGAACTGGAGAGCACCCACTTTCTCGGCCCATAAAAAAGGCAGCTCATAATGAGCTGCCTAAAAACACAACAACAGGTAGATCAGGATTCGATCGTTACATACTCAAAGTCACCGGGCTTCTTATCAATGCCCATCTTGGGCGGTGCAATCCAGTCGGCGTATTGACCTTTCTCAGTAACAGGCTTCATCAAACTCAACAGATAATCTTCATCGGCCTGTGAGGGCAGCCAGTTGGCAGCCTGTGCATTCCACTCCGCTTCACTCATCACATTGCCATCGACATCCACATGCATCTCGGCAAACTCACCAACCCGTCTGTTGAACGCCTTATGGGGAATCGTGATTTGAAAATCGACACCAAACTCATCAAATATTTTATTCCAGCGTTTAACACCCGCGGCGGCATCCTTGATGTAGTCATCAAGCAATCTGGCATTAATCGCATTCAGTGCCGGTTCTTCCACTTCAACCAGTTTGCCATCCACACCACGCAATACCGGATAGGTATCGTTATGCAGTTGGTGATCATCTTCCATTCGATCTTCCCTGTAACGCCCTTTTATACCGGCGTTAAAGGCGTTCGCTGCGTTTGTAGAAACTTCGGCACCGAACAGATCCAAGGTAACCGAGAAGTGGAAATTAACCTTACGCTGCAATGCTGGCAGATCAACACCGCCAAGCGCCCGCACCTTCTCTACTTCATTTGGATCGGTTATGCTCGCTTCCTTCATTTTCTCTAAGGTACGACGGATAACACGCCCCACGCCGGACTCACCCACGAACATGTGATGGGCCTCTTCAGTCAGCATGAAGCGACAGGTCCTTGCCAGCGGATCAAAACCCG
>ATLU01000016.1_pt1 | contig 113031 bp, 113 predicted proteins | sample 178751 | NCBI WGS metagenome assembly ATLU01 (sample SAMN02211837, study PRJNA209200) | bioreactor metagenome | isolation source: day 23 sample from continuous culture bioreactor inoculated with sediment... | place: Germany: Wadden Sea | collected 2011
CGTCTGGCTGCTCAGCCGCGTGTTCTGGCGTCCGGTTGCCGGGGCCATCACCCGGCGGCAGGAAGCCGCGCAGGCCATGCTGGATGAAGGCAAGACAGCACAAGCGAAGGCCGATGCTTCGCTTGCAGAGATCGCTGAGGCCCGCGCAGGCATCGCGGCGGAACGCGATGCCATACTTGCCGAGGCCAAGGTGGCGGCGGACACAGCCGCGAAAGCCGTGTTGCAGGATGCGCAAACCAAGGCAGACTCCCTGATCGCTACCGCGCGCACCGCCATTGACCGCGACCGAAACACCGCGCGGAAGGAGAACGCAACGAGAGCCGCAGAATTGTCGGTCGAAATTGCAACCAAGCTCTTGGAGAGATTGAAAACACCCGCAGTTCAGGCCGCTTTTCTCGACCTGCTGGTCGAAGCCATCGCGGACATGTCCTCGTCCGACCGCAAGGCGCTGGCCGGCTCCGATGCCGATATCGAGATCGTCACCGCGACCAGCGTGGGGGACACAGAAAAGACGAAGATAGAAAAGACGGTCGTTGACGCTCTGGGCGGCGCGCCCAGCGTTCGTCTTGTCACCGATCCCAGTCTGATCGCCGGACTGGAGCTCCGCAGCGGGCATTTCGTGGTACACAACAGCTGGCGTGCCGATCTGGAGAATATCCTGAAGGAGGTCGAGAATGCCGCCTGACGCGCCAGACTGGTTCACCTCGGCGCAAGGCGCAGTGCGTCGCGCGGCACTTGGTCCGAGACCCGAGCACAGGGGCCGTGTCGAGGAGGTCGGGGACGGTGTCGCGATGATCTCTGGGCTGCGCGATGTGCGGCTGGACGAGGTTCTGCGGTTCGAGGGCGGCCAATTCGGGTTCGCTCGGGTTCTGGACCCCGATCTGATTGGCTGCGTGTTCATCGACGCCGCGACCAAGGTCGAGTCGGGAGATGCCGTCTTCGGCACGGGCGAAGTGGTGAGCGTGCCTGTCGGAGAGACATTGCTCGGGCGGATCGTCGACCCACTTGGCCGCCCGTTGGACGAAGGGGGGGCAATTGAGGCCGAAGAGCGGTGGCCAATCGAGCGCCCGGCGCCCTCGATCATAGAACGCGATCTCGTGACCCAGCCGGTACAGACCGGGATACTCGTGATGGACACCTTGTTCGCGCTTGGCCGGGGCCAGCGCGAGTTGATCGTCGGTGACCATTCCACCGGCAAGACCACCCTGGCCATCGATGCGATGATCGCGCAGCGCGACAGCGACATGATCTGCGTCTATGTCGCCGTGGGACAAAAGACCTCCAGCGTGCGACGCGCGATCGACGCGCTGCAGGCGCATGGGAACTTCGCGCGCTGCATCGTGATGGTCGCGGGCTCCGCCTCGGCGCCGGGGCTGCAATGGATCGCGCCCTACGCGGGTGTGACCATGGCGGAGTATTTCCGAGACAAGGGCGGTCACGCCCTCGTGGTGATCGACGATCTGTCCAAACACGCCGCCACCCACCGCGAGATCGCCCTTCTGACCCGGCAAACCCCGGGGCGCGAGGCCTTTCCGGGGGACGTGTTCTACATCGATGCCCGCCTGCTTGAACGGGCGGCCAAGCTGTCCAAGGCGCTTGGCGGCGGGTCCTTGACCGCCTTGCCCATCGCGGAAACCGATGCCGGGAACCTGTCGGCCTATATCCCGACCAACCTGATTTCGATCACCGACGGGCAGATCGTGCTGGATGCGGCTCTGTTCCATCAGGGGCAGAAACCAGCTGTGGATGTGGGCCTGAGCGTCAGCCGTGTGGGCGGCAAGACCCAGGCGCCTGTCCTTCGCGAGGCGGCCGGCACACTGCGGCTCGACTATGCGCAGTTTCTCGAGCTCGAAGTATTCACTCGCTTCGGCGGCATGCCCGAAGGTCGCGTGCGCGACCAACTCAGGCGCGGGAAAAGGATCCGCGCAATCCTGCGTCAGCCGCAAAATGCGCCCCTTCGCCTGTCAGATGAGGTTGCGCTCCTGCTCGCCTTGCAGTCAGGGCTGCTAGACCCCCTTTCACTCGATGCTGTCGCCACCTTTCGGGACAAACTGCCGGAAAATCTTGATCAGGATGCCGGCGATGCCCTGCTTGCCATTTCCGAGACCGGGGAACTGAATGAGACGGCACGGGCCGCCCTGATGGCCGCGATGACCCGCCTTGCGACGCAGCTTGCCGAAATGGAGCCAGCGACATGACCGAACGACTGGCCGATGTCAGCGCCCGGATCGACGGCATTCGCCAGTTGGGGGCCGTGGTAAACGCGATGAAGGGCATCGCCGCCGCGCGCGCCAACACCGCCCGCGCAGAGATCAAGGCCGTCGACAGCTATGCCGCAACGATTGCCGCCGCCATATCCACCGCGCTTGGGTCCGCAGGTCCTATGCCACCGGCCGAGACCACTGGCGGCCAAACCGACGGTCGCGTCGGTCTTTTGGTGTTCTGCGCCGAACAGGGCTTTGCCGGTGCCTTCAACGAGCGCGTTCTGGACAGCATCGAGGACGACCTGTTGTCAGCCAGCCTGTTCCTGGTCGGCACCCGTGGCCTGTCGATTGCCGCGGCGCGGGATCTCGATCCGGACTGGTCCGCGCCCATGTCCTCGCACACGCCCGGCATTCCGAAACTGGCCGATAAGATTACCAAGGCAATCTACCGCGCCCTGGGCGAGGGTCGTTTTGAGCGTATGGATATGATCCATGCACTATGGGCGTCCGGGCAACCTCAAGTCGTCAGGCAGGTTCTTTTGCCAATCGATCTGTCGGCGCTGCCGCCGCCCGGGGAGACACGTCCACTGACCCAGCTACCCACCGACGCCCTCATCACCAGTCTCAGCGGGGACTATCTCCATGCCCTGGTCTGCAAGGCGGCGCTTCATGCCTTTGCCGCGGAGAACGAGGCAAGAATGGAGGCCATGTCCGCCGCGGGTAGCCAGATCACGCGCGAGCTGGGCGAATTCGAGGCGACACTGCGCCAGGTGCGACAGGAAGCGATCACGGCCGAAATCATCGAACTGGGGACCGGCACGGCCTCCGCGCGCGCCGCAAGGTGAGCGCGACGTGGCTATCGTAACCTCCTAAAGCGTTCCGCCAAAAACCTGAATCACTGGTTTTTGGCGGAACGCGTGAAACGCTCATATGTAGTGCCGCGCCCCGCCTCATCCCTGTCTCAGGAATAAGGCGGGACGCTTTATTGATCTGGGTCAGCACAAGGGGGCGCGGTTTCCGTCATCTTGGTCGGTACCAAAGGTGTGGCACCCTGCTGCACAAGGCCAGTGAGCCGCACCCCTGCGAAAAACAACCATCAATCTGGCACAACCGCCAGTCTTTAAGGGAGCCCTGAATGACCACGGATGACACCCTCTGGGACCTGGAAGAACGCTTCTGGACACAAGGCGCCGACAGTGCGCGTCACGCCACGGCAAAAGGCGCCGTTTTCGTCTTGCCCTTTCCTGCCGGTATTCTTCAGGGCAATGCGCTCTGGAGAGAAAAGGAGATAGCCCAGCGATGGCGTTCGGTCGAGATGAGCGAGCGTTACCTCTCACACCAGAACGACATTGCCGTATTGGCCTATCGCGTCTCCGCCGAACGTGGGGGCGAACCGATCTACGAGGCGCTCTGCACCTCGACCTACCTGACCGACGACGGCAAGTGGCTGCGCCTGGCGCACCAGCAGACGCCAGTTGGGCCTGCGCACGACGGGTGAGCCTGGGGAGAGGGAGCGTCCGGTTCGCGGCCCATCTGGGTGGGCGCTGCGCCATGCCTGGGTGACGGCTATGCGCCGGGAGCGGGCTTTGCAAAGTTGTGCGAAACAGCCCAAACCCGCCGCCCAGCGGGAAGGTTTGCGCAGCGCCGAAGAGGTTCAGACGGTGACAATGCTCAAGCGCCGCGCTACCATCGCGAAAAGTAAATTGCTTGAAGGGCTTTGAATAAGATGAGCTACCCCCCGAAATTCGGACAGTGACGTAAGCTACGATTTGCAGTCTGCTGATCTTCGACGAGAAGGAGATCAGAGATGTCGAAACGCAAGCAGCACGCGCCTGAGTTCAAGGCGAAGGTCGCGCTGGAAGCCCTGAAGGGGGAGGAGACGGCCGCCGAGCTGGCAAGCCGGTTTGGGGTTCATCCGACGATGATCCATCAATGGAAGCGCGCCCTGCTCGAAGGTGCGTCCGGCGTGTTCGAGCGCGGGAGCCGCAAGAAACCGGAGATTGACGAGGAGCAGGTGAAGGAGCTCCACGCCAAGATCGGGGAGCTGGCGGTGGCCAACTCTTTTTTGGAACGAAAGCTGAAGCCCTGGGGCGGGAAGTGAGGCGCGGCATGATCGAGCCGGACCACCCGGATCTGTCCATTGGGCAGCAGTGCAAGCTGCTGTCGATCGCGCGCTCGTCCTATTACTACGAGCCGAAGGGTGAGACCGAGCAAAACCTTGGCCTAATGCGACAGATTGACGAGCAGTTCCTGGAGACCCCGTTCTTCGGTGTCCGGCAAATGACCTGGCACCTGCGCAACGACGGACACCTCGTGAACGAGAAGCGCATCCGGCGACTGATGCGTCTCATGGGGCTCATGCCGATCTACCAGAAGCCCAATACCAGCAGGCCGGCGAAGGGGCATAAGACCTATCCCTACCTGTTGAGAGGTCTTCGGGTGGAACGTCCGAACCAAGTCTGGTGCTCGGACATCACCTACCTGCCCATGCGGCGCGGGTTCCTCTACCTCGTGGCGATCATGGACTGGCACACCCGCAAGGTTCTGTCCTGGCGGATCTCGAACACGCTGGAGGCCGACTTCTGCGTCGAGGCGCTGAACGAGGCCATCCACAAGTTTGGCCCGCCCGAGATCATGAACACGGACCAGGGCAGCCAGTTTACGTCCTTCGCCTGGACCGACCGGCTCCGCCGATCCGGCGTGCGCATCTCGATGGATGGGAAAGGCCGATTCCTCCCCTCTCATGGTTTGCAAGCAAACCACTGCCGGGCAGTGGACAACATCTTTATCGAGCGGCTGTGGCGAACCCTGAAATACGAATGCGTCTACCTGCATGCCTGGGAGACCGGCTCAGAGACGAAAGCGGCCATCCGGAAATGGATGACCTTCTACAACCATCAGCGTCCTCACTCAGCCCTCGGCGGCAAGCCGCCGGCGCTGGTCTATTGGCAGAGAAATGATATCAACCAACCCGATCAGCAGGTGCAACGAGTAGCCTAAATTACGCCAGATCCTGTCCAAGAGATGGGGAGTAGCTCACTGCCCGGCTATACGAGCCGGGCAGACAAACCGGAAAGCCTGCACCCGACAGGATGGTTTCATCCCACGCGCAAGTCTCGCAACGACCAAGAAGGAAAGCGATTATGCCACTGATCTTTTCCGCTGCCACATGGCTACGCACGATTTCAACACTCGCAACACTGACTCTTGCAACGACTGCGAATGCGCAGGCGGTCGAACAAACTCAGGGATCGGCCCCACATGACGGCGGGATAATGGGCGACGGCTGGGAATAGGGTATGGGTTACGGAATGGGTGACTACGGTTTTGTTGGCGTCCTCGTGCTGGCCTTGGTGGTCATTGCGGTTACCGTCGCGTCGTTCCCTCGCCGCAGCCCCCCAGGATCGTGCGGCGAAACACAAAGACGCGGTTCCCGGGGCGGCGGCTTCATTTTCTGAGGCTCATGCAAACCTGTATCAGCACGGAGCGATTGGAAAACCGGTTAGCTGGAACCTACCCGCAGGCTTTAGGCAGGCAGGTTGCCACGGAAGGAAGAACACCATGGACAAGGATCGAGTGACCGGCTCCGCAAAGGTCGTCAAAGGCAAGGCTAAGGTTGCAGTTGGCAAGGTAATCGGAGATGCGAAGCTGGAAGCGGAGGGCGAGGCCGACAAGGTCGAAGGCAAGGTACAGAACGCTGTGGGCGGTATCAAGGATACGATCCGTGACGCCTAGAAACCTGGAAATGTGCGCGCGCCTCCATTCGGAGACGAAGGCTTCGGCATCCTGGCCCTCGTGGTGCCGCTGTCCCGCCTTGCGCGGGCGCTTCACGAATCCGCAGGAAAGATGCCAATGAACCGGAACTTTTTGCTCATCCTGATCGGGGTGCTCGCCGTTTGCGCCATCGGCGCCGCCTATCTCTACTATCAGGAACGCCAGAGCGGCATCGACATCGAAATCAACGAGCATGGCGTGACCATCGACGGAAACTGAACTGGCCGGCCTCGCGGAGAACACGTCACATTCGGGGCTCCTCGCCGGGCAAGCGGTGCCCCACCAAAGGAGAATGCGCTATGTCACTCGGTCCGATCCTGATCATCATTCTTGTCATTTTTCTTCTCGGTGGGTTCAGCGGGCGCTTCGGCGGCTATGGTTACGGCTTCGGTCATGCCGGAACCGGTGTGCTTGGCACCATTCTGATCATCGTGGTCATTCTAATGCTGCTTGGCCACATCTGACGGCAGGCTGACGCTCAGCGATTTCAAGGAAGAAGCGGCCCTTTCCGGTCCATGTAAGACGGGTCGAACTGGGCTAACCCTGCCAGTTGGTCATGGACGTCGAACGCGACAAACCCCTCGCGAAACGTGACCATTCCTGCTTCGCGCAACAGCCTCAACACCCGGTTGACGTGGACGGCACTCAACCCAAGCGCGTCAGCCAGAAGGTATTGCGTCAGCGAACAGGCATAGCCGTCCTTTCTCCCCAACCCCGACCAAGGCAAGCCTTGCAACAGGCTCCAGCAGGAAATGCGCCAAGCATGCGGACCAGCGGAGTGTTTTCAATCAATTATTCCTCTTCGGCACTCGGCGAAGTCCTGGCAAAAAAATAGCACCTGGGACTGATGTCCATCAGCACAACACGGCAGATTCCTTGCAAGTCTGCTCCGTAATCAGCAGGCGCATCCCCCGCGTTGCACTTGTCAGAAAGGTCAATACCCCATGACGGACGACCAAATGCATTCAGGAATGGCCGCGCTCACCATCTGCGAAGCCCTGCTTCTCGCGTTGAATGACGCGCAGATACTGCCCGAGAAAGAAATCATGGGTGTTCTCACGGATGCAGCTGCAACCCATGAGAACGCGGTCGGGTCCGAGGCCGATGCCATAAAACACCGCGCCGCTGCAGCACTGATCCGACGGATCATCGCCGGAGGGAATTCAGTCCGCAGACCGTGACTGTGCGCATGCCCTCATTCTGGTGCCTGGCAACAAGCTGACGACTCCACGCTGGGGTGGGCGATCCGAGTCCGCCTCGAGATTGCTCAGCGGACCCGCGAGTTGGCGCGCATCAATCTCGCCATCGACAGCAATTTGCGCGGATGCGACCTGGTGAAGCTGAAGGTCGCTGACGTCAATGCGGCCGGACGGGTCAAGCACCGCACTTCGATCATCCACAGTAAAACCCGGAGGCCGGTCCGCTTCGAAATCACCGAGGGGACGCGAAAAGCCATCGCGACTTGGCTCGTGGCCCCGCTTATGACCGGGTCGGAGCATCTCTGGCCGGGGCGCTTTCACGACCTCCGGCGTATCTCGACATCGCAAAACCGGCAACCTCCGCGCGGTGCAGCTCCTGCTCGGCCACACGAAGATGGATAGCACGGTGCGCTACCTCGGCGACGAACTCGAAGATGCACTTCGCCATCGCGGAGGCGATGGAGCTCTGAATGGGCGGGCCGGTTGGCTGCGGCCGGCCCGGACCTTGGCGACCAAATAAGAATGCTGCGGTGCGGTCCGTGATTGCTGCCGTTCGCGCATGGCGCGGCATTTCTGCCTAGGCAATGACCAGGTGGCGGGACTTGGCTGCCATTTGGTTGTGTGCCTTAAAGGTCCGCTTCAGTGCAAATCAAAACCTGCGTACGGCAGTAGGGCCGTACCCGCTATTGACTATCAACGGAGCAGTGGAAATCTAATGGAGACGGGCGCTGGTTTGTGGGCCGAAAGGCGCGGATTATGGGGGCCGTTGAGGGCAGGTTGCAACCTGACGTGATCAAGCAATGAAATTGGGCAAGTGTACTCATGGTTCACTATTTCTAAATTGCTCGACGGCACAAAGCTAAACCGAACAGAATACCCAGCGTGCGATATGACCCTGATTGATCCCCAAGAATATCGAGAAGCTTTTGCGCAATACCTGCGTAAGGGCACGCCAATCCGTTTTGAGACGAAGAACACCAAGCCTGCCACCCATTACATTTGGCGGACGCGGCGCGACGGCAAGGTGCGGTTATCGCACGCCGAACGCGAAGGGCACGTCTTCTCTTGGGGCGCTCCACCAGAAGGCGGACACCCTGGAGAAGACTACGGGTGCCGTTGTACGGCGGAACCGTATCTGCCCGAGGCTGTCGAGTTCATGGAAATCACATTGCAGGGTGTCTCTGGTGGTGGCCGAGCTTGGAGCAGCCAGGACTTTGTCCGCCACTACTACCGTGGAAACGGGCGCGGCGTCACCGTACGCGAGACCGGCCATCTACCCGCAATAGTCGATGCATACATAGCTCAAGTAGAAAAAAGGTTGAAAGATCAAATTGCTACTGAAGCACGAAATAAACGCACAGGCAGGTTCACCTATCCGTTTGGCCGACCGTACAACACAACTAGTGTCGTTTTCAGCATCGGGGATACAGGTATCGGCGGTGAATTTTCGGGGAGCGTAGAGGAGCAGCATGGAGTCCTAAACGTAGAAGGCTCGTTTGAATTCTACTTAAGGGACGAATTTGCTGATCCGGCTGACATAGGTGTTGAGATCATTGATCCAGGCGAGACGATTTTTGAGAACATACACAGGCCGTTAGATAATTATCTTCGAGGCCGCACCGGCCTTCAACCGCGTGGACCTCAACGGCTCGGGCTTCAAACTGGTGAGCCGTACTCAATAACTGACGATTGGTCAGGAACCTTGCGAGGACAAATCTACCTAGACCCGGCGCGAAGTGCCTATGGATAAATTCCGCCTCCTTTTCGCTGCAGGAATATGTGCTGCAGTCTTGGCGCTAGCGTTCTCTTGGGGGGTCCCAACACGCTGCGTTCAGCTTCCGAACGGCATGAACATTGGAAAGCAGGCAGTTATTGATTTCGCCAAGCCATACTTTCGTCCCGAAGTTGTGCCAAAATTTCCAAACGGGAAGTCCCTACTTCCTGGAGATGCATGGCCATTCTTTACAACCGAAACAACGGTTTATGGAACCGCAGAAGCAAACGACGCTGATGACGATTTTCGGTTTGTTTGGCGGATGGATACAGGACTAATCCGAAGAGACGAAGACCCCATAAGGTATCAACGTCTTATTGAGGAAGCTGGCCCACTACTTGACGGCACACGGCATGGGGGTTTCGGATCAGAAATCATTATGCGGCAACTTCAAAAGCAGCCCGCATATGCGGATCAAACCTGCCGGACGCGGTGGATCACAATCGGCATCGTTGGAATTTAGCTTCCGGTCCGTCCAGAGCGGTTTTTCTCTGAAACTATTTCCGGCAAGTTTTTCATGTACCACTGGCCACCTCGCGCAGTCTTGATGCCCCGCGCGTTCGATTCCACCGCGATCTAACGAGGGGGTTGCTTAGGGTCTGGATGCATTCATAGTCCAGACTCTAGGAAGCCGACCTTCGAGCAAAGCGCAGCATCCGGCACTTTGGGCTCCGAGTCGCCTTGCGGCGGTGCAGAGAATTACCCCGTTTTGAGGTTGTTTGAATGTCGGCTTCCAATGTCGTGACATTATTGGCTCGCGCTTGCAGAGAAAGTCTGGAAGCCGCCCCCAACGACTATGCCCGCAAACGGCCCATTCCAGCCATTGGGAAGCCATATCAATCCTGCTAGGCGGCATTCGTATTACGGACGTTGGCTTCTGCGTTCAACGATCCTTCACGATCACGCTGACGCGCCATCAAACCACCGTATCAGCGCCCGATGACCTCCACTCGGCGGTTGTGCTCGCGACCTTCTGCGGTCTCGTTTCTGGCAAGCGGATCGGCCTCGCCCCGGCCTTCGGACGAGATCGACACGCTGGCCAAACTGTCCAGACTTACGAAGTAGTCGCGCGCGGCCGCGGCACGCTCACGCGACAGTGTCAAATTGTAGGCCTCGCTGCCGGTGGCATCAGTATGGCCGACAACGCGGAAGGCGGAGAGATTGGCTTCGGCGATCTGCGCGGCCAAGTTATCGAGCGCGGCCTTGGCCGCAGGCATGAGGTCGGTGCTGCCATGGGCAAAGAGAACCGCGCCCTTCAGCGTGAAACGTAGAGAGGAACCGATGGCCGCGACCGCATCGACGTCCGCCCCGGCAAACGAAGTGCCACAGTCCTCCCCGTCATCGGTAAGACGCACAAAGCGGAAATCAGCCCCGTCTTGCGCGGCGCCTGCAATGTCTACTTCAGCACGTCCACCGGCAATCGCGCCGATATCTGTCCAGTCTACGCCATCCGTAGAAATGGCGAGCGACACCCCCTCTACTTTTGGCCCAACCTCAAACACGTAGAGATCTGGCCCCACATCGAAATCGACCCATCGAACACGATCATGACGTTCTCATCCTGGGCCGAGGCCGGTCCTGCGCCCGCAAGCCCCGCCGCAAGCGTCCATTCGGTCAATGATTTCGCGATCCGTGCCATGTCGTGACCTTGCACCGCGTCTCTATCTCCAAGGCCCGTTTCCAGTGGACCACCTTGCCCGCAACGGTCAGCAGCTCAACGGTGCATCACGATCGGGCGACGTTCCATGATTTGCTGACCCTGTGCCACCCCGTGTACCTGTTGAAAGCCATAAAGCAGATCATGGTTCACCACGATAAGACGAAGGGTAAAGGTCATCGAAACACCATCGACCGTCATGCTGTCCGCGCCGACAAGGCGCGGCAGGTTATTCACGTCGCAGCCCGCCAGCACCTCGATATCATTGTCGTCAATCTCCAGGTCGGGCACATTCGTCGCAGTCATGCCATCGGGCAGTGATGGCTGTGCACCGAAGCTCCAATCCACACCTGTTTCCCAGTCGAGTGCAAGGTCGATGCCTTCCGGGTTGTCGGGAACGATGGTCAGCCGCCCGTCGCGCAGTTCGATACGCCCTGTATCTGCCGAGGCCTTGGCCCCGTGTGGCATCACCCTCGGCCCCATGACCACGTATCCGGCCTTTGCCTCGCTGATCCATTGACCTTCGAGTTGGCTCGAAACCGTCTCGAGCGGCGCAGCACCGGAAACGCCGCAAAGCGTTTCGTCGTTTTGGGCGATCGTGGGTGTTGCCAACGCAGTGACGAGCCCGATCGCGGTCAGTGCAGCTTTCGTGATTGCCATGTGTCCCTCCATCGACTGGTGGGCGGGATCGCGTCACGAGTTGGTGCGATCACCATGGACCGTGAAACCCTTCGCGGGTGACCGCGTTGAACGCGTCGTGGCACCCCTGCCCTTTGACTCATGAGAGCCTCGTTTTTTTTCTTCGTTATTTCAACCGCTTCTTGCCGCCCCATTACAGAGGCCGCGCGTGAAAAACAGGACAAGCCGACGTGAGACGCCCGCTTTCTTTTTTGGGGTGCGGCTGTTGTTTGACGAAATTCGATGTGCAACGCTACCCGAGTTGGTTGCCATGGCGAGGGTCAGGAGGAATTTGGCCCGGACACGAAACTGGGGGAACATTGACCAATTTCACGGAACGCAGCCCAATCGAGTCTGGCTTTGCCGCAGTCTACGAAACGCGCATCGCACCCCGCCTGAACGACCTCGAACAGGAGCGAAAGGCGGTTTTGGCCACCGCAAAGCGTCACGCCGTGATCGCGCTGGCGGCAGGTGCGGCGCTCGGGCTTATCTTCCTTCTTTTCGGCTCGGGGTCGGACGGGTTGGCGGGCGCGCTGGTGGGGTTCGGAGTTCCGCTGGCCTTCGGCGGCGTCGCCGCCTTTCTGTTGTGGAGACGGCAGGCCGAGAGATGGAGCGCATCTGCGGCCAGAGCGGTGATGCCCTTCGTCTGCGACTTTCTGGGCGACCTGAGCTTTGATCGCGACGCCTTGAAAGGCTTCCCACTCGAACGAATGCAAAAGCTGGGCGTGATCCGGCCATTCTCCCGATCAGAGGTCAGTGACCGACTGGAAGGAACCTATCGCGATGTGCCCTTCGAGATCGTCGAAGCGAAGCTGATCAACGACAAGAGAAAAAGCACCACGAACACGGACAATAGCGCAAGCGACAGCTCATCGCGCACCCAGTTCAAGGGACTTCTGATACGGATCGGCGTGCCCGAGCCGATACCGGGACGCATCCTCATCGCCCGTGACTATGGCATGGGCAACAAGTTGATGAGCTTGTTCGGCAGTGCGGGCCGTGATCTTCCGCGGGTCGAGACCGGACACGGGGCTTTCGAGGACTTGTTCGAGGTCCATTCCGATGACCCCAACGCAGCACAGAAGGTCCTGCCGCCCGCGTTCCTGGACAGCTTCGTCAAAATTGCCGAAGCCGAAGGCGGGCGTCGCGGGGCCAAGAGCCTTGAAGCCGGATTTCACGATGACTCCTTTTTCATGGCATTGCAGCGTGACGAGGACTTCCTCGCGATGGGGAAGTTGACGATGCCAGCCGACGAGATCGAGAACGACTTGCACGGGGTCTTCGACGATATCGCGACGGTCCGCCGCATCATCGACAGGTTGCACGGCGACCACCCCGAGGGTTGAGGGAGAGAGGCAAGAAAGACCTTGGGGTCCAGGTCGGCACTGCCACCGCCTTCGGACGGCCCAAATCAGACATCGCGAAACACGCAAAGGTTCGGCCTTTGTTGAATGACCATCCGCATCTGGAAGGGAAAACATGCGACACAGATTTATCCTACCCACCGCAATCAGCTTTGCCGTCATCGGAAATGGCGCCTTTGCGCAGGTTGACACGCGATGCGCCGACCAGGCCTGTTTTTTGGAGGCGGTCAGGGCCTGTGAATCCGCCAGCTTTCGGGTGCAGGATCCCGGCGGACTTGGCGCCGAGGGCGAATACAGCGTTGCCGGTATGGTCGGGGAGGCCTGCGAGATCGCGTTCACATTTTCGGAGAACCCGAATCCCGCCTTGGTGGACAAGCCGCTCACCTTTGTGATCGACCCCGATGACGCGTCGAAAGAGACCATCCTCGATGGTCTGCAAGGTTGTCTGACGGGGGGCGATGAGGCGTATCAGTGCGCCGGGCCGCTTTTTGAACAGGTGGCAGTCGGTGGACAGGCGCGGGGCACTCTGGAGGCGGGCAAAGGTCCGTTGCCCTGCGGCCAACCCGTCGACGTCGCGGGTGACGCGCTCTACCCCATGCCACAAAATGGCAAATGGGGCTTCATGGATCGCGATGGCGAATGGCGCATCCCGCCGCAGTGGGATCGTGTCGAGGACTTCCACGACGGGCGGGCCAATGTTGGTGGTCAATACGCTTGGGGCATCATCGACCGCAAAGGAAACTACGTCGTCCCGCAAGAGTTCGAAGGCGCCTCGGTCAGCACCATCGGTGAGGAACGCTGGTCCACCTCGCCCTTCTCGCCCTATTCGGAGGGCTGCACTGTCGCGAATATCTTCACCGACAGATCACAGCCAGCATTTTTCATCGATCGCGATGGCAAGACCTATTGGCGCGACACACGTCCCGAAGCACTGCGGTCGCGCGACATTCGCGCCTTCGGTACCTTCTCCGAAGGTCTCGCCTGGTTTCGGGAAGATGCCTCGCCTGACGACATGCATGGCTGGATCGATCCTGAGGGCACTGTCGTGATCGAGGCGCGCTTTGCCGACGCCGGAGATTTCTCCGGCGGTCTGGCCCCCGCAAGCGTGGACGAAGGAATGGCAGGCTTCATCTCGCCGGACGGGCAATTGCAGCTACCGCGGAAATGGACGCTCGATCACGCGGAACCCTTCTCCGAAGGTCTGGCCTACGTCTCGCCGGCACCTTTCGAGGGGGCCTTCATGACCGCGACCGATTTCGCCTTTCAGCGCGTCCTTTTCGCCGGCGTGGACGGAGCAAAGCCGAGGGTGGCACCCATCGGTTCTGCAGGCGCCTTTCAAGACGGGCTGGCGCCTGTCTTGACGGAAACTGCGGATGGCAGCCGGGCGTTCGTCTACGCGAACACCAAAGGTGAAGTGGCTTTCGTTCCCGACGACCTCGACGGCATCAAGGTCTGCGACCCGCGGACACGGCCCGAGTTCCACAACGGGCTGGTTCGCCTCGTCGTGGCCGACAACGGCGAGACCTGTGACGGGCAATACTACACGAGCGGCCTGCCTACCTACGAAGACGCACATTACATCTACCTCGATACCGAGGGTCAGGTCGTGCTGCGACAGAAGAAATGACGGGCGCGGACCTTGCCATCGGACGCAACGACAGGCTGTCCAAGAGAAGCAATGGGAACCGTCCAGAGCATCAAGGGAGAACCATGAATTGGTCCCGGTTTTCCGGACAGCTCAGCGGCTCAGCGCGCACCGGGGCCTGGCTCGCCGAGGTCGGGCGCTGGCAGGACGACGCCATGCAGGTTACGGCATTTTCGGATGGAAAGATCACCGCATACGCCATGCGGGCTACTCCTGACTTAGACGCAAGGCTTGAAGTGCATTCTGCGGGCGACGGACATCACGACGGTTCATTTGGGAGCGACCGGTAGCATATGCGACCACTCTCCCGGGTTAACTTCCAGAGTATCTCCTCGGAAGCCGCGTCGGGACGTATTCCGAGCAGGGCGTCCGCATTCTTTTGACAAAGACGGAAACCGACTAGGATGCACGAAACCGGATAACCGACGACAGGAGGAGTACATGTCGAAAATCACCGATTACACGGTCGTTTCAGCGCTCTACGCAGAGGCGGATGCCGATTACTCATACGACCGGCTTTCGAAGCAGGTCAACGACCATATTCAGGCCGGCTGGCAACCACACGGACAAATAGCGGCTTCAACTTTCGCTGGCACGCTCGTTATCATGCAGGTGATGGTCCGATACGACGAATAAGGCGGCATGCCTTCGTTCTCGGCCACTTCGATCGAGAAGTCCCGTGGGACGGTCGGGTGGGTGCTATCGGTCATCGGCGGGACAACTTGACCAAGGCCGCAGCCGCAAGGGCATGTTCTTTCCGGTGGTAGTCGCCGTGGAACTTGCCATCGACCTTGACCTCCCAGATGCCGTTTCTTTCGCGCACCTGAACCCCACCTTGCTGTGCTTGCAGGTCCATGGAAGCCATTTTTTCTCCTTTGCGTCCCGGCGGAACTGGCTGCTTGTCAGACACATTCGGCTCCTTCGAGTCGGGAGTGCGCACTTCTCCGAGGAGCATCACGGCGCGAATGAATTCTTCCGCATAATCGTCGGTTTCGCGGTGGTCGTGTTCGTGCCGGGTCATGCTCATCGGTTCGACGAAGGTCCCTTGCAAGTGATCAATGAAACGCGGTTCGGTGCGGGCCATGTAGGCGATCAATGATTGCAGGACCCGTTCATGCGCCAGCACTCGCCGTTCGAGATCGGTCGATTCCGGTTTCGTCTTTGAAAGACTGGCGGCTATTGCCATGGTCTTCTGCCTCTCAGGTTGTTGGATTACCCCGTCGAGCGACCCGCGCTCGCGTGCTGGAAGGCGAGCATCGTCTGTTCGACAGGATGCGGATCTTCTCATCTTCCTACCATCCGGACAGATCGATTGTGCTGACGCAAGTTAGCTTGGGCGCAACCCTGCGGTATGCTGACCGACAGCCCAGATAGTTACGAGCGCGGAAATCGATTAAAGATGAAATTCTGCTGTCTCGTTCAGTGTGTTTTCCGGCTCCACCTACAGTTCGAGCGCCGCGAGACAGGCTTGCGCAATGTCCCTGTCCGGGGCATCGGTTCCGGGCACGGTTGCCCATCCGACATCCATGAGAGCGTCACGCTTTTGGTAGGTCGAGGCAGTCCGGAACGTAGCCAGCTTGTCCGCCCGCGCCGGGTCTGAGCGCGCCATGTCAAGGCAGACCGGGACCATGGAGGCGACGACATTGTCATGGGACATCGTCATCGCCTGGTCATTCGCGGTGCCGCCGGTCACCCAGCCGCCCCACGTGAAGCCAACGATCACGACAAAGACCGCGCCGATCAGCGCGCCATAGATGCCGGGTTTCAGCCATTCGGAAGTGTTCATTCAAAGTCCTTCTGCGGTGCAAGCGCCGCATTGCTGTGATTGTTCGTTTCGGTCGCGGCCTGATCCCGGCAAAGTGAAAAGGTTGAAAAACCTCACCGTCGATCTCGTCGACCGGGTGTTCATGTCTGGCTTCCGCGATGCTGGCAGTTTCGTCTATCTTTCTTACCCCGGGATCATTGGATTGGCGCTGACACAGGTTAGCGACGGGCGCCGAACCGGCCGCGAACTCCCTTTCGGACGGTCGCCAGCACTGACCTGTGTAAGGGCGGCGGGACCGACCTGCGTCTATCCATGGGTAAACAGGGACGATCTACGCTCCCGCAATCAAGGAATGGAATGACAATGGTCCAGCCCAACGCCCTTAACCCGCACCCGCTCGAGTTCGAGCGTTTCCTCTATGCGTCGGTCGGTGAGGACCGGAACGGTTATGTCGTGACCGTCCTCTCCGCACTCGCGCGGCTCGGCCTCGATCCATGGAAAGAAACCGCCGATCTGGCCGCGCTGGGGCGCGACGCTGCGCGAGCGCGGTTGGAGACATTGCTTTCTCGATTTCTGGACGTTCCAATGCTAGCAAGCGATCAAGGCCGGGTCGCACGAGACCTGAGCCACCTGCTCCCAGATGGCCCTGCGTCAGTTACCCTAATGAGGACTGCAGCGACGGTTGCAAACGGCCACTCGGGCACAAGTGGGGTGATCTGGGCGGTACTCGCGATAATCTTTTTTCTGCTTCAAGTGCTGACGTTTGGCAGCGCGGGGTCAGGCAAATGACCGTTTCCACCGAGGCAACAAGAGCCCCGGCCCACGCGGCGCACAGCGCCGGCACCCTCTCCCCAGGTGAACGGGATGTTCTCTGGGACATGGAGGAACACTTCTGGACCCTTGGCGCCGACAATGCGCGGGCGACGACAGCAACCAACGCCGTGATGATCCTCCCCTTTCCTCCCGGCATCCTTCAAGGCGACCAGATCTGGGCCCATCTTCTCAAGAGAACCGGCTGGCGTTCTGTTGTGATGGGGGAACGCCGCGTGATACGAAGCGATGAGATCGCCATTCTCACCTACCGGGCCTCGGCGGAGAAGCCGGACGTACCGGTCTTCAAAGCGCTCTGCACCTCCACATACCTTCACGACGACGACAGTTGGATGAGGCTCTCTCACCAGCAAACACCCGTGATGTGACGTGCACCCTGGCGCCGCGAAACCCGGGTCAGACATCCGCGTGCAGGCGATAGCCTTGCGGTCGCACCCTTTGCTTGGCGAGGGCGGAAAAAGAGTTTCGCATCGGCTCGCGTCGGGACTAACCTGCGGCAGTGCAGCCAGGATCGGACTTCGGTTAGATCAGAAGTGCCCACCGAATACTTGGTGGGGCATTTTTTCCGAGCACCCGAGAAGCATGTGGTCATGTCGATCCTCACAGGACGGCATATCGGCACACTTCTTATTCTCGGAACGTCCAAGAAAGGACAAATTCAATGACACCTGAACAGACAAAAACCGCCGAGAAGATGACCTCCGTCAAAGCTGCGTGGGACAAAGCGCCCGCTGGTCCGAAAAAGGATGCGGCGCTGAAGCATTACCAAGCAGCCGAGAAGGCGAACACGGCGAAGAACAACACCGAGGCCAACAAGGAACTCGATGCGGCGAAGCACGCCCTCTCGTGACATCCGGCGCCTGACGTGATCACCGGGGCCGCCTGCCAAAAAAGGGAGGGCGGCCCTCTCATTTCAGGAGCGGCCCGCTCTGGTCCAGATATGCCGGATCGAACTCGGCAAGTTCCAGCAGCTGGTCATAGTTGTGAAACGTCACATGACCCTCCCGAAAGGTCAGCATTCCGCTCTCGCGTAGCTGCCGCAACACGCGGTTGACGTGAATTGCGCTTAGACCGAGAGCGTCCGCCAGGTGATATTGCGTCAGCGGGCAGTCGTATCCTTCTTTGCTGCCAATGCCCACAAGTGCCAGCCTCGATCCAAGTTCCAGCAGGAAATGCGCCATGCGGGCATCCGCGTCGCGCCGACCGACCCCCACCAGGTGCTCGACCACCATCGCCTCGTCGCGCGATGCGGCCCATAGAATGGCCGTGGCAAGGCGCGGCGTCTGCGCGAAGGCTGCCAAAAGATCTGACTTGAGAACTTCTGCGGCCTCTATCGGCACGATCGGCTCGAAACTGTGGTCCGAGGTGCGCAACAGCACGCTACGCAGGCCGAGGAAGTCACCGGGCACCTGGAAATCAATGATCTGGCGGGTTCCATCGGGTTGGATCTTGTAGGAGCAAACCCATCCGCTTGAGAGGATATAGGCGGCCTGATCCGATTGCCCTTGATGCACCATATCCCGCCCTGCGGCGAAGGTCCGTCGGCGCTGATGAAGCTGCTCGAGCACGGCAAGTTCGGCCCCCGACAAAGCGACGAAGGCTGAGAGTTTTCGGGTCAGGCGGCTGTGTTCTGCTGATCTCATGGACCCTCCCGGCGTGTCACCACACAAGAACAATGTATCGGTCCGGACACTGCTCTGGATCAGTCCAGCATAGCAAAGTTTCTGTCAGAAGTACGGATCAATCCGGGCCCACTCCAAGCGGGCCATGATCCACTGGAAGGAGCAACGGCATGACCACGGCAAGCGAACATGCAGGCCAAGCCGCCCTGTCGATCTGCGAGGCACTGCTGCTTGCGATGAACGATCACGGCGTGCTCCCGGAGCACGAAATCGTGGGAGTCCTCCGCGACGCCGCGGCAACCCATGAGAACGCCGTCGGCACCGAACTTGAAACGGAAAACCACCGGGCTGTCGCGCGCCTGATCAACGCGATCATCGCTGGCGGTAACTCTGTTCGGCGCTCGTGACGTCGGGCACGACGAGCTCATGGCGGATATCTGGATCCTGATCGGAAAATGGTCAGGGACCGAATTCAAGCTCGGTAGCGAAGATCTCATGATCATGAAGGAGAGCGGCATTCTCGGCCTTCGGTGCGTCAATCCACAAACTGACTGTGAACGAAGACGACAATGACATCAGAAACTGAAATTTGGATAAGGAGAAACTGACATGTCAAAAGGTGACAAGAAGCGCGGAAACAGAGAAGTGAAGAAGCCAAAGAAGGTAAAGGAAAAGGCCGTTGCGACAGCCGACTTTACGAAGGGCAAAAACGTGACCAGCTTGGGCGAGCACAAGAAGAAATAGGCGCTGCCAATAGTCCTATTCTGCAGCGGCAGTTTACATGACGCCGCGGTCCTCTAGGCTACCTGTTCGTCACTGCGGCCATTATCTCATTTCGGGCCGAGCGATGCAGACTGTCGCTCGGCAACGAAAAAACCAGCCGGTCGCAGCAAGCACGATGAAGCAAAGAGGAAAGACCATGAAAGGCGAGACGAACGCATCGCAGGAGGATGCTGTATCAGACTTGGGAATGTTGGAGAAAGCGCGCGAAAACCTCAAGATCGCCTGCGACCAGTTGAACATTCACCCCGACGTCTTCGAAGAACTGAGGCTCCCCCGCGAAACACTGTCCGCGACGCTTCTGATCCGGATGGACGATGGCAGCCGTCGTGCATTTCAGGCCTGGAGATGCCGCTACAACGACCGGCGCGGACCAACAAAAGGAGGCGTCCGGTTTCATCCTAATGTGACCCTGGACGAAATCGAGACGCTCGCCTTTTGGATGACGTTCAAATGTGCCGTTGCGAACCTGCCTTTCGGCGGCGGAAAGGGGGGGGTCTGCGTGGATACAAAGCAGCTTTCCCAAATCGAACTGGAACGGTTGAGCCGGGCCTACATCAGCGCTTTCGCACCCTTTATCGGGGCGGACCGGGATATCCTCGCGCCCGACATGTACACCAACGGCATCGTCATCGCTTGGATGTCCGACGAATTCAGCTTGATTTCCGGTCAGGCGTCACCGACCGCGATCACAGGCAAGCCGCTAGCATTCGGCGGAACGACCGGGCGGGTCGATGCGACCGCGCGCGGCGGGTATTATACCTTGCGACATCTGGAAAGTGCGCTGAACCTGACCCCTGATACCGCAACGGTCGCCATTCAGGGCTTCGGAAACGTCGGCTATCACTGCGCGAAACTGTTACACGCTGACGGGTACCGGATCGTCGCGATCTCGGATTCCACGGGCGGCATCTACGATGCTGCCGGTCTCGACCCGTTGTCGATCATCCAGCACAAACACAAGACCGGGAGCATTCAGGGCGCCAAGGGGCACGGCAAGACCGAGAAGATCACGAACGCGGAGCTTCTCGAACTCGACTGCGATGTTCTCGTCCCTGCGGCGCTTGAGCAGCAGATCACGCTTGAGAACTGCGATCGCGTGAAAGCGCGCGTTATTCTGGAAATGGCGAACGGTCCCGTATCGCCCGCTGCTGACAAGCAGCTCTTGAACAATGGTCATATCATCGTACCAGATATCCTGGCCAATGCCGGCGGCGTCACGGTCTCTCATCTTGAGTGGGTTCAGAACCGCTCGGGTTTCTACTGGGAAGAATCTCGCGTGCGCGACCAGCTCAAGACGACGATGGAAACCGAAGCTCAAGCGGTTTGGACCCTTCACACCGAAATGGAAATTTCGCTTCGGGAAGCGGCCTATGTTCACGGTTTGCGCAGGATCGCTGAGTCCGTCGAAGCGCGCGGAACGCCAGCCTATTTCAGCGAGACCTAGGTGATTAATCCCAGAATGCGCTCGCCTTGCCGCTCGACAGGTCTAAGAGCCGAGGCTCTTAACCGCCTCTCTATGTCCCCTAAAGTGTCTCCACCCGTCCGCGGAACGCCGCCATTTGTCCGAGCGGATTTCCGTTGCAGCAAAGGCCCATTCCTATAGGGTGCCCGTTCGTCGATTTAACTTCTTCTCCAGCCGTTCGGTGCGCCATATGGACCAAGGCAAGACAGACGACGTGTCGGTCGCTTCCCAGAACAAAATCGGGGCGAACAGTCTTGTGACGGTTCCATCGCCCGATGGCGCGTCAAAGTCACGAAGCCGAACGTCATTTTGGCTGGGTGTCACTTTGGTCACTGGCATTTCTTTGGGTGCGTTGTGGTGGGGGTTTGGCGGCGGCGGTGGTGCGCCAAGGGTTGCGGTTGAGACGCTTGCCGCAGGCCCGGTTGACCGTGTTCTGGCAGTCAGCGGGCGGACCGAAACCGATGTTCAGTCCGATATCAGATCGTCGATTGCGGCACGGGTCGACAAGGTCATGGTGGATGAGAACGACACCGTTGTGGCAGGTGATGAGCTTCTGACACTGGATGCCGCGCAGCAGAACAGTCGCATCCGGCAGGCGCTTGCCGCATTGGACGCCGCCATCCTGAAAGAACAGAGCGCGCAGGCTGCGATGGAGCGAGCCAAGCGTCTGGGAAACACCGTATCCGCCGTCGCGCTCGATGAGGCCGAGCGTGATTTGGCTCTGGCCCATGCCGAGGTCGACCGGCTGGAAGCGGCGCTCGAACAGGCGCAACTGGCGCTGCCGGACTACCGGATCACCGCTCCAATCACGGGTCGCGTGCTGGAGCGATCCGTTGAGCCGGGCGATAGCGTCAGCATAACGGACACCCTGATGCGCCTTGCAAACATCGAGGATCTCTATGTTGCGGTTCAGATCGACGAGATCTACGCCGACAAGGTCCGTGTCGGGCAGCAGGCCTGGTTGCAACTGGCTGGGCGGTCGGAGGTTCTGCAAGGCACGGTTTCCTTCGTCGCGTCGGAAGTGGACGAGCAAACAGGCAGCCTGCGCGCCAAACTGACCTTCGAAACGGTCCCCGATGCACAGATTGGGCTGACCACCGTGGCCAATATCTTGATCGACAGGCTAGATGACGCGCTGACCGTTCCGCGCAGTGCGCTGGCTGGAGACGGCTCCGAGGCGGCGGTGTTGGTACTGCGCAACGGAGAGGCCGTGTTTGTGCCGATCCAGTTTGTAGACTGGCCCGCGGATCGCGTCGAAGTGACCTCCGGGCTTCGAGAGGGGGACAAAATCATTCTGTCGCCCGAAGGCGTCCAAGAAGGTCAACCGCTGGCCGAACAAGACGCCTCGGTCGCGAGCGAGTAACGCGATGCGTTACGGTCTCAAAGTTGCCCTGCGCCACCTTACCAGCAACCCGTCGCAGACCGGGCTTTTGGTGTTCGGTGTCGCTGTGGCCGTGTTCATCTTCATTTTCATGAGCGCTCTGATTGGCGGATTGGCCGACCTCATGGTCAACCGCACGCTTGGCGGGCAGGCCCACATCACGGTCAAAGCCGCCGACAGGCCATTGCCGCTGCTCGCGACCGATCCGGGCATCGAGGTTCTCCTGGCCCGGCAGACCTCGGTCCGGGACGACACCGGCATCCAGAATGCGACGCCTTTGCTCCCGGTCATCGACGGGCTGCCGGGCGTCACGGTCAGTTCGGCCCAGATCACCGGCGGCGCTGTGTTGATCCGGGGGGAGCGGCTCCGGCAGGTCAGCGTCACGGGGCTTTCGCCGGATCGTGTAACCGCGATCATTCCGTTCGATCAATACTTGCAGGCCGGGCGTTCGTCCCTGACGGGCGACAGGGTGATGATCGGGGCAACCTTGGCCGAAGAATTGCACCTCTCAGTCGGCGCCCCGATCACATTGCGCACGGATCAAGGCAACCTGGCTGCTCTGCGCGTCTCGGGAATATACGCCACCGGTGTCGGCGGGCTTGATTCCGCGGCCGCCTTTCTCGACATCAAGACGGCCCGCAGTTTGTTCAACATTCCCAACGCCGTGTCCCGTATCGAACTCAAACTGACAGACTTGTATGAGGCCGAAGCCGTTGCTCGCAGGATCGTCGCCACAACGGGTCTGGACGCCGAACCATGGACCCAAACCGCGCAACAGCTTTACGAAGGCCTTAAGGCGCAGTCGGATACAGGCCTGATCCTGAAGCTGTTCGCCTTGATCACCATCGTTATCGGGGTCGCATCGTCGCTCATGCTCACGACGTATCGCAGGCGCCCCGAGATCGGCATCATGCGCGCCATGGGGGCAAGCCAGGGCTTTATTCTGTTCGTCTTCGTGTCGCAAGGCGCGATCATTGGTTTGATCGGCGGGGTATTCGGTGCGGCCATGGGATTGGCGATCCTCACGCCTTTGACTCCGAAAGGCGATGTTGCCGCCGGGCAGTTGCCGATTGACGTGGCACAGGGGTCGATCGGCCTTGCCATCCTCTTGACCATGCTTGGGGCCACGCTCGCGTCGATCCTGCCCGCGCGCTTTGCTGCTCGGATCGACCCGGTCGAGGCGATAGGCCAATGACCCTCTCCGCCAAGGCTCCCCTTCTTGAACTGAGAAACCTGACCAAAACTTACGGTACAGGCGAGACCGCCATGCAGGTCTTGAAAGGCGTGAACCTGACCTTGCCGAAAGGCGAGATGATCGCTCTTGTCGGCGCATCCGGCTCTGGCAAAAGCACCTTGCTTAATATCATCGGAACGCTCCTCCGGCCCACATCGGGAGCCTTCACAATGCTGGGTCAGGATCTGTTCACCGCAAGCGACGCGACTCTCACGGAGTTCCGAAACCGCCACATCGGATTTGTTTTTCAGTTTCACAATCTGCTGCCCGACTTCACCGCCTTGGAAAACGTCGTGTTTCCGACAGCGGTGCGCGATGGTTTCGAACGCACGTCCGCCCGGCGTCGCGGGCGCGACCTACTTGACCTCGTGGGTCTTGGCGACCGGGTCGATTTCCGCACGACCGAGTTGTCCGGCGGGCAAAAGCAACGCGTGGCCGTAGCAAGGGCCTTGATGAACAAACCCGAATTGATCCTTGCCGACGAGCCGACGGGTAATTTGGATACCAAGTCGGCGCAACAGGTCATGGACCTGATCAAAGCCGTCAACAAAAGCGAGAACGCGACGTTCCTCATCTCAACCCACGATGAGCGGATCGCCGGTCAATGCTCGAGCCGCGTTGAAATCGGCGATGGGCATATTTCTTGGTAGCATTCATGCCTCTTAAGAAATCAATCTAAGTGGGCTCCGGGCCCCTTCTGCGGCGCACAGCAGCGGCAACAGCAACGTGCCGAACGTACCCGCGCTAACTGCGGTGTCCACGATATCCATTTTGCCGTCATGCCCGCCCGCCACGGCGCCGGATGCAGTCGCGAAGGTGAGAGCCAAGCCGCCGACTGCGGCGATGAAAATGCGTCTGAACGTTAAAGCCCGCACACTCGGAAATGAGCCTTGTTTTCAAGGGATTCCTCACACGCAGGATGTGCGCCATTGTGTTGGCGAGAGCTTCCCGGGCGAAGTCCGCGGCTTACTGCGCGCGACCCGGGAGGACCGACGGGGGGTGAGAAGACCGACGAGCCGAAGTTGTGACACACCAAACGTGGTTGTCCCTAAAGCGGTTCGGGACAAACTTGAACTACGAGTTTTTCCCGAAACGCGGGAAACGCTCGTATGCTGCGCGGCGTTTCAAGCCAAACCTGTTTCAGGTTTAACTCGAAACGCTTTATTGCAGTTGCCTGGCCAGGGTTTGATTACGCGTTCCTGTCATCTTCATCAGACATTGCGCGAGGTTCCAGCGGATGATCTCGTCGCCGAGATCGACGCGCTCCGGGCGACAGTCGCGATCGCGGCGCTGTATCCATGCCCGCTGCTCGTTGAGCACCACGTCCCCCCGTTTCTCCCGAGCCGCCCTGTAAAGATCGCCGAGGCGGCCGTCCGCATCGGCGAGGTCCGGGAACTCGCAGATCACGGCGGCAGCGGGATCGAGCGCCCCACCGCAATCGAAACTTGCGCCCCGAATGTCCCCTGTCCAATCGGGCAGCCAATCTGGAAATGCGATCTGCAGTTGCGGTGGCCTGAGCCAACTGCCGGTCGCACCAAGCAAGACGAAGCGGTTGACCGGGTAGCCTTGTCCGTAATCGAGCACGCGCACGTCGATCAGATCGGCGCCTCGACCACGGACGTAAGTCCCCTCTCCGTCGGGAAAGTGGATTTCTTCGTTGAACGTCCGGGCATACCAACGCCCGTCTTCGCCACGGTACACATTGCATTGAACCGGACCGACACCAGACAACAGACCCTCGGTGAAAAACGCGTCGGGGTCGTTTCCGGGCACCAGCCGTCGATAGGTTGTGTAGTTGGTCTTTCGGGTGACGACTTCGGGGTAGCGGGCCGGTGTGCTCCGAGCAGAACTGAGCTCCCAGGTCAGGTCCGTGGAGAAGTCGCCACGCGAAAGATGACCGACTGTCGAGGAAATCCCGAGCAGAAAATTCTCACGCCCTGTATTTGCCTGGACGAGGAAACGGCACGCAGCGCTCGCCCCGACGCCAGTGATCTCCTCGGGGTATTCGACCTTGGATGTCAGGACCTTGGTCTTGATCCATGTTGCCGTCATGTAGCTATCGACGAGGACAAACCGCTCTTCGACCGGCCGCGTATCCCCGAGAGAGCCACTCTTGGTGAGGAACTGGAACACGAAATCGGGGGAGATCTGCCAGTCCGATATCCGTCCCGCGATCTCGTTGATCGCGGCTTGCGCCTGGCCGTAGAAACTCTGTGCCATCTGACGGGTGAGATCGTCCGACAAAGGTGTGCCATCGGGGATCTGAATGGCGGTCGGGATTTCAGAAAACGGAGCATGGAACCCAAGAATGCCATCGACGTGAACGTAACGGCTGGACCAACTGGGGAACCCGCGCAAGACGATGGCGCTGCCCCCCAGGAACGCGATGGCACAGGACGAAAGACAACGGTCGCCCGGTCCGACGAACGTCGTCACCGCGAGGCTGGATATCGTGTCGGCCATCGCAAGACCTTCATAGAAGTCGCCGCCATCGCTGTTGAAGGACACGACGATGTCCTTGAACATGTCGATGTTCCAGTTGGGCTTTTCCTCCCGCAGCAGGGCTCCAAGCCTGTCGGCGTCGCCCGGTGCGATCCGACCCTCGACCCGCAGATGCGGCATCTCGGAAAACGACATGGTATCACCTGCGGCAATCGGGTCTCCGATGGTTTCGGCAGGATATACGTGCTTGAAGCCGGCCTCCAACGGGTCGGCCCAATGAATATCGGCCGCGACGGCGGGCAGGACATTCAGCGCACAGGCGAAAACTGCGGGGATCAGCCGTGAAGCCATCTGTAACATGTCCCCTCCTTCACGTATTTCTCAAGCGCAACCCCGAGCCCCCCGTTGCCCAGCGTGCTGCGTGTTTCGTCTATGATGGGTCCGTAGAGGTCATGAAAACTCGTGGCGTATTCGCAGATCGACTGATTGGTGGTTTTCGGGTCGCACTGGGCGAACATGTTGAAGATGTCCCAATTCAGCGGCGGTTCCGCACAGATCGCCAGGCGGTCCAAGCTATCGGTGATTTCAGCAACTGCGAGCCGAAACTCTTTCTGACCGTCCGGTCCTAACTCGCCTATGATCGTGTGCGTGACAAAGGCCTGTATGGGAGCGCTGGTCGCGCCATAGCCGGCTTCCTGCAACAGGCGCACGTCGTCCCAATGGGAATACCACCGGTCGTTGAGAAAACGACGGTTCTCGCCGAGCTGGCCCTGGCTGAACGCCTGCACCAGCGACATCGCGGTATCGACGTGACGGTCGACCCGGGTGAGCGAGAGCTCGAACACGGCATAGGCACCGGCGATGACAAGTGCGACGAATTGGGCCGTCTCGATATTGGCGAGGCGCTTGACGAAGCGCTGGGACGACACCCCCCGTTGGGTCGGCTTCGACTTATTATTATCGCCCGCATTCATTCAACTTGAGCTCCGCCACCTTGTCCTGCACATCTCCGGATGCCCCCACCCAAGTGAAACTGGTGTTTTCCTTGGGATCGACCACATCGTCGAACCTGTCGCGAATACAGGCGATTTGGTCAGGTGACAGAACGACCACCACGGCCTTCCGATTGGCCGGGAGCGTCCCGAGGCCCGGCAAATCCCGCATCTGCTTTTCGGTGAAACGGATGACGCTGTCTTGCAGGGAATTCAACGTGCTGCCGGAACTAATCTGTCCGGGCACCGGCTTGACGACGTTCTCCTCGCAGAAGCCGACGAAAACCAGGCTCGGCCCGTCTCCAATCGCATCAAGGTACATGTCCGCCTTCGCCCTCAGGCACTCTGCTTGGCTGAGGTACAGAAGCGGGCCGTGTGTTTCGGGCCCAGCGGCAGCATCTTGTGCGAAGGCGGGTCCGGACGAGAAACCGCCAAGAAGAAACACCCAAGTCAATGCGCCCAAAAGAAATGAACAAATCCGCATCGAAGGAGTATACCAAACAGACCGGGAATCTCAAAATCGGGCGGATTGGCGGTTTTCGTGGTGCGTGCCCTCTTGGGCAGCGCAGGGACCGGAACCCTTGCGCCCCCATTCCAAGCCCCTTTCTCTCTCTCGGTCAGCGTCCGGAGTGGCTCCAATCGGCAGGCTGGTCGTCACGGTCCGAGGAAAGCGCGGATTCCGTGAGGAATTTCGTCGATGTCCAACCGCCATCGACGGCGAGGACCTGTCCGTTGATCCAGCCTGAGGCGGGCGAGGACAAGAACCAGATCGCCTCGGCCACGTCCTGCACGGTGCCCCAACGTGCCGACGGGGTCATGTCGTAATTCATTCTGCGGAAGGCTTCGACCTCCAGGCGATGCTCGGTCATCGGTGTTGGGATCACACCCGGCGCGACCGCGTTCGACCGGATGCCGGACGAGCCGTATTGCGCCGCCATATGGAGCGTTAACCCGTTGAGCCCTGCTTTGGCCGCCGAATAGGCCCCGCCGCGCAGACCTCCAACGAGCGCATAGGTGGACGAAACGTTCACGATGGTCGCCGTGTCCCCGAATGCCGCAAGCGCTTCGCGGGCCAGCCGGAACGGGGCGCGCAGCATGAGATCCAGGAACTGGTCCAGCATTTCGTCATCGGTGGAATGCACCGGTTGCGGGCTGCCAACGCCAGCGTTGTTGACGAGGTGGTCAAGCCGCCCGGTTTCCTCCAAAGCCAGTTTGACGGCTCTGGCCGGTGTTTCGTCGGCGGTAATATCAGCGGCAAAGGGAAAGAAAGGCGCCGACAGGTCGGCACAACTGTCCGCCGCCGCATCCAGCTTGGCCCGGTCGCGGCTCACCCCGACGACGGCCACCCCTTCTTCAAGGAATTTCCGCGCGGTCGCGAGGCCGATGCCGCTCGACGCTCCGGTGATCAGGGCGGTTCTCATGAAACATCCTTTCCGTAAGGGGCCAGTGGGGCGGGATCTTGCAGCATGTCGTATGTCCCGATGAATTGGCGCAGGATATGCGCCTGTTTGAGAAAATGATGCGCGTCCGCCTCGGCCGAGAAGCCGATCCCGCCGTGTATCTGGATGCCTGCGCGCGCAGTTTCGAGTGCGACACGCGGCGCGATCCGGACCAGTGCCGCGATCTGGAACCCAACACTTTCGTGCCCGTCGCGCAGGGCGATGGCGGCCGTATCGAGCAGCGCCGAAACCATCTCGATCCCGAGGGCCATATCGGCGGCATGGTGTTTCACCGCCTGGAAACTCCCGATGGGACGCCCGAATTGTTCGCGGGTCCGGGCATGGTCAACGGCGAGGTCCCGCGCGCCGATGGCGACACCAAGGAGTTGGGCAGCAACCAGAAGACAGGCGGTATGGTCCGTCTCACGGTCCGCGCGCCTGTGGTCCGGCGGTGGAACGATCCTTGCCATGGGACGACTTGCGCCAAAGGGGACTACATCGCTCTGAGCGCCCATCTTCGCGAAGACGAAGCCCTCGTCCGTGCGGGCCAGGATATGGCTTGCGTCTCTCGGCGCAATGGCCAGCCATCGGTCCCCGTCCACAACGCCAGCCGCCGCCACCGCTTCGGGTTCAATCCGGCGCGCGATGGCCGTCGCAAGCGCCGTGGTCGTGACGAGGTGGCGTCCGAAGGCAACATGAAGCTGTGCTTCCTCCACAACCGAAAACCCTGCGCCACCCTCCTTTTCCGGCAGCGCCAGAAGGAACGCCCCGAAGTCTACGAGCGGGTCGAGACCGTCGGCCCCGCCATCGCGCAGGCGCGCCACCGGGTAATGGCTGTCGAGCATGGACTGGGCCGCATCGAGGATCTGGCGCAGGTCTTCGCCGGGGGTCAGGTCGAAACTCATGGCCGGGGCTCCCGTGGCAGGCCGAGGATGCGCTCGGCGATGATATTGCGCTGGATCTCCGCCGCTCCGCCCGCGATGGTTTCGGAATAGCTCTCCAGGTAATCATAGGACCAATGGCTATCCACCAGCCCTGCGGGCCCCAGGACATCCATCGCCGCGCGATGGATGGATTGGGCGAGTTCCGCGAAGGTCAGGCGCATCAGCGAGCCGTCAAAGGGCGTGGCCGGTTCCCGCAGCGCGGTTCGCCAGGTCATCGCGCGCAAACCGGCGGCTTCGGCGCGCAGGTCCGCGAGGCGCTCCGCGGTGGCCGATCCCGGCGCTGCATCGGCCATGGCGATCAGGTCTTCAACCTTGACGGACAGTTCCAGTTGCAGCGCGAGCGCAGCGGTACGGCGCTCGAACGCCAACGTGGTCATCGCCACCGACCACCCGTCGTGCAGCTCGCCCACAACGTTTTCCAGCGGAATACGGACATCATCGTAAAAGACCTCCGCGAAATGGGTCACACCCGCCATGTTCGCAATGGGACGCACGGTGATGCCCGGCAAGGTCATATCGCATATGACCCAGGACAGGCCCTTGTGGCGCGAGGCCCCCGGCTCGGTTCGGATCAGGAGTTCTTGATAATCGGCGATATCGGCATAGCTCGACCAGATTTTCTGACCGTTCACCACCAATTCGTCGCCTTCCACGCGCCCGGTGGTCCGCAAGGCAGCGAGATCGGACCCTGCCCCGGGCTCGGAAAACCCCTGGCACCAGATGGACCGACCTTCCAGGATTCGCGGCAGGTGAAACGCCTTCTGCGCCTCGGTGCCACGCGCGATGATCGTCGGCCCGGCGTGGTTCAATGCCACGAAGGTGCAATCAAGGGTCGAAGGCGCACGGGCCCTGACGTATTCTTCATACCACAGCATCAACCGGGCGGCCGACAGGCCCTGACCACCATAGTCCGTCGGCCACGCAAGCCCGGACCAACCGGCAGCATGGCATGTCGCAAGCCAGCGTGTCGCGTAGTCACGCGATGCCTGCCCGTCCCGCGGCGCCGGGTCACTTGGACGATTGGCCAGAAGCCAGTCGCGCGCAGCGATGCGGAACGCCGCGTCCTCTGCGGTGGGCGTTAGCTCCATGTTTCCTCTCCCAAATCACCTTCGTTCCACATAGTGATACCATCTTGCGACCCGCTGATTTCTTCCCGCCTGACGCACAGCCAATCTACACATCTCAAAAGCAAGGGGTCAACCGAGACGAGGTTGACAGAGGCAGAACGTCCCGGCATTTTCACGCAACAGGATGTTGAGGCATTATGTCTCATTATATGGGAGTTTTCTGGATGGATTTCGCATGGTCGGACGAAAACGACGCGTTTCGCACGAAGGTGTCCGACTTCCTCGACCAAAACTTGCCCAACGACTGGCAGGCTATCGCAAGACACGGGCCCGGATCACGTGAACAGACGGAATTCAGCCTGTCTTTCTGTCCGCAGCTCGCTGCCGCCGGGTTTTTGGTCCCGCATTGGCCTGCGGAATGGGGAGGCGCCGACCGTCCGACGTGGGAACACTTCATTCTTGGCGAAGAGATGTGGGCCGCGGGCGAGCCGCGCGGCGGGCAATACATGAACGTCAACTGGATCGGACCTGTCCTGATGCGCTATGGGTCCGAGGAACAGAAGCACCGATACCTGCCTCCCATGGCCGCAGGTCGCGCGATCTGGTGTCAGGGTTTTTCCGAGCCGGGCGCCGGGTCCGACCTCGCATCGCTCCGCACCAAGGCCCTGCGCGACGGGGACGACTACATCATCAACGGACAGAAGATCTGGACCTCTTACGCCGGATTGGCCGAAACCTGCTTCCTCCTCGCGCGCACCGGCGAAGGACGCAGCGGGATCGCCGTCTTCCTCGTGCCGATGGATACGCCAGGCATCGAAGTCCGTGCGATCCCGAGCCTGATCGGCCACGGTGACATTCACGAAGTCTTTTTCACCGATGTGCGCATCCCCTCCTCCTGCCGCCTTGGCGAAGAAGGGGAAGGCTGGACCATCATTTCCTATGCGCTCGCAAACGAACGCGTGGGTATCCCCCGCTACGAGATGTCGTCGCGCGAGCTGGATGCAATGGTCGCGGAGTTGAAGTCACGCGGCGGCTTTGGAAACGCGGCCATCCGCACCCGTGCAGCAGAGGCGGCTGCGGCCTGTGACGCGGCACGAATGCTGGTATACCGCGTCGTGGACGAACGCGCCCGGGGCGAACCGCCCGGGACGGCGGCCAACCTCGCCCGCGTCGCGGTGGTCGAAGCCGACCACAAGGTGACGGACTTCGGGATGGACTTTCTCCCCGATTGCTATTCCGGTAGCGACCACGCCGCGTTCCAGGCCCACCACGAGCGCGCCATTGTCACAGGCATCGCCGCGGGCGCCGCCGAGATCCAGCTCAACCTCGTGGCGCGACGCCACCTCGATCTGCCCAAGGGGGCCTGATCATGCGGCTTGCATTCAACGAAGATCAGGCAACCTTCTCCACCGTGTTGGGTCAAATGCTCGATAACGAGGCCGAGGCGGGCTTTCAGACCGTGGAAGACTGGGGGCGCTTCGCCTATGGCGCGGCGCTCGACACGCGTCTGGATGAAGCCGGTTTCTTCGACGCGGCGCGAGAGGAAGACCTGGGCCCGGTTGCCGCCGCAGCAATGATCCACGAGGTCGCGAAAGCACCCGTGGTGATCGAATGCGCGGCCTCTGCCTTGCTCCGACCCTTTCTCGGTGAGGACATCCCGCGCCCTCTCGCGGTCGTTGTGGACGACGCACCGGGCGCTGTCCGTTTCCTCCCCCAGGCCCGCGCCATTATCGCGATTTCCGACCGCGCGGTGCGACTTGCCAGGTTGGACGGACAGGCCAAGCCGGAAGAAAGCCTCTTTGCCTATCCAATGGGCACGATCGACGGCGGGCTGTCGTGGGAGACCCTGGACGTCGACCCGCAGGCAATCCGCACGCTTTGGCAGATCGCACTGGCGGCGGAGCTGGGCGGCGTGCTGGACGGGGGGCTCGGGTCGGTCCTGCGCTACGTGCGGGAACGTGAACAATTCGGGCGCCCGCTTGGCAGCTTCCAGGGCGTGCAACACCGGCTCGCCGAGGACGCGGTCTGGATCGAAGGAGGCAGGCTTCTGACCCTGCGGGCCGCCGCGCGCCTTGATCCTGCCGATGCCGCGCTGGCCCTTGGTCACATCCAGAGCCACGCAACCCGTATCGGCTATGACCTGCACCAGTTCATGGGTGCGATGGGGTTGACGCTGGAGCATCCTCTCCACCGCTGGACCTACCGCGCACGCGCACTGCGGGCCGAAATGGGGGGCGCGCCACATGCGTTTCTGGACTACGCTGACACGAGATGGGGGGGCCGATGAACAACATTCCTGCATTTGAAACCCTGTTGGTCGAACGCGCCGGGCGCAGGCTGACGATCACGATGAACCGGCCGGAGGTGCTCAACGCGTTCGGCGGGCCGATGCACCGCGAGATTGTCGAGGCATTGGCTTTTGCCCGCGACGACATCGGCAGCGACGTGGTGGTCATCACGGGCGCGGGCCGCGCCTTCTCCGCCGGGGGCGACATCGAAGGGATGCAACGCGTGATCGACGCGCCCGAGACCTTCGACAAGGAGGTCGAAGAGGCCAAGGCACTGATCTACACGCTTCTCGACATCGAGAAACCGGTGATCGCCCGGATCAACGGGCCAGCGATCGGGCTTGGCGCGACCATTGCGCTTTTTTGCGACGTGACCTTCGCCTCCGAGCGCGCGAAAATCGGCGACCCCCATGTCTCGATCGGTCTGGTAGCGGGCGACGGTGGCGCGATCATCTGGCCCGCGCTGGTCGGTCTGCACCGCGCAAAGGAATACCTGTTCACGGGCGAGATCCTGACGGCCACCAAGGCCGCGGAGGTCGGGCTGGTCAACCATGTCTGCACCGACGATGAACTGGACGGTGCCGTATGCGACTTCAGCGATCGGCTTCTCGCCGGGGCAACCGAGGCGATCCGCGGCACGAAAATCGTGATGAACATGGAACTGAAGCGATTGGCCCATGCAATGATGGACCCCGGCCTCGCCCTTGAGGCACAAACCGTGCGCAGCGACGACCACCGGGCACGGGTCGAAGCATTCCTGGCCAGGTCGAAAAAAGCATGAGCACGGCGGTTGAACGGCTCGCCGCCCGCATGGCGGACCTGGACCGGGCCGGACGACACCGGGCCGCGCGGCAACCGACGCTTGGAGAGATTGCGCTCGAACAGAGCGCCGCAGCCCCCGACCGCGAAGTGATCCGGCAGGGCGACACCTGCCTGACGCGCGCGCAAATGGTCGACAAGGCGCTCCGACTGGCTGGTGGATTGGACCGGCTCGGTCTCACCCCCGGCGCGGCCATCGCCTTCCAACTCCCGAACTGGTGGGAGGCCACGGTGATCAACCTCTGCGCTGCGCTCACCGGTTACCGCATCGTGCCGCTGCTCCCGATCTACCGCAAAGCGGAGCTGACGGCGATCTTGCCCACCTGCGGCGTCGAAGCGATCTTCATTCCGCCCGAAGGCAAGGTGGACTACCCGGGTTTGATCGCCTCGCTTGACGCCCCGCCAGACCACGTTGTGACGGTGCGCGGCGAAGGTCCGCTGACGTTCGACGCACTGCTAAACGGCCCCCCGTCCACACCGCGCCTACCGGACAGCCGGGACGCCAAGCTGATCATCTTCACCTCCGGCAGCACGGGCGCGCCCAAGGGGGTGATCCACACCCACGACAGTCTCGACGCCGTGGTGCGCGAGGCAGGGCACTTCTGGACCCTCGGGGAAGAAGACGTGCTCTATGTCCCCTCGCCCATCGGTCACATCGGCGGGTCGATCTATGCGTTCGAATTCCCATGGATCACCGGCTGTCGCACCGTGCTCGAAGACCAGTGGGACCCGGAACGCGCCCTGTCCCGGATCAATACCGAAGGGGTGACGTTCATGGCCGGGGCCACGCCGTTCCTCGATGGTCTCCTCGCCGCCGGGCGGGCCAACGACACCGCCATGCCTTCGCTCCGGCGGTTCATCTGCGGCGGCGCCTCGGTGCCCACGGCCCTCGTGCGGGACGCGCTGGAGGCTTGGCCGGACACGGTGGTGTCGCGCGCTTATGGATCGACCGAGATCCCCCTCGCCTGCCCGGGCATTCGCGACCGGACCGCTGCCGAAGCCCATACGGACACCGATGGTGAGCTGGCGGTGGAGCATCGACTTGACGATGGCGAAATCCTGCTGCGCGGACCGCAGATGTTTCCCGGATACCTCGACCCCGCCCATGATACGGGCGCTTTCACCGAGGACGGGTTCTTCCGCATGGGCGACCTCGGGCGGATCGTGGACGATCGCTTTGTTGTCATCACCGGGCGCAAGAAGGACATCATCATCCGCAAGGGCGAGAATATCAGCCCGCTAGAGATCGAGAACGCGCTGCTCACGCACCCGGATATCGACGCGGTCGCCGTCGTGGGCGCGCCCGATCCGGAACGCGGCGAGATGGTCGTGGCCTTTTTCGCGGGTCGCGCCCGTTTCGGTTTCGACGACATGACACGCCACCTGACAGAAGCAGGGCTGGCCCGGCAGAAATTCCCCGAACGGCTGGAACGCGTCAATGCGCTCCCCATGAACGCCGTGGGCAAGGTGCAAAAGCCGGATTTGCGGCACAGGGCGACGGAGTTGGTGGCGGGCGGCGACGCCAGGCGATAGTCTGTTCGAAACCGCACGGAGACCGGACATGAAAGACGAAAACCAAGACGGCACACAGGCGATCCGGCGCGCAGCAGCGATCCTGCGGCAAATCTCGCATGTCTCCGGCGACGCACCGCGCAATCTGCGGTCCATATCCGAAGCAGTGGGCTTGCCACGTTCGACCACGCACCGGATTCTCAAAAGCCTGACCGACACTGGCCTGGCCGCCTATGACACCGCAACGCGCCGATACGAGATCGGGATCCTGGGCTATGAACTTGGCCTCACGGTCAGCAACCGGGTGCTGGCCCTGACACCCTGGACCGCCTGCGTCGATCGCGTCGCGGAACGCGCGAACGTGACCACCTACCTGATGCGCCGCTCCGGCTTCGAAGCGGTCTGCATGCACAAGGCCGAGGGCCGCGCCGTGATCCGGGTCATCCCGGTGGACGTGGGGCAACGACGCTACCTCGGCGTGGGGGCTGGTGCCACGGCGCTTCTTGCTGGCCTGCCGGACGAAACCGTGGAGCGCGTGATCGAGGCCGTCGCCCCGGAACTGGCCAGGTTCGAGAACCTCGACGCCGAGACCATACGCGCGGCCGTCGCCACAACCCGAGAAACCGGGTTTTCCGAAAGCCAGGGTCGCGCCTACCGTTCGATCTTCGGGCTAGGCATGGGCGTCTGCGCCTTCGCGGATGAACCCGATCTCGCCATCTCCATCGCCGTCCATTCCGAGGACGTGAGCGAAAGCCGGATCGCCGAGTGGAAAGCCATCATCCGCGAGGAAATCGCGGCAACCGAAGCCCGGATCGCCGCTGCGTAATCACTTTGCGAGGATGGGTGCGAGCAGATGCGCGGCCAGCGCGTCCGCGTCATCGCCAAGGGCCTTCGTGCGTTCCTCGACTATCGCCTGCATCGACATCCCGCCGATGGCCCCGGATATGACCCGCGCTGCCCGCTCGATATCGACATCGTCAGCAAGCTCCCGTGCCTCAGCCGCCTGTTCAAGGTAGAGGCGCAGGTTATCGTGGTAGGCCCGTTGCAGGCTCGCCACCCGCGGGCGCAAATCGGGCATGGAGCCGGTGCTTTCGATGATCAGGTGATAGAGCGCGATGGCGCTGTCCGGCATGTCACGCACGGCTTCCAGTTGAAGCCGGATGCGTTCGGCCAGCGCCTCTGCGCCGCGCCGGTCCTCCACCCGCGTCTCGACATGGCGCAGGAAACGGTCTTCAATCCCGTCGACAACACTTTCGAGAAGCGCGAGCTTGGTCCCGAAGCGTTGCACCGGCAAATTCGGACTGTACCCGGCATCCACCCCGATCTGCGCCAGTTTCGCTCCGGCGATGCCGCGTTTGCTGATCAACGCGGTCGCGGCCCGAAGCATCCTGCGGTCGGAGGCCGCGCGGCGGGCCTCTCGGGATACCGGTTCGGTCGTGGTCATGCGCTCTCCTTTGTCGCTTTTTTTGGCTCATCGTCACCGGGCGGCACAACCCGTTATCGACCCGTGCTCGCCCCCGGCAACCATGTGACGATATCCGGAACAAGGATCAGCAGGACCACCACCGCGATGGCGGTAAGCGCAAAGGGCAACACGCCAAGAAACACGGTGCCGAGCGAAATCGGACGCCCAAGGTTTGCCTCTGGGTCGGACGCGATCCGATGCACGATGAAGGTGAGGATTCCCAAAGGTGGCGTGAGCAGCCCGACCTCGGCCATGACGACAAGGAAAACACCGAACCAAAGCGGGTCGACCCCGACCGATGCCAGCGGTCCCAGCAGAACCGGGATGGTCAGGAGCATCATTGCCAGTGTGTCCATGAACATCCCGAGGATCAGGTAGGCCCCGATCAGGATGAACAGAAGCTCGACGCGGCCCAGCCCCATCTCGGCAATGCCGCTCGCGATGAAGTTGGGCACCTGGCTCAGCGCCATGGCACGGGTCAGGACCGCGACACCGACGATCAGGAGAAAGACCGAAGCGGTCCCGGTCAACGTGCCCACGAGCGCCTCGCGCAGCATCCGCGCGATATCCCGCACGGCGGTCCCGAGCCGCAGCTGGTGGATCACGCCAAGGATCAGCGCGACGATCATGCCGCAGACGCCAGCTTCGGTCGCGGTGAAGATGCCGGCGAACAGCCCACCGATCACGATGACGATGACCAGCGCAATGGGCATTCCCTCGACCAAGGCACGCATCCGCATGGACCAGGTCACGTCCGACAGATCAGCACGGGGCGCGATGCCCGGTCGCAGGGTCGCGTGCAGCACGATCATCAACCCGAAGGCAAAGGCGAGGATCAAACCGGGCACGACACCCGCAAGAAGCTGCTGTCCAACCGGGAGAGACGCCGCCCCCGCATAGACGACGAGGAGCAGACTGGGCGGGATGATCTGGCCCAACGTCCCTGCGGCCGCAACGCTGCCCACCGCAAGTTGCGGATGGTAGCCCGACTTGAGCATCTCGGGAATCGACACCCGGCCAAGCGCATAAGTGATACCGATCGTGCTTCCGGAGCTTGCGGCCAACGCCGCACCCGCGAAATTGGTGGCGACCGCCAGCCCGCCGGGCATCCAGCCGAGCCACATTCGCGCGGCGGAAAAGGCCGAAGTCGTCAGGCCGGACTTCCACAGGATCATGCCCATCAGGATGAACATCGGGATCACCGACAAGGACCACGATGCGGTGGCATCGAAGGCCACGCTCTCCATCGTCGAGCGCACCACGCGCCCGCCTGACAACGCATAAAGCCCGACCACCGCTGCCCCAAGCATGGCAACGCCCACTGGAATGCCCATGAGCAGGAGCACGATGGACAAGACCACGATCAAGAGCCCGGTGATTTCCTTTGGAAGGTCGGCGCCGAGCATCCCCCAGAGCGACCCGGCAGCCACCACGAGGCCGATGACGAAAATCGTCACGCCGACCCATGACAGGGCGCGCATCGGGGCGGTGTCGGCCTGGCTGGTCATACGGCCTCCCCTTCAGCGGTCGCCGCGTCCTGCGGCAGATGTCCGGCGAGGTAACGGTAACTCGTCGCGGCCATTTGCAGGGCAAGCGCAAAGATGCCCAGGGGCGCCGCGAACTTGAACGGCCAGATGGCCACCGGCGGACTGGAGGCGGTGGTTTGACGATAAGAGGCCGCTTCCAGGGCCTCGCTCAACCCATGCCACGCCAGCACGAAGAGAAGGATCGCGGCGATCGCGCCAAACAACCCCTCAACGATCCGCCGCATGGTCCGGGGAAGTGTGTCCAGAAGGATCGTCACCTTGATGTGCTCCTGCCGGTATTCGGTGAAAGCGAATGCCATCAGCGTCAGCGTCGGCATCCACCAGTTCTCCGTGAATTCCAACGTTCCCGAGAATGGCGCGTTGAAGGCCGCGCGCCCGATCACGTCGACCAGCACGTTCAGCGCCAGGAGCACCAGCGCGAACGCGGCGAGCAACGCAAACGCCTTGGCGATCCCGTCGACCAGCCGAAGCGGGAGAGGGTCGCGGCGCGCGGCGGCGGATGGGGGTGCGGTGAAATCGGACATGTGAGACAAGTGTCGCCCGGACATCAGCTCCGGGCAAGCATCAAGCGCCCGCCCCGGTGGCCGGGACGGGCGACTTTGGTTACTTCATCAACTCGGGCGTGACCTCGGCGTTGAACTTCTCGTAGAAGCCCGACAGGTCCACCTCGGAAAGCCCGGCGAAGGCTTCGAGAATAGCCTCCGGCGTGCGCTCGGCCACGTCATAGCCTTCCGCGACAAGCGCCTCGGTCCAGTAGTCGATCCGGGCCTGGTAGTCGTCGACGAAGGCCTGCGCGTTTTCGACGGCATCCGGCGCAGTCTCGGCCAGTCCCGCGACATAGTCCGCGCGCTGCTCCTTCACGATGGGTTCGAGTGTCGAGATATCGTTGGTGTGGATCTCTTCCCCCGCCGCGATCAGCTCGCCCGCCTTGGCCTCGATATCCATGTAGCCTTGCCAGATGTCATAGGCGGCCTTCACGTTGGCTTGCGTGATGAAATCCTGAAGCTCCTTGGGAAAGTCGTTCCAGACACCGAGGTTCATCACCCAGGTCGACGCCTGAAGCTGCGCCATCGTGACCGGCACGAACTCCGGCGCCACGTCCTTGAGAACAAGCCCGTCGGCATACTGGTTCGGGTTGATGACCATGCAGTCGAAAACGCCCCGCTGCAAACCTTCGTAGGCTTCGCCCCAGGCGATGGACACCGGGGTCATCCCCATCGCTTCGACGGATTGCGACCAGACCGCACCGATGGCGCGGGCACGTTTCCCCTTGGCCTCTTCTGGCGAAGAAATCGGCGTGTTGCAGAGAAGATTATAGGCTGGGGTCGCCGTAGCCTGGAGCACCTTCACATTGTGGCGCGCGTATTCCTCGGTCAGCGGTTCGAATGTCAGCACCGTCTCCAGTGCCGTCGCCCCACCTGCGGCCACGTCATGCACGGTGGAGCCGGAGAGTGCCGCACCCATGCCGAACAGCCACGAGCCAACCGGCAACTCTTGCGGCATGTAGGACGGGATAATCAGGCCGATATCGGCCACCCCGTCCCCGACCCCCGACAGCGTGTCGAGCGCGCCCAGGAGCGACGAGGACCAATAGTTCTCGAAGGTGATCTTGCCGTCGGTGAACTCCGTGATCGACTCCTCCCAAGCGACCATGGCTTTCCCGAAATTTGCATCCTGATTGCCCGAAAAGTCGGCCAGTTTCAGGGTCGTGGGCTCAAGGTTTTCAAGCCAGTCCTGCGCGTGGGCCTGCGTTGCGACAGTCATGCCGGACGCGGCAAGCAGCGTGGCGACGGACAGACTCGTCCAGTTTGTGCTGTGGTTCATAGTTTCCTCCCTGTGCCGTTGCCGGCGATCATCTGTGCCGCGGGATTTCCGCGATGTGAAAACGCTAGCACTTCCTATTTTGTGGGACAAGTAGGCGCCGCGCTTGAACTGGTCGAAATTCGGTAATTGCAGGTATCATTGACATTTTTCCATATACTATGACGCAAACTGACGCCGATCCACCAAAAAACACCGCTTGCCTGACTGACACTTGTCTCACCATATAGGACGCTTGATACTCACCACATCGACATCTGGTCCGGGTCCAGCCGCACGTCTATCAGGAATGGCCGCGTCCGATCCCGCCGCGCCAACGCCGGATCAAGCGCATCGAGGTCCTCCGGCGCCGCGATCCGCACTCCCTCCCCACCGAGCGCCTGCGCCAACGGTACGAAGTCCGGCCAATTAAACAGCGTGATCTCCGGGTCGAGTTGCCTGTCCCGAAACTGGATGTGCTCGGCCCCATAGGCTCCGTCATTGAACAACACCACGATCAGGTCGATCCCGGCACGCACCGCTGCGTTGAACTCGGTCAGGTTGCCGAGCATGAAACCACCATCCCCGTTGAACAAAACGGTGGGCCGATCCGGATGAGCAACCCCCGCACCCACCGCGGTGGCCAGGCCAAGACCGATCGCGCCGAAGCTCGCCGAGGTCACGAAGTCGCGCGGATGCGGTGCGGTCAGAAGCCCGTAACTGCGCACCATCCAACGCCCGGCATCGGTAACGAGCGTCCTGTCAGCGGGCAGGATCTCATCCAGCCGGGCCAGCGTGGTCAGGAAGTCCACAGTCCCCGCGCGCGTCACCTTTGGTTCGGCGGTCGGCGGCAGGTCGAGACCCGTGGCGGGCAGATCACGCGTAAACCCCGAGGCCGGGATTTCGGCCTCGTCGAGCCAATGGAGAAAGGTTTCCGCAACCGACGCGGGCTGGCCAAGAATGGCGACATCCGGCACCGCCCCGACCCCGAGGTCGCAAGCCCGATCCGCCACCTGGATCACCCGCTTGCCATCGACATAGCCGCCTTCGCCTGTCGTGTGAAAATTCAGCGAGGCCCCGAAGGCGATAATGCAATCGGCGCCCAGAAGCGCCTCGGCAGCCTGCGGGGTCGAAACCGTGCCGCAGACGCCAAGAACATGGTCCTCGCCCCGAAACAGGTTCTTTGCGCGGATAGTGGTCGCAAGCGGCGCTTCGATCCGCCGGGCCAGGCGCAGGAGCGCGTCGCGCGCGCCACCGTCAATAGCCCCGCGCCCCGCAAGCACGACCGGGCGGCGCGCGGCGGCGATGATGCCGACCGCGTTATCGAGAGCATCGCCTTCGATCTGCGTCGGCCCGAGCGCGGGCACCTCCCAATTGACGTTGCGCTGCTCGACATCTGTCCATTGCATATCGGCCGGCACATTCAACACGACGGGACGTCGCTCTGCCTTGGCCCGCCGCACCGCGCGCGCCAGGTCGTCGAGCGCCGTTTCCGGCGCACGCACCTGCTCGAACCCGGCCTCCGCAGCCAAGACGACCGCCTTCTGGTCTGTGTTTTGCAGGTTCTCCCGGTCGGCGACCGGCGTATCGCCACAGATCAGAACCACGGGCGTATTGGACCGCACCCCTTCGGTCAGCGCCGTGACGCAGTTGGTCAACGCTGGCCCATGCGTCACCGTACAGAACCCGACACGGCCCGAGGTCATAGCGAAACCGATAGCCATGAGGACCGCGCCGTTCTCGTTCGATGCACTCACATATCGGGTGCCTTCCATACGCGCATAGGCATCGACGAAATAGGCATTCGCATCGCCGACAACACCGAAAAGAGCGTCGACACCGTTGTCCCTGAGCGCGGACGCGAGGGCGGAATGCAATTTGAGCATAAGGATGGGGCCTCGCTTCTTTACTAACCCATGAGTTAGCCAAATTGGCAGCGGAAATCAATTGGAAAGAGCGAGCCTGACTGGAAGCCCCGCAGCCCAAGACCGCGCACGCCAAGACGGATCTCCTTCGGCCCACCACTCTGCATGGGGCATTCCGTTTCGAAAGCCGACAGGCCACCATGCCCGACGACACGCATCAGGTTGACGCAGCGTGACTACCCCTCACCAACGGCCTCCGACGTGCGATCCGAGGTGCTGACAATGTTGAAACAGGCCTGCCCTTCCCCCGCTCCATCCCCGTTCATCGCATCTTTCCGGCCGAACCGTTCCGCGCGCACTGGAACCTTCGCATTGGGCCCGGGCTTATCTACCCGAGGTTCAAAGAGATGAGAGACATGCCAGACACCGCGCCAGAGTTCCTCATCACCGCCGAAGACGCCTACCCGGCCTTCGAGCGTATGATTCTGGCTGCCCAAAAGGACGTCATGATTTCCATGCGCCTGTTCGACCCGGCGACGAAACTCCGCTCGCCCGAAGCGAAAGAGCTCGGAGACACCTGGTCAGCCCTCATCGCGCACAAACTGGCGGGCGGTGTGACGTTCACCGTGTGGATCACGGATTTCGATCCCGTGGCCCGCCCGGACATGCACCGCTACTCCTGGGAATGCCTGTCGCGGCTCAAGGCCGCGGGAACGGCGTCGGGTCGCCCGGAGCTTCTGACCGCCGATGTCCTCATGCACCCTGACCGCGTGCCGTGGCCGCAGCGGATCGCCCTCACACCGGCGACGCGTGCGAAACTCCAGGACACCTGCGACCAGCTCAACAGCAAAACCGCGGACGATCGCGACCACGCCCTGCGCTATATGCCCAGCCTGAGACCCCTGCTGCGCAACACCGGCGGAACGCTTGCGCCCCGGATCTGGCCGCCCGCGCCGCTGGTCCCCGCCACGCACCACCAGAAAGTGGCCGTGGTCGACGGGGAGCATCTCTATATCGGTGGCCTGGACCTCAACCCCCGTCGCTTCGACACAAAGAAGCACGACCAAAAGAGCGAGCGGACCTGGCACGATGTCCAGGTTCGTGTCCATGACCCCGTACTGGCGCAGGCCGCAAAGGCACATCTGGAAGCGCTGCGTACCGGCAATGTCACAAAGCCCGTGCCGGGCTTTCTACGCACGCAATCGCTCGCCACCAAGGGCGCGACTGGATCGCTAGGCCCCCGCGAAGTGGTTCACGAGTTGGAGGACGCGCATCTCGACCTGATCGCGAACGCCCGCGACTTCATCTATGTCGAAACCCAGTTCCTGCGCTCCTCGACCATCACCAACGCTTTGGTCGACGCGGCGCGGCGCAGGCCCGGCCTGAACCTCATGGTCGTTCTCCCGGCGGCCCCCGAAGACGTGGCCTTCGACGGATCGGATGGGCTTGACGCCCGCTACGGCGAACAGCTCCAGGGCGATGCGGTGTCGGACGTGATCTCGGCTTTCGGGAGCCGCTGTGCATTCTTGACACCGGCGCAATGTCGTCCGGGCCCAACCGACGGGCGCGACAGCTTCAAGGGCGCGCCGATCGTCTACGTCCATGCAAAAGTCCTTATCGCGGACGCGACGCGCGCCTTGGTGTCCTCCGCCAACATGAACGCGCGGTCGATGCGCTGGGATACGGAAGCCGGCCTCTTGATCGACGACAGGGATGACGCCGCACGCCTGTTCCACCAGTGCCGGCGTCATTGGCTCCAGGGAGCCCCGATGGCCAACCCGAAACGCGCAACCCATTGGACAACAGCGGCCCGCGCGAATGCCGCGGCCAAACCCCAGGAGCGCAGGCACTTCCTCCTGCCTTATGATACGGAGCCGGCCAAGGAGATGGGAGCGCACATTCCGGGGATGCCGGAGGCGATGGTCTGAGGCTGTCTTTCAGACCGACCCGGTCGATGAACCGAGGTGAACGACCAGGCACCACACGTGTCGACCTTGGGCCGGTTCGCTTGCACCGCACCAAAACCAGTTTTCCGGTTTTCCGGTTTTCCGGTTTTCCGGTTTTCCGGTTTTCCGGTTTTCCGGTTTTCCGGTTTTCCGGTTTTCCGGTTTTCCGGTTTTCCGGTTTTCCGGTGAAAGGGCCTCATGCCGCCCCTTTGGTCAACCCATTACTTATAAATATTTCTTTCGAGGTCGCGCTGCATTCTCGACATGCAAGCAATGGTTAACGGTTGGCTTGGACGAAGCCCACGAGAGCCTTGGTCGACGGGTCTTTCCCGGTCGCGTCTTGGTCGCCGGACAGCACCGGCGCGAGCGCAAGCGCCAGCTCTTTTCCAAGCTCCACGCCCCATTGGTCGAAGGAATTGATCCCCAGGATCACCCCTTCCACGAACACCCGGTGCTCGTAAAGCGCGATGATCTGGCCTAACACATGCGGTGTCAGCGACGGATAGACGAGCGTCGTGGACGGCCGATTGCCCAGGAACACCCGGTGCCGCGCCTGACGCTCCAACTCTTCTCCTTCAGCACCCTTGTCCGCCATGATCTCCCGCGCTTCCTCAAGGCTCCGCCCTTTCATCAAGGCTTCGGACTGGGCGAGGCAATTGGACACCAACAAGGCGTGTTGATGCGCAAGCTCGGGTTCGTGCCCCTTGGCGGCGACCAGGAACTCGCAGGGCACCACTTCGGTTCCTTGGTGGATCAACTGGTAGAACGCGTGCTGGCCGTTCGTGCCGGGTTCCCCCCAGACGACGGGGCCGGACGGCACCTGAAGCGGACTGCCATCCATCGCCACCGATTTCCCGTTACTCTCCATTTCCAATTGCTGGAGATAGGCCGGCAACCGCGCAAGCCTTTGATCATAAGGCAGAACCGCACGGGTCCCGTAGCCGCAGACTTGACGATGCCACACCCCGACCAGGGCGAGCATCAGCGGCAGGTTCGCCGCGCCCTCGGCCTCGCGGAAATGCCTGTCCATCGCGTGACCACCCGCCAGGAACTCGCGGAACCGCTTCGGCCCCACGGCAATCATCAGCCCGAGCCCCACGGGCCCCCAGAGCGAATACCGCCCGCCGACCCAGTCCTCGAACCCGAAAACCCGGCTGCTGTCGATGCCCCAGGCGCTGGTCTTGTCGACCGCCGAAGACAGCGCGGCCAGATGGCGTCCAACGGCCTCGCCCCCGACTGCGGAGCGAAGCCAGTCTCGTGCCGTCTCGGCATTGGTCATGGTCTCAATGGTGGTGAACGTCTTCGACGCGACGATGACCAGTGTTGTCTGGGGGTCGAGCGTCTTCAGCGTGTCATGGATATGCGCCCCGTCCACGTTCGACACGTAATGGAGCCGCGGGCCGTCGTGATACGGCGCCAGCGCCAGCGTCGCCATGGCGGGGCCGAGATCCGAACCGCCGATGCCGATGTTCACCACATCGGTAAACCGACCGCCGGTCGCGGAGCGGATTTTGCCCGACCGCACGCCCTCTGCGAAGTCTTCCATCCGGTCGAGCGTGGCATGCACCCCCGGCAGGACCGGCTCGCCATCGACCAAAGCGCCGTCCGGTCCCGGATCACGCAGCGCCGTATGCAGAACCGCACGGCCTTCGGTGTCGTTGATCGCCTCCCCGGTGAACATCGCCTCGCGCTTCTCAGCAACGCCAGCCTCCTCCGCCAGCGCCAGCAACAACGCCCGCGCATTCGCGTCGATCAAGGTCTTGGAGTAGTCGAACACCATGTCGTCCAGCCGCACCGTGTAATCCTCGGCGCGCGATGCATCCGCCATCAGGTCCATGATCGTGAGGTCGTCTTGCGTGGCCCGATAGGCCTTCAATGCATCCCAAGTCATTCCAATACCCCGTTCAGCGGCCGTGTCATTCGGCCCAATGCACCACCATGTCCTTCAAAACCGCCGCGACGGGCGCCGCTTCGGTGTCCTTCATCTTCGCGGCTTTTTCCAAAGCATCCCGCTTTTCAACGCCGGTGATGAGCAAATGTTTCGACATCGCGCCATTCAACACCCGCGCGGTAAGCGTGATCCGTGGTTCCGGGGCGCCGGGAGCCCGCATTGGCATCAGCGCGGGCGCGCGCTGTGACAAGGCCTGCGTCAACCGATCGGCGCCAGGAAACAGGCTCGCGGTATGCATGTCGGTCCCCATCCCCAGAAGCACCACGGACAATGGCGTGCAGGCATCGACGCCCTGGATCAGCGTGTCGATGCTCTCCTCCGGTGTCTCCGTGCCGCCGTAAAGCGGCACCATCCGCGCATTTGCCGCGCCATCCACGAACAGCCGGTCCCGCAGGAGCCGCGTGTTCGACCGATCCGAGGTTTCCGGCACCCAGCGTTCGTCGGTCAGCATCACGTCGATCCGATCCCAGTCCAGATGCACACCGGACAGCGTATCGAACACCGGCCCCGGCGTGGTCCCTCCTGGAACGGCAAGAGAGGCGCGGTCCTCCCGCGCCAGCGTTCCGCGCAGCTCGGACGCGATCCGATCCGCCAGGTCCATCATCATCATCTCGCGATCCGGATATTCTCGGAAGTCGAAAGTCATGGCCGCAGCTCCCTCCAGCGGCGTCCATCCTTGTGTAGCAGCATCAACGCCTCTTCTGGCCCGACCGACCCCGGCTCGTAGCTTTTGGGGCGATCTTCCCGCTCGGTCCAGTTCGCGATGATCGGATCGGTCCAGGCCCAGGCCGCTTCGACCTCGTCACCCCGCATGAAGAGCGTCTGGTTGCCTCGGATCACGTCCATGATCAGCCGCTCATAGGCATCGGGCACATCTGCCGCCTCTTCGCCAAGCGCTTCGGCAAAGGTCATGTCGAGCGGCACGTCAATGAGACGCATCCCTCCCGGACCCGGCTCCTTGATGGTCACGGTCAGATCCATGCCTTCGTTCGGCTGCAACCGAATGGTCAGTTCATTGGCACTCTGGCCCGTGTCCTCTTCGAAAATCGAATGTGGCGGCTCCTTGAAGCGCACCACGATTTCGGACACCCGCGCTTTCATCCGCTTGCCGGTGCGCAGGTAGAACGGCGTGCCGTTCCAGCGCCAGTTGGCGACATGGATCTTCATCGCAACGTAACTCTCCGTCAAGCTGCCGCGATCCTCAACGTCGTCGAGATAATCGTCGCCCTTGCCACGGTATTGCCCGCGCACGATATCGACCGGCTCGACCGGCTCCAGCGCGCGGATCACCTTGAGCTTCTCGTCGCGCACCGCGTCCGGATCGAATCGCGACGGCGGCTCCATCGCGGTCAGGCACAGAAGCTGCATCATGTGGTTTTGAACCATGTCCCGCATCGCGCCCGAGCGGTCGTAGTATTCACCACGCCCGCCAACGCCGACGGTTTCGGCCACGGTGATCTGGATATGGTCGACGTATTGAGCGTTCCACAACGGCTCGAACAGCATATTGCCGAACCGCACCGCCATCAGGTTCTGAACGGTCTCTTTTCCAAGGTAGTGGTCGATGCGGTAGATCTGCGTCTCGGCGAAATGCTCGGCCAGGGTCGCGTTCAGCGCCTTCGCCGTCTCAAGGTTGTGCCCGAACGGCTTTTCCACAACGATCCTGGCGTCTTCATCGGCGATATTGAAACGATGCAGACGCTCCGCGATGTCGCCAAACAAATTCGGGCCAACCGAAAAGTAATAGGCCTTCACCACCCCGTCCCGCATGATCCCGGCCAGTTTTTCCCAGCCGTCCGTGCCCTTGGCATCGACCGCAACATAGTCGATCTTGCCGATGAACTGGTCCAACAGATCGCTGTCACACTTCCGCTTCGAGACGAACTCGGTCACCGCGTCGCGCACGAACTGCTGGTAGCCTTCCGTATCCATCTCCGATCGCGCGGCGCCGATGATCCGGGCCTCTTCGGGCATCTGCCCATCCCAGAAACGGCGATACAGCCCGGGCAGGATCTTGCGCCGGGCAAGGTCGCCTGAGCCACCGAAAATGACCAGATCGAAGGGATCGACGGGAATGACGCGACTGACCATAACTCTCTGCCTTGTCCTAGCGTGGGTGTTTTGTTAGCGCAAACAGCATCTGCGCGGGTAATACCGTCTCACCGGAAAGAAGTCTAGCACGGCACGACACCTTCACAACCGCGTCACGAACAACGCCTGTGACTTTTCCTTTGACGAGCGTTGGGTTAGCCAAGGCTCATAGGAGAAAACAATGGCCCAACGCGTGCCGGAGGCGAATGCCGGAAAATTTCAGAACCCCGCGGTGACAGCCGACGGAAGCCCCCGTGCGCGGGTGGCCCTGACCCATCCGGAAACACTGTGGTTCAACACGGGCACGCTGTGCAACATCGCCTGCAAAGGCTGCTACATCGAAAGCTCGCCGACCAACGACCGCCTTGCCTACTTGACCGCTGCCGAGGTGTCCGACTACCTCGCCCAGATTTCCGAACGTGGCTGGCCGGTGCGCGAAATCGGGTTCACGGGGGGCGAGCCCTTCATGAACCCGGAATTCATGGCGATGCTACGCGACTCGCTCTCCGCGGGCTACGAGGCGCTCGTCCTGACCAACGCCATGAAACCCATGCTCCGTCCGATGCAACGCGAAGCCCTGGCGCAGCTTATCAAAGGGTTCGGCGACAAGCTCACCCTGCGCGTTTCGCTCGATCATTGGACCGCAGAGGGCCATGACGAAATTCGCGGCCCCGACAGCTTCGCCAGCACGAAACAGGGCCTCGCCTTTCTCAGGAAACACAAGGCCCGCGTCACCATCGCCGGGCGCGCCCGCTGGCAGGAAACCGAAGCCGAGGCCCGTGCAGGCTACAAGGTGCTTTTCGAGGAGCTGGGCCTCGCCACCGACCCGATGAACCCGGGCGAGCTGGTGATCTTCCCGGAAATGGACCTGTCGGTCGAAGTCCCCGAGATCACGACCGCCTGCTGGGGCATCCTCGACAAACATCCCGACCAGATGATGTGCGCCTCGTCGCGCATGGTGGTCAAACGCGCGGGCGAGAAACCCTCGGTGGTCTCCTGCACCTTGCTGCCCTACGAACAGGAATTCGACCTCGGTCGCCGGCTGGCGGACGCCGAAGGCGCCGTTGCCCTCAACCATCCCCATTGCGCCAAGTTCTGCGTCTTGGGCGGCGCGTCTTGTTCGGCCTGAGTTAACCCTATCGCTCAGCACTCGGACTAAAACACCAGTCGTATTGAAACGAAAGCGCAGACGGGGCAGCTTGCCGCTCCGTGAAACCTTGCTCTCGCAGCAACACCGGCCGCTCGTGCTTACCTCGCCCGTCGCGCGTGATCGGCATCACCGCCATGGCGCGACCAATGCCCCGGATCACGCTTCCAGCTCGGCGTCCCAATACAGGAAATCCATCCAGCTTTCATGCAGATGGTTCGGCGGAAACTTCCGCCCCATGTTGCGCAGCTCTTCCGCCCCCGGCTGTCGCGGCGGTTTGCGCAGCGCCAGGCCCGATTGGTGAAGATGCTTGGAGCCTTTGCGCAGGTTGCAACGCGAACAGGCCGCGACGACGTTCTCCCAACTCGTCACGCCCCCCCGCGCCCGCGGCACCACGTGATCGAAGGTCAGATCGCCCTTGGACCCGCAGTACTGGCACCGGAACTCATCCCTCAAGAAAAGATTAAAGCGCGTGAAAGCCACGCGCTTTTGAGGTTTTACGTAATCTTTCAGAACGACGACCGAGGGGATCCTGATCTCCATACTCGGGCTCCGGACCACATCGTCGTATTCGGCGATAATGTTGACCCGGTCGAGAAAGGCGGCTTTCACAGCCTCCTGCCACGGCCAAAGAGACAAGGGGTAATAGGAAAGCGGCCTGAAATCCGCGTTGAGCACCAGCGCCGGATGCGCCTTGGGGTTGCTCGCTTCTCTTACGAAATGTGTCCTGAACTCACCGTCCATCGTCTGTGACTCCGCCCTCGCCCTGTGTATCGAGACTGCCTCGGTATCAGGGCGGGGACCCCCGCCCCGTCTGCTTCTAGTCTAGGACTATATATGGGTCAGACACCCTGACAAGCCCCATGATCTGGAGGCAGGCTGCCCCACCTCTGTATCAGACGTGTGACAGGTGGAAAGCCGGGGGGACGTCACGCCCTGCGCCGTGTATCCGGAAGATATTTCAATGCTTTGGCGGACTCGCCGCTGGTGGCCGTCACCCTTGTTTCAGCGTGATTCCCAGTCGGTCGGCCATGAAAGACAGCGCCACGGACAACCCGTCCGGGGCGATTCCATGGCCCGTGCCTTGCTGGATATGGCCGTAGACCTGGAAGCCCGCATCCTGCAGCGCCTTGCCCGCCTCGTCGAAATGCGCGACCGGCACCATCTCGTCCTGATCGCCGTGCACCAGCAGAACCGGCGGCTTCACCTTGATCCCCTCGCCAAAGCTCTCCGGCTCCAGCAAACGGCCCGAGAAAGCCACCAGCCCAGCGATCTCTTCGTCCCGGCGCGGGATCACCCGCAGGCTCATCATCGTGCCCTGGCTGAACCCGAAAACGATCAGCTTGTCGGGCGTGACGCCCTCATCCGCCAGCACCTTGTCCAGAAACGCGTCGATGTCTTCATGCGCCATATCGGCGCCCGCTTTGGCCGCCACTTCGCTCGACCCGTCCAGCCACGGGATCGGAAACCATTGGAACCCGAACGGGTTGCCAGAGCACTTCTCCGGCGCATCGGGGGCGATGAAGGTCGTATCGGGCATGTGGTCGGACAAGGGGTCGGCCAGACCCAGGAGGTCCGCACCATCCGCGCCGTAGCCGTGCAGGAACACCACCACGGATTTCGTCTCGCCCGACGCCGCGCCCTTGCGTTTGAACTCCAAATCCCGTGCCATCATCCGATCCCTTCGCGTTGTTTGAGTGTCCGGTAGTAAGCCCACAAAAGCCGCGCTGCAACGCCCCGCCAGGGCGACCACGCGGCAGCCATCCTGCGAAACGCCCCCTCACCTGGCCGCACGTCCAGATCGAACAGAACCCGCGCGGCCTCCTGCAAAGCCAGATCGCCCCCGGCAAAGACATCGGCCCTCCCGAGCGCGAATTTCGCATAGATTTCAGCGGTCCAACGCCCGATCCCCGGCACGGCGGTCAATATTCCGATGACCTCTTCGTCCGGTTGTTCGCGCAGGGTGACGAAATCTATCCCGGCATCTGCCAATGCCTTGGCATAGCGTGCCTTGGGCCGCGACAGCCCGACCGCGCGCAGGTCCTCGTCCCGTGCCGCCCGAACGGCTGCCGCATCGGCAAATCCCGCCGCCTCAACACGCGCCCAGATCGCCGCCGCCGACGCCGTGGAGACCTGCTGGCTCACGATGGCCGAGAGCAATTGCGCAAAGCCCTCCGGCCTGCGCCGAAGCGGGATCTCCGGGATCGCGGCCATGGCGATGGAAAAGCATGGCTCCACCTTGACCAGCCAATCCGCTCCCTCGGCAATATCCTCGGGGCCGTTGATGATCCGCCCGACCGTCACAACCGCTCGACCCAGTCCAGCGCGGCGGCCACGCTCTCCACGACCTCACCTGGTGGCATCTCCGGCCGGGCGACCATGACAACCGGGAGGCCAAGAACGCGCGCCGCCTCGACCTTGGCCCGGCCCCCCTGCCCGCCCGCGTTCTTGGTGACGACAACGTCGACACCCTCGGCCCGGAAGAACGCCACCTCGTCCTCGACGGAAAACGGGGGGCGCCCGACCAGCCAATCGCCGTTCTCATGCGGATAGTCGCGCGTCGGAGGATCAATCCGCCGACAAATCACGCGATCCACCGGCAAGGGCCCAATTGCCTCGACCGATCCCGGCCCGGTGCCGAGAAACACGCAGGACGCCGCGCCAATCTTCCCCGCGACATCGGCCTCAACCGCAGCGACGCGCCAATCGTCGCCAGCCTCAGGCTCCCACGCCGGACGCAGAAGCAGCACGTAGGGCAGCCCCGAACGCGCACAAATCGCCTGTGTCCGCCGCGAAATCCGCGCGGCAAATGGATGTGTCGCGTCGATCACCGCATCGAACCCGCCGTCGCGCAGATAGGCCGCCTGCGCCGCCTCTCCACCAAATCCACCGACCCGCATGGTGCCATCCAGCGCCGCCGGTGTGCGTGTCGCGCCCGCGAGCGAGACGGTCAGGTCAACCCTACCATCGCGGTCCAAACGCGCCGCCAAGGCCCGCGCTTCCGCCGTGCCTCCCAAAAGCAAAATCCTCATGCGCCAGCTCGTCCGATGATATTGCCCTTCCGGTCGATCACGACCACGTCGAACGCCATTTTGCCCCCGAATCGCGCCTCGACCCGTGCCAACGCCGCCCGTGCCACGGCCTCGGCCATCGGCGCACCGACCATTTCATAAGCCTCCAGCGCCGTGTTTGCCTCGGCCACACGCGGCTCCCCGACCATTTCGGCGAGCGCCGCGAAATCCACCTGGGACCGGCCCGAATGCAGGTCCACCGCACCTTGCGCCAGCTTGGTCAGCTTGCCGATCCCTCCCCCGATGGTCACCCGCGCGACCGGGTGCTTGGCGAGGTACTTGAGCATCCCGCCCGCGAAATCACCCATGTCCAGCATGGCACTATCATCCAAGCCATACAGCGCTTGAACCGTCGCCTCGCTCGTCGCCCCCGTGCAGCCCGCCACATGGGTCAGCCCGGTGGCACGCGCCACATCCACCCCGCGATGGATGGACGCGATCCAGGCCGCGCAGGAGAAGGGCCTGACGATGCCGGTCGTGCCCAGGACCGAAAGCCCGCCAGTGATTCCCAACCGCGGGTTCCACGTCTTGGCCGCCAGCGCCTCACCCCCGGGAATGGAGATCGTGATCTCAACATCCGCAGGTTGGCCATAGGTTTCCGCCATCTCGGCCACCACGCCCGCCATCATCTCGCGCGGCACCGGGTTGATCGCCGGGTCTCCCGGCGGGATCGGCAGGCCGGGCTTCGTGACGATCCCGACGCCGTCGCCCGCGTGAAACGTGACACCGCCGCCGCCCATCCGCACCCGCGCCCTGATCAACGCGCCATGGGTCACGTCGGGGTCGTCGCCTGCATCCTTGGTGATCCCGGCCTCGGCCCACCCCTCGCCCGCGTCGCAATACGCGACGGCAAAAGTCGGCGTCTCGCCCTTGGGCAGCGTGATTGTCACCTCACCCGGAAACGCCCCGCCCCAGAGCCGCGCCAAAGCGGCTTTGACCGCGGCGGTCGCACAAGCGCCCGTGGTCCAACCCCGGCGCAACTCTGTCTTGGGCGTATCATCCATCGCGGCGACTATAGGAGCAGATCGCGGGCAAAGAACAGGGCGAAACCAGACGCTTCTCATCGCGCCTCGCCCGAGGCATAACGCCCCCATGAGCGACTCGATCATCCTTCCGCCCGGCGATTGGCCGGTGATGCAGCCCGGCTGGGTCTGGCTTTGTGGCGCCGGCCCCGGCGACCCTGGCCTTTTGACCCTGCACGCCCTGAACGCGCTCCGCCAGGCGGATGTGATCGTTCACGACGCATTGGTCGATGCCCGCATCCTCGACTGGGCCAATCCGGACGCGGAACGGCTTTATGCCGGCAAACGCGGCGGCAAACCCTCGGCCAAGCAAAAAGACATCTCGCACCAGCTTATCCACCTGGCCAAGGCGGGCAAGAAAGTGCTGCGCCTCAAAGGCGGCGATCCCTTTGTCTTCGGACGCGGCGGCGAAGAGGGTCAGACGCTGGTGCAGCACGCCATCCCGATCCGTATCATCCCCGGCATTTCCGCCGGTATCGGCGGGCTGGCCTATGCTGGTATCCCCGTCACCCATCGCGATGTGAATCAGGCGGTGACCTTCGTCACCGGCCACGACCGGACAGGCGGTCGGACCGGCGTGGATTGGGCGAGTGTCGCCAAGGGTTCGGGCGTGATCGTGATCTACATGGGCATGAAACACCTGGCGGACATCGCGACCGACCTGATAGGCGCGGGCCGCGGCCCGGACGAGCCCGTCGCCATCGTGGCGCAGGCCACCCTGCCCGACCAGCAGGTCCTGGAAACCACCCTCGCAACCTGCGCGTCCGATGCGGCCGCCAGCGGCATCGGCGCCCCGGCGGTAATCTGCGTCGGCCGCGCCGCGCTACTCCGTCAGGCACTGGACTGGCAATCGCTCGCCATGGGCCACCCTGCCCGCAATGCCGATCCCTTGGGTCTCGGCCGCCCGGCCGAAGACGGATGACGAACCGGGGCCTGATCCTCGCCGCGCCCTCCTCCGGAAGCGGCAAGACCACCGTGACGCTCGGACTGCTGCGTGCGCTCGCAAGACGCGGCGACACGGTGCGCGGCGCGAAATCCGGCCCCGACTACATCGACCCCCGCTTTCACGAAGCGGCCAGCGGCCAGCCCTCGCTGAACCTCGACGCCTGGGCCATGCCGAAGCACCAGATCCGCAGCTTGGCGACTGGCGAGGGCCTGCTCCTCGTCGAAGGCGCGATGGGCCTGTTCGACGGCGCGCCAGACGGTGACGGCGCCACGGCAGACCTTGCCCGTATCCTCGATCTTCCGGTCGTGCTGGTGGTGGACGCGGCCCGCATGTCGCAGTCCGTCGCCGCCGTCCTGCGCGGTTTTGCAACCCATGATCCCGAGGTGCGCGTGGTCGGCGTCATCCTCAACCGGGTCGGAAGCCCACGCCATGACGCCATGCTGCGCCGCGCCCTCGCCCCTCTCGGCCTGCCGGTGCTCGGCACGCTTTTCCGGGACACCGACCTGTCGCTGCCCGACCGCCATCTCGGGCTGGTGCAGGCGGGCGAGCACCCGGACCTATCCGCGTTTCTCGACCGCGCGGCGGATGCCGTGGCCGAAGCCATCGACCTCGACGCGCTCACCGCCCTTGCCCGCCCCGTCGCGACCGCGCCGGCACGCGCACCAAGCCCCGCGCCCAAACGGATCGCCATCGCCCAAGATGCGGCCTTCAGCTTCATCTACCCGCACCAGGTTGCGGCATGGCGCGCAGCCGGGGCCGAGATCACGACCTTCTCGCCCCTCGCAAACGCCCCGGTCCCGGACGCCGATTTTGTCTATCTCCCCGGCGGCTACCCGGAACTCCACGCGGGCAGGCTGGCGCAGGCGTCCACTTTCTTGGAAAGCCTGCGAACAGCCGCCCGCACCGCCGACATCTACGGCGAATGCGGCGGCTACATGGTTCTGGGCGAAACCCTCACCGATGCGGAGGGAACCGAACATGCCATGGCGGGTCTCCTCGGCCTCAAAACCTCGTTTGCGACCCGGAAACTGCACCTGGGCTACCGCAGGCTCACCAGCCATTGGAACACCCTGCCCGGCACCCACGCGGCGCATGAATTTCACTATGCCACGACCCTTGCCGCCGACGGCGCTCCGCTCTTCGACGCAACAGACGCGCTTGGAGATAGGCTCCCCCCGATGGGTCTGATCGAAGGCCGTGTCGCAGGGTCATTTGCACATCTGATCGCATGACCCCTTTTCTCGGACGATCCGAACATATAAGCGATCTTGCATGACTGACGCGACCTATACCGACGATAGCAAAGCCAAACGCAACGTGGTGATCCTCGTGCTCGCCCAGGCACTCCTTGGCGCGCAGATGCCGATGATCTTCACCATCGGCGGTCTTGCCGGTCAGGCGCTTGCCCCGAACCCCTGTTTCGCGACGTTGGCCATCTCGGCGATCGTGCTGGTCTCGATGCTTTCCGCCAACCCGATGAGCTGGATCATGCAGCGATTCGGTCGCCGCGTCGGGTTCTGGACCGGGACCGCCGGCGGCACCTTGGGTGCGAGCATCGCCGCCTTTGGCCTGTATCAGTCGAGCTTCACGCTCTTCATCATCGGCTCGGCGTTCACCGGTATGTATATGTCCGCGCAAGGGTTTTACCGCTTTGCCGCCGCCGATACCGCCTCGGATGACTTCCGCCCGAAAGCGATTTCCTACGTGCTCGCGGGTGGCCTGGTCTCGGCCATTCTCGGCCCGCAACTGGTCAAGGTGACCGCGGACGCGACCGTCGTGCCCTTCATGGGCGCCTATGTCGCGATCGTGGCAATCAACGTGGTCGGCTCGCTCCTCTTCCTCGCACTCGACATCCCGAAGCCCCCGGTTCCGCACGCGGACGATCCCAAGGGCCGCACCACGTGGCAGCTCTTGATGACGCCGACCATCATGGTCGCGATCATCGTCGCCATGGTCAGCTATTCGCTGATGAACCTCGTCATGACCTCGACCCCGCTCGCGGTCGTGGGCTGCGGGTTCGAGCAGAACACCGCCGCCGACGTGGTCTCGGCGCACGTCCTGGCCATGTTCATCCCGTCCTTCTTCACCGGGCACCTGATCGCCCGCTTCGGCACGCGCAAGATCATGGCCACGGGCCTCGTCATCCTCGCGGGCGCGGGTCTCGTGGGTCTGCAAGGCGTGGAGATCGAGAACTTCTTCATCGCGCTGGTGCTTCTGGGCATCGGCTGGAACTTCGGCTTCATCGGCGCGACCTCGATGCTCGCGGGCGCCCACAAGCCTGAAGAACGCGGCCGCATCCAGGGCATGAACGACATGATCGTCTTCGGCGGCGTGACGTTGGCCTCGCTGGCCTCGGGCGGCTTGATGAACTGTTCGGGCGGCAATGCGCAGGACGGCTGGATGGCCGTGAACCTCGCCATGGTGCCGTTCCTCGCGCTCGCCGGGGCCGCGCTGATCTGGCTGATCATGCGCCCGCAGGATGCCGAATAAGCGATAATCGACGCGATTATCGCCCAGACGTCCGACGCGGACGTCTCCGCCCAACTCCGAAATCATCGCATGATTTCAAACCGCGTTCGTCGCACGAACGCGCTACCAGCGCCGGAGAACCGTCTTCACCACCAAGCTCGTGCGCCGCGCGAACTCGCTCTCGACAGCCGGCTTCCCCGCCTTCAAAGCTTCGAGCCGCGCCCGGGTCCGCCACGCCGCCCGCGCCGCGGGTGTCGCCATGCCAAACCGCTTGGGCAACGGCGAGAGGTCTCCAAGCGCCGTCTCCACCATCCCCGGCAGCATGTCGGACTGAACCGCCCGCCAGCCATGCGCCTCCAGATCGTCCTGCGCCGCGATGAAAGCCGCGAGCCCCTGCGCTCGGCCCAACACCCGCGCCTGGTCCGGAGCGCGATGCCCCAGCGCGCCCATCGAGGCCACCATCAGCGCGCCAGCCGTCGTCTCGAGATAATGCCAAAGCGCTGCGGGCCCATCGAACGGCTCGCGCTCGATATCCACCTGTCGCGCGTCGATCATCTGATGCAAAGGCGCGAGCGGGATACCCCGCGCACGGATCGCCGCCGCCAACGGCTCCACCACTTCATGCGCCCGCGCCTTTTTGCCCTCCTGAACCTCGTCCAGCACATCGCGCCAGAACTGCAACCGCATCTGCGCGATCATCGGCTCACTCGTCAGCCAGGGCGCCTTGGCGATCTCCAGGTTGAAGGCATAGAGCGGAAACAGCGCATCCCGGTCCTCGACCGGCGCGGTCATGGCCGCCGCGAACCGATCCGCATCGCCCGCCGCGACGATTTCTGCGCAGGCCTGAACGCTCACGCCGGGCGCACCCCGTCGCGGATCAGCTTCCACGACACCGCATCGAGCAGCGCGGCAAAGGACGCGTCAACTATGTTCGCCGACACACCCACCGTGGACCAGGTGTTCTCCGCGGCATCCGTGAAGTCGATGATGACCCGCGTCTTGGCTTCCGTGCCGCCCTGCGTGATCCGCACCTTGAAGTCCTTCAGGAACACGTCCCCCTTGATCGCGCTTTCATAGGGTCCGAGATCGGCCTGCAACGCCTGCCAGAGCGCGTTCACCGGACCGTCGTCCTGCATCTCCTGCGCGTGTTCGTTCTTGTAAAACGACGTGCTTTCTTCGCCATTCGAGAAGCGGACCGTCACCACGGCCTCCGATTCCACCACGATCCGGCCCCGCGCATTGCGGCGACGCTCGGTGATGACGCGGTAGCGCTCGATGTCGAAGTACTCCGGCAATGTCCCGAGGATGCGACGCGCCACCAGTTCGAATGAGGCCTGGGCGCTGTCGAAGGAATACCCCTCGTCCTCCAGCCGCTTGATCTCATCGAGGATCAGCGGCAGGTGCGGATCGCCCTTTTCCAACGTGATCCCAACATCTTCCAACCGCGCCTTGAGGTTCGATTGCCCCGCCTGGTTGGACATCGGCACAATGCGTTGGTTGCCGACGATCAGCGGATCAATATGCTCATAGGTCGTCGGGTCCTTTAGGATCGCCGAGGCATGAAGCCCCGCCTTGTGCACGAAGGCCGAGCCCCCGACATAAGGCGCGCTTTTCACCGGCACCCGGTTCAGAATGTCGTCCAACTGGCGCGACACCCGTGTGAGCGTCGCCAGCGCTTCTTGCGGGACGCCGGTCTCATAGGCCGACTTGTAGGGCTCTTTCAGAAGCAGCGTCGGGATGATCGAGATCAGGTTGGCATTGCCACAGCGCTCCCCCAACCCGTTGAGCGTGCCCTGGATCTGCCGCGCCCCCGCATCCACGGCGGCGAGCGAATTGGCGATGGCGTTGCCGGTGTCGTTGTGGGTGTGAATGCCCAGATGATCGCCGGGAATGCCCGCTTCGATCACCGTCCGCGTGATCGCCTCGACCTCTTTCGGCAACGTGCCCCCGTTGGTGTCGCACAGCACCACCCAACGCGCGCCTGCCTGATAGGCGGCCTTCACGCAGGAAAGCGCATAGTCGGGGTTCGCCTTGTAACCGTCAAAGAAATGCTCGGCATCGAACAAGGCCTCCTTGCCCGCTTTCACGATATGCGCGACAGAGGCTTGGATGTTTTCGAGGTTTTCGTCGTTGGTGATCCCCAGCGCGGTCGACACGTGGAAATCATGGGTCTTGCCGACAAGGCAAACCGCCGGGGTTTCCGCGTTCATGACCTGCGCCAGCACGTCGTCGTTGTCCGCCGAGCGCCCGGCCCGCTTGGTCATGCCGAAGGCGGTAAAGGTGGCGCGGGTCTCGGGTCGCTCCGCGAAAAACTCGCTGTCGGTCGGGTTCGCCCCCGGCCAGCCGCCCTCGATATAGTCGATGCCAAGATCGTCGAGCGCATGGGCAATCGCGGTCTTCTCGGAGGTCGAGAACTGGACGCCCTGCGTCTGCTGTCCATCGCGCAGCGTGGTGTCGAAAAGGTATAGGCGTTCAGACATGGTGAGCCTCGCGATCGAATGTGGTTACATCAAAGCATTCCCACCGAAACGCTTGCGTTTCGGTTCGCCCCCGACCCGCCCCCAGGGCGGGGGCGAAACCGCCCCCACCCTCGGATCGGGCGCGAACCTCTGTTTCTCGCCGCATGACCATCAGGTCACGTCGGTCAGCTTGGAAGGGTCGAAGGACGATAACCGGGTAACCGTGACCCCTTCCTTCGAAATCCTGACTTCCGTGCCAGCGGCAATCAAAGCATCCCTCAAAGAATCGGACCGAGAATAATCCCCATTCTCACGAGCCTGAATGATCAGGCTTTTGATCCGATCAATCTCATCAACCGTTTCAAATGCTCGCACCATGACACCGTGCAGTTCATCGAAATCACGGGCCTTGTCTTCGGCGAGCGGACTTGATCGAAGATCGAATCCCAAAATGAATTGAGATGCAAAAACGCGCTTCAAGAAAGTTTCATCTCGGTCGCTAGCCGCATACCGCGCGTAAAGACTCTTCCGGCGCAGTAAATTGATAGCTTTTGTAGTGTCTAGATCATCGGCCAATGCAGTGACAATCTCTGGCAGAACCAACTCCCGATCGAAAGCTCGAACGTCCAATTCGCGTAACGCTTTGAGTGTTTCGCTCCCTTTCGAACCAAGCAAACTCGCAAACTCATTTGCAACGACCCTTGCTTCTTTTCGGCGGGCCGCACCAAAATCCATTACACTGCGGTAGTGAGAAAGAAGAAACGCCATACGTATTTCAGCACCAGTGAATTTCCCAAGGAGCTGAGTTCCCTCCAACAAATCATGCACGGTGAAGAAGTTGCCCAGCGACTTGGACATCTTCTTGCCCTCGACCTGCAACATCTCGTTGTGCAGCCAATAATTCGCGAACCCCGCGCCTTCATGCGCGCATTTCGACTGGGCGATCTCGTTTTCATGGTGCGGGAACATCAGGTCGTTCCCGCCGCCGTGAATGTCGAAACTCTCGCCGAGGATCTCGTAAGACATCGCCGAGCACTCGATATGCCAGCCCGGACGACCGCGCCCCCAGGGGCTGTCCCACCCCGGCTCGTCGTCCTTGGCGGGCTTCCACAGGACGAAATCCATCGGGTTGCGCTTGTAAGGCGCGACCTCGACCCTCGCGCCCGCGATCATGTCGTCGACCGAGCGGCCCGACAGCTTGCCGTAATCGGCATAACTCTCCACCGCGAAGAGCACATGACCCTCGGCCTCGTAAGCGTGATCCGAGGCGATCAGCCCCTCGATCATCCTGACCATGTCCCCGATATGCTGCGTCGCGCGCGGCATCTGGTCGGGTTCCAGCGCCCCAAGCGCCCCCATGTCCTCAAGGTACCACCGGGTTGTCTCCGAGGTAATCTCGTCGATGGGTTTGTCGTCCCGGTCGGCGCGCTCGATGATCTTGTCGTCCACATCGGTGAAGTTGCGCACGTAGGTCACATGATCCGGCCCATAGACATGGCGCAACAGCCGGTAGAGCACGTCGAAAACGACAACGGGGCGCGCATTGCCCAGGTGCGCCCGGTCATAAACGGTCGGCCCGCAGACATACATCCGCACGTTCTCGGGGTCGATCGGAGTGAACACCTCTTTCGACCGGCTGGCGGTGTTATGCAGTTTGATTTCGACCATAGCGTCCTCGCACACGGGTTCCGCGGCGGGCTTAGCAACTCATCTTGTGAAGGAAAACAGAGAAACGGCCCGCCTGACGATGTCAGTGGGTAATAATGCAGCAGATGATGATGCAAGTTCCGTTCATGCGGCTTCAATAGCAGGCTTCGCGCGACCTGCCAAGCGTGTTAGCCTCACCCCATGTCGCGAGAGCTGGTCAACCAAATCTGTGCCACCTATCCGGGGGCGGACGTCTCCGACCCCTGGGGCGGCGGGCATGACGCCTGGAAAGTCGGCGGCAAAATGTTCGCCGCCATCGGCGCGATGGGCGCGGGCGTCGCGGTGAAATGCCCGGACATCGACACCGCCAACATGCTCAAGGACGCGGGCGTCGCCCAGCACGCCAAGTATTTCCACAAGTCCTGGGTCATGCTGCCCTTCGGCGCCACGTCTGAGGACGAATACCGCCACCGCATCCGGGTCAGCTATGACACGATCCGCGCGGGCCTGCCGAAGAAGGTGCAGGCCACGCTCGGCACCGTCGATTAGAGCATGTCGCACAAAAGTGGGAACCGGTTTTGTGCTCCTCGGACATGCGAAATCAGAAGGTTAGAGTATGTTTCGTGAATGCGAATGAACGCGACATACTCTAAGCCTCGGACGCGTTGGTCTTGACCGCCAGCACGCCCTTGGACCAGAGCTGGATCACCTTCCACATGATCACCGGGATCGCCAGCGTCGCCGCGATCAGGAGGAAACCCCCGGCATAGCGATAGATCTCGCCGAACCCGGCCGCACCCAGCATCATCAACAAGCTCGACAACGCGGCCATGGGAAAGGTGAAGGCGCCCCAGAGCGGCGAGAACCCGGTTTCCAGAAGCCATCCCGGACGCATCGCAAGGGCCAGGAAAATCAGGACGCCGAAGAGCCCGAACCCCAGCGCCAGGTATTGATACCCCAGAAGCATCGCGACCACGCCCAACACGCTCGCAGGCGCAAGGTGGATCGCGAGCAAGGGGCGAAGCGGTGCGGGAACATCCCGCCGCGCGAACTGCGCAACCGACGCGCCCCAGACGAAGACCGCCAACGCGAGGCTGATCCAGAACACCACGAAAGACCACGTGGTCCAACCGAGCGACACCCCGGCAAGCGGGCTCAGGATGAAGCCCACGAAGGTCAGATGCCACACCGGCGTCACCGACCGCGCCTCGGCCGCGCCCGTCACCAATTCCCAGATGACGATCAGGGCGATGATGGCATGGAGGATCACGGACAGGGTTAGGACCGTGGCCGCAACAGCGGTCGAAAACGGCAGGAGACCGACCGCGAGCAACATGCCCGAAAGCGACATGGCCGCCAGCCCCGCCCGCCCCGGCAGGATCCGCAAATCCTCGACAAAGGTCGCGGGACGGCGGGCGACCTTGGCGAAATAGGCCACCAACAGGAACAGGTAGAGCAGTGTCACCGCTCCGAAAATGGCCTGTGTCGTGGCATCCGAGACCTGAAACGCATCGACCGCCCGTCGCCACGCGACGCCCAACCCGAAGAGACCGAAAACAGGCGTGAACAGCACCGGCGGCGTGCGCCGCCAAAGACCGGGTTTCTTCGGCGCAGGGTTCAAGGTAGGCGGTTGCATCGGTTCACTCCTTTTTCTGCGCGTCCCATGTGCCATCCCGTCGTCCGGCGCCATGCGCCCAGAGGTCGCGGGGATCAGCCCATCAGAGACTTGCGCAGCATATTGCCCGCGATAATCAACAAGAACACCCCGAAGACACGCTTGAGCGGTTTTGGGTCGAGCCCATGTGCGATCCTCGCGCCCAGGGGGGCGGTCGTCGTGGTCATGGCGATCACCACGAGAAAGGCCGGGATGTTCACCGCACCGATCGTCCAGGGCGGCGCGACCGCGACCTCGACGAAGAGGAACGCAATAACCGACGGCACCGCGATGATCGCGCCGAACCCGGCCGCCGTCGCCACTGCGCGGTGTATGGGCACGTTGTGAAGCGTCATGATCGGCACCCCGAAACTGCCGCCCCCGATTCCCATGAGGACGGACAGGAAGCCGACGATCGGCGACAGGATCGACCGCCCGAGCAGGCCCGGCATCTCGCGCGCGATCTGCCATTTGTGCCGTCCGAACAGCATGTAGAGCCCGATGGCAAATCCCAAGCCGCCGAAGATGCCCTGCAAGGTCGTCGACCTGAGCTGCGCCGCGACCAAAACGCCGATCACCGCCCCGATCACGATCCCAGGTGCCCAGACCCGCAGGATCGGCCACTCGACCGCGCCTTTCTTGTGATGCGAGGACACCGACCGGGCCGAGGTGACGATGATCGTGGCCAATGACGTAGCGAGGCAAATCTGCATGAGTTCCGGGCTGTCGAAGCCCAGCCCGGCGAAGGTGTAATAAAACGCGGGCACGAGCACGATCCCGCCGCCGACGCCCAACAGTCCCGCCAGAACGCCCGCAAAAGCACCAATGACCAAAAGCAAGCCGACCAGCGGCGCGAGCGTGGCGAAATCCATGAGCGTCTCCCTTTCGGGTCAGGTAGCCCAAGTGGCGAAAAGATGCCAGTGAGGGGTGCGGCGACCCGCCGGCCTGTGTCCAATGCAACACCCACCGCGCCCGAGATCGCGTTGCCGCCGGTCGCTTGCGCAAAACGAAAACCAGTTTTCTGGTTTTCTGGTTTTCTGGTTTTCTGGTTTTCTGGTTTTCTGGTTTTCTGGTTTTCTGGTTTTCTGGTTTTCTGGTTTTCTGGTTTTCTGGTTTTCTGGTTTTCTGGTTTTCTGGTTTTCTGGTGAAAACTCGCGTTCAACGCCTTGTTGTCAAGTCATTTTTTCAATTCGACGCAACGTATCCATCCAGCTCCGGAACGGTTATCAAGTCCGCTTCAAACCAGCTCCGCCATCGCCGCTTCGACCACGTCAACCCCCGCACCCGGCTTGTGCGCATTCTCCGACAAGACCCGTTTCCAACGCCGCGCGCCAGGCCGCCCCGCGAACAGGCCCAGCATGTGCCGCGTCACCTGCGCCAGCTTGCCGCCCGCCGCAAGATGCGCCTCGATATGGGGCAGCATCGCGCGCGCAACGTCGCGGGGATCATCCATCGGATCGCGCGTGCCGAAAACCCGGCTGTCCGCCTGCATCAAGACGTCTGCGGGCTGATGATAGGCCGCCCGCCCGATCATCACCCCGTCCATGCCCGCCGCCAGATGCGCCTCGGCCTCATCCAGCGTCGTGATCCCTCCGTTGATCGACAGGTGCAGATCGGGACGCTCCGCTTTCATCCGGTGCACCAGCGCGTAATCCAACGGAGGAATGTCCCGGTTTTCCTTGGGCGACAGTCCCTTCAGCCATGCCTTGCGGGCGTGGATCGTGAACCGTTCTACGCCGACCTCTGCCACGCGATCCAGGAAATCGGGGAGCACCACCTCCGGGTCCTGATCGTCCACACCGATCCGGCATTTCACGGTGACCTCAACTTCTCCGGCCGCCTCGATCATGGCGGCGCAGCACTCGGCCACCAATCCCGGATCGCGCATCAGGACAGCCCCGAAGGTGCCGGACTGGACCCGGTCGGACGGACAGCCGACGTTCAGGTTCACCTCGTCATAGCCGCGCCCCACGCACAGCCGCGTCGCCTGGGCGAGCTCGTCCGGATCGGACCCGCCCAATTGCACGGCCACCGGATGCTCGACCGGATCGAAGTCCAACAGATGCATCGCCCCGCCCCGCACCAATGCAGGCGCGGTCACCATTTCGGTGTAGAGCAGCGTCTCGCGGCTCATCATCCGGTGAAACACCCGGCAATGGCTGTCAGTCCAGTCCATCATCGGCGCGACGGACAGACGCGCGGCGCGGCGTATTTGGTCTCGGGTCGTCATGGCGCGGGGTCTAACGCGAAGTCCGCCGCCGCACCAGCCTGCCGTTACCCACGAATACGCGAGCTGCACTTCGGGCGCGCTCGTGGCACGCTTGGGCTTGCACAGTGGCAGTCAAATCGACCGAGGCGCACCCAGGGTCAGGCGCTCCTAAGGCTCAGGCCTTGCCCAGCTCTTTCGAATGCAGCCAATCAGCGTGCTGGGGCGCTTTCTTGGTGCGCGACCATTCTTCGAGCATGTCCCATTTGACCTCGTCGAGCCGCGCGAGCATCGCCTCTTCTTCCGGGTCCGGACAGGCCAGTTCGACGCGGTGGCCGGAGGGGTCGAAGAAATAGATCGAATGGAAGATCGAATGATCCGTCACCCCCAGCACCTCGACCCCATTGGCCTCGAGATGCTCCTTGAACGCGATCAGCGTCTCGCGGTCCTTCACCTTGAAGGCAATGTGCTGCACCCATTCCGGTGTGTTCGGGTCGCGGCCCATCTCGGGTTTGGTCGGCAGTTCGAAAAACGCGAGCACGTTGCCGTCGCCCGCATCCAGGAACAGGTGCATGTAAGGGTCCGGCTCATGGGTTGAGGGGACCTTGTCCTCGGCAATCGCGAGCACGAAGTCCATGTTCAGCATCTTGCCGTACCAGTCCACGGTCTCCTTCGCATCTTTGCAGCGGTAGGCAACGTGGTGGATTTTCTCGATCTTCATAGCGGTCTCCTCAGGTCTCGGCGGCCATCGCGATGGCTTTTGACAGCACCTCGCGGTCGCCTATCTGGTTGGCGAGGATCAGAACGAGGCGCGCATTGATCGCGTCGCTTTCCTCTTTGGTCTTGCCCTCATGGGCTGCGAGCAGGGTCTCGTAGAAATCGTCCGGCCCCTCGATATTCGGTTTGGTGTTCACTTCGCTCATGTCGTCCTCCTCAAACGCGGGCGGTGGCGGTGTTGACGGCACGTTTGACCGACGCGGTGTCGAAGCGCTCCCAACGCGCGACGACATGCTGGTCCGGGCGCATCAGGTAGACGGCGGTTTTGGCGTCTCCAAGATAGCGCTCGGCCAGTTCCGGGTTGCCCTCGGCGGTCAGCGCCAGACGCTTCACTTCGATCCCGTTGATGTCGATGGTCTCGGGGGCCTCGGCGTCGATGGTCATTAACGTGAAATCCCCGCCGATCATCGAGAGCAGCCAATCGTCTCCGATCGGCGCATCGACCATGGGGGCACCGACACGGGTCCGATCGGGTGCGCCGGGCAGCGCGTCGGGACCGTTCAGTGACAGCCCGTCGTAAACGCAGGGCACCGACAGGCGACCGGAGTTGACCAGCGGTCGTGCGAACTCGTGCTTGGCGGCCAGGTTCAGAACCGCATTGCGGAAGATATGCGACATCTCGGTCTTGGGCGTGATGAAATCCGTGGACCGGGTGGAATTCAGGATGTTCTCATCCGCGCCGTAGACCCGTTCCTCGGAATAGCTGTCGAGCAGCGCGTCGGGGGCCAGCCCCTTGATCACGAGCCCGAGCTTCCAGCCGAGGTTGTCGGCATCCTGCATCCCCGAATTGGCCCCCCGCGCGCCGAACGGCGAGACCTGGTGGGCGGCGTCGCCGGCAAAGAAAACGGGGCCATGGCGGAACTTTTCCATGCGTTTGCACTGGAAGGTATAGATCGAGGACCAGACCATCTCGTAGTCCACGTCCCCCAGCATCGCGTCCAGACGTCGGCGGATGTTTTCCTCTTTCAGCTCTTCCTTGCGGTCCACGTCCCAGCCGATCTGGAAGTCGATGCGCCACACGTCGTCGGGCTGCTTGTGCAACAGCGTCGACGCCCCCGAGCCATGCGACGGCTCGAACCAGAACCAGCGCTCGGTCGGGAAATCGACGTTCTTCATCTTGATGTCGGCGATCAGGAAACTGTCCTGGAACACCTTGCCGGTAAACTCCTCGCCCAGCATGTCGCGGACCGGCGAACTGGCGCCGTCGCAGGCGACCATGTAATCCGCCTCGATCTTGTAGGGCCCATCCGGCGTCATCACGTCGAGCACCACGTGATCGTCCTTCACATCGACCGCATCGACACGGTTCTTGCCGCGGATTTCAATCGGCTTGCCCTCGGCCTGCAAGGCGCGCAGCCGCTCGATCATGAAGCGTTCGAAATAGGGCTGTTGCAGGTTGATGAAGGCCGGGTACTTGTGGCCGTCTTCTGGCAACAGGTTGAATTCGTAGATCTTCCCCTCCTTGTGAAAGACCTTGCCGAGGTTCCAGACAACGCCCTTGTCCAGCATCGGCTCGCCGCAGCCATAGCGGTCCGCGATTTCCAGGCACCGTTTCGCGAAACAGATCGCGCGGCTGCCCATGCCGATGCCTTCATGGTCATCGAGCACCACGACCGGAATGTCCTGCATCCCGAGATCGAGCGCGGTCGCCACCCCGATCGGTCCCCCGCCAACGATCACGACCGGATGACGCACCGCCTCCGCCTTGTCCTGATCGGCGTGCTTTTCATACGGGTAAAGCTTGTGCGCCAGCGTATAGCGATCATCAAACATCGCGTCCTCCCTGTGATCTAAAGTCTTCTCTCGGTCGCATCGGCACGGTCCGACACCCCGGGTTCTTCCCAACGCGCATAGATCACGGGCCTTGATACCCGGGTCGACCTGTTCGCGCCAATTTCATTGCATTTGCAACGTTATTTGGTTTCTCGCATCTTCCGCACAGGATTTCAAGCGTCTTGACCCTGCCCCGGCAACCCCACGCCGTTTTCTCTGACAAAGACTTTATCCCGAGCCCCCCGGTTCACCTTGGCCCCCCCTCCGTGAGTTGCTACACACGCCGGAAAGCACAGAACAACGCGCGGAATCAGGGTGGTGTGATGGGAAATGGGGCCGGTTTTCTCGCCGTAGTAGCGATCTTGCCGTTTCTGGGGGCGTTGGTCCCCGGAGTGATGATCCGGGCCGGGCGCAATGCCTGCGCCACGTTTACGGCCATTCCAACGGCGCTTGCGCTGATCCTTCTGTTGATCGCGGCGCCCCGCGTCATGGCGGGCGAGGTCCTGACATTTTCGGCCGACTGGATCCCGCACCTCGGCCTGTCGTTTTCCTTCTTCCTCGACGGTCTGGGGCTTTTGTTCTCGGTGATGATCCTGGGCGTCGGCCTGCTCATCACGCTTTACGCGCGCTTCTACCTGTCCGGCGACGACCCGATGGGGCAGTTCTATACCTACCTGCTGCTGTTCCAGGGCGCGATGCTGGGCATCGTCCTGTCCAACAACATCCTGCTTCTGTTGATCTTCTGGGAGCTGACCTCGCTCAGCTCGTTCCTGCTCATCGGCTATTGGAAACACCTGCCCGAAGGGCGTCAGGGCGCACGCATGGCGCTGACCGTCACCGGCGCGGGCGGGCTTGCCATGATCGGCGGGATGCTCATTCTGGGTCAGATCGTGGGCAGCTACGACCTGACCGACATCCTGGCTTCCGGCGATCTCATCAAGTCGTCCGAGTGGTATATCCCGGCGCTGGTCCTGATCCTGCTGGGCGCGTTCACGAAGTCGGCGCAGTTCCCCTTCCACTTCTGGCTTCCGCACGCGATGGCCGCGCCGACGCCCGTGTCGGCCTATCTGCACTCCGCCACCATGGTGAAGGCCGGTGTCTTCCTCATGGCCCGCATGTGGCCTGCGCTCGCGGGCACCGAGCCGTGGTTCTACATCGTGGCAACCGTGGGTCTCATCACCATGGTGCTGGGCGCCGTGATCGCGCTCTTCAAAGACGACCTGAAGGCGCTTCTGGCCTTCTCCACCGTCTCGCACCTCGGCCTGCTGACGATGCTCCTGGGCTTCGGCACCGATGCCGCCGCCGTGGCCGCCGTGTTCCACATCATCAACCACCTGACCTTCAAGGCCGCGCTCTTCATGACCGCCGGGATCGTGGACCACGAAACCCACACCCGCGACATCAAGCGGCTCGGGGGGCTGGCGAAGCTGATGCCGATCACCGCGACCATCGGCATCATCGCGGCGCTGTCCATGGCCGGTATCCCGCTGTTCAACGGGTTCCTGTCCAAGGAAATGATGCTCGAAGAAGCTTCGCACACCTATTGGTTCGAAAACCCGTGGATCGTGCCCGCGCTCGCCACCCTTGGCGCGCTGTTCTCGGTCGCCTACTCGCTCCGCTTCATCTTCCACACCTTCGGCGGCAAGCAGCGCGACGACTATCCGCACCACCCGCATGACCCGCCCGCGGGCATGTGGCTCGCGCCTGCCTTTCTCACGCTTTTCGTCATCCTGATCGGCGTCATGCCGTGGATCGCCGAGCCGGTGGTGACCATGGCCGCCAATGCCGTGACGGGCGGCGATCTGCACCCGCACCTGAAGATCTGGCACGGTGTCACGCCTGCGCTCTGGATGTCCATCATCGCCATCGCGGGCGGCGCGGTGCTGCTCCTGCTTCACCGCCCGCTCGACACGGCCTGGATCAAGGCTCCCCGCCCCGAGGCCAAGACCATCTTCGACTGGCTCATCGGCCGCGCGGTCGCGGGTTCGCGCTGGATCACCGACGTCACCCATGACGGCGCGATCAGCCGTTACCTTGCCATCCTCGTTGCCGCCTCGCTCTTTGCGGGCACCTTCGCATGGATGGGCGGCGGCCTGTCCGCACCGACGCGCGAGATGCTGCCGGTCGCCCCCGTGGCAGCCATCGGCTGGGTGCTCCTGGTCATCGCCACGCTCGCGGTGGTGCTCATGCACCGCAACCGCTTCGGATCGCTCATCATCATCGGCATCATCGGCCTGATGATCTCGGCAGGCTTCGTCTACCTCTCCGCCCCCGACCTCGCGCTGACGCAGATCTCGGTGGAGACCGTGACGATCATGCTCCTGCTTCTGGCGCTGCACTTCCTGCCAAAGACCACGCCCAAGGAAAGCCCCGGCTGGCTGCGCGCCCGCGACGCGGTCATCGCGCTTGGCGCTGGCGTCGGCGTGGCCGCGCTGAGTTTTGCTTTCATGGCGCGCGACGTCGCGACGATCTCGGACTACCACCTCGCCAACTCCTACAAGGGCGGCGGCGGCACCAACGTGGTGAACGTGATCCTCGTGGATTTCCGGGGCTATGACACCTACGGCGAGATCATCGTGCTCGGCATCGCGGGCCTCATCATCTTCGCCCTGATGGAAGCACTCCTGAACGGCCCCGCCTCGCGGCGTTTGCGCAACACGGATTACTCTGACGACCGGTCCCGAGACCGTCACCCGCTGATGATGGTCATCGCGACCCGCGTGATGATGCCCATCGCGCTCATGGTCGGCGTCTACATCTTCCTGCGAGGCCACAACATGCCCGGCGGCGGCTTCGTCGCGGGTCTCGTCGTTTCCATCGCGCTCTTGATGCAATACATGGCCTCGGGCTTCGGCTGGACCATGGCGCGGCAGAAAATCGAGTATCACGCGCTGATCGGTTTCGGCGTGGTGATCGCCGGGCTGACCGGCGCGGGCGCATGGCTCGCCGGGAACCCGTTCCTGACCTCTGCCTTCGGCTACGTCCACATCCCGCCGATCGAGGAGTTTGAACTCGCCACGGCAGCCCTTTTTGACCTCGGGGTCTTCCTCGCCGTGAACGGCGCGGTGATGCTGATGCTCTACTCGCTGTCGCGGATCGCCCGCTACGCCGGTGAGACGATCAACATCGACCCGATGGATTACGACCCGACCGGCCGTCGCGACGACGCCGAACAAGACAAACAACAAGGGGGGGAGGCGTAACATGGAAATGCTCGTCGCATCCGCCATCGGCATGCTCACGGCAGGCGGGGTCTACCTGATCCTGCGCCTGCGCGCCTTCCCGGTCATCCTGGGTCTCGCGCTCCTGTCCTACGCGGTGAACGTGTTCATCTTCGCCTCGGGTCGGCTGGCCACCAACATGGCCCCGATCCTGCAAGACGGGGTGGAAAGCTACACCGACCCCCTGCCCCAGGCGCTTGTCCTGACCGCTATCGTGATCTCGTTCGGCATGACCGCCGTCTTGGTGATGGTCTCGCTCGGCGCCTATCTCGAACGCGAAAGCGACGAGATCAACGTGCCCGACCCGGACCGCGACCTCGACGAAGAGCGCAATGAGGCGGAGGCAGGCCAATGAACCACTGGATCATCGCGCCGGTCGTGCTTCCGGCCCTGCTCGCCCCGCTCATCGGCTACATCATGCGCCACGACATCACGCTGGCGCGCGCGGCCTCCGTCACCGGCACGCTTCTGTTCGCGGGCATCGCCGTGGGCCTCGCCATGCTGGCCTCCCTCGACGGCACGGCCCAGGTCTACCGCCTCGGGGACTGGGCCGCGCCCTTCGGCATCGTTCTGGTGCTCGACCGGCTGTCCGCCTTGATGGTGCTCCTGACGGCGATCCTCGCGCTGATCGTGTTGATCCACGCCATCGCGACCGAATGGGACGCCAAGGGACGGCACTTCCACGCGCTGTTCCAGTTCCAGCTCATGGGCATCGCGGGGGCCTTCCTCACCGGCGACGTCTTCAACCTCTTCGTGTTCTTCGAGATCCTGCTCATCGCCTCCTATGGCCTGATGATCCACGGCGGCGGCAAGGAGCGGATGCAGGCGGGCCTGCAATACGTGGTCCTGAACCTCGCGGGCTCCACGCTGTTCCTCTTCGCGCTCGGCACGCTTTATGCCTCGACCGGCACGCTCAACATGGCCGACCTCGCGCTGCGCATGTCTGAAATGCCGCTCGAGGACGCCGCCATCGTGCGCGTCGCCGCCATGCTCCTGATGATCGTCTTCGCGGTGAAGGCGGCCCTCTTCCCTGTGCAATTCTGGCTCCCCGGCACCTACTCGAACGCCCCGGCCCCGGTGGCCGCGCTATTCGCGATCATGACCAAGGTCGGCGCCTATGCGATCCTGCGGGTCCATACGCTCATCTTCGGCCCCGGCGTGCCCGCAACCGAAGGGATGCCCGAAAGCTGGCTCTTCGCCGCCGCCATCGTGACCATCGCCATCGGCGCCCTGGGCGTGCTCGGCACCCGGCGCCTGATGCCGCTCATCGCGTTTTCGGTGATCGGCTCCATGGGCACCCTGATGCTGGCCATATCGGCCTTCTCACCACAGGGCACGACGGCGGCGCTTTACTACCTGATCCATTCGACATTCGCGGGCGCCGTGCTCTTCTTGATCGCGGACCTTGTGGTGACACGGCGCGGGGGGGACAAGCTCACGCCGCAACCGCCGATCACCGAAAACGGTCTTTTCGCCGCGCTTTTCTTCGCAGGTGCCATCGCCATGGCGGGTATGCCGCCGCTGTCGGGGTTCCTGGGCAAACTCCTCGTCCTCGACGCGCTGCGCAACCCTGCTGACATCATCTGGGCCTGGCCGGCGATCCTCGCTGGCTCGCTCGTGACCATCGTCGGCTTCGCGCGCGCGGGCTCGGTGCTGTTTTGGAAATCCACCGCGATGCAGCCCGCCGCCCCGACCTCGGACGTGGAGGACGACACGCCCGCGCCCAAGCCACCCAACCATCCCCGCGCGATGGCGCTCGCCCCCTCCTTCGCGGCGCTCGCCATCCTTGCGGGTCTCGCGATCTTCGCCGGTCCCGTGACCACTTATGTCGGCCAGACCTCGGCGCAGCTCTTTGACCGCCAAGGCTACGTGGACGCGGTGCTGAACAGCCCGCTCAACGCCGCACCGAACACCAAGGTCATCAAGGGCCATGGAGACAGCTATGGCGACGATGACGCCCATATCGAGGGCCACGAAGACACCGGCGACCGTGCCGCCGACGAGCCCGCAACCGAAGACGGGGGGCACTGACATGCTCAAACGCTTGATCCCGCACCCGATCCTCAGCCTTGTCCTGCTGGCGGTCTGGCTCGGCCTCGTGAACAAGATCACGCTGGGCAACGTCCTTCTGGGCAGCTTTCTTGGCCTCGTGGTCCCGGCGATCACCGCGCCCTATTGGCCGAACCAACCAAAGGTGGGCCGCCCGCTCGTCGTGGTCCAGTATATCCTGATCGTCATTTGGGACATCATCGTCGCCAACGTGCAGGTGGCGATGATCGTGCTCTTCAAACCCAACGCCAAGATTCAGTCCAAATGGGTCACGATCCCGCTCGAACTGACCTCGCCCGAGGCAATCACGGTGCTCGCTGGCACCATCACCCTGACACCCGGAACCGTCACAGCGGCCCTGTCGGCCGACGGCGGCGCGCTCTTGGTGCATTGCCTCCACACCGAGGACGAAAACGCCGTGCGGGATGGAATCAAGGCCCGCTACGAAGGTCGCCTGATGGAGATTTTCCAATGATTTACATGGACTACGCCCTGATGTTTGCCATGGCCTGTTTCGGTCTCGGCCTGCTCGCCAATCTCTGGCGCATCGCACGTGGCCCGGACAATCCCGACCGCATCCTCGCGCTCGACACCATGGTCATCAACGTGATCGCGCTTCTGGTGCTCTACGGCGTCCAGCGGGGCACCGAAATCTACTACGAGGCCGCCATGCTCGTCGCCATGGTGGGTTTCGTTTCAACCGTCGCCTATTCGCGCTTTATCCTGCGCGGCGACATCATCGAGTGAGGGACGCATGGCACTCTGGGTCGACATACTGATCTCCGCGTTCCTCGTCATTGGCGGGGTCTTCGGCATCGTGGGCAGCTTCGGTCTGGTCAAACTCCAGGACCAGATGCAGCGCCTCCACGCCCCCACCAAGGCCACGACGCTTGGCGTCGGCGGCGTGCTTATCGCCTCGATGCTCTATTTCGGTCTGGTCCAGAACAGCCTGAGCTTCCACGAATTGCTCATCACGCTGTTTCTCTTTCTGACCGCGCCAATCACGGCGAACTTCATCGCCAAGGCGATCCTCGCGAAAAGCCTCAAGCCCGAAGACCTGCCCGACAGCGGTCGGCCCCACGGGTGGTCGGTCTACGACGACCCGCCGAAAACCGATGCGCAGGATCTTGACGGCGGGATGCCCGGGATCGAGGACGAAGGTCGCGGCGGATAAGGCCCGCGCAGACCGGAAACGAAAAACGCCGGACGAAACCCAGAGGTGTAGTCCGGCGCATTAGTTTTGAAGGCCCCAAGCCGGGGCCAACCGTCAGCCCTGAAGGTCTTCCCACATCTCCTGGTCGCGCTCGGCGGTCCAGATGCGCGGCGTGTCGATACCGCGGGCTTCGTCAAACGCGCGGGCCACGTTGAACGGCAGGCAATGCTCGTAGATCGCGTAGTCTGCGAACTTCGGATCGCAGGCGGCGCGCACGGCGTCCCAGGCTTCCTTCAAGGTGCCGCCACGCGCCACGATCCGCGCAACCGGCGCATAGGTGCTTTCGACGAAATCGCGGGTATTCTCCAATGCTTTGCCAACCATCTCTTCCCCGACCAGCGCGTCGCCGCGCCCCGGTGCAATGGACTTCGGCTCGTAGGACGCGATCTTGTCGAGCGCCTTGCCCCAATCCGCGAAATGCCCGTCGCCGCAGTAACAGGCCGAATGGTATTCCACGATATCGCCGGTGAACATGACTTCCTGGTCCGGCACCCAGACGACGGCATCACCGGCGGTATGGGCGCGACCGACCTTCATGATATCGACCCGGCGCTTGCCAAGATACACGGTCAACTTGTCGCTGAACGTCGTGGTCGGACGCGTCAGACCGGGGATTTCCTCGTGGCCCTGGAACAGGCGCGGGAACCGGCCGAATTCGCTGTCCCAGTCCTCCTGCCCGCGCTCTTCGACCATGGCGGCGGCGACATCGGACATGATGATCTCCCGCGCGCCATAGGCCGAAGCGCCCAGCACGCGCACGGCGTGGTAATGCGTCAGCACGAGGTGGCTGATCGGCTTGTCAGTGACCGAGCGCACGCAGTCGATCACCTTGCGCGCCAGACGCGGGGTCGCCTGCGCCTCGACGATCATGACGCTTTCATCCCCGATGATGACGCCCGTGTTCGGGTCGCCCTCGGCAGTAAAGGCGTAAAGCCCCTCGCCCACCTCGGTGAAGCTGATTTCCTTGTCTTCCATGTCGCCTTGCGACGCGAATGCCTTAGCCATTTATCCTCACTCCTTTGCCCAGTCGGGGATCTCTGCGGCGGGCAAGGTCTTGCCCACGCACTCCCCGAAACCGATTTTGTAGTCGTTCCCCTTGGCCGCGCCCCGGAACGTCACCGTGTCGCCGTCTTCGAGGAATGTGCGTGTCTCGCCGCTGTCCAGCGTCAGCGGCTCTTTCCCGCCCCAGCTCAGCTCCAGCATGGAGCCACGGCTCTCCTTGGTCTCGCCCGAGATCGTCCCCGATCCCAGAAGATCGCCGGGCCGCATCGGGCAGCCGGACGTGGTGTGATGCGCAAGCTGCTGCGCGGCCGAGTAATACATTTCCTTGTAGTTCGTCCGCGTCACCACGGTTTCCGGCTTGCCCTCGGGGGCGACCGAAACCTCAAGGTCGATATCATACAGCATCGGCCCCGGCTCTTTCAGGTAGGGCAGCAATGGCCGCTCACCCTCCGGCGTCGAGGTGCGGAAAGGTTCCAAGGCCGCCTTGGTCACGATCCACGGGCTGATGGTCGTCGCCGTCGCCTTTGCCTGGAACGGCCCCAAAGGCTGGTATTCCCAGGCCTGGATGTCCCGCGCGGACCAGTCGTTGAGCAGCACGTAGCCAAAGATCATGTCGTCGGCTTCCTTGACCGACACCATCCCCTCGGAGGGCTTGCCCACGATGGCCCCCATCTCCAGTTCAAAATCCCAGCGTGCGCAGGGACCAAAATGCGGCAGTTCGTCGTCCGGCCCCTTGAGCTGACCGTTGGGCCGGGTCACATCCGTCCCGGAAATGACGACCGAGGATGCCCGCCCGTTATAGCCGATGGGGATCGACAGCCAGTTCGGCGGCAGCGCATTTTCCGGCCCCCGGAACATCGTGCCGACGTTGAAGGCGTGGTTCTTGCCGGCATAGAAATCGGTGTATTCCACCACTTCGAACGGCATATGCATCCGCACACCTTCGCGCGCGTCGAGGTAGGGCGCGATGGTCTTTTCCACCGGGCTACCCTCTTTCAACACCGTCTCGCACCAGGTGCGCAGCTGGTCCCAGACCTGCTGACCCTCGTCGATCAGCGGATCGAAAGTGCCCCAGCCGAACAGGCTGACCCCCAGACCGAGGTCGAGCACCTGATCCTCTTCCAGTTTCGTCAGGTTCAGGATGTAATCCCCGATCGCAACCCCGCAGAACACCTCTTCGTCGCCCTTGTCGTAAACGCCATAGGGCAGGTTGTTCAGCGGAAAGTCGGTCTCGGCGCTGTTGGCGCTATCGACCCAGGAGCGTTTCAATCCAGTCATCATTGATCCTTATTGTTTTGCGTCAGCCTGCGCCTCGGGGCGCGCGGCGTCGAAAGCGGCAAGGTCGAGGCAGCGCGCCTCGATCTCGGTCAGGCGGGCGAAGCGGGTCAGGTCGGTGCCCCAGCGATGCGCATTGTATAGCTGGGGAACGAGGCAGAGATCGGCAAGCCCCGGCGCCTCGCCAAAGCAAAAGGGCGTATCGCGTTCGATCAGGCTTTGGAAGGCGGTGAAGCCTTCGATCATCCAATGGTTCATCCAGTCAACCGCCTCGTCCTGGCTATGCCCCATGGATTTCAGCCTGCCAACCACACGCAGGTTGTTCACCGGGTGGATATCGGTCGCGATCCCGAGCGCAGCAGCCCGCACATGGGCCCGCGCGACCGGCCCCGATGGCAACAGCGCAGGCTCGGGATGGGTCTCCTCCAGCCAATCGAGGATCGCCATGCTCTGGGTCAGAACCGCGCCATCCTCCAGAACCAGCGCGGGCACGCCGCGCCCGGGGTTCACCGCCACGTAATCGTCCGACCGCTGATCCCCCGCCACCAGATCGACGGGGACCGACGTATAGGACACGCCTTTCAGATTAAGCGCGATCCGCACCCGGTAAGACGTGGTGGACCGCCAATAGCTATACAGTTTCATCGTGCCTCAAATATCCCGGGGAGCGCGAGGGGCGGCGCCCCTCGCCCATCTCGGACAGGGCGCAGCCCTGTTCGAAACCTCATTTCGTGCCCGGCGTGCCGTCGAACTTCTTCTCAAGACTGTCCCAGCAGTCGATATAATCGTCCTGCAACGGCGCCTCCTTGCCCGCGAACGCGGTCAGATGCTGGGGAAACCGGGTCTCGAACATGAAGGACATGGTATTCTCCAGCTTCTCCGGCCCGAGGTTCGAATTCGACGCGCCCTCAAAGGCGGTCTTGTCCGGCCCATGCGGCAGCATCATGTTGTGAAGGCTCATGCCGCCGGGGACGAAGCCCTGCAGTTTGGCGTCATACTGACCGTAGATGTTGCCCATCAGCTCGGACATGATGTTCTTGTGATACCACGGCGGACGGAAGGTGTTCTCGGCCACCATCCAGCGGTCGCGAAACAGTACGAAGTCGATGTTCGCGGTGCCGGGCACGCCCGACGGTGCGGTCAGCACGGTGAAGATCGACGGGTCCGGATGATCGAACAGGATCGCGCCGACCGGGCAATATGTCTTCAGGTCGTACTTGTAAGGCGCGTAGTTGCCATGCCAAGCCACCACGTCCAGCGGGCTTTGGTCGATCCTGGTCTCGTGGAACTGCCCACACCACTTGATCGTGAGCGTCGACGGCACCTCGCGGTCCTCGTAAGCCGCCACCGGCGCCTTGAAGTCACGCGGGTTGGCCAGAGCATTGGCCCCGATGGGCCCGCGCGCCGGAAGCTCGAACTTCTGGCCGTAATTCTCGCAGACGAATCCGCGACACGGCCCTTCCAGCACTTCGACCCGGTAGACCAGCCCGCGCGGGAGAATGGCGATCTCCTGCGGCTCGATGTCGATCACGCCCAACTCGGTGGCAAAGCGCAGCTTGCCCTGCTGCGGCACGACCAGGAGCTCGCTGTCGGCGGAATAGAAATAGGCATCCTCCATCGACCGGGTGACGAGGTAGACATGGCTCGCCATCCCCACCTGCGTGTTCACATCCCCCGCCGTGGTCATCGTGCGCATACCTGTGAGCCAGGTCAGATCCCCCTCGGCCTCCACCGGGTCCCAGCGGTATTGCCCGAGCGAGGTCACATCCTCCGGCGTATGGGGCGCGGATTTCCAATACGGCAGGTCGATGCGCGTGTAGCGGGTCGAATGTTTCACGCTCGGCCGGATGCGATAGGTCCAGGTCCGCTCCGGCGGGTGCGCGGTAAAGGCGGTGCCCGACAGTTGCTCGCCATACAGTCCGTAGTTGCACTTTTGCGGGCTGTTCATGCCCTGCGGCAGCGCGCCGGGCAGCGCCTCGGTCTCGAAATCATTGCCAAAGCCCGGCATGTAGCCGTCCTGCGTGCCCGTCGTGGACGTCGCACGGATCATGCCCTGGGGCAGGTCATGTGTGGTCATGGGGATCCTCCCGATCACTGTTCGCGAATCCATCCTAGCAGAAACTCGTTGCATATGAAACGACTTGTCGCAGGACAGGCTAGACCGGGCAAATCCCACCCGCAGTTTCACCTTGCGGGCGGGAGTTTCCATGTCGCAGCAGGGTTGTGAACACCTACCCGCTCGACGCCTTGAGCGCCCAGTTTCCGGTCTCCTGGCTCCAGTATTTCGCCACCGCGCCGCCCTTGGTCACGACGCGCCATTGCTCACGCGCCCGCACCACGGCGTCGTCGTTGTTGCCATCGAACAGGATCATCACCCGTTCCATCGCGGCGACCTCCTCCGGGCTGACCTCGGCTCCGTCGACGCTGACCAGGCAGGTCGCGCCGTTTGGCACCTCGTCGCCGACGGTCAGCAGGATCGGCTGATCCGCGTCATGCGGCCCGCCTGCCCGACCGTGCGGCAAGAACCCGTCACCCGGCGCCATCCAGAGCTTGGCGTCCAACTGATCCATCAACGGAGCGCCCCGTCCGCGCACGGCAACGCGCCAGCCCGCGCCAAGCGCCTTGCCCAGGAGCACGGGCAAGGTCGCCTCCAACGGCGTGCGCGTCATATGATAGAAGTACGCCTCGCCCACCTCAGTGCTCGCAGGTCTCCGCGATCAGCCGGTTCAGCGCCCGAACGCCCCAGCCAGTCGCGCCCTTGGGGGCAAGGTCGGTGTCGCTCTTCACATCCGCCACCCCGGCGATGTCGAGATGGATCCACGGCATATCTTCCTTGATGAACCGTTGCAGGAACTGCGCCGCCGTGATCGAGCCTGCGGGCCGTCCGCCGACATGCTTGAAATCGGCCTTCTCGCTTTTGAGTAGCTTGTCATAGGCGGCCCCGAGCGGCAGCCGCCACGCGCCCTCTTCCTCGGTCTCGGCCGCCTTGAGGAAGGCTTTGCAGAAATCATCGTCGTTGGAGAAGACGCCCGCGTTTTCATGCCCCAGCGCAATGACACAGGCCCCGGTCAGCGTGGCGAGGTCGATGACGCCCGCCGGTTTGAACCGCTCCTGCGCGTACCAGAGCACATCGCACAGGACCATGCGCCCCTCCGCGTCCGTGTTGATGACCTCCACCGTGTCGCCCTTCATGGTGGTGACGATATCGCCGGGGCGCTGCGCCTTGCCGTCCGGCATGTTCTCGACCAGCCCGATCAGCCCGACAACATTCGCCTTGGCCTTGCGCGCCGCGATGGTCTTCATCACGCCGGTCACGACACCCGCGCCACCCATGTCCATGGTCATGTCTTCCATGCCGGCCGCCGGTTTGATGCTGATACCGCCCGTGTCGAACACGACGCCCTTGCCCACCAGCGCCAGCGGGGCCTCGTCACCGCCGCCCATCCATTCCATCACGACGACCTTGGAGGGGCTTTCCGACCCCTGCCCGACGCCCAGAAGCGCGCGCATCCCGAGCTTGTCCAGATCCGCCTCTTCCAGCACCTCGACCTTCACGCCAAGCTCTTTCAGGCCAACGGCCCGCGCCGCGAATTCGGTGGTGGTCAGGATGTTGGACGGCTCGCTCACCAGGTCGCGGGTCATCACGACGCCCTCGGCGACCGCCATGACCTCGTCCACGGTCGGCTTCCAGGCCTCCGGCTGGTTGACCATCACCGTAACCGCACCCTTGGTCACCTTGTCCTTTTCGCCGGTCTTGTGATCGGTGAAGGCATAGGAGCGCAGGAGCAGCGCCAGCGCCAGTTGATCGAGGTTCTTGTGCGACCCGCCCAGAACCAGCGTGTCGCCCTTGCCCCGCTTCGCCCCGATCGCCGCGCCCACCTTGCGGGCGAGGTCAGGCGTCAGGCGCTTTTCAACCTTCACAACGTCGACGGCTTCCGCAGCAAGGTTCGCAGGCCACGCCAGCGTCGTCATCTCGCCCGCCTTCATGTCGGAAAACGCCTCGCTCTCGACCAGCCGCGCCACCGCGCCCTTGGTCAGCCGGTTCACACGGCGCGCGCCCTTGTCGAGGCTTCCGTCGCCGCCCGCGAGCACGACGATCCGGCCCGTTGCCTCCGAAAGCGCGTCAAGGTCGAGCAGGGTGAAATCGGGGCGGGTCACATCGGTCATGGATACTCCTAGTGTCAGACATCTGTCAGGGATCGGAAAGCCGCCGGTCGGCAGCGTCGCCCCGACAAAACCACTCCGACCGCGCCTGCGCAACCCGTCCCGTCGCGCCGTCACGGTCGCGCGAGCGGGGAATCACCAAGCCGAACAGGCATCACAGATGTGGTGCCGCCGCCCCCAAACCGCACTCTATCTCGCGCAGCAACCGCCGAAACCGGACGCGAAACCCCGCGCAAAAGCCATTCCTGCGCCAGATTCCCCCTCGCAAGCCCGGGACAATCCGACTAATGTGCCCCCAAACGGGGGGAGAAACGCCCCGGCGCGCCTATGCGCAGAGACGGACAACACGGCACGACATGGTGGGCGGTATGACAATGGGCACGACACGCAAGACGCAGAGCATCGCGGCACGGATGATGCGCGGGCTTCGGCTGACAGGCACGGCGCTTTTGGCAGCCAGCGCCCTGATGATCGGGTCGGTCCCGACACCCGCCGTTGCACAAGGCCAGTTCACCCCGGTGATCAAGGTCAACGACGACGCCATCACCCAATACGAACTCAGCCAGCGCCAGGCCTTCCTGCGCCTGTTGCGCGCGCCCGGCGATGTCCGCGAGCTGGCCCGCGAACAGCTGATCGCCGAAAAGCTGCAACGCGCCGAAGCCGAACGTCTCGAGGTCACCGTCGAGCCCGAAGCCGTCCGTAAGGGGATGGAAGAATTTGCCGCCCGCGGCAATCTCGACGTGGAACAGCTTCTGGCCCTGCTGGCCCAAGCCGGCATCGCTGCCGAAAGCTTCCGCGACTTCGTGACCGCCGGTATCCTCTGGCGCAACGTGGCCAGCGAAAAATACGCCCCGACAACGAACCCGACCCAGTCCGAGATCGACCTCGCCTATGCCGAGGCGGAACCGACACCGGGCGTGAAATTCCTCCTGACCGAAATCGTGCTCCCCGCCTCCTCGGAGGCGAGCCTCAAGGCGTCCAGGATGCGCGCGGAACGCCTGGCCAAGATCAGCGACGCGGAAGAATTCTCCCGCGCCGCGGTGCGGTTTTCGACCGTGAACACGCGCCTGAACGGCGGCGAGCGTGACTGGACCGATGTCCAATCCCTGCCGCCCGAGGTTCAAGGCACACTTCAGGCCACGCAAAAGGGCGGCACCACGCGCCCGGTCTATGTCGATGGCATCGGCGTCATCGTCTATTACGTGCGCGATCGTGAAACGATCCGCTCGACCAATGTCGGCACCCTGCTTGAATACGCAGCCTTCATGATCCCCGGCGGTCGCACCGAGAAAGCCATGTCGGAAGCCGCGCGCATTCGGGCCGAAGTCGATGACTGCGACGACCTCTACCCCATCGCCCGCGGCCTGCCGCGCGAACAACTTGTGCGCGAAGAGCTCCCGGTCGGGGCCGTGCCAGCCGCCTATCGCGCCCAGCTCGATCAATTGGACCCGGGCGAGGTTTCGACATCCCTCACCTCGTCGTCGGGCAATGCGCTCGTGTTCCTGATGCTGTGCAATCGCCGCAACGACGTGCCTGACAGCGTGAGCCGCGATCAGGTCGCCAATGCGCTGAAGAACCGCCGCATCGGCGCACTCGCCAACGATTACCTGACCGAACTGCGCGCGCAGGCCAACATCCAGTACCTGCGCTAACGCCGCCATGGCCAACCGCCGCCTTCCCATCGCCGTCTCCATCGGCGAACCGGCAGGGATCGGACCGGAAATCGTGTCCGAAACCTATCGCCGTCTCGGGACTGAAATCGACTTCTTCGTCATCGGCGATCCGCGCCACATCGACGGCCCGACCGAGGTGATCAACCACCCGCGCGAGGTCGCAGGCGCCATGCCGCGCGGCCTGCCCGTGCTGTTGCGCGACTTCGGCAGCCCCCGCGTGCCGGGCGAGCCGCAACCGGGTCACGCGACCCACGTCATCGCGGCCATCGAGCGCGGCGTGCAGCTCGTCATGGCCGGCAAGGCCGCCGCGCTGACCACCGCACCGATCCACAAGAAGGCGCTCAAGGACGGCGCGGGCTTCGCCTTCCCCGGCCATACCGAGTTTCTCGCCCATCTCGCGGGTGTCGAGACCGTGGTGATGATGCTCGCCTGTCCCGAATTGCGCGTGGTCCCCGCTACCATCCACATCGCGTTGAAGGACGTGCCGACGGCGCTCACCCGCGACAGCCTGACCCAGACCATCCGCATCACCCACGCAGCCCTGCGGGCCCAGGGGTTGAACAACCCGCGTATCGCGATTGCGGGCCTCAACCCCCACGCGGGCGAAGGTGGCGCGATGGGCACCGAGGAGCTCGACTGGATCGCCCCGCTCATCAAGGACCTGCGCGCCGAGGGCCTCGCCCTCAAAGGCCCCTTGCCCGCCGACACGATGTTCCACGCCAGGGCGCGCGAAGGCTATGATGTGGCCATCGCCATGTATCACGACCAGGCATTGATCCCGATCAAGACCATCGACTTCGCGGGCGGCGTCAACGTCACCCTGGGCCTGCCCTTCGTGCGGACCTCGCCCGACCATGGCACCGCCTTCGACATCGCGGGCACGGGTCGCGCCGACCCGACGTCGTTCATCGCGGCGCTGCGCATGGCCCGCGACATGGCCCCCGACATGACCGATGGCGCCCCCGCATGAGCACCATCGACGGCCTGCCCCCGCTCCGTGACGTGATCGCGACACATGATCTGCGGGCCAAGAAAGCCCTCGGACAGAACTTTCTTCTGGACCTGAACCTCACCGCACGGATCGCCCGGTCGGCGGGGGATCTGTCCGGCTCCGACGTGCTGGAAATCGGCCCCGGCCCCGGAGGTCTGACCCGCGGGCTTCTGGCAGAAGGCGCCCGCCACGTGCTCGCCATCGAGAAAGACAGCCGCGCCATGGCCGCACTGGCCGAGATCGCCGACCATTACCCCGGACGGTTGGAGGTGATGAACGCCGATGCCCTGGAGGTGGACGTGGAAGCCCACCTGACTCCGCCGATCCGCATCTGCGCGAACCTGCCCTATAATGTCGGCACCGAACTTCTGACCCGCTGGCTCACACCCAAGACATGGCCACCCTTCTGGACCTCGCTCACGCTCATGTTCCAGCGCGAAGTGGCAAACCGCATCGTCGCGGAGCCGGGATCGAAAGCCTACGGGCGCCTCGCCATCCTGTCGCAATGGCGCACCGATCCCCGCATCGTGATGGAGCTTCCCCCCGAAGCCTTCACCCCGGCCCCGAAGGTGCACTCCGCCGTGGTCCACCTGACCGCCCTGCCCGAGCCGCGTTTTCCCGCCAACGCCGGCACGCTCAGCCGGGTGACGGCGATGGCGTTCCAGCAACGCCGCAAGATGATGCGGGCCTCCCTGAAAGGACTGCACCCGGAGGTCGAAGACCTGCTGACAAGCGCCGGGATCAAGCCGACCGACCGGCCCGAAACCGTGCCCCTGGAGAAGTTCTGCGCCCTGGCGCGGGCGGTCGACGCGGCGGGCTGATCCGGTCAGGGATTTCGAAGGGGCTGCGCCCCTCCGACCAATCGGGGGAGGCTTTGCCTCCCCCGACCCCCCTCCAAGGTATTTTCAAACCAGAGAGATCAAGACGGATCCGAGATCAAACCGCCCCCGACATTGGCGGCAACCCCCGTGGTGGCGGGACAGGATGTGGGCAGGCCGCGTGCAACCCGGACGGCGAGGTAGGCGAAGGCCTGCGCCTCCAGCATGTCGCCGTCCAGCCCGACCGTTTCCACTGTCACCGTGTCTATCAGGGTGCGTGTTGCGATCTCGGCCATCAGCGTGGCGTTCCTGCGCCCGCCGCCACAGACCAGCAGCCGCTCCGGCGGGGCCGGGCAATGCTCAAGCCCCCGCGCCACCGCCGCGGCTGCGCAGGCGGTCAACGTCGCCGCCGCATCCGCATCATCGAGGCCCGCGACCCTCCCCGCGAGATCGCCGAAGGTGTCCCGGTCGAGCGATTTCGGCGGCACGCGGTAGAAATAGGCGTGATCGAGAAAGGCGGTCACGATCGCCTCGTCCGCGCGGCCACTTGCCGCGAGCGTCCCGCCTTCGTCGTGCTGTGCCTGTCGCCGCAGCCGCATCAGGTCATTGATCGGCGCATTCGCAGGCCCGGTATCGAAGGCCAGAAGCGCGCCCTCTTCCTCGGGCAACGCCTTGGTCGGGTCGATCCAGGTGATGTTCCCGACGCCGCCCAGGTTGAGAAAGGCCAGGGGCGCGTCGGCCCCGATGAACCGCGCCAGCGCGAAGTGATAAAACGGCGCGAGCGGCGCGCCTTCACCGCCAAGCGCCACATCGGAGGACCGGAAATCCCAGGCCACCGGCAGTCCCAGGGCCTCGGCCAACCGTTGCCCGTCGCCCGCCTGGTGTGTCCCGCGCCCCCGTGGATCATGCGCCAGGGTCTGTCCGTGAAAGCCGACCAGGTCAACGCCTTCGAAGTCGGACAGGAGTGCGGCGTGACTGTCCTCGACGATCCGGGCAACCTCCTCGACCCCCGGCTCCCCCCGCCACGCCCCAAGCGCCGCGTGCAAAGCACCCCGTTCGTTGTCGGAAAACGCCCGGTAGCCCACCGGCCCGAACTCGAAGATCGCCTCGCCATCCGTCAGAAGCATCGCCGCGTCGACCCCGTCGAGCGACGTCCCGGACATCGCCCCCAAGGCCCAAAGCGCACGCGCCTCCAACATGGCTTTTCCTCCGCCCATCGCCCCGATATAGAGGCTTCGACGCAGACAATGGACGGAAACCCCATGACCTACCACCCGAAATCAGACTTCATGCGTGTGATGATGGAGCGCGGCTACCTTGCCGATTGCACCGATTATCAGGCGTTGGACGAGGCCCTGAGCTCCGGCGTGGTGACGGCCTATATCGGCTACGACGCGACCGCGCAGTCGCTGCACGTCGGGCACCTCCTGAACATCATGATGCTGCGCTGGCTGCAAAAGACCGGGCACAAGCCGATCACGCTCATGGGGGGCGGCACCACCAAGGTGGGCGACCCGTCGTTTCGCTCGGACGAACGCCCGCTTCTGGGCCCGGAACAGATCGACGCCAATATCGACGGGATGAAGCAGGTCTTTGCGAAGTACCTGTCCTATGGTGACGGTGAGACCGATGCCTTGATGCTCAACAACGCCGAGTGGCTCGACGACCTCAACTACCTCGAATTCCTGCGCGACATCGGGCGGCACTTCTCGGTCAACCGGATGCTGTCCTTCGAGAGCGTGAAATCCCGGCTCGACCGCGAACAGAGCCTGTCGTTTCTCGAATTCAACTACATGATCCTGCAGGCCTATGATTTCCTCGAATTGAACCGCCGCTACGGCTGCACGCTCCAGATGGGCGGCTCGGACCAATGGGGCAATATCGTCAACGGTGTCGACCTGACGCGCCGGGTGCTGGATCACGAGATCTACGGCCTGACCTCGCCACTGCTGACCACTTCGGACGGCAAGAAGATGGGCAAGAGCCAGGGCGGCGCCATGTGGCTCAACGCCGACATGCTGTCGCCCTACGAGTTCTGGCAGTTCTGGCGCAACACGACGGACGCGGACGTGGGCCGGTTCCTCAAGCTCTACACCGAGCTGCCCATCGAGGAATGCGACCGGCTCGCCGCGCTTCCCGGCAACCAGATCAACGACGCCAAGATCGTGCTGGCCAACGAGGTCACGACGCTGTGTCACGGGGCCGAGGCGGCGGCGACGGCGGAAGCCACGGCGCGCGAAGTGTTCGAAAAGGGCGGCATGGGGGACGACCTGCCGACCCTGACGCTGACACCCGACGAGGTGGGGGACGGCATCTCCATCGTCCAGCTGATCACGCGGTCGGGTCTTGCCAAAACCGGCAAGGAGGCCAAGCGCCTGATCGCCGACAAGGGCGCCCGGATGAACGACGCGGACGTGACCGACGGCGGGCTGATGATCACCACCGCCGACCTGGTCGAGCCGATCAAGCTGTCCGCTGGCAAGAAGCGCCACGCGCTGGTGACCCTCGGCTAGGCGGTTTCGTCGCGGGCCTGCGCCCGCGACGACCCGCCGGGGGACGCTGTCCCCCGGACCCCCTGGGATATTTGAAGACCGGAAAGAGACAGGCGGGGGAGAGGAAGGGTCATGTCTTACCATCGCACGATCATACTCGGTGCCGGCGCGGCGGGGCTGATGGCTGCCGCACATGCAGGGCCCGACACGCTCGTGCTGGATCAAGCGGCAAAACCCGGCGAGAAGATCCGCATCTCCGGCGGCGGACGCTGCAATTTCACCAACCTCGACGTGACGGCCGCGAATTTTCACGGCGACAATCCCCATTTCCCGAAGTCCGCCCTTGCGCGCTACACTCAATGGGATTTCATCGACCTCGTCGGGCGCCATGGCATCGCATGGCACGAAAAGACGTTGGGGCAGCTGTTTTGCGATGGGAAATCCACCCAGATCATCGACATGCTGCTCACCGAGATGCGCAACGGAGGCGCCGGGCTTCAGCTCTCCACCCAGATCACGGACGTCGCCCACCGGGGCGGGCAATTCGCCATCACCACCGATCGGGGCAGCTATACGGCGGACAACCTGATCCTCGCCACCGGCGGCAAGTCGATCCCGAAAATGGGCGCGACTGGCTTTGCCTATGACCTGGCCAAAAGCTTCGGACACGAGATCATCCCCCCGCGCCCCGCGCTGGTGCCGCTCACCTTTGGCGACCGCTTCGCGCCATTGGCCGGTGTCTCGACCCCCGCGACGGCGTTCAACGACCGGATCTCTTTCGTCGAGAGCCTGCTCTTCACGCACCGGGGGCTGTCCGGCCCCGCGATCCTGCAACTCAGCTCTTATTGGCGCGAGGGCGAGCCGATCTCGGTGAACATCTGCCCACCGGGGCTGCTCGACACCCTGCGGGCGCAACGCCAAGCCAAGGGACGCCACGCGCTGACCACGGAACTGGCGCGTCACCTGCCCGGACGTCTGGTGGACTTCCTCGCCCCCGAGCTGCGCCTGTCCGGCAATCTCGCCGACCAATCCGACGCGCGGCTGGCCGAGATCACGGAGGCGCTGTCCAATTGGACCCTGACCCCCTCCGGCTCCGAAGGCTACCGCACCGCCGAGGTCACGGCGGGCGGCATCGCCACCGACGGGCTGTCCTCCAAGACGATGGAATCCAAGCACCTCCCCGGCCTCTACATCGTCGGCGAAGCGGTCGACGTGACCGGCTGGCTCGGCGGCTACAACTTCCAGTGGGCCTGGGCTTCGGGTGTTGCCGCAGGCCGTGCCATCCACCCCGGCGCACGGTGAGTCAAGGATGGCGCGCAACGCGGCGTCTGCACAATCGTATGCACAGATGTCATACACATTGTGTACGCCTGTCATACACATTGTGTACGCCTGTCATACGCCGATTTTCGCCCCGAAAACCGCTTTAACGCCCGCTTCCGTCCCGGTAACACTTGGTCAACACTCGGGAGCGCCACATGAAAATCGCCAGCTACAACATCAACGGAATCAAGGCCCGTCTGCCCGCCGTCACCGACTGGTTGAAAGAGGCCGAACCGGATGTGGCGATCTTCCAGGAGATCAAGTCGGTGGACGAGAACTTCCCCCGCGAGCATTTCGAAGACATGGGCTATAACGTTGAAACCCATGGACAAAAGTCGTTCAACGGCGTTGCCCTCATCTCGAAGCTACCGCTTGAGGACGTGGTGCGCGGTCTGCCAAACCCCGAAGGCGCGGGGCGCGACGGTGTCGATGACGAGGAAGCCCGCTACATCGAGGCGACCGTCGTCGGTGAGAGCGCGGTGCGTATCTGCGGCCTTTACCTGCCGAATGGTAACCCTGTCGGCACCGAGAAGTTCGATTACAAGCTTCGCTGGATGGAGCGCCTCCACGCCCGCGCCGAAGAATTGCTCGCGCTCGAAGAACCGTTCCTCATGGCGGGCGACTACAACGTGATCCCGCAGGCCGAGGACGCCGCCCGCCCCGAGGCCTGGAAAGACGATGCACTGTTCCAGCCCGAAAGCCGCGCAGCCTTCTGGCGGCTCCAGAACCTCGGTCTGACGGAAGCCTTCCGCGCCCGCACGCAGGCCCCGGAAAACTATACCTTCTGGGATTTCCAGCGCGGCGCATGGCAACGCAACGACGGCATCCGGATCGACCACTTCCTGCTCTCGCCGCAATGTGCCGACCTGTTGACCGACTGCCAGATCGACAAGGAGGTCCGGGGCCGCGAGAAACCCTCAGATCACGTGCCGATCTGGATTAATATCGACGCATAAGACATGGCCAGTAAAAGAAAAATCATCATCGACACCGATCCCGGCCAGGATGACGCGGTCGCCATTCTCCTGGCGCTCGCTTCGCCCGAGATCGAGGTGTTGGGCATCACGGCCGTCGCCGGCAACGTGCCCTTGTCCCTGACCGCAAAGAACGCCCGCATCATCTGCGAAGTCGCCGGCAAAGCCGACACCCGTGTCTTCGCGGGCTGTGACCAGCCGATGCGGCGAAACCTCGTCACCGCCGAGCATGTGCATGGCCGGACGGGGCTGGACGGCCCCGACCTCTGGGAGCCGACAATGCCGATTCAGGATCAACATGCCGTTGATTTCATTATCGAAACCCTGCGATCCGAACCCACCGGCACCGTCACGCTCGCCACGCTTGGCCCGCTCACCAACGTCGCCACGGCCTTCGATCGCGCGCCTGACATCGTGCCCCGCGTGGCCGAAATCGTCTCCATGGGCGGGGCCTATTTCGAAGTAGGCAACATCACCCCGGCGGCGGAATTCAACATCTACGTCGACCCGGAAGCTGCTGATATCGTGTTCAAATCCGGAACACCTCTCACCCTCATGCCGCTCGACGTGACGCACAAGGCGCTGGTCACCAAGCCCCGCAATGACGCCTTCCGCTCCCTCGGCAACCGCACCGGCGTGTTCACGGCGGAGATGACCGAGTTTTTCGAACGCTTCGACAAGGAGAAATACGGCTCCGCGGGTGCCCCGCTCCACGACCCGACCGTCATCGCCTATCTCATCAATCCCGACCTGTTTTCCGGGCGCCATATCAACGTCGAAGTCGAAACAACCTCCGACCTCACGCTCGGCATGACCGTCGCCGACTGGTGGCGCGTAACCAACCGGCCCGCCAACGCGACCTTCATGGGTGATCTGGACGCCGATGGCTTCTTCACGCTTCTGACCGAGCGTCTTGCGCGGCTTCCGTGACATACCTAAGTCTGACCAATGCAGACGAATTTCGATAATTCCTACGCCCGCCTTCCGGACGCTTTCTATGCCAAGCAACCGCCGGTCCCGGTCGCGAAACCCGAAGTGATCGCGGTTAACGAAAGCTTGGCGCAGGAGCTTGGTCTCCCGCTTGCCTCTCTCACCGCCGACGTGCTCGCCGGGAATACCCTGCTGGACGGCTCCGAGCCGATCGCGCAGCTTTACGCGGGCCACCAGTTCGGCAATTTCGTCCCTCAACTCGGCGACGGACGCGCGGTCTTGTTGGGCGAGGTTATCGACCAGAACGGCAACCGGCGCGACATTCAGCTCAAGGGGTCTGGGCGGACACCGTTTTCGCGCGGTGGCGACGGGCGCGCCTGGCTTGGCCCGGTGCTGCGCGAATACGTGGTGTCCGAAGCGATGCACGCGCTCGGCGTGCCGACCACCCGCGCTCTGGGTGCCGTTACGACAGGCGAAGACGTGATCCGTGAACGCGTGCTTCCGGGCGCGGTTTTGGCCCGTGTGGCGTCCTCACACATTCGCGTGGGAACGTTTCAGGTGTTTGCCTCGCGCGGCAATGCCGAAGCGACCCGCACGCTCATGGAACACGCCATCGAGCGTCATTACCCAGACGCCGATACCCCCTTGGACTTCCTGTCTGCCGTCACCGCCGCGCAAGCCGAACTGATCGCGGCTTGGATGTCCGTGGGCTTCATCCACGGCGTGATGAACACCGACAACATGGCCATCTCGGGCGAGACCATCGACTATGGGCCCTGCGCCTTCATGGACGCCTACCACCCCAGTACCGTCTTCTCCTCCATCGACCAGATGGGCCGCTACGCGTTTCAGAACCAGCCCAACATGGGCATCTGGAACCTCGCGCAACTGGCGTCTTCGCTCCTGCCCTTGATGGATGGGAACGACGAAGACAACATAACCGCCGCCGAAGACCGCCTCCACGCGTTTCCCGAGGTTTTCGGTGCGGCCTGGAGCCGCCGTTTCCGCGCGAAAATCGGGCTGACGACCGAAGAAGAGGGCGACGGCGCGCTGATCCAGGGCCTGCTGCAACGCATGGCGACGAGCCAGGCGGATTTCACCAATACCTTCCGCGCCCTGGCCACCCGGCGCGATGCCTCCAACGAGATCACCGAGGATGGCGCCTGGGACAGCTGGCAGGAGCAATGGGCGGCGCGCCTGTCGCGCGAACCGGGCGATCCAGAGGCCACAATGCGAGCCGCGAACTCTGCGATCATCCCCCGCAATCACCGGGTTGAACAGATGATCGCAGCGGCGGTCGAGGGCGATTTTGCACCTTTCCACCGGATGACCGCAGCCCTCGCCACGCCCTACGAGGACGGGCCGGATACCGCCTATTTCGCGACCGCCCCCCTGCCCGACGAACGGGTCGCGCGGACCTTCTGCGGAACCTGATCAGTCCTTGGGCTTGCCGCGTTTGATCTGGTCGCGCACGGCGGCTTCAATCTCGTCCAGTTTCGTGGTGATCTGCTGCGTCCGCTCGTCGATGTCATCTTCGAACATGCGTTTGCGACGCTGGATGAAGCGTTTGTTCCGGCTCAGGAATTCCGCAATGACCCCCGGCAACCCACGCCGCGCCCGCCCCTTGAGATAGGCAAACCCCGTTGCCGCGCCCAACGCCGCGCCAACGGTATCGACCATGAGATCGGTCATCGTGTCGGTCAGCCCGGATTTCTGCATGTTCATGCCGAAAACCTGGTCCATACAGAACTCGAAAATCTCCCACAGCGCCCCGATTGACAGAGCGATTGCAAAGGCAATGATCGCCACCGCGTAGGGCGGCGCGGCATAACGGTCACCTTCGAACATCAACAGCGTAAAGACCACGCCGACGATGCCGAAGCCGACCGCAGAAGAGCCGTGCAACGCGATATCCCACCACCAGAACCGATTGTAGAAGTCGAATGCCTCGCCCAGGAAAATCGTGCCAAACAGGAAGAACACGATATAGGCATAGAAGTAGATCGGAATTTTCAGTTGCCAGCGTTCGGCCATGACCAGGGGGGCAATGGTCAATCCCAAGGTCGCAAGCCCCACGAAGGCGATCATGTAATCGCCCAGCGCGGTCGCCACCACGACCGCCAAAACGAGGATAACCCAGATACTCTTGGTGACGATGGATTGTTGGGACCAGAACATCCACGACACTTAGTCGCAGGGGAACGGCTCTTCAATTCCCGCGTTGAACTCCGACATAATGCGTTTCGGGACAAGTTTGTCTCACGAGCTTGTCCCGAAGCGCGGGAAACGCTCCCATGTTGCGCGGCGTTTCGAGCCAAACCTGTTTCAGGTTCAACTCGAAACACTTTAATGAAAAGAACGATGAAACTGGCCAGTTACAATATCCGAAAAGCCGTGGGGACCGACCGACGGCGCGACCCGCACCGGGTCATCGAGGTCATCAATAGCCTCGACGCGGATGTCGTTGTCTTGCAGGAGGCCGACCGCCGCCTGGGCCCTCGCCCGACGGCTTTGCCGCACGGGATGCTTGCAGACCATACCGATTTCGTGGCCGCAGACCTTGGGCAAAGCAAAGTCTCGCTCGGTTGGCACGGCAATGCGGTCCTGGTGCGCAAGGGGCATAGGGTCACCCGCGTGGATCGGTATCACCTGCCCTCGCTCGAACCCCGCGGCGCGGTCGCGGTGGAGATCGACAACACGCTCACGGTCGTCGGGGCGCACCTGGGGTTGAGGCGAAAGAACCGGCACGAACAAATCCGGGCCTTGCGGGGCTATCTGGCCAAGCGCACCCTGCCTTCCGTCATCCTCGGCGACTTCAACGAATGGTCGCGCCGCAGGGGCATGGAAGAATTCGCCCGCGAGTTCGAGCTTCACGCCCCCGGTGCCTCTTATCCGACCTTTCGCCCGACGGGGCACCTTGACCGGATCGCCTATTCGCCGGAGCTCACCTTCCTGCATGCAGGCGTCCACGACACGCAACTGGCGCGCGTGGCGTCCGATCATCTACCGATATGGGTGGAGTTCGACCTCACGCAACGGGTTGACGGCGCGGTCGTGGCGACCGGTTGATCAACACGATCCCGCCCGCAACGAGCGCTAATTTCAGCGCGATGGACCATGACATCGGCTCATCCAGCACCAGCCACCCCATACCGACCGAAATGATCGGCGTCACGAAGGCAAAAGACGCGATGGCCGAGGCTTTGTAGTGCCCGAGGAGCAAGAACCACGCGAGGAAGGCGCCAGCGGCGACAAAGACCGTCTGGTATCCCAGGCCGAGCCAGTGCCACCCCGTCACGTCGCGGATAAAGGGACCGAAAAAGAGCGCAAGGACCAGTAGCACGGGTCCGGAAACCAACAACTGCCAGAACATCTGCATCTCGGGGCTGATACGGTTGAGCGGCGTGATCCGCGCCAGAAGTGCAACGCCCATCCAGCCGAAAGCCCCCACGAGCGCAGCCAGGTCGCCCCAGATATTTGCCTTGCCAACCACGCCTGCGTCGCGGTCTGCAATCGCCCAGACAACCGCGCCGAAAGCCATGATCAGACCGGTCAGCTTCACGGGGGTCAACCCCTCGCCCGGAAGCAGGAAATGCGCAGCCAGCGCCATCCAGACCGGCATCGAATAGAAGATAACCGAGGTGCGCGTGACCGATGTCAGGTCAAGCGCGACGAAAAGGCCAAGGAATTCGAGCGAAAAAACGAGACCGATCACGAAACCCCAGAACACCGTCCCCTTGCGGAAATCCAGTTTCTGCTGCCGCCAGAGCATCCAGAGATACACGCAAAGCGCAGCCCCGATCGAGCGCAAACCCGCCGCGAAGACAGGTTGAAGTCCCACGTTCACCAGCTTGATGACGACATGATTCAACCCGAGCAGAAGCGAGATCACCATCAGTGAACTCACCCCGAACAGGTCCAGATTTCGTTTCTCTTCCATGGGCGGGAGAGAACGTTGCAATCGCGACGAAGTCAATCAGGCCGTCACGTCCTTTCTGTTTGCCGCCGCACAGACCCGTGATAGCAAAGATCAAATCCGCGCAGAGAGTGCCCATGTCCATTTTACAGATCACCTCGCTTCTCATCGTGCTGGCCGGAGCCTTCGGCACCGTCAATTACCTGTTTCTCAAACTCCCCTCCTCGATCGGTATCCTCGTTGTATCGCTCCTGGCGTCGCTTGTTGTCTTAGGGCTGGAAGCGCTGTTTCCCGTGCTGAACATGGCCGAACAGGTCAACGCACTGGTGGCGGACATCGACTTTTCCGAAGCACTTCTGGAGGGGATGCTGGGCCTCCTGCTCTTCGCCGGGGCGCTCCACGTGAAAATCAGCGACCTGCGCGACCAATGGCGGTTGGTGTTTCTCATGGCGACCATGGGTGTGGCGCTCTCCACCATGATCGTCGGGGTCGGGTTCCACTGGATCACGGGGATGCCGTTTCTTATCGCGCTGGTTTTTGGCGCCTTGATTTCGCCAACGGACCCGGTCGCGGTGCTGGGTGTTCTGCGCGAAGCCTCCTTGCGAAAGACGCTGGAAACCAAGATCGCAGGCGAGTCGCTGTTCAACGACGGGGTCGGCTACGTGGTTTACCTTGTCCTCGTGGGTCTCGCCTTTCCGGTGGTTGCCGGTCAAGGCGACGGCGGGCACGGCGGTGGCGGGCTGGGCGATGCGACCCGGCTGTTTTTCCAGGAGGCGCTGGGCGGGGCGCTTTTGGGTCTCGTCCTCGGCTGGCTCACCTTCCGCGTCATGCGGCTTATCGACGATTATTCCCTCGAAGTCCTGATCACCCTTGGCCTTGCCTTCGGCGGCTACGAGCTTGCCGTTGCGCTTCACGTCTCTGCCCCCATCATGGCAGTGACCGCCGGTCTCCTGATCGGTGACGTTGGCGCAAAGCACGGGATGAGCAAACGCACCCGCGAATACGTCGAGGCCTTCTGGCGGCTGATCGACGAAATCCTGAACGCGGTGCTGTTCCTCATGATCGGGTTCGAGATCTTCCTCGTCACCTTTGACACCACCACCGTGGTCGCAGGTATCGCCGCCATCGCGCTCGCTCTCGTCGCACGTCTCGCCGCAGTGGCCATCCCGGTCCTGATCCTCAAACCGTTCCGCGTCTTTTCGCCCGGTGTGATCCCGATCATGACCTGGGGCGGGCTGAAGGGCGGCATCTCGGTCGCGCTGGCCCTGTCCTTGCCCGAGAGCGAGTGGAAGACCCTGATCCTCGCCGCCACTTACATCGTGGTCATCTTCTCGATCATCGTGCAGGGTCTGACCGTCAAACGCCTCGCCAACCGCGTGGGCCGCGAACCGGAGCTTATGTGACCCCATGACCGATTACCTCGTCTATGACGTCTTCACCGCGCGACCCTTTGGCGGAAACCCCCTGGCCATCGTGCCGAACGCCTCCGAATTGGACGAGGGACAACTGCAGAAAGTCGCCCGGGAATTCAATTTTTCCGAAACCGTGTTTCTCTATCCGCCGGACGCGGGCGGCGTGGCGCGGGTGCGTATCTTTACCCCGACGATGGAGGTGCCCTTCGCGGGCCACCCCACCATCGGCACGGCTGTCATGCTCGGCGAAGCGGGCCTTGGTCCAGAATTCGTGCTGGAGTTGGGGATCGGCGAAGTTCCGGTCTGGTCCCAGGGCGGGCGCGCGTCCTTCACCAACACCACACCGCTGGAGGTGCTCGCCGAACCCGACCCCGCGCTTGTCGCCCGCGCCCTTGGCACGCCCGAAACCACCCTCGCCGCGCCGCCCGTGATGGCAGGCGTCGGGCTGGAGTTCACCTTCGTCGAGCTCACCGACCGCGCCGCGCTCACTGACCTTGTGCCGGACGTCGCGGCCTTTCGCGAGGGCGCGGCGCTCTACCCACACGGCCTCGACTTCGCGATCTACGCCTACGTGCGCGATGGGCGCCTATTGCACGCCCGCATGTTCGCGCCGCTCGACAACATCCCCGAAGACCCCGCGACCGGATCGGCGGCCGCGGCATTGGGCCGGTTGCTCGCAAAAGACGGCGCCCTCGACTTTGTGATCCAGCAAGGCGACGACATGGGCCGCCCCTCGTTGATCGAGGTCGAAGCAAGGCCGGACGCGGTGACCGTGACCGGGTCCGCGGTTCGCGTGATGGAAGGAAAACTCTTGCTATGAGGGCCTGGGTGCTTCTCTTGCGCGGGATCAATGTCGGCGGCTCAGGCAAGCTTGCCATGGCGGACCTGCGCGAGATCTTGCAAAAACTCGGCGCGAAACAGGTCGCGACCTATATCCAGACGGGCAACGCGGTGTTCACCGGCACGATCGCACCAGCCGCCTTCGAGGATCACGTCGAATCCGAGATCGAGCGACAGTGCGGCTTTCGCCCCCGCGCGCTGGTGATGGAGGCCGAGGATGTGGCCGCCGCGCTGGAGGCGTTCCCCTTCCCGGAAGGCCGGACACATCCGAAATTCGCGAATATCTGGTTCTGTGCAGAGACCCCGACAAACCCGGACCTTGCCCGGTTGAAGAGCCTCGCAACCGAAACGGAACGCTTCAGGCTCGACACGCGGTTCTTCTTCCTCGATGCCCCCGAGGGTATCGGTCGGTCGAAATTGGCCGCTGCGGTTGAAAAAGCGCTCGGCGTCCCCGCCACGGCCCGCAACCTGAACACGGTCCAGAAACTGGTGGCGATGACGCCAACCATCAACATCGACTAGGGACGTCACGCGCACCGGATGATCCGGTCCCCTTGGGACGGATGTGCGTCGTCCGGGGCCGCGCGCGACGCGGGCAACCCATTTCCAAACCGACGAGCGCGATATGGCTTTCGGCGCCGGCCCGCGCCGGATATGGCTGGCACACCCAAGACCGGAGGCACTATGGACAACCTGCGCGGCGCTTTGCTGATGACCCTCGCCATGGCGTTCTTCGCCTCCGAGGACGTGCTGGTGAAACTCGTGACCCAGCGCGTGCCGTTGGGCCAGGTTCTGGTCATGCTCGGAGGAACCGGCGCGGTGATCTTCGGTTTGATGGCCTGGCGGCAAGGGTATTCGCCGCTGTCGCGGTCGTTCTTTCACCCGGTCATCATCGTGCGAAATCTTGGCGAGATCTTCGGCACCACCTGTTTCGTCGTCGGCCTGATGGTCCTGCCGCTGGGCCTGATCTCGGCCATGTTGCAAGCCAACCCGCTCTTCGTGAACCTCGGCGCGATCCTGTTTCTGGGCATGACCGTCGGCTGGCGCCGGTGGCTCGCCATCGGAATCGGGCTGCTCGGCGTCGTCGTGATCCTGCGACCGGGGATGGAGAGCTTTCGCCCCGAGGCACTCTTGGGTCTCGGGACGGCCATCGGGCTTGCGGCCCGCGACGTGGCGACCCGCATGCAGCCGTCGCATGTACACGCGCTCCAAACCTCCAGCTGGGGGTTTTTCATGGGCGTGCCCGCCGGGTTCTTGCTCCTCGTGTTCGACACCCCTGCCTTTGTGCCGGAGACGGTGGATATCGGGATCATCCTTGGCGCGACCGCGCTCGGGATGGCAGGATACTACCTCCTCACCCGCGCCATGCAAACCGGGGACGTGCCCGCGGTCACCCCGTTTCGCTATACGCGCCTTGTCTATGCGATCCTGTTTGCGTTTTTCGTCTTCGGCGAGGTGCCGGATCTTCTGACCATCGTGGGGGCCGCCCTGATCGTGGGGGCCGGCATGTATACGATCATCCGGGAAGCCCGGGTCAGCCGGGCCGAAAGGCGACGCCTTGCCGCATCGCCGTCCCGTGCCGGATAACCAGCGCCCTTGCGCGCCTTTGTAGGCGGGGCGTATTCGTGCGCGGTGCGCAGAAAACCAGTTTTCTGGTTTTCTGGTTTTCTGGTGCCCACTGCAAAAAGTCAACCGTTTGTTTTCAAAAAGAAACCTGTACGGCCTCGCCTCGCTGGCGGTCCCTATTGCCGCCAACGCCCTCTGCTTCCTTAACCCTTTGGCGGGCTTCGACGACCGTCCGTCGGGTCACTCCGCAGCGGTCACTTCCGCCACGCGCGCCCCGGGGTCGATTGTCGGCGCCGCCCCGTTCAGCGCATCGCGCGCAAAGCCCGCCGCCGCCTGGTACTTCGCCATGAACTCACGCCGCTCGGCTTCGGGGATCACATCGTCAATGTTCCCGAATTCGCCGCCACACCGCTCTTCCACCATGTTCAGCAGGCCAAAGGGACCAGCCCCCCGGTTCCGAAGGATCACCTCGGAAATCGGACCACAGAGCGTCTCGTCATAGGCCAATAGCGCCGCCTCGCTCACCCCCTCGGATACCATCTTGGCCCCCATCACGCGGGCGTCGATCACGGCCTGGGAGGCCCCGTTCGACCCGGTGGGATACATGGCATGCGCCGCATCCCCCATCAGGGCCACGCGTCCGTCACGCCAGGTCGGGATCGGGTCGCGGTCGATCATCGGGTTTTCATAGGCCACATCGGCCCCGCGCAACATCGCTGGCACGTCGAGCCAATCGTAGGTGAACGGCGCGAAGTGATCCACAAAGGCGTCCACCTCGACCGGCCGGAACCAGCCGGATTTCTCCCAGCCTTCGGTGTCCTTCAGCGTCATTTCCGCGATCCAGTTGATCTCGGCCAACCCGGTTTCCGGGTCCGGTTGGCTGATCGGGTAGATCACCATCCGGTGCTCATGCGTGCCAAGCCCCACAAAAGACGAGCCCGTCCGGATCGGTTTCGCCATCGTCGTGCCGCGCCACATCAACGCCCCGCCCCAGTTGATCGGCGGTTGGTCGGGGTGCATCTGGGCGCGGACCTGCGAATGGATACCATCCGCGCCGATCAGCAGGCTGCCTCGCACCTCGTCCACCGTTCCGTCCTTGCGGGTCACCGACGCGGTGACGCCACGGTCGTCCTGTGCATAGCCCGTCACCCTGGCGCCCAGATGAACGGCGTCACGTCCGGCACGCTCGATAAAGGTGTTCCAAAGCAGCATGTGGAACTTGCCGCGATGCACCGCATATTGCGGCCAGCGATAGCCCGCGAAGGTACCGCGCTCTTCAGAATAGATGTCGTTCCCGTTGAGACCCACCAGCGCCCATTCCTGCGCCGGCACACCGACCGCGTCGAGGTCTTCCGCCGTGAACCCAAGATCGAACAGCTCGCGCACCGCATTGGGTTGCAGGTTGATCCCAACGCCGAGCGGTTTCATCTCCTCCACCGCCTCGAATACGACGCAGTCCACCCCGATCTGGTTGAGCGTCAACGCCGTGGCCAATCCACCGATGCCGCCGCCCGCAATGATCACCTTGCTGCCCATGCTGTCCTCCCGTCAAAAGCCCGGTGGTTCTAGCAGGCCGGCGGGTTTTCTCAATAGCCAACGCAGAACACCGCTCTCCTTGGCACGCGCGGCCTTTTCCTTCGCGCGTCACATCGTTACAACCTCATCAACAGTGACTTTCCAACGGGGACCACCCAACATGAGCACCATCATCGACATTTTCGCCCGCGAAATCCTCGACAGCCGGGGCAACCCGACCGTCGAAGTGGACGTGATCCTGGAAGACGGCACCATGGGCCGGGCCGCTGTGCCCTCGGGCGCATCGACCGGTGCTCACGAAGCGGTCGAGCGTCGTGACGGCGACAAGAGCCGCTACATGGGCAAAGGCGTTCTGGAAGCCGTGGCCACCGTGAACGGCGAGATCGCCGAAGAACTCGCCGGAATGGATGCGACCGACCAGGAAGGCCTGGATCGCGCGATGATCGAGTTGGACGGCACGCCCAACAAGGGTCGTCTCGGCGCCAACGCCATCCTCGGCGTTTCTCTCGCCGCCGCGAAAGCTGCTGCCGATTTCTCCATGCTGCCGCTCTACCGCTACGTTGGCGGCTCTTCGGCCCGCGTCCTGCCGGTCCCAATGATGAACATCATCAACGGCGGCGAACATGCCGACAACCCGATCGACATCCAGGAATTCATGATCATGCCGGTCTCCGCAACCAACATCCGCGAGGCAGTGCGAATGGGGTCCGAGGTCTTTCACACGCTGAAAAAAGAGCTTTCCGCGGCGGGCATGTCCACCGGGCTTGGTGATGAAGGCGGCTTCGCGCCCGAACTTGGCTCCACGACCGAAGCGCTCGATTTCATCCTCAAGTCCATCGAGAAAGCGGGTTACAAGCCGGGCGAAGACATCTACCTCGCCCTCGACTGCGCCTCGACCGAGTATTTCAAGGACGGCAAATACGAGATGAAGGGCGAAGGCCTGTCGCTGACCCCCGACGAGAATGTCGCCTACCTGCAAAAACTCTGCGCCGAGTATCCGATCATTTCCATCGAAGACGGCATGGCCGAGGACGATTGGGACGGCTGGGCGCTCCTGACCCAAGTGCTGGGCGATACCGTGCAGCTCGTGGGCGACGATCTTTTCGTGACCAACCCCGAGCGTCTGGCCGATGGCATCGACAAGGGCGTCGCGAACTCCATGCTGGTCAAAGTAAACCAGATCGGCTCGCTGTCCGAGACGCTGAAGGCCGTCGATATGGCCCACCGTGCGCGTTACACCAACGTGATGAGCCACCGGTCCGGCGAAACCGAGGACGCCACCATCGCCGACCTCGCCGTGGCCACCAACTGCGGCCAGATCAAGACCGGCTCGCTCGCGCGGTCGGACCGGCTCGCCAAATACAACCAGCTCATCCGTATCGAGGAAATGCTGGGCGAAGTGGCCGAATACGCGGGCCGCTCGATCCTGAAGTAACCCGGACCGGAGCCGCGCCATGGACATCAGGCGCATGGGCGGCTCCAACTCGGATCAGGACATCGCATCCGGCAGCGCGCTCCCGCGCACCCGCGACACCCGTGCAAGCAAGCGGCAATCGAAGGATCGGACATGACCGCGGACGACATCATCGCCCATCTCGACCTTGCCCCACACCCCGAGGGCGGGTGGTTTCGCGAAACACTGCGGGTCACGGGCGAGAACGACGGACGCAGCCCCGGCACCGCGATTTATTTCCTGCTGAGAGCCGGGGAGAGCAGCCATTGGCACCGGGTCGACGCCACCGAGACATGGCATTTTTACGCCGGCGCACCGCTTGTCCTGTCGATCAGCGCCTCGGACGAAGGTCCCGCCGTTGATCATCAGCTCGGCCCGGACCTGCGCGCCGGGCAATCGCCGCAGATCACCGTGCCACCACACCATTGGCAGGCCGCGCGCACCACGGGCGATTTCACGCTGGTGGGCTGCACCGTGTCGCCGGGCTTCGACTTCGCGGGGTTCACCCTCGCTCCCCCGGGCTTTACCATCCCTTGAGACATATCGACGGCCCGCAAAAAAATGCGCGGCCCCGAAGGACCGCGCACCGTTTCAACATACCAACTTGCTGTTACTGAGCCGCGGCTTCCAGCGCGCGGAAGGCGGCGACGTTTCGGTTATGCTCGTCCAGCGTTTCGGCAAAGGCATGACCGTCCGCCGGGTCGAGCGTCTTGGCGACGAAGAAGATGTAATCCGTATTCGCCGGGTTCAACGCCGCTTCGATCGAGGCAAGCCCCGGATTGGCAATCGGTGTCGGCGGCAGGCCGGAGATCACATAGGTGTTGTAGGGCGTCTCGGCCCGCAGCTCGGACTGGCGCAACCCGCGTCCCAGTACGCCTTGGCCGCGCGTGATGCCATAGATCACCGTCGGGTCGGTTTGCAGGCGCATACCCTCGCGCAAACGGTTCACAAAGACGCTCGCCACCTGCGGCCGCTCGGCTCCAAGTCCGGTTTCCTTCTCGACGATGGAGGCCATGATCAGCGCCTCTTCGGGGCCGTCATAAGGAAGATCGTCTGCCCGGTTCTCCCACGCGCTTGCCAAACGCGCCGCCTGCGCCGCCTCCATGCGGGAGATCACGCTGGCGATTTCGTCACCCGGACGCATTTCATAGCTGTCCGGCGCGAGCGTGCCTTCGGCGGGCGTTTCTTCGACCGATCCTGTCAGGAACTCGACCTTGGAGAGCGCGTCCACGATCTGCCAAGAGGTCGCCCCTTCGGCCACGGCCACGCGGTAGCGCGTATCGGCAGCGTTGCGCACGCGGGTGTATTCCGCCGGGATATCCTCGTCCGCACCGAACTCGGCCACGGTTTGGAACGTCTGCGTCGTCGGGTCCAGCTCACGCACCTGGTATTCGGCGGCGTTGATCCCGACGCGGTAAACCACCTCGGTTCCACAGGTCGAAGCCCCACCCCGCGTGATGGCATCCACGATCTCTTCCATCGTGGCGCCCTCTTCGATCAGGAAGGAGCCCGCCTTCAGCTCGGTCGATTTGCCGGAATACTCCGCACCCATGCGAAAGATCGACGGGCTTGAGATTGCGCCGTCAGCTTCCAGCGTGTCCGAGACACGGCTGAACGTCGACCCCGGCGCCACTTCGAGGCAAATCGCGGCGGTCAGCGGCCCTTGGGTCGTGTATTCACGTTTGCCCCAGCCGATCACGCCGCCGATCACAACCAGCAGAACGATAAACAGGGTCAGCGCGTTCGAGGCGATATTGCGCCACATCAGCCGTCAACCTTCCCCATGATGAGACAGGCGTTGGTGCCGCCGAAGCCGAAGGAGTTCGACAGGACCACGTCGATCTTGCGCGGCTCCGCCTTGTTCGCGGCGAGCGACAGCTGCGGTTCGACCGCGGGGTTGTCCAGGTTGATGGTGGGCGGTGCCACCTGGTCGCGCATCGCAAGGATCGAGAAGATTGCCTCGACGGAGCCGGCGGCCCCGAGCAGGTGCCCGATCGACGATTTGGTCGAGGACATGGTCACCTTTTTCGCATGATCACCCAACAGGCGCTCCACGGCGGCCAGTTCGATCACGTCGGCCATGGTCGAAGTGCCATGCGCGTTGATGTAATCCACGTCCGACGGCTCCAGGCCAGCATTCTTTAGCGCGGCCTGCATGGCGCGGAACCCACCGTCGCCATCCTCGGAGGGCGCGGTGATGTGATAGGCGTCGCCCGACAGGCCGTAGCCCAGGATTTCGCCATAGATCTTGGCGCCGCGCGCCTTGGCATGTTCGTATTCTTCGAGCACCACGATGCCCGCCCCCTCGCCCATGACGAAGCCGTCGCGGTCCTCGTCATAGGGACGCGAGGCGGTCTCGGGGCTGTTTCCACGCTTGGTGGAGAGCGCCTTGCAGGCGTTGAAGCCCGCGATCCCGATCTCGGAAATGGCCGCTTCCGCGCCCCCCGCGACCATCACATCCGCGTCGCCCACCTTGATCAGGCGCGAAGCGTCGCCGATGGCATGGGCGCCGGTGGAACAGGCGGTGACAACCGCGTGGTTCGGGCCCTTGAAGCCGTACTTGATCGACACCTGCCCGGAGATCAGGTTGATCAGCGCGCCGGGAATGAAGAACGGCGACACGCGGCGCGGACCTTTTTCAGCGATCAAAAGCGCGGTGTCGGCGATCGAGTTCAGCCCACCGATCCCGGAGCCGATCATCACGCCGGTGCGCAGGGCTTCCTCTTCGGAGACCTCTTCCAGACCTGCGTCCCGCACCGCCTGCATCGCGGCAGCCATGCCGTAGAGGATGAAATCGTCAACCTTGCGGCGGTCTTTCGGGTCCATCCAGTCGTCGGGATTGAACGTGCCGTCGGACCCATCCCCATAGGGAATTTCACAGGCATATTTCGTGGTCACGCGGCTTGCGTCGAAGCGCGTGATGGGTCCGGCCCCCGATTGACCGTCCAGAATGCGCTTCCAGCTCTCTTCAACACCACAGGCCAGCGGGGACACCATGCCCAAACCGGTAACGACGACGCGACGATTTTCCATGAGGACCGCCCTCTTTTTTGTTCTTTTCAACGGGCGCTGGATACCGCGCCATCCCACCATAGGGCAAGGGTGAAACGGTCAGGGCGCCGTCGAAAGGCCCGGATCGGCAGGCGCTCGCCCACCCGCATTGCCCGGTTCCGACATACGAAAAACGGCGCTCGCGGGAGCGCCGTTTTGCTAATCAGGGGACCCGCCAAGGGGCACGTCCGTCAAAACCCGCCTCAGATGGCGCCTTTGATGAAGCTGACCGCATCGCCGAAGGTCTGGATCGTCTCGGCAGCGTCGTCCGGAATCTCGATGCCGAACTCTTCTTCGAAAGCCATGACCAGCTCGACGGTGTCGAGGCTGTCTGCGCCGAGGTCATCGATGAAGGACGCCGATTCCACGACCTTGTCCTCTTCAACACCGAGGTGCTCGACAACGATTTTCTTCACGCGATCTGCGACGTCGCTCATATCCAAATCCTCACAGTTTTCAGGCGCTTGGCCTCTTCATTTGACCCCGGTCGGGGCCGTATTACCAGTCCCACACTTCGATGCAAGGACGGCCCGGGATAATTGTGTCCAGGGCGGAAACTGAGCGCTCTTTAGCACACTAAAGCGTGAGGGCAAACGGTTTGTAACCGTAGGCTCCACCCAGCTTTTTTCTCCAAGCAGCGAACCGCCGGGCGGTCACAGCATCGCCATCCCGCCATTCACATGCAGCGTCGAGCCGGTCACGTAACCCGCCTCTGGGCTGGCAAGGTACAACACGGCGGCCGCGATCTCCTCCGGCGTGCCCATGCGGGCAGCCGGAATCTGCTTGTTGATCGCGTCTTTCTGGTCGTCATTCAGTTTATCGGTCATCGCGGTCGCGATGAAACCCGGCGCGACGCAGTTCGCGGTGATCCCGCGGCTTGCGACCTCGTAGGCGATGGATTTGGTCATGCCGACCATACCCGCCTTGGACGCGGCGTAGTTCACTTGCCCCGGATTGCCGGTGGCCCCCACGATGGACGAGATATTGATGATCCGCCCCCAACGTGCCTTCATCATCGGGCGCATCACGCCCCGGCACAGGCGCATCGTCGCGGTCAGGTTCACGTCGATCACCGACTGCCAGTCCTCATCCGACATGCGCATGAAAATCTGGTCGCGCGTGATGCCTGCGTTATTCACGAGAATGTCCAGAGCGCCCATCGCTTCCGCGGCCTGTTTCGGCAGCGCTTCGACCGCTTCGGGGTCCGAGAGGTTGCAGGGCAGCACGAAGGCGCGCTCGCCCAGTTCTTCGGCCAGCGCCTTGAGCGGTTCCTCGCGGGTGCCAGACAGCCCCACGGTCGCGCCAGCACCGTGGAGCGCCTTGGCAATCTCGCCGCCGATGCCGCCCGACGCGCCGGTCACCAGCGCACATTTTCCTGTCAGATCAAACATCTGTCGTCCTTTCTTCAATTAGCCGTTCAGGCTCTCGGCCGCCGCCTTGACTTCGTCCGGCGTGCCCATGTTCTTCGTCTCGACCTCTTTGGCAATGCGCCGCACCATACCGATAAGTGCCTTGCCCGCACCGATCTCCCAGATCTCGGTGACACCCTGCTTGGCCATGTAGGCGACGCTCTCGCGCCAACGGACCGAGCCTGTGACCTGTTCCACCAGGAGCTTGCGGATTTCCTCGGGGTCGGTGACCGCCTCGGCCTTCACATTGGCAACGACCGGCAGCTTGGGTTCCATGATGGTCACGGCGGCAAGCGCATTCGCCATCGTGTCGGCAGCGGGCTGCATCAGGGAACAGTGGAACGGGGCTGACACCGGCAGAAGCACGGCACGGCGTGCGCCCTTCTCTTTCGCGATATCGAGGGCGCGTTCCACGGCGGCCTTGTGACCGGAAACGACGACCTGCGCCGGATCGTTGTCGTTGGCGGCCTGGCAAACGTCACCCTGCGCGGCCTCCTCCGCCACCGCCTGCGCCGTTGCGAAATCCAGCCCGAGGAGCGCCGCCATCGCGCCTTCGCCCACAGGGACGGCGCTTTGCATGGCTTGGCCACGGGTGCGCAGGAGCTTCGCGGTATCGGAGATCGTCAGCGCCTCGACAGCGGCCAAGGCGGAATATTCACCCAGCGAGTGGCCGGCCACGAACCGTGCCGCGTCAAGCGACACGCCCTCGGCCTGCAGCGCCCGGAGCGCGGCCAGAGAGGTTGCCATCAGTGCGGGTTGCGCATTTTGCGTAAGGGTCAGTTCGTCCTGATCACCGTCCCAGATCAGCGTGGAGAGCTTCTCTCCCAGCGCTTCATCGACCTCGTCGAAGACGGCGCGCGCTTCGGGGTAGGCTTCGGCCAATGCCTTGCCCATACCAATGGTTTGCGCCCCCTGCCCGGGAAATACGAATGCTCGGCTCATGCGCCCCTCCGTTTGATGTTTGCGGAGGGATAGCCTGCCCAAGCGTCAGGCGCAATGATTGGGAAGCGGCCCGTAGGTCAGCGGCGTCGGCATCCCACGATGTCTTCGAGGAGCTTCAAACGGATCTTCTCCAGCTTGCCCTGGGGCCCACGGAGGATTTCGATCCCGGTACTGCCGTCGTTTCCGATCCGCAGGTAGAGCCGCGATGGGGCCCCTTGGGCGCCATTGCGCATCAGGTAGATCGACGCCACCTCATCGAAGCGCAGCATGTCGAGCAACTTGAAGTTCCCGTTGATCGTGCGATTGCCCAAACGAAGTTCACGGCGCTTGGTGTCGACCTGAAGTTCCATGCCCGAACCTTTGCGGCCATACCAGACCATGACGCCACCAAAGAGCAGGAAAACCAGCATCGCGCCAAGCTTCATCACGAAGATGTCCGCGCCAAAGGTGCTGTCCGGAACGAGCCCCAGTCCAACGCCGGCCAGGAGCAAGATCATTCCGCAAAACCGGGCAAGGACCGAGCGTGCCAGGTGATCCTGGCCGGTCTGGCCGTTCAGAATGTACCCCCATGGTGTCGCCGAGGTGTCCGGCGCATCCACGTTTTGAGGGACGATGGCCGCAGCGTCCTCAAAGTCAAAGTTTCCAACAAGAGCATTCATAGCATGTCCAGTCCGTTCTTACTCTTCTTTCATACCTATGGACGGAATCGGGCTGGAATGCGGCGCGGGCGCGGAAACACCACGGCGGACGGCCTTGTTTTCAAGCCGATCGTCAGGTCTTTCCGGGGGCTTTGAGCTTGCAATGGGGTCTGAGCCCTGTATAAGGCCCCGTCCTTCCGCGCGACTGATGAACCGCGTGGCCTCTCGTGGACGGGAGCGGAAGGGGTCACCCGTCCTTTGAAGCGCGCCTGAAAAATTGGAGCACTCATGCCGCTTTATGAGCATGTTATGATTGCGCGTCAGGACCTGTCCAACGCGCAAGCCGAAGGCCTCGTCGAGCACTTCTCGACCGTCCTTTCCGACAACGGCGGTTCCGTCGTGGATTCGGAATACTGGGGCGTCAAAACGATGGCCTACAAGATCAACAAGAACCGCAAAGGCCACTACGCCTTCCTGAAAACGGACGCCCCGTCGACCGCCGTTCAGGAAATGGAACGCCTGATGCGCCTGCATGACGACGTGATGCGTGTCCTCACGATCAAGGTCGACGCCCACGAAGATGGCCCGTCGGTTCAGATGCAGAAAAAAGACGACCGTGGTGATCGCCGCGAACGTCGCGACCGCTAAGAGAAGGAGCTAAAACATGGCTGCGAAACCGTTTTTCCGCCGTCGTAAGGTTTGCCCGTTCTCTGGTGAGAACGCGCCCAAAATCGACTACAAAGACACGAAACTGCTTCAGCGCTACATCTCCGAGCGCGGCAAGATCGTTCCGTCCCGTATCACCGCCGTTTCGGCCAAGAAGCAGCGTGAGCTGGCTCGCGCAATCAAGCGCGCCCGCTTCCTCGCCCTTCTGCCCTACGCCGTGAAGTAAGGAGAAGTCTCATGGAAGTTATCCTTCTCGAACGCGTGGCCAAGCTGGGCCAGATGGGCGAAGTCGTTGACGTGAAGCCGGGCTTTGCGCGCAACTACCTTCTGCCCCAAGGCAAGGCTCTGACCGCTTCGAAGGCGAACATCGCCCAATTCGAAGTCCAGAAAGCTCAGCTCGAAGCCCGCAACCTGGAAACCAAGAAAGAAGCCGAAGCGCTGGCCGAGAAGCTCGGTGGACAACAGTTCATCGTGATTCGTGCAGCGTCGGACGGCGGCAACCTCTACGGCTCCGTCACCACCCGTGACGCCGCAGACACCGCCACCGAAGCCGGCTACTCCATCGACCGCAAGCAGACGCTCATCCGTGAACCGATCAAGACGCTGGGTCTGCACGAGGTGGAAGTCCACCTGCACCCGGAAGTCATGGTCACCATCGAGTTGAACGTCGCCCGTTCGCCGGAAGAAGCCGAGCTTCAAGCCTCCGGCAAGTCGATCCAGGAACTCGCAGCGGAAGAAGAAGCCGCCGCCGAATTCGAAATCTCCGAGCTGTTCGACGACATCGGCTCGGCTGCGTCCGACGACGACGACCTTGCAGAGGCCGTCGAAGAAGAGCAGACCGAAGAGGCTGGCGACGAAGAGGAGTAATCCTTTCGTCTCGTAGATTGAAAAGGCCGCACCCCCGGGTGCGGCCTTTTTTGTGGCGCGTTGCGTCCCGTCAAACGTCGCGCGGGGTCCAGTCGTCGGGGGTATCCGTGCGCTTCAAGCGAAGCAAAAGCCCGAGCACCACGCCGACACCGATGGCCACCGTCAAATCGGCCACGACCGTCAGTATGAGCGTAAGAAACAACAACACGCGATCCGACCGCGGCGCGCGCCAATACCCGCGCCATTTGTCCGGCTCGCTCATGTTCCATGCCGTGATCAGCAGGAGCCCTGCCAAGGCAGGCATCGCCAACCGTCCGGCCAGCGGCGCCGCCACCACCATGACCACGAGCACGGTGAAGGCGTGAACGATCCCCGCCACCGGCGTGCGCCCCCCGGCCCTGACATTGGTCGCCGTTCGCGCAATCGCCCCGGTCGCCGGTAGCCCAGCGAAGAGCGCGCTGCCGACATTCGCCGCACCCTGGGCCAGAAGCTCGGCATTCGGACGGTGACGGCCTTCGATCATCCGGTCCGCGACGATGGCCGACAGAAGGCTCTCGACGCCGGCAAGAAAGGCGATGATCAGGGCCGAGGGCAAGAGTTCGACCAACCGGGCCAGGCTGACCTCGGGCATCTGCGGCCGGGGCAGCCCACGCGGCAAGGCCCCGAAGCGATCCGAGATCGTATCGACAGGCAAAGACAGCACCGCCACGGCAGCAGAGCTCAACGCTACGGCAACGATCAGTCCCGGAAAGCGCGGCCACAAGCGTCGAAAGACCACGATCAGAACCATGGAGCCCCCCCCGATCGCAAAGACGGGGAGCGAAGCTGTGCTACGCATCTCCCAAAGCGCGGCAAGCTTGGGAATGAATTCCGCGGGCACCTCGCGCCCCGTTAGACCGAAAAGGTCCGGGAGTTGACTGGTCGCGATGATGATGGCGATCCCGATGGTGAACCCGTTGATCACCGCCTCGGGAATGAAGGCGATCAGCCGCCCCGCGTGGAACGCCCCGGCGATCAACAGGATCACACCGGCCATCAGAGTCGCAAGCACGAGACCGTCGTATCCGTGTTCCGAAATCACCGAGAAGACCACGACGATAAACGCCCCGGTCGGCCCGCCGATCTGCACCCGGCTCCCACCGAGCGCCGAGATCAGGAACCCGCCAACGATCGCCGTGATCAATCCCTTGGCCGGGTCCGCCCCCGAGGCGATCGCAATCGCGAAACTCAGCGGGAGCGCCACCATCGCCACGGTGACCCCGGCTACGGCATCCGGCCAAAAGGCGCGCCAGCTATAGGTTTTCAGTGTTGTGAGCAATTTAGGTGTCATGCCCCATGGCTAGGACCGGCGCGCGCCGCAGACAAGGTGAACAAGGCAGAACATATCGGTCCGAACCAGAACGGGCGGGAACATCGCCCCGCCCGCGTGAAAAAATTCGACATCGTCTTATCGTGGTTCGAAGTAATTGACCGGGATTTTCAGGTAGCTGCGCCCGTCGCTCTCCGCCTCCGGCAAACGGCCGCCCCGGATGTTCACCTGCAAGGCCTCCAGCATCAGGTCCGGGAGTGGCAGGGTCGCGTCGCGCGCATCGCGCACTTCACGATACGCGACCTCGGAAGGCTTGTCCTTGAGGTGTTTGTTGGAGGCCTTGTGCTCGGCCACGGTGGCACAGCATTCCGCGCCCCGGTCCCCCGGCGCGTAGTCATGCCCCACGAAAAGTCGCGTCTCGTCGGGCAGCGCGAGGATCTTCTGGAGCGTCTCGTAGAGGTCCTTGGACGACCCGCCGGGGAAATCCGCCCGCGACGTGCCAGAGTCGGGCATCATGAAAGTGTCATGCACAAAGGCCGCATCCCCCACGACATAGGTGACCGAGGCCAGCGTGTGCCCCGGCGAAAACAACACCTTCACCTCCAGGTTGCCGATCTTGAAGCTGTCGCCGTCCGCGAACATCCGGTCCCAGAACACGTCGGTCGGCTCGAAAGCTTCGAGATTGTAGATCTCCTTCCAGAGCCGCTGCACCTTCAGCACCTCTTCACCAATCCCCTGTTTTGCCCCGAGTTCGTCGGCGAGCCAGGCGGCGGCGGAGAAATGGTCGGCATGGGGATGGGTGTCGAGCACCCACTCGACCTCGATGCCATTGGCGCGCACGTGTTCCAGGATAAGCCGCGCGTTCTCATGGCTGGTCGCGCCCGCCTTGGGGTCATAGTCCAGCACGGGATCCACGATGGCCCCCTTCATCGTTTCGGGGTCGTGGAAGACATATTGCCAGGACCCGGTGGTCCTGTCCCAGAAGCTATTGACGATGGGATCGGTCATTTTCTCTCCTTTATATTCTATATTTTGAATATCTCAGGTGACCAATGCATTTCCCCGTCATGGTGTTCCATGGGCTTTTCTCCCGCGTGCCGCCCGCGTAGAAACGCCGATGGGAGGACATCATGGACGGACAAATCGCGGGCTTCGATCTGAACAAGGTCGGGGCGGATTTCATCGAGAATCCCTATCCCACGCTGCACGCGCTCCGTCGCGAGGCTCCGGTGCATGAAAACCCGGACGGGTCGGTGTTTCTGACCCGCTTCGCGGATGTGCAGAAAGTCTATCAATCGCGCGATATGCTGTCGGACAAGACCGAAGCCTTCGGGGAGAAGTTCGGGAAATGCCCCTTGGGGCATCATCACACCACGTCGCTGGTGTTCAATGACCCGCCCTATCACACCACGGTGCGTCGTCTGATCTCCGGCGCGTTCACACCACGCAAACTGGCGGAGTTCGAACCGCTGATCGACCAGATCGTCGATCGGCTTCTGGACCGGGTCGGCGCGATGGGTCGCTTCGACATGATCGAGGACTTCGCCAAGGTGCTCCCCACCGAGATCATCAGCTTCATGCTGGGCATCCCCGATGACTTGCGCCCCAAACTGCGCGGCTATTCCCTGGCCATTCTCGGCGCGTTGGACCCGGAGGTCCCGCCCGAACGTATGGCCGAGGGCAACGCCGCCGTGGAGGAATTCGCCGCCATTCTCGACGACCTCATCACCCACCGGCGCGCGAACCCGGAAGGCGCGGCACAGGGCGAAGTCCTGGAAGCCTTGATCTTCGGCGAGCATGACGGTCGGCGTTTGACGCAGGACGAGCTGATCCAGAACTGCATTTTCCTGCTGAACGCCGGGCATGAGACGACCACATCGCTGGTCGGCAACGCGGTCGGCACCCTGCTGGACAACCCGGATCAGCACCGTCGGCTGATCGACGACCCGGGCCTCATCACCTCGGCCATCGAGGAGTTCCTCCGCGTCGAAAGCCCGCTCCAGATCGGCAATCGCCTTGCGGGTGAAGACATCGAATTGCTGGACCGGGTGATCCCCAAAGGCACCTATATCCACACGTCCATCGCTGCGGCGAACCGTGATCCGGCCCAGTTTCCGAATCCCGACCGCGTCGACCTCGGCCGCTCCCCGAACCGTCAGATCGCCTTCATCACCGGCATCCACGTCTGCCTGGGCGCAACACTCGCCCGGATCGAAGGCCGCATCGCCATTGGCAAGCTGGTCGGGCGCTTCCCGGAGCTTCGCGCGGACGGTCCGCGCACCCGGCTTCCCCTCGCCCGGTTCCGCGGCTTCACGGCGCTCCCGGTCGCGATCACATAAAGCGTCCCCCCTTGTTCCCGAGACAGGGATGAGGCGGGGCGCAGCGCATCATAGGAGCGTTTCACGCGTTCCGCCAAGAACCGGTCATCCAAGGTCTTCGTGGGACGCTTTAGGCGAGAGCGCGCCGAAGCGAGGGCCTGTTGCTTTCCCCGCCGACGGAATCGGCTCACTCTATGACCAGGGACATTCGGAGAGTTGCGATGATGGTGATGAGTCGGCGCGCGGCGTTGTTGGGAAGCCTCGGGGCATTGGCGTCCTGCGGTCAGATCAACCTGACAGCAGGGTCGAAATCGGCAGCGCCGGAAGCCTTCGATCCGCCGCTCTATCCGAACGAAACCCCGCAATTGCGGGCGCTCATCAACAAATGGGCCGATCACTACGACATCCCGCGTGAATTGGTGCACCGGCAAGCCGTGCGCGAGTCGGCTCATAATCCGGCGGCCCGGAACGGCCCTTATTGGGGTTTGTTGCAAATCCTGCCGCAGACCGCCCGCACCATGGGCCATCGCGGCCCGGCGTCCGAGCTTCTGAACCCGGACGTGAACTTGAAATACGCCGGCAAGTACCTGCGGGGCGCCTATATCGTTGCCGGTGGTGACGTGGATGCCGCGATGGGGTGGTACGCGCGCGGGTATTATTACGAGGCCAAGCGGCTCGGACTCCTTCAGGAGACTGGCCTTCGGACTTAACCGCCGACACAGGCAAATCGAGCGCCCATCTTTTGCCCTGCCCCACGAACCGAAACCAGAAAACTGGTTTTCTGGTTTTCTGGTTTTCTGGTTTTCTGGTTTTCTGGTTTTCTGGTTTTCTGGTTTTCTGGTTTTCTGGTTTTCTGGTTTTCTGGTTTTCTGGTTTTCTGGTTTTCTGGTGAAAAATCGCAGTGTCACACGGCGCTGTAAAGCTTTAATTTCAATGCCTTGGGAAATCTTTACCGGCACGACACAGCATACTCTTCACTCGATCATCCCCATCAACCGCACCTTTTCACCCGGGTCATCGGGGCGCGACAGCGCCAGCGCCAGCGCCTCAAGCGAAGCGATGTTGTGGCCAGCCCGGAACGCATCGACATGCGGCAGCATCGCCCGGATCCCCGCCGCTTTCGGCGCGAAGCCCTCCCACCTGAGGAGCGGGTTCAGCCAGATCACACGTTTTGCCGACAGGTGCAGGCGCTCCATTTCTTTCGCCAAGGCGTCCGGGTCGTCCCGGTCCAGACCGTCGGTGATGATCAGCACCACCGCGCCCTGCCCCATGACCCGCCGCGTCCAGTCGCGGTTGAAGGTGTGGAGACACGCGCCGATCCGCGTGCCGCCTTCCCAATCCTGCGCTTCGGCGCCCGCCGCCGCCAACGCGGCATCGACGTCCCGCGTCGCCAGATGGCGCGTGATGTTGGTCAGCCGCGTGCCGAAGGTGAATCCATGCACCTTGGCCCAGCCTGCCCCCTTCTGATTCGCAACAGAGTGCAGGAAGTGCAGCACCATACGGCTGTAAGACGACATCGACCCGGAGATATCGCACAGCACCACCAGATTGGGCCAGCGGATGCGCCGCTGCTTTGTCGCCAGATCGCGGAAATCCCCGCCCGTGCGCATGGCTTCGCGCATGGTGCGTCGCCAATCAGGCAGTTTGCCATTGAGGGCCGCCTGGGTCCGGCGCGACTTGAGCGGTTTCACGGGCAGCGTCAAGCGGGCGAGCATCCGTTTCGCCTCGGCCACTTCCGCGTTCGACATCTGCTCGAAATCCAGCGTGCGCAGCCGTTCTTCCGCCGACATGGTGAGCGAGGCATCTACCTCGATCTCGGTGCCCTCCTCCTCGTTCTTCGCCCCTTCCGGCAGCTCCGGTTCCAAACCGTCGAGCAAGGCTTCTGCCGCACGTTTTTCCGCAGGTTTCGCGGCGCGCTCCTCTTGCACGTCACGCACCGCGGGCAGCATCAGGGACATCATGTGTTCGACATAGCGCGGATCGCGCCAATAGAGGCGGAAGACCTGCGTGAACACTCGCCGCTCTTCCGGGCGGGAGACGAAAACGGCATGCAGCGTCCAGTAGAAGTCGCGCTTCTCGGTGAACCCCACGGCAGCAACGGCGCGTGTGGCTTCCAGCACCTTGCCCGGCCCCGCCTTCAAGCCCGCCGCCCGCAGCGCCCGCGCGAAATGGGTCATGTTCGCGGTCAGGCGTGGGTTGTCCGGCAGGTCGAGGTCGGGGAGGTTCGTCATGTCAGGTTTCGAATTGGCCTGCGCCAACCCGACCGGCGCG